>JAAIGF010008094.1_pt1 | contig 13018 bp, 6 predicted proteins | sample 6487441 | NCBI WGS metagenome assembly JAAIGF01 (sample SAMN13974129, study PRJNA590717) | phyllosphere metagenome | biome: pepper field; feature: multiple bacterial spot infested pepper fields; material: pepper leaves; isolation source: leaves from pepper fields | host: Capsicum annuum ... | reverse complement strand
CCGATGTTCACGGCAGTACGCACGCGCTGGTTGCGGATCACACCGGGAAACCCGATGGCGATACGGTCATAGCCGGAAAGAGGCGCCACCAGCGCCTCCAGCTCATCGACCATGCGCTCGGTCGTACACGGCCGGGGCGTGGGCACCTTCAGGCGCTCGGAGCGGAGCTGGCCGCCCTCGTCGATCAGGGCCGCTTTCAGCGCGCTACCGCCGATGTCGATTGCAAGAATGCCTGGGGTCGTCATCGTCACCTCGTCGCGTCGGGATCAAAGTTCGGGGTCGAACGGGAAATGGTACGGCTTGATCGGGTCCATGTCGGCGGATGGGACCGGTCCAGTCGCGACGGAAGTGTCAGCAAGCGCAACGCCAGGGTCGGAAACACGGCGTTGCGGCCCGTTGCGTCATCGACCTGGGGCAACGATCACGTAAAGTACGGAGAACCCCTGCCTGATGGACACGCACCTCCCATGAACCTGTCTTCCATTCCCACCATCCTGGACGAAAAACTGGGCGACCTGCCCTGCCTGCGCATCCGTACCGATGCGGCCGAAGCACTGATCGCCCGCCAGGGCGGCCAGGTACTGCGCTACCAGCAGCGCGGCAAGGAACCCCTGGTCTGGCTCAGCGAAAAGGCGGTGTTCACCGAGGGCAAGTCCGTGCGTGGCGGGGCACCGGTGTGCTGGCCGTGGTTCGGTGACCTGCGCCGCAGCCCGGCGGCCGTGCAGGCCATGTACCAAGGCGCAGAGCCGCCCTTCCACGGCATGGTCCGCACGCTGGATTGGGAACTGGAAGAGCCCGTGGTCGACGGCGACCAGGTCATCGTGACCCTGCGGCTGCCGCTGCCGGACGGCCTGCCGGGCTGGCCGCATGCGGCGGAAGTGTGCGTGCGCGTGACGGTGGGCGAAACGCTGGACACGGCCCTGATCACCCACAACCACAGCGACGTGCCGATCGCGCTGACGCAGGCGCTGCACACCTATTTCGCCGTCAGCGACATCCACCAGGTCAGCCTGAAGGGCTTCGATGGCACCCGCTATCTGGACGCGCTCGATGGCTGGCAGGAAAAACCGCAGGAAGGCGACATCACCTTCACGGAAGAAACCGATCGAGTCTACCTGGGCGTGGGCGACGAGGTGAGCATCGAGGACCCGGGCTGGCAGCGTCGCATCGTGCTGCAACGACGCGGGTCGGCCTCGGCCATCGTGTGGAATCCGTGGATCGCCAAGACGGCCCGCATGTCGGACCTGGCGGAAGACGCCTGGGAGCGCATGCTGTGCATCGAGACGGCGCGCATGGGCGAAGCCGATGCGTTGGTGATCGCGCCGGGCGCCAGCCACGAGATGGGCGTGACGCTTCGCCGCGAAGACTTGTGAAGCCGATGCGCCCCGCAGTTGGCGGGGCGCATCGGTTATTGCTCGATCAACCTGCGTTGCCGATCAGTTCGACTTCTGGCCAGGTGATGCCGGCAGGCACGTCGTTGCCGACCGCCCAGTTGGAGGTGTCGAGGATCTCGACACGGTAGGCGGTGATGTCGCTGGCGTCGAATGCCGCGGTGTAGAAGGCATTGGATTCGACGAAGCTCTGCATCTGGATGCCTGCGGGAGTGTCGCCTGCCCCTGCTTCGCCGGTGTGGATGGCGCCCAGGAAACGGTCCACTGAAATGGCGCCAGCAGCATTGGTAGCCAGGCCGTCGATCACGCCCTGGAAGGCATAGATCGTCTCGCCTTCTGCTTTCAGGCCACCGCCCTTGCCCAACAGCGTGCCGCCGGAAGCGAGCATGTCATCGGTCATGACGTGAATCACGTCGCCTGCCATGTAAGGTTTGTCCGCCGTCCACTTGTAGGCGGCTTCGCCCGACGCAGGCATGTTCGTGGACAGCGAGTAATCCCGGTCGGTAAACAGGATCTCGGTGCCCTCACCGATGTCGCGCATGAAGGTGAAGCCCATCACGTCGGGCTTCTTGTCAGCAGAGGGATTTGCGCTGTCGACACCATCGGCACCCATGCCGATGAACATGATGTCGCCGGATTGCAGCGACGAGGGGCCGTCAACGGCCAGGCCCGGATAGGCAAGCGGGAACGCGCCATTCTGCAACGGCAGATCTTCCAGCGTCCAGTTCGCAGGATCAGCCAGTGCTGCACGCAGCTCGGCAGGAGTGCCTGCCACCAGGTCGCCGGTGTAGACGGCGTTCTGGCCCTTGAGATCGATAGCGGTCTGCCCCAATGTCAGACCAGGCGGAACGAGGGACATGTTTTCATTTTCAGACGGCGTGTCGGACAGGCCACCCTCATCGCCAAAGCCCACTGCCGCCAGGAAAGTGCCGGGGGCGTCGAGCGTGCCGGTCATGGCGATGATCTGCTCGCCCTTGCCCAGGCCCCCACCCTCGCCCTGCAGGACACCGGTACTGGCTTTCATCACATCTTCAGCCGGTTGCACAGTGACGACCGTGCCAGCGGTCAGATTGCTCTCGGCTGTCCAGGTGTAGTTGCCTTCCTTGTCGGTGAAGCCGGTGCCATCCCACTCCTTGTCAGTGAAGCGAATGACCGTGCCGGCTGCCACATCCTTCAAGAGCGCAAACGCAAAGGCATCCTGATCGGCACTCACCGCCACGAACGCGATGTCACCGGTATCCAGTGCAGCGTCCTCGCTGGGCGCAGGCAGCGTGCGGAAGTCCAGCGCATCGTCGCCCGACACGCCGACCCAGTCGTTGTCCGTCGCATCGGTCAAGGCACCAGCGCCTGCGCTGATGGTGAAGTTCACGCCAGCGGGCAGTTCCTGTCCGAGGTCCAGGCTCACGCGGTTGTACTCGAAGCGCACGGCAGGCGAGCCGACCGTCAGGTCGAAGGATTCGCCGCCTTCGATCTGTACGGTGAAGCTGCCCGCGCCCGCACGCACCGGCTCATTGAAGAACAGGTCGATCACCGTGCCATTGAGCGCACGCTCGGCGCCTGCGGGCGGGTTGCTGGCGACCAGCAGCGGGCCGGTGGAGTCGGCCGCAGCGGGCGCACCCAGCGAGACCCAGTTGCCGACGAACTTCTGGTCGGCTTCGTCCAGGTCCTTCGAGACCTTGGTCTGGCCGGGCCAGATCGTGTCGCCGTTGTCCTGCAGCAGTTGCACGTAGCCGCCCTGCGCCAACGAGGCTGGCAGGTCGACGATGGTCTCGAACGAGCCACCGGTCTGCTCCAGCAGGGCGTCCAGGTCGGTATTGCGCTGCACCAGCCCGGTCGCCATGCCGTTCTGGTGTTCGCCCGACCAGGTGTACAGGCGGAAGTTGTCGGCGACGTGCTCGCTGGCCGTGCCCGACGGGCCAGCGATGATGAGGTATTCGCCGGCTGCGTTCTTGTCGATGCTGCGAATGCCGCGGCCCCCCAGATCGAGCAGGATCGGCGTGCCGAATACCGGCGCGGCTTGGTCAACGCCCAGCACGTCGTCGGGATTGGTCAAGGTGACGATCAGGGCCTGCTGTTCTGCGCCGCCAGTCACCGGGGCGCGGAAGCCGATCCACAGTTCGCTGTTGTCCTTGGAGCCCGTCAGCCCTTCGATGCCCAGGCCGGCCGTGCTTTCCGGCGTACCGGCCGCGGCGGCGGCGGTCAGGCCGAAGTGGTTTGCACCCAGGTTGTGGGCATTGCTGCTGTCCCAGGTGGCCAGCGCGGTTTCCAGGTCGAAGTATTTGCCGTCGAAGTCCAGCGTCGTGTCGGCACCGGTGCCCTCGACGGTGGCGCGAGCGATCCACTCTCGGTTGTTCTGATCGTTGCCGCTCTTGTTGTTGCCGTGCGAGCCGATGAAGTACAGCGCATCGCCCAGCTTGGTCGACCCTTCGATGTCCAGTTCCTTGGTCTGTTCCAGGTACGCGTCGAGAGCGAATTCCTTGATCGCCTTGCCGCCGGCACGGTCGTACAGGCGCAGCACGCCCGCTTCGTCGTCGCCGACGATCATGTATTTGTCATTGAGCGCGAGCGCCGTGGAAGCATCCGAGCCGCCTTGCGTGGCGCCGTCGATGGGCAGGAATTCGATGGGCGCGGACGACGGCGGGGTCGGGCCGGGGGGCGTGCCCGGCTCCGTCGGATTCGTAGGAGTAGTCGGTTCGGTCGGCGTCGTGGGGTTGGTCGGTTCGGCAGGCTGGCCACCACGGTCGACGAGGCCCTTGGCCGCTTCCAGCGACTCGGGCGACCCGTCGACATCGGCCACGGCACGGCCGGCCAACTGCAGGTTGTTGCCCTGCTCGGACGCGGCGAAGTACAGACCGGCTTCGACCTTGTTCGACAAGGTGTTGGCGTCTGCCTCGACCGCGTTCGGACCCGACAGCGCGGCCAGCATCTCGGTGGTCACCCGGGCACGGGCAGCCAGATCGCCACCGGCCTGCTCCACGGCTTCGCGCCAGAACGCCAGGCCCTCGGCATCGGCATCGCGGCCCAGCACGCGCGAATACAGCGATGCCAGGAAGGTGTCGAGATCGGCCGTACCGGCTTCGCTGGAAGCCAGCATGCCCGTGGCGATGCTGTCCAGCGACATGCCCGACTGCAGTTGCTCGGCCCACCATGCCAGGCCATCCGCATCGGGGGCACGACCCAGCAGCGCCACGTAGAGTTCCGCGATGTAGGGGGTGGCACCCTGTGCCAGGCGTGCTTCGGCAACGGTTACGGATGCCGGGTCTGCACCGACCGTGGCCAGCAGGCGGGCGCTCAGTTCCGGGCTGGCTTCCAGCGAGCTGGCGGTCAGCGCTGTCGCCACGGTCTGCTTGTTGGTGAACACGGCGCGATCGGCCACGGCCTGGGCGTAATCGGCCTCGCTCATGTCGGCGGGACGCTGGGCCGGTACGGGTTGGGCGATGGAGGTCAGGAAGCCGGCGACCTGCGTGCCGATGTCGGCGTCGGCAATCCAGGCGCTACGCTCGGCAGCGCTCGGGGCACGGCCCAAGGCCTGCTGGAACAGCGCGCCGACCAGATCGGCACCGGCGGCCTCGCCTTCTTCGCTGGCCAGCATGCTGGCGGCGACTTCCGCCACGCTGCTGCCCCGCAGCCAGAAATCCATCCCCGCCTGGTCGGGCGCACGGCCCAGCAGGGCGATGTAGAGGGCAGAGACTTGCGAGACGTCGAGCATGGCAGCCTGGGATCAAAGGGAGAAGACCGCTGATCCTGCGCCGCCAATGTGACAGTTGCATCACGGTGACCCGGTGCACGGTACGATGCAGCGCCGCCGCCACAATGTGCCGATCACGGCCTTGCTTTTCATCCCGGATTTTCTGACCAGGACTTTCTGCCCATGACGCCCGAGCGCCGCCTTCTCCTTGCTGCTGCCCTCAACATGTTCATCGCCGTGGGCGCGGGAGCCTTCGGCTCGCATGGCCTGCGCGCCATGCTGACGCCGGAGATGCTGGCGATCTGGCACACGGGGGTCACCTATCAGATGGCGCATGCCTTGGCGATGCTGGGTCTGGCGGCGTGGATGCGCCATGGCGGGTCGGCGCGACTGGCCTGGGCCGGCTGGTTGATGCTGGCCGGCATTGTGCTGTTCAGCGGCAGCCTGTATGTGTTGGCGTTCAGCGGCGTACGGATACTGGGCGCGGTCACGCCCATCGGCGGATTCGCCTTCCTGACGGCATGGCTGCTGGTGGCCTGGACGGCCTGGCGCGATCGCTGATCGCCCCGAGGCCGTTCCGTCTTTCGAGCGGTGAAGGTTCAGCCCGCGCTGGCGAGCACCATCACCGGCAGTCCTCCTGCGACGGACGATACGGCCACCTGTGCGCCAGGCGCCACGGCAGCGCCGTCCAGCACGTTTTCGAAGCCCCGTGCCTCGAAACCGGCGGGCAGGGTCACTGACACGTCGCGCCAGTCCACCTTGCCGCCCGACAGGTGCGGCACGCTGCGCAGCGCCACGGCCACCACCAGCGCCTGCTCACCCTGAACACGGGTAAAGGCCAGGATGTCTTCCGATCCGGCCCCCTGCACCGTCAACGGCACGTAGCTGCCCTGTGCGAACAGCGCAGGGCGCTTGCGGCGAACACCCAGCAGCTTCGAGATCAAAGCGTGCTTGATGCGCCCGCTGCGCCAGTCCGCCCACAGTTCGGACGGCGTGGCCGGCACGCCTTCGGCGGCCCTGCGAGCGGTGAAGTCGACCGGCCGACGATTGTCGGGGTCCATCATGCTGAAGTCCCACCAGTCGGTGCCCTGGTAGATGTCGGGCACGCCGGGCACGCTCAACTTCAAGGCCGTCTGCGCCAGACTCTTGGCAGCACCCGCCAGCGCGATCTCGTCGACGAAGGCCTGCATTTCGCGCAGCGCCGCGGCGCTGAAGGCCGGGTCGAGCAGGCGGTGGATGAAGCGGCCGCAGCCGTCTTCGTAAGCAGTGTCGGGATCGAACCAGGTCGAGCGCAGCTTGGCTTCGCGCAGGGCCTTGCTCATCCATGCCGTCAGGCGGTCGGCGTAGGCCTTGAGCGCGGTCGCATCGGTGGGCGACAGCGGCGGCTCCCAATGGGCCACGATGGTCTGGTACAGCAGGTAGGCGTCGCGCGCGGCGGGCATGCCGCCGACGGCGGCGTCACGCACCAGCCAGGACTCGACCACCTTGCCCCAGCGTTCCGGCATCTCGCTCAGCACCGCCAGACGCATGCGGGCATCTTCGCCGCGCTTGTGGTCGTGGGTGGCGGTCGCCAGCATGGCACGCGGCGCATCGGTGGCGCGTGTCGCTGCCAGCTTGTGGAACGCGGCCGGCGACAGCGAGAAATGCGACGGGTCGGAGCCGACTTCGTTGCGCGACAGCAGACGGCCGTAACGGAAGAACGACGTGTCTTCGACCGACTTGGCCGCCAGGGGTGAGGTCAGTTGCTGGAAGCGCTGGGCGACGTAGACGCGCAGGTCGCGCTCGTCTGCGGCATACAGGCGCGGTGCATCGCCGCCCAGCCAGCCATCGATGCAGGCCAGCAGATCCAGGTCGGTCCCGCGCAGGCGGGTCCGTGCGGCTTCCACCGCACGGCAGATCACCGCCGAATCGGCTTCCGAACGGCCGTTGAGGTCGACGTAGCTGCGATAGACCGGCACATGCAGCAGCAATTCCTCCAGCACGCGCCGAATCGCCACCAGCGTCCAATCGCGCGTTTCGGGGCGCAGGCGGGCGATGCGCTGCAGGCCACGCGCGACGGCTTCGACCTCGCCTGCGAAGTGCTGGGCGATCAGCAGGCGGCGCGCCTGCTCGACGTGCTCGCCAAAGCGTTCGCGGCTGCCGCTGACGCGCTGCCACAGTTCGGTCAGGGGCGTTTCGCCTGCCGGGTCGTGCAGCAGCGCGCCGACCTGGTCCATGAAGTCGTAGCCGGTCGTGCCGTCGACCGGCCAGCGCGCATCCAGGCGCTCGTCGGCTTCCAGGATCTTCTCGACCAAAATGATCGGCTGCTCTTCAGCCAGCCGGCCGGGCCGCTGATCGCGCAGCGCGTCCATGCGGGCCCGCAGCTTGATGGCATAGGCGGTCGGGTCGGCCAAACCATCGATGTGGTCGATGCGCACGCCGTCGATCCAGCCTTCGGCATACAGGCGAAACACCAGCGCATGCACGTCGTCGAACACGTCGTCGCGCTGCACGCGCAGGCCGGCCAGATCGGTGATCTCGAAGAACCGGCGCCAGTTGATGGCTTCCGCACCGGTGCGCCACCAGGCCAGGCGATAGTGCTGCACGTCCAGCAGGGCGTCGAGCCGGGTCCGGCCCGCCTGTCCGGCAGGATCGTGCGCCACCAGGGCGGCCTCGATTGCCTGCGCCACCACGGGCGTGCCAGCAGCGAGCTTGAGCACGTCGCAGACCTGGGCCTGCTGCGTGGGATTCATGTCGGGGTCGAGCGTGTCGAAGAAGTGCGCCAGGGTTTTGACTTCCTCGTCCTGAGGCTCGCCGGCGGCCCGCAGGATGGTGCCGAAACTGGCAGGCGTCAGCGGGAAGCGGGTCTCGTAGTAAGACACGTAGAACTGGCCGGTCTCGCCGTCGAAGTTCAGACGCAGATGCCCTTCGGCGAGCGCCACGCCGAACTGCTCGCCCAGGAAGGGCGCGAGCACCTTGCCGCGCAGCCAGGGGTCGGCATTGTCCCAATCGATATCGAAGTATTCGGCGTACGGGCTGTGACGGCCCCACTCCAGCACGCTTTGCCACCAGGGCGTCTGCGGACCGCTGGCCATGTGGTTCGGCACGATGTCGAGGATCAGGCCCATGCCCGCCCCGCGCAGGGCGTCGACCAGGCGATGCAGGGCCGCTTCGCCGCCCAGCTCGGGACTGATGACGTGGTAGTCGATGGTGTCGTAGCCATGGGTGGAACCCAGGCGCGCGCGCGTCAGCGGCGATGCGTAGAAATGGCTGACACCCAGGCGGGCGTAGTAGTCCACCAGCGGAACGGCCGCATCGAGCGGAAAATCGGCGTGAAACTGGAATCGCGCAGTTGCGCGCAAAGACGTCATGGTGCGGTCCGGGAGGTAGCTTGGAGTCGGTTCACGCGCTGCGCCACGGCTGCGTCGTCGAACATGTGTTCGACGGGCATGGCCAGGCGCTGGCGCCAGTTGGGATGGGTATCGATGGTGCCGGGCAGATTGGGTTGCTCGATCTGGCCCAGCAGGTCTTCCACCGGTGCGATGACCAGCGGCGCGGGGGTGCGGGCCAGGAAGCCGAAGATGGCGTCGATGGGGGGCGCATCGGGTCCGGGCATGTCGCCCGATTCGCCCAGGGCCTGCCAAAGTTGGCGCTTGTCGGTGTCGCGTTCGGCGCGGTGATCGGCCTCGGTGGTGTCGCCCAGCAGTTCCAGCCGAACCCGCCAGTCGATGTCCTTGCCCGCCCACCATCCGGCGATGGTCGGCAGGTCATGCGTGGTGCTCATGGCGACGTTATGGCGGCTCCAGCGGTCGAGGGCACGGAAACGTCCGCCGTCCTCGCGCTCGAACCACAGCACGCTCATGCCCAGCATGCCAGCGTCGGCGATCCTGTCGTCGAAACCCTCGGGGACCGTGCCGAGGTTCTCGCCGATCACCACGGCCTTGTGTCGCCATGCCTCCAGAGAGATGAGGTTCATCATCTCGTCGAAGGGGAAGCGCAGGTAGACGCCATCGGCAGGCGATTGGCCCTCGGGCACCAGCCACATGCGTTCCAGGCCCAGGGCGTGGTCGATGCGCACACCGCCCGCATGGGCCAGGGTGGCGCGCAACATCTCGATGAAGGCGGCGTAGCCGGTCTGCTTCAAGGTGCGCGGCGAGAAAGCGGTCAGTCCCCAGCCCTGCCCGGCAGTGTTGAACAGATCGGGCGGTGCGCCGGGCGACAGCCCGCGCAGCATGTCGGGCTGACGGCTCCACGCATGGCTGCCGGACGGATCGGTCCCCACCGCCAGATCGGCGATCAGGCCGATGGGCATGCCCGCTTCACGGGCCGCTGCATGAGCCTGCGCCAGGCCGCGATCAGCCAGCCATTGCAGGAACAGTTCGAACCGGACGTCGTCCGCGTGCGTGCGGGTGGCGGCTTCCACTGCCCGCGAACGCGGGTCGCGCAAGGGCTCGGTCCAGTGCTGCCAGCCCGCTTTGCCGCCGTCGGCAAGGTGGCGCTGGGCGAGGACCTCGTAGCAGGCATGGCGGGCCAGCCCTTCCCCACCGGCGGTGCGGAATCGCATGAAGTCCTGCCCGGCCTGCGGTCTGGCGTTGCTGGGGAAACGATCGAACAGCCGCCGCAACACGGCACGGCGTGCGCTGGCCACCGCGACCCAATCGATCATCGGCTGCGCGTCCAGCGTCGCCAGGGCATCGCCCACGCCACAGTCGGCAATGGCTTCCTCGACCCGGTCCTGGCCGAAGACCTCGGTGGGGTCGATGAACAGGGTGTTGAGGAACAGACGGCTGGAAGGCGCGTAAGGACTGAAGCGCTCGGGATGGGCGCCGAAGCCCGCATGGACAGGGCTGATCGCCACGCCCCAGGCCCCGTTCTGCGCCGCTGCCCGAGCGAAGGCGGCCAGCGCGCTGAAGTCGCCGATGCCGCCCAGCGCTGGCTTGCTCTGGCGCAGGCTGTAGACCTGAACCGCCGCCGCCCAGGGTCGTCCGGGTGGCAGGTCGTCGGCATCGGTGATTTGCGGCGAACGCGTCGGCGCGACTGCCAGCGTCACCGTGCGATCACCGATTTCCAGCCGGTGGTAGCCCGGCGTGGCAGGCGCCGCCAGGGTCACGCAGTGCGCATCGCGGCGTACTGCTTCGCCCCGCTGCTCGCCGCCCGCTTCCAGCGCAATGCGATAGGCGAGCGATGCGCCTTCCGGCCAGGGGATGGAAATGGTTCGGTTCGCGCGCGCGGTCACCAGCGGTGGCAGCGTGTGTTGCTCGTCCCGGAGTTCCGCCAGGCTGCGGGCGGCCTGCTCGGGCGTATCGCCCGGCAGGTTCAAGGCGGCCAGCACGGTGCGCAGGGTATCTGCGGTCACGGTCTGAAGGTTGCCGTGCGCGTCGGTCCAGTCGACCGCCAGCCCGGCGGCCTCGGCCAGCGCGCGCAGGCCGTCGTCCACATTCGTCGTCATGTCCTGAGCCTTATTGCTGCGTCTGCCCGTCCAACCAGACGATGGCCGATTGCGCCGGCAGGTTGCCGTCGCGTACGGCCGCCGCCGCGCCCGCGCGCGTCTCGTGCAGCAACTCGGCATGCGCAGCGGGCGGTTCGCCTGCTGGCGCATGTTGCGTGCCCAGGTTCAGGAAGATGGTCAGGACAGTGCCGTCGCCCAGACGCCAGTCGGCACGCACTGCCGCCTCGCCCAGCACGCGCGTATCCAGCGCGCGTGCACCGTGCAGACGCGGGACGATGTGCTCATGACGCAAGGCCAGCAAGGTACGCGTGTCCGCAAGCCATGCTTCGTGCACGGCATCATGCGGCGCGGCATACGGATCGGAGTCCGTGAAGGTACTGACCGCGTTCGGATCGGGAATGCGCTCCCGGCGTTCAGAGTCGGCAAAGGCTGCGAAATGCGCGAATTCGGCACGTCGGCCTTCGCGTACCGCATCGGCCAATCCGTCGTGGTGATCGGTAAAAAAGTAGAAGGGCGTGCGGGCGCCGAACTCTTCGCCCATGAACAGCATGGGAATCTGCGGGCCCAGCAACAGCAGGGCATAGGCCGCGCGCACGGCTTCCACCGGCGCCAGCGACAACAGGCGCTCGCCCATGGCCCGATTACCGGTCTGGTCGTGGTTCTGCAGGAACAGCACGAAGGCCGTGGGCGGCAGGTGCCCGCTGGGCTCGCCACGCGGCTCGCCCTTCTTGTGGCGTGACGCCTCGCCCTGGTAGACGAAGCCTTCCTTCAGGAAGCGCGCCAGACGCTCGGCGGCACGGTCTTCGTAGTCTTCGTAATAGCCTTCGGTCTCGCCGGTCAGGATGCGATGCAGGATGTTGTGGCCGTCATCGTTCCATTGCGCGGTGAAGGGCCCGGCCAGGTGTTTCGCCCCGTTGCGCTCGTTTTCGAGCACCAGGTGAACGTGGCGGTCCGGGCCGATGGCATCGCGTACGAAGGTGGCCATTTCGTCGAGCCAGTCCTGCTCGGGAATGGCGTGCACGGCATCGAAGCGCAGGCCGTCGAAGCGGAATTCTTCCAGCCAGTACAGGGCGTTGTCGGTGAAGAACTGCCGCACCTGCGGACGGCGGAAATCGATGGCCGCGCCCCACGGCGTCTTGATGTCTTCGCGGAAGAACTCACCGGCGTACACCGGCAGGTAATTGCCGTCCGGGCCGAAGTGGTTGTAGACCACGTCCAGGAACACCATCATGCCCAGACCGTGGGCGGCGTCCACGAAGGCCTTCAGGTCGTCCGGCGATCCGTAGGCGGCGTCCGGGGCGTACGGCAGCACGCCGTCGTAGCCCCAGTTGTGCTTGCCCGGGAAGTCGTTGATCGGCATCAGCTCGACGGCCGTGATGCCGAGTGCAGCCAGTTCCGGCAGGCGCTCGGCGGCAGCCTTGAAGCCACCAGCCACGCCGGCATGCATTTCATACAGCACGGTCGATTCCCACGGGCGGCCCACCCAGTCGGCGTGCTTCCACGCGTATCGGGTGGGGTCGACCACCAGGCTCCAACCATGCACGTCGTCGGCCTGGGCCCGCGATGCGGGATCGGGCACGGCCAGATCGGGCTGCACGCGATAGCGATAGCGCGTGCCTGCCCCGCAGTCGACTTCCGCTTCGAACCAGCCGTCGGCCACGCCCTGCATGGGCACGCCGTCGCGGCCGTCGATCTCGAGCGTCAGGGCCGACACCGACGGCGCCCACAGGCGGAACCGCGTGGTGTCGTGAGCGATCAGCGTTGCGCCGAACTGGGCGCTGGCCGGGAGCATCATTCGTGCGTCTCCTTGTCGGCCGATGCGTCGTCGGACTCGTCATCCTTGTTCTCGTCGGCCGCGTCGATGGGCACGCCCGACAGGAACACCACCGAACGTCCCTGCACCGTCACCACGTCCTGCGGACCGACCACGCGGTCGTCGCCCTCGAAATCGGCGCTGTCGAGCTGCAGGCGCCAGTTCACGCCCGGCTGCGGCATGTGGAAGTCGATGGGATCGGCCGACCCGTTGATGAGCGTCAGCGTGACGTCCAGCGATCCGTCTTCGTCGCGGGCCGTGCGGCGCAGTGCGATCGCCCGGCTTTCTGCGTTGTGCCAGCTTTCGTCGTGGGTCCAATTGCCGTCGGGATTGAACCAGCCGATGGCGATCAGGCCCTCGTGCACCAGCTCATCGCCCACCAGGAAGTCGCGGCTGCGCAGCGCGGCGTGCTCGCGGCGCAGGGCTGTCAGGCGGCCGACGTAACGCGACAGTGCACTGCCTGCGGGTGCCTCGGCATCGTCCCAGTTCAGGTGGGAGATTTCGTTGTCCTGGCAGTAGGCGTTGTTGTTGCCGTTCTGCGTGTTGCCGAACTCGTCGCCGGCCAGCAGCATCGGCGTGCCGTTGGACAGGAACATGGTGGCGATCAGCGCACGCTTGACGCGCTCGCGCGTCTCCAGGATCGCCGGGTCGTCGGTCGGGCCTTCGACGCCCCAGTTGTTGCTGAGGTTCTCGCCGTG
>JAAIGF010134466.1_pt1 | contig 13032 bp, 8 predicted proteins | sample 6487441 | NCBI WGS metagenome assembly JAAIGF01 (sample SAMN13974129, study PRJNA590717) | phyllosphere metagenome | biome: pepper field; feature: multiple bacterial spot infested pepper fields; material: pepper leaves; isolation source: leaves from pepper fields | host: Capsicum annuum ... | reverse complement strand
GCTTCAGGCGCTCCTGGACGATCCGGACGTGGAGGAGATCTGGATCAACGCGCCCGACAAGGTCTACATCGCTCGAGACGGACGCAGCGAACGGGCCCCGATCGTGCTCAGCGACACGGCGGTGCGGGACCTGGTGGAGCGTATGCTTCACGCCACCGGTCGACGGGTCGATCTGAGCCAGCCGTTCGTCGACGCCTCCCTGCCCGACGGATCCCGGCTGCACGTGGTCATCCCCGATGTTGGCAGAACCAATCTATTCGACGGTTGACTGTTCACGATATTGAACCGTTCAGAGATGGGGCCACATCGCAATCAGTCAGCACTCGGCGGGGCGTGGAACAGTCGGTTGACCAGTCGCCTTCGATGCAGACCCCAGAGTATTCATCTCCGCTCTACTCACAGCGAGTCGAGGGTACGTGGCGCATCTCGTTTGCTGCCACCAGAAGATTTCATCCCGGCAAGGTTGAGGGTTCCTCGCGCACCCACGAGCCAACGTTTGCTGTTCTTGGCAAGCAAACTGTTCACGGGTATCTCGTCAGGAAGCCCTTCTCCGATCACCAGAAGTTGAGTTGGCGAGATCGGAAACGTGATCGCTGTGACCGGGCTGCCGTTAGACGCTGACCACAGCAGAACGGCTCCGTCACCAGTTGCGAGTGGTGACGGCTGATCGACCAGATGCCAGGGCCACTCCGTGATCCCGAGGTCTTTGACTCTTACCAAATCACTAGTCCCCGCCAGCAAGAGCAGCATGTCACCCAAAGCGAGTTCGGCGTCGTCTGTTGACATGTCGCCTCTTACGAGTCGCGCGGGGACGCGTACCCCTGCCCGGTCGGCGTACCTGCCTCGGTGAAGGTACATATCCAGAAATGCAATGAGTGCGTTCAGCTCCCGAACGTCTAGTTCGAGGTCGCCCCCTCGCAATTTGTCCAAGGCCCGGACACCAGCATTTTCGACCTTCGCAAACTCGCCCTCTAGATCGCGGTCAATCACAGCCGGATCGTAGACGGAGCTGACGATCGTGGCGTTCTTAATGCTTGAGAGATAGCCACGGTCGGCGGTCTTATCGATCACCTCGATCACGTTGCGATCGTCGGCCCACGCCTTGAGATATCCCTCCGTGATCATGTGCGCACGCTCAACGGGTGACTTGCTTCTGGCCAATTCAAACCTCGCTTCTGATCGAATTCGGCCCCTCGTTGGAGGGCGTACTCGAGACGTAGCAAACGAACTTTCAGGCATTTGCCCCCGAACGAGTTTGCAGGCGCCCGACAATCAACTGTCCGTGACGCGGATTCGAGTCCGCCACACACTAATCCGAGGTCGCGGATGCCGCGTCAGTCAAGTCGGCGACGAGCGCGTGGGCCATGGCAGTAGTCGTCAAATACTGCGCCTCATCATCGAAATCGACAGAGGGGAACGCAGCGCCAGCACCGAAAGCCGCGACGAGCCCGTCTATGCTGCCGCCGTCCTGCGCCAACACGCTGAGCTCGCGCAAGTTGTCGGCGGCGCTGATCCATTCAGGCGGTCCCGGCATCTCAATCAGAGAGGGCCAAGTCGCCGGCGCGGGCTCCTCCGCGCGCGGCCAGTGGGCCGGGCGACGTATCTGCCGTACCCGGCGAGCGTGCTCCGCGATCACTCCCGCGAGAATAGTGCCAGCGCGAGAACTCCACTTCGCCGCCGCGACCTCCAGCCCGAGGGCCGCCGCTGCGAACGAAACCTCTTCCATCGCTAACGGGAACGGCGTGCGGGTTGGAAACAGCGCTCTAACGCCGAAACCCAAAACCTTGCCGTTCGAAACCGGCACGACCAACTCAGGGTGCGAGACCTCCGTGGGACTCATCAGACCGAAGACCGTGGGCAGGCGCGCCCAGTCCATCGAGTCAACGGCTGCGATCACGACGTGGGGATTCGAGGGAACGACCGGCTTGAGATCCTCCGATATCGCCGTGGCAATGATCGTAACGTCGGCTTCCACGCAACATTTGGTTAGCCGTTCTACCTCGATCTCAGCTGTCGATCGGGAGTGGGAATCGATGATTGCTACGAGCTCCTCGGTATCGAGGGCGCGTCGGGGCAAAATGTCCCTCGCAGCAGCCGAGATGAAGCGCGCGGCCATCTGCAGGTGATCTTCCAAGCTGGTCGGCAGGGTCTCGCCAAGATCGGCGTAGGCCGGTAGCGGGTCGTGCTCACGCGCCAACGTCACTGCTCTACTTGCCTCGGAAAGACGCATCCCGGCCCCTGTAAGTGACTGAGCATCAGACGAGGCGGACCGACCGAATTGAAGGAGGGCTTCAATTATCTGCCCGAGGGCACGCTGCGATAGATCCGTCCCACGCTCCCGCTGCAATCGATCGAGCGAGATGCCCAGCGCGGTGCTCTCATCTTCAATGGTCGGGAACATCGGTTCGAGTGGAAACCCCGGTAAAGCGCCCACGTCGGATTGCAGGCGGCTCAAGTTTTCAAGCCACGATGACTTGCGTCCCGCGTTGTCCCAAGGATTCAGCCTGGCAGGGACGGCCTTCAGGCTCTGAAGAATCTCCTCCGCGATCGTTGTTTGGCGGCGGCACCTTTCGCTCCAGAGCTCCGAACTGCGCAGCTCGACGAGGACGGCTTGGATAGCCGAAGTGCGACGCTGGCTCGCTCGGCGGACGAGCACGCCTCGGCGAAGATTCTTCCCTCCGTCCATCAGGGGCTCGTCGCTTCCCACGCCGGAGGCGGCTGACGTGATTCTGGTGCGGACTAGATCCGCTTCGGGACATGCGTCGAAGATGCGTTGCGCGAAGAAGCATGCCTGAGCATTGACGGAGGTTGGGTCCTCACCCTTGCGTGCCTCGTACGCGTGAACCGCGGGCGGATCGTGCGACGTTCTGGCAAATGCTGCTACCCGCACCTCAGCGAACTCTTCCTCGCCGAACGTTACAGCCCCCGCGAGGCGACTCGTAGTTGTGGGCATCTCGATTATCGGGACGTCGAGCCTCGCGGAGACCTCGTATGCCATGTCGTCAGCGGCTACGGCCCACTCAGCCCGGGCTGCGATATCACCAAACATAAGCTCGGCATCAGCTGGCTGCGCCCCAGCGAGGACGAATAGTGATGCGGTCAGCTGAGCGAGCAACCCTCGATTGAGGAGCAGAGGCTCCGCGACGATGGCGCCTTGGTGCGCTCGGTAGACCTCCCGCACTTCGTCGACCGACAGGCGACATGCGCCCTCCAGTGACTCGCTGAGATGCACCGCGACCTCGGTTGGGGCTACACACAAGAGGTCTTTCAGCTGTCCCGAGTCAATCGCGCCAACCATGGCGGATCGAGCCGCGCCGTGCCATTCCGGCAGGACTCGACTGTAGACGCTGAGCCCTGCAAGCGGTCCCTCGTGATCAATCAGGTTAGTGAATCGCGAAGCGTATGCGACGAGGTACATAGTGTCGGGATCACCGGTGGCTGGCGCGATCCTTTGAACGTCACGCAGTGTCGCGCCTACGTAGGCACAGACGTCCACTTTCTCGCCGAGCTCAGCGAATCGAGTCGCATCACCCGGTCGCCCCGCCGCCACTGCTTCCCTGAAGTCGTTCGCGATCGCCGTTGCCAGCGGCTCCAACGACTGGGAAATTGACGCGACGCTCCCAGTCCCTGTCAGTCGGCGAACTAGTCGCGTCAGTGCGCGTCTATAGAGCGCCGGCCGGTGCTCGTGTCTCATTGCGGCTATGCAGCGTGCGTATGTTGCTGCCATCGACGGAGGCGGGGCGCTGTGAAGAAGATCGAGTAGCACCTCTGCTCTGAGGTCGTGGATCGCCAACCAGGTGTCTTCTCCCTGCCGCATCACGAGGTGTTCCTCCCTCAGTCGCGACAAGGCCCTGCTGATCTCGTCGTCGTTCGCATCGAGTGCCGACGACAGGTTCTGCGCAGGTACGGCATGGCCGAGAGTGTGAAGAGCCAGCACGGTACGGAGTGCGGCCACTGCGACGCTGCCACCGGATGAGCTGAGAGATTCGACCTGTTCGGCGAGGACGTCTCGTATCCGCTTACCTGTCGTAGCGACCGCTATGAACTCCATCAGGAGCCCAGCGGAACGATCGACGGCCTCCTCGATTTCGACTGCCATTGGTTGGCCGATGGCTCGTATCCGCTCGTATATCAAGCGAGCCGAGGACGGTGTGAGTTCAGCTGAGACAAGCGCGGCGCCCAGAGAGACGGCCGGGGTGAGGTCTTCGCCTCGGCAGGCACCGAGCAACACAACGTTCGGGATCTCTAGGAGGCGGTCGCGCGCACGTGGCCAGAATGCCGTCTGATCCCTCCCTAGATCGTCAACGCACACCAAAACAGGCCTCTGCGCCGACGGCCTGAGCTGCCACACGTGGGCCACGAGGCCATTCGCATCCTCCTCAGTGGCGAGGCGCAAGACTCTGATGGTCAATTCTCCCTGAGTCCGGCTCGCCGCGGCTCTCCACATGAGGGCCGACTTACCGGCTCCGCTCGGACCGGTGACAACTACGTTTCTAGATATCTGAAGCGCCTCGTCGACGTGTTTGAGCTCTTCCTTTCGAGCTACATCGAGGCCAGCAGCAACGTGGCCCGGATTGACACGAACCCCTGCATAGAACTGCGCGGCGCTATCCGCTGAGCCCGCTGCAAAGTTCGCAAACTCGCATACACCGGACCTCATAGCAGCGTCCAAAACACTGGTGTCGACTAGGCGTTCGACTGTTTCTACGCGGGAGTCGAGGTCCTGGACTGTGCGCCTCAAGGCAGTGGTCGGTGACGACCCACGTTGGGTGGCCGACAAAAGCGCTATGTCTGCGAAGAGCTCGGCGCGAACAAGCGCCGCAACTGAGGGATGTGTTCCGTACGCCTCGGATAGGGTGGCCTCGATTGAACTGAGTACTCCGTGGTCGAGCACGACCGTGTGAGTCATGGCCAGTATCTCGGTGGCGTCTGGACCATCGGCCGAACTGCCCAGGATGTCCTCAATCGCCCGCGAGAGGAGGTCTAGTCCCTCATCAGAACACCATGCCTTTAGTGAGGTGTCCCAGCCGGAGGGACCGAGCTCATCCGAGAATCGTCCGTCGGTCACAACGGCGAGGCGAGAGATGCTGCCGTCGTAGTCGCGCGTTCGCATGGCGCGCGCCGAGTGCACCAGCATCTGCGCAAGCTCGCGGCGAGCGATCGCCGGCCGTCCCTCACTCCTCTGCTTGCATTGAACGAGCATCCATGTCCCGTCAAGCAACTTGCAGTCGACGTCCTCAAAGCCCTCAGGTCTTATCGCCGTCAGTGTTGGCAACTCGCCGCCCTCCACACGACCGGCTGCGAGTAGCAGTGCGCTCGTGGCGACCTGAAAGGTCACTCCGGCGATGTTGATCGCGCCCGATCTCAGAGCAGAGAACGCTTCGTCCGTCGTCTCCCCAGAAGGTGCACGGGGCGGAGCGCTTGTGTCGCGGTGACGGACGCGTCGCTGTCTACGAGTGCGGGACGTCATCACTCAACTTCGTCTCATCAGGAGACTCGTAGACAACGAGCGCTCTTCGCACAACTGTCTCCAGTTCTTCCGGAGAAAGAGCGGGCTCTGCGAGGTCATCTGTTTGTACGTGGCCTTCCCCCAAGCCACGCGCAGCCTCTTGCGCGTACCTCTCGCGGTCGTGCGAAGACGTGGCAATTTCGAACGCACCCGAATCGAAGACGAGCTCGTATGTCTGCTCGGTGCCACTCCACGTGTTGAAGACGGCGAATTCCTTCGCGAGACTCAGATACTGTTCGAAGCTCGCGCGCCGGGACTCGAAGCATTGCTCCGCCGCATCGTCACCATGTGCCCGGGCAATCAGTTTTGTCAGAGTGGCGACACCACCGTTATGCGACTGGGCTGCCGTGTAGGCGTCGTCAAAGTCCTTGAGAGCGTGATCTGCCAGCTGCTGCAGGATCGCGATCGGCCGCTCGGGGTTGGAGAAGTGCCGCGCGGACTGCATCACCAACCGACTCAAAGACGTCAGGGAGTAGTAATCGAGCAATTGCTCTACCGGCACCACGTTGTGCTCCAGAGCCAGACCGACCTCGAACGTCAACCACGCGGAGAGATTCGCGGTTGCTAGTTCATCGCTCTCTCCACTTTCGGTCTGGCGACGCCGGCATGAGAGCAGGAACTCCACCAGGTCACCTGACGTGGTGGTGGCTGTGCGACGCATGGAGAATGCTCGTTGTAGCACGACGGTTGACAGGCCGCTATCCGGATCGATGAGGGATCTGAGCTCGTCGATAGCGGAATCTGGCCGTTTCCCTATCAGGCATTCGATTGCCCGTCCCACGAGGAGGTCACTCACGTCATCTTCCGGGATGTCGAGGAGAAGATATCTGCTGAAGTAGTCCCGGTCTGCGACACCTCGTAAGCGGGGGTACACACTTCGGGGCGTCGCGGTGTCCACTGCCTCGAATAGGAACCCCAAGAGTCTCAGGAGCCCCCTCGGATCCGAGTAATCGAGGGCGACGATGCGGTCGATCCAGTCCTCGGCGCTAACACTCTTCTCCGTGCGACTTCCGCTTGCCGTAACACCGTTGAGGAGCTCGTGCTGCCAAAGTGGCAACTGCTCCCATAGGCTGTGCGCGCGAAGGCGGAGCCATGTGACGGCGAGGTAGTCCAGGGGATCCAGCTCAGCTGTCCGAACGTGATCCGCAAACGCAATGCTCTGGGACCGGAATCGCTCCAAGTTTCGAGGCGTGCGCATCATGGGGGCCAGGATGGCAACGAGATCAGATCTCCGTTGCATCCCGCTGTCGTCAAGTGAGACACCAGCTCGCTCGATCACGTCGTGCACAATCTCGTCGGTCTTCCTGATCGCAGCTGCGCGCGAAACGGGCGGCACCTCGAACGGATACTGGACGATCTTTTCCATGAAGGACCCGGATCGCGCGGCCATGCCGGCGGAACGCAGGAGATCTTCAACCGTGTGCTGGTCATAGGCGATGAGGTAGTGAACTCCAGTAAACCGTCCGAGCAGGCGGACGATCTTCAGCAGCGTCATCAATTCGTCGCTCCCGAGGCGGTCCACATCGTCGATGACCAGAAGGATTTTCAGTCCAACGTCGGAGACGAGTCGCGATAGTTCGTCAAACTGCGTGTGCCAGGGCGGGCGCTCTGTGAGTTTCGCGATGACGTTGTCTGCGGCGGGGCTGAGCCCCGCACCGAAGACCGGAACTGCCTGGAGGAGAGGCGTTGCGAAAGCTGCGTACTTCGCGAACTTCGCCCGCGTTTCGCCGTCCAAAGTGACACCCAACGCGGCCGCCAAGGTTGTCACGAACTCGACGGACATCGCCGAGGAGTCACCCGCCGACCACGGCGTGAACTCGGTGATGTGCCAGGTGTCGTCGAGCTGCACCCTGACCTGTTCAATCACCGACGTCTTCCCAGAACCCCATTCCCCGACGAGGCCAAACACCGTGCTCGGGTCGGTGGCAGCCGCGAGATCGATCTGACGTGCCACAGTGCGGACGAAAGGATCTCGGCCATACTCGTCTATCCCATTTGCGTCGAGTGGTGCATCCGCCCACACGTCGATGGATGGAGAGTCAGGTTCGCGAGTCATTGATCCATAGTTCCGCACTCAGGAGCCCTTTGATCTCGATCAACAGCAGATCGCGTATTTCCCATCGGGCGACCGACGACCGCCCCACTTACAGGAGCGGTCTGGCCTCAAGCTGTCGATGTTACGCAGGCGGTCCGCCCGCGCCTTCAGCGGATGTCGCGGAGGTATCGGAGAAGTGCATCTCGACACCAGGAAGCGCGTCGAAGAGACGATCGGGTTCAATCAGCTCGAGTAAGGCGGCCCAACGATCGTCGGCGATCGATTCGAGTCGGTCGAAGGTCGTGACTCCGGTTGTAAGCGGATCGATGGCCTTCCCCGCGGCGGCGAGCAACAGGGCAGTTTCGCTGTATACGGCGATCTCCGCATTAACTTGCACCCTGACAAGGGTGAAGGGCGGGTCGGCGTCGGCATGCGCGCTCATGCGCAAAGGCTAGGGCCTGGAGCGCGGGCCCGCGAGAAGATTTCCACGGCTCGCTAGAGGCGCCTCTCCTCGGCCGAGGCACTCGTTCCGGTAAACGCGACCCACCGTCGTAGCGGGTGATTAGTCACCCGCTGAGATCGCCAGGCCCGAGACCCACGCCCGCTGAATGTCGGTGTGAGAATCAGTAGGTGAAAGTCCTCGACACAGCGCGTGAGTTCAGGCTCGAAGATGAAAAGGTTTGGGTCGCCGGGGACTGGCATGGGAACGTCCCTTGGTTGCAGATCCTCTTGCCGGCTCTCAAGCGCAACGACCCCAGCATCCGCACTCTCCTTCATGTTGGCGATTTCTGGATGAATCTCGAGAGTGTCGACTACTGGGCAAGCCGAGCCGCCCTCGATCGTTTGCTCGTGATCCCTGGCAATCACGAGCCCTGGGGCGAGTATCGGTCAGTCCTCGGTGACAACCCCGGATGCGCTGTGCAAGTGTCTCGCACGGTATGGCTACTGCCGCGTCCGTGGCGATTCTGGATTGGCGAGCGAAGCATTCTCGCCCTCGGTGGTGCAGCTTCCATCGATCGACTTGAGCGTTCTGAAAACGTGGACTGGTGGCCAGATGAACGCATCAGAGGCGAGGAAGTCGCCAGCGCCATCATGTCGGGAGCCGCGGATGTGATGCTCACGCACGAGACTCCCGATTCGACCCCCGTTCCGCAGATTCAGGAGATATTGGATTCTGATAGCGGTGCTCCCGAGGCGGTGAAGCGTGAACTCTTCGAATCCCGGCAGCATATTGATCGCGCTTGGGACGGCTGTTTTCCTGCACTCCTCCTTCATGGGCACATGCACGTGTTCGGTGAGGGCGTCGCTTCCGACGGCCGGAAGGTCGTGAGTTTGGACAGAGACGGGGCGGTGCGCGGCAACGTCGCATCGCTGCGGCTGAGGGACCTCAGCCTCGACTACCCCCGCATTGTCTCTCGACGCGGATGATCAATGACGGCGTCGCTCATGCGCAGCCTTGGATAGTCCATCCAGGGCTGAGCGAGCCGTGCAGCCAGACGACTGATGTGCGCGGGCGTGTATCCCGTGACACTGGCCACCACGCCAGCAGGCGCGGCGAGCACAAGTTGCTGTAACCCCGCACGACGAAGACTGGCGAGGCTGATTCCGCCGATCAGATTGCGAAGGTGTGCAGTGACCTTTGCGGCGGACACAGCGGTCCCGGCGATCCTCCCAGGGAAAAGAAAGTCGTCGGCTGACCTCGTGATGGTCATGTGAGCCTTGAACGCCGCGTCAAACGGCGGCGGAATGGTCACCGGGAGCCCGTTGATCTTCAGCGCCACCGATTCATCTGGACATACCTCAACTTGATCACCCTTGAGTTCGCAGCACTTCTCCAGCGCGACCCCGAATATGCAGGCAACTATAACTACACACTTCACGTCTGTTGGAAGGGTCGTCGACCTGACGACCCTTCTCAACGCGTCATGATGCAACGATGCGTCAGCCGTCGGAGCATGCGTCGAAGTGCGCGCAAGTGCCAGAGGATTTCGAGATGCACTCCCAAACCACCAAGTACCGAATGCTCTGAGGCTCCGGCCGGTTCCTGAGTTGGCGTGCTGGTATGCGATCCAGGTCGCGCGATCGGAGAGGGCATCAATTCCCTCAGGGAGGAGCTGGATGTAGCGAAGGAACCTGGCGGCCGCCTTCAACTCGACAGACGCCCCAGGCAACACTCGGCGTGCACTGTATCCGCGCTTCAGGGATTGAGACACCCGCCGTCCAACGTGCCAGCGGAGAAATTGGAGCAGCAGTAGTCGCGTGGATTGGTCGAGGCCATCTGAAACACGGTCAGTCTCGTATTGAAGAACCCACCTGGCGGCCTCGCTGCTAGAAATGATCCCGGCGGCGACAAGTCGAGCTTCGAGATTTCTTCGAGTCCGGCGACTCCCGATTTGACCGAGAACGTCTTCGGCCTGACTCAGGTCCTTCTGCAAAGCACGGAGGCTCTCGCTGACGATCCGCCCCTGAAGCCACCTGACGTGGGAATCGACCGCGTTGGACTCAGCGAGCGTCCTATAGAAGCTGATCCACCCATCGTGTGAGGCATCGGCGAAAGGAGCAGCTTCGTTGAGGATCGTGCATCGCGCGCACAGTCCGCCGAACCTGCGACCCTCCGTTCCGCATACCTGGCAGCAGTATCGAGGGGCATCGCCGGAGCAGCTTGCGCAGACTGCGGGATGCAGGGGCGAGGCGTACGCGACGATTCTCGTTTGCGCACAGGATGGACACATGCTCGGAACTGTGGTGATTCGTTGATAGCAGCGCCCGCAGGCCCCGCTGCGCCCGATTATTCTCGCGCGCGTCCTGACCTCGCCGCAGAATGAGCACTCGTGAAGCGATTTGGGAACGCAATTCAGACACAGTGCTTTACCGTCGTGGTCCCTTAAAGAGGCGCTTCGGCTGCACCGCTGGCACGGGCGCTTCGCAGGACTTGATTGGGAGCAGGCCCTGCACAGGGGTTGCCCGCGTACAACGCGATAGCGATTTCGCAGGCGATGACAGTCCGAGCATGCAACGCGGTTCGTCGATTCTTTACATCGCCTGCACACTCGACGACTTCCGTTACCGTCGTCGACTCGGGCGGGGAGAGGCATCTGCCTCCCACATCCTGGACACTCGGGCAGTCTGACACTGGTTAGGCCAGCACGTCTCAGTCCTTGAAAGACGAACTGCACGTTCGCATCTATCTGAGCCGGAACAGTCGGGAGGATTGCCTCATCCGCTCGCAAGAGGCGATCCGTCGTCCGGAGAGCTGCATGCCTGATGGGGAGCTCCATCAACCGGTCGAATACCCATCCCGTGGAATCGAGGCCAAGCCGCGCCTCGATGAGGCGCCCTAGCCTTTCAGCCAGCTCGGTACGAGCGAAGTCCGAGGGTTGTTCGACACTCTGCGCCCCGAAGCATCGAGTGCACACGCGTTCAAACCGCTGTTTAAGCTCGTCAACTGGTAGTCGGCGGGGCAGCGGTAGGCGGCGCCCGCAGTGAGGGCAGGGCGACAGGGACACCCCCTCAATGCCCTCCTTGATGAGGTGGTGAAGGAGAAACTGCGTAGGTGCGCCCGCTGTAGTCGGGACGACAGGCAGGGCGTCCGGATGCTTTGAGAAGTAGTTCGCAGCGCCGCGGATCACTGCAGTAGCGGTAGGAGTCGCTTCCAGTTGACGATGCAGCCAGTCATAGTCGGTCGACGTGCAGTGCGCTGCGATCTGCACAGCAAGGCGCGCAATCTGATCGCTCCTGTCGTCCATGGCCTTAGCCCTAGTCTTGCGGGCGAGCAATGCGGGCGGGGACTGGCTTCAGATTGTGCGCGGCGCGGCTTCCTGCCGAAGCGTCGCTGCCGACGACCTTGCGAGCCTCGATGGCCTCAAATGAGATGAGGTCATTGGGGGTGCACGAGAGAATTTCGCACAGTGCTGCCAAGACCTCCATGTTCATTCTCTGCGGGGTCGCTGTGACGAGCCGGTACACCTGCTCACGCGACAGGCTGACGCCATGCTCGGCGAGGCGACGACCGAGGTCGGTCGTCTGAAACATCCCTTGCTCGGCCATAAGTCTTCTGAGGTTCCAGGTGAGCTTCGTCATCGATCCATTTCTTTCGTCAGTCGAGTGAGGGCGGCGTTTATAACCCTGCGCTTGTAGTCATCGCTAACTGCCGTATAGATAGTCGTGGTCGACGCGTGTCGATGCCCCACCTGTTCTTGAACGAAACGCTCGGCGTAGCCGAACTCCACCAGGTGGGTGACATAGGAGTGTCGCAGGCTATGGAGCGTCAGGGATCGGTCGAGACCAGCTTCATCCCGTATAGCGGCGAATCTCGTGTCGACGTAGCGAGGCGAGACGGCCGTACCGCGCTCCGTCGGCCAAAGCGTTGAGAGATGGGGCGAGACTCGAAACAACGGGCGGCAATCCTCGACCCAGTAGCGCAAACCGTCGATTGCCCAGGAGAACTCGGGCACTGCCAGAACTGTGCGGCGACGAGGTGGCCCACCACCGGCCGCCTTCGCAAAACGAACATGTAACGCTGCGAAGCGACCCCACTGAGGGACCGTCGAGCTGTGGTGGAGATCGGAGAGTTCCAAGGAGACCACCTCTCGTCTTCGCAATCCGAATGCATAGGTCGTCTTGAAGATCTGTGCGTCACGAAGCGCGGCAAGCGCGCCCTTGGAGCGGTGGCGCGCCGAGTCTTGAAATCGAGAATCGGCCGCGTCGAAGAACGTCTGGAGCTCGTCGTAGCTAAACGGCCGTCGCGTTGCCCGCCCTTCGAAGTCCGTTACATGCTTAACCGAGTTCCAGGGCGTACATATCTGTGTCACTCCGCGGCCAAAAGCGTCTTCGAGGACCTGTGGCCACCCGTAGTCCCGACTCGAAGCGTAAGTGCAGAAGAGGGAGATTGCCTCCTGATAGTGTCGCGCGGTCGAGAGTGCGACGGGCTTGGGCCCATTCAGAAGGCGGGTCGTGAACTCTTCAAGGTCGGAAGGACCCCAGTCCCACGGGTACGCCCCGGTGAACTCGAACAGCCGTCGAACGCAAGACCGACGAGATTCGATGGTCGACGACCGCAGACCGCGCGACGCCTGCTGGGTTGACCAGCCATCAAGCATCCGCCGGAAGGCGAGCTCAGCGCTGGAGACGAGCTCGGTGACAGCGCCCCGAGCAAGTGTTGACGTGTTGGGGCGGTCGATCACGCAACAATGATGCAGTAAGCACATCATTGAAGCAACCAGCTCAACTGCGCCTGGGGCTTTTGCTCTAGATTGAGGAACGAAACGGGCGGGCGGGGAGGTTCCCAAACGCTCGAAGCGGTGCGTAACTGGACCGATGTTGTGACGAACGCATCATCTGCCCGGTTCATCACGCGCCGCCACTGGGCCGTGAACATCAGGAAGTTCCTGACACGCTTCCGCACCCTCGACGACCTCGTCGCAGCCGGATCGGTGGGCTCTGCGGAGGCTGCGATACTCCGCGCAGCGATGCGCGACGGCACCAGCGT
>JAAIGF010012544.1_pt1 | contig 13032 bp, 8 predicted proteins | sample 6487441 | NCBI WGS metagenome assembly JAAIGF01 (sample SAMN13974129, study PRJNA590717) | phyllosphere metagenome | biome: pepper field; feature: multiple bacterial spot infested pepper fields; material: pepper leaves; isolation source: leaves from pepper fields | host: Capsicum annuum ... | reverse complement strand
TGGCGTCCTGCGTGGTGGCTGGCTGACCGTTCGTCGTCTGGGACGCTGCCACCCCTGGCATCCCGGAGGCTACGATCCGGTGCCCCTCGCGAAACACTCCCGTTCCTCTTCGATGGCCGAATAATCATGGATATCAAACGTACGATCCTGATCGTCGCCCTGGCAGTCGTGTCCTACATGATGGTTCTTCAATGGAACCAGGACTACGGCCAGGCCGCTCTGCCGAATCAGACCGCTTCGACCAGCAAACCCGCACCGAGTCTGCCGGAAACCGCTTCGGTGGCCAGCAATGACGATGTCCCGACGGCCAATGCCGGCGGCACCGAGCCAAACCCGGTGGAAACCGTTGCGGTCAGCGACGAGCTGATTCAGGTCAAGACCGACGTATTGGATCTGGCCATCGATCCACGTGGTGGTGACGTGGTTCGCCTGAGCCTGCCGCACTACCCGCGCCGCCAGGACCGCCCGGACGTTCCGTTCCAGCTGTTCGACAATGGCAATGAGCACCTGTACCTGGCCCAGAGCGGCCTGACCGGTGCCAACGGCCCGGATGCCCGTGCCAATGGTCGCCCGCTGTACAGCAGCGAGCAGCGTGTCTACCAGCTGGCTGATGGCCAGGACCAACTGGTCGTAGACCTGAAGTTCAGCGACGCCGGCGTCAACTACACCAAGCGTTTCACCTTCAACCGGGGCCTGGACACCAGCTGCTCGGCCAAGGAAGTGGAACAGAAGAAAACCGGCTGCATCACCGGCAATGGTTACCAGATCGGCGTCACCTACCTGATCGACAACCAGAGCGCCAATGCCTGGACCGGCAACCTGTTCGCCCAGCTCAAGCGTGACAACAGCGGTGACCCGTCTTCGAGCACGGCTACCGGCACCGCGACCTACCTGGGTGCTGCGCTGTGGACGCCTGAGAAGCCGTACACCAAGGTGTCGATGAAGGACATCGACAAGCAGAACCTCAAGGAAACCGTGCAGGGTGGCTGGGTCGCCTGGCTGCAGCACTACTTCGTGACGGCCTGGATTCCAGCGAAGGACGACACCAACCTGGTGCAGACTCGCAAGGATAGCCAAGGCAACTACATCATCGGGTTCACTGGCCCGGCGCTGAACGTAGCTGCCGGTGCCGAAGGCCAGACCAGCACCACGCTGTATGCCGGCCCGAAGATCCAGAAGGATCTCGCCGCACTGTCGCCTGGCCTGGACAAGACCGTCGACTACGGCATTCTGTGGTTCCTCGCCGAGCCGATCTTCTGGCTGCTGGAACATATCCACAACCTGCTGGGTAACTGGGGCTTCTCGATCATCGTGCTGACGCTGATCATCAAGCTCGCGTTCTTCCCGCTGTCGGCTGCCAGCTACCGTTCCATGGCGCGCATGCGTGCCGTATCGCCGCGTCTGCAAGCGCTGAAAGAGCAGTTCGGTGACGATCGCCAGAAGATGTCTCAGGCGATGATGGAGCTGTACAAGAAAGAGAAGATCAACCCGCTGGGCGGCTGTCTGCCGATCCTGGTGCAGATGCCGGTGTTCCTGGCCCTGTATTGGACCCTGCTGGAATCCGTGGAAATGCGTCAGGCACCGTGGATCCTGTGGATCACCGACCTGTCGATCAAGGACCCGTACTTCATCCTGCCGATCATCATGGGCGCCACCATGTTCATCCAGCAGCAGCTGAACCCGACGCCGCCGGACCCCATGCAGGCGCGCGTGATGAAGATGATGCCGATCATTTTCACCTTCTTCTTCCTGTGGTTCCCTGCTGGTCTGGTGCTGTACTGGGTGGTCAACAACGTCCTGTCCATCGCTCAGCAGTGGTACATTACCCGCAAGATCGAAGCGCAGAACAAGGCCTCCGCGGCCTGATCTGATACGCGTGTAAAGCTACACAGAACGCCCCCTCGTGGGGCGTTCTGCTATCCAGCGTTTGGAGAACCTTATGTCCGCATCCCGTGAAACCATCGCCGCCGTTGCTACCGCCCAGGGCCGTGGTGGCGTGGGCATCGTGCGGGTCTCCGGGCCGCGCGCACGGATGATCGCCATCACCCTGAGCGGTATCGAACCCAAGCCGCGCTACGCCCATTACGGCCCCTGGCACGATGATTCGGGCGAGGTGATCGACGAAGGCCTGCTGCTGTTCTTCCCTGGCCCCAATTCCTTTACCGGCGAAGACGTGCTCGAGCTGCAGGGCCATGGCGGCCCGGTGGTTCTCGATATGCTCCTGCAGCGCTGTCTGGAGCTGGGGGCACGCCAGGCACGTCCGGGTGAGTTCAGCGAGCGGGCATTCCTCAACGACAAGCTCGACCTGGCCCAGGCCGAAGCGATTGCCGACCTGATCGAAGCCAGTTCCGCGGAGGCGGCGCGCAATGCCGTACGCTCGCTGCAGGGTGAATTTTCCCGACGGGTGCATGAGCTGACCGAGCGTCTGATCAGTCTGCGTATCTACGTGGAGGCCGCCATCGACTTCCCTGAAGAGGAAATCGACTTCCTTGCCGATGGTCATGTACTGAGCCTGCTCGAAGGCGTGCGCGCGCAGTTATCCACAGTGTTGCGCGAGGCAGGGCAGGGCGCGTTGCTGCGTGATGGCATGACCGTGGTGATCGCCGGCCGGCCCAACGCCGGCAAATCCAGCCTGCTCAATGCCCTGGCGGGGCGTGAAGCAGCCATCGTCACCGACATCGCCGGCACCACCCGCGATGTGCTGCGCGAACATATCCACATCGACGGCATGCCGTTGCACGTGGTCGATACCGCCGGACTGCGTGATACCGACGATCAGGTCGAGCGCATTGGCGTAGCGCGTGCCCTGAAAGCCATCGGCGAAGCAGACCGGGTGTTGCTCGTCGTCGATTCGACGGCGCCGGAAGCGGCAGATCCCTTCGCCTTGTGGCCCGAATTCCTGCAGCAGCGGCCGGACATGGCCCGAGTTACGCTGATTCGCAACAAGGCGGACCTGTCCGGCGAGCCTGTGGCGCTGCACAACGCCGAGGATGGCCAGGCCACCCTGGCGCTATCGGCCAAATCCAGCGAAGGCCTGGAACTGCTGCGCGATCACCTCAAGGCCTGCATGGGCTTCCAGCAGACCGCAGAGAGCGGCTTCAGCGCCCGCCGCCGCCACCTCGATGCGCTGCACCAGGCGCAACGCCACCTCGACCATGGCCACGCGCAACTGACCCTCGCCGGCGCCGGCGAACTGCTCGCCGAAGACCTGCGCCAGGCGCAACAGGCCCTGGGTGAGATCACCGGCGCGTTCAGCTCCGATGACTTGCTGGGGCGGATCTTCTCGAGCTTCTGCATCGGTAAATAAGGCTGTAGAGAAGTCTGTGGATAAGTGTTCAAAACACCGAGGTGCCCGGAACACCGCTGCTTTGCGATAGTCTGACGTGCGCCAAGCGCAATTGGCGCTCCCCTACAGCTTTAGTAAAGGACTACAGCATGAGCGGCCTTCCGGTTTCTCATATCGGCCACAAGGTGGCCGGCTCCGTAATCGTGTCGGGCTCGCCCAACGTGTTCGTTGGCAGCACTGCCGTCGGCAAGGCGGATCGCCCCTCGGCGTGCGGCCCGGCAACCGGGCAGCCGGTCAACCCGATGCTTGGCGTGAAGATTCTTCCGGGTGAAGTGGATTTCGCGCTTCCAGCGCCCATGCCCTTCGCGTTCGTGCGCATGTACGTATCCAGCAACGATCGGATCGGCAGCCTGGGCCAGGGCTGGGCCTTACCCGCCGAAGGGCTGGGGCTGGAGGTAAGCGACGAGCACACGGTGCTGATCGACTCCCAGGGTCGGCGCATCGGTTTCCCTGCATTGGCACCAGCGGCGACGTTCTATTCCGGTAGCGAGCTGCTGTGGATTCGCCGCGGCGGCCACAACCCCGATCAATCATTTGAGCCCTGGGGCAGCAAGTGGACCGGCGTGCCGCTGTCCGTGCAGCAGCACGAGGGCTCGGTCGTGGTGCTGCGCGAGGGGATATTCCTGCACTTCCTGCGCAACGGCGAAGGACGCTGGCTGCTGCAGGCCAGCTTCGATCGCAATGGCTACCGCACCGAATACAGTTGGAATGCCTCGGGCGGCCTGTCCTGCGTACGAGACAGTGCTGGCCGTAGCTATGCCTTCATCTATCAACAGGTTTGCGAGCCGCTGCCAGGTGATTCGGGGCTGCGTCTGTACGGCATCATTCTCGGCAACCCCGATGGCCCGCTCCCCAGCGGCCTCGATCCGACGCAGCCTGGTCTCGACTGGCTGGTGACTTACAGTTTCAACGACAGCGGCGACCTTGTGGAAGTGCGCAACCGTATGGGGCAGGTGACGCGTCGCTTCGACTGGCAGAACCATATGCTGGTAGCTCACGCTCAGCCAGAAGGGCTGGAGGTTCGCTACGAGTGGAACGCTTATGAGCCCACCGGCAAGGTCATCCGCCAGGTCGAACGCGATGGCCTGACCCGTGATTATCACTACGAGTCAGACCATACCGAGGTGATCGACAGCCTCGGTCGGCGCGAGCGTTATCTGTTCGCAGGCGAAGGGGCCGAGCGCCAGTGGGTCGGCCATCAACGTGCCGACGGCAGCCGCATCGAATTCACCTACGACGCCTACGGCCGCCTGGCAACCATCAAGGATCCGCTGCAGCGGGTGCTGCAGGCACGCTTCAATGGCGAGGGCATGCGTGCCGAACTCGAGGAACCCGGCAAGACCGGCACGCGCTACTTTCTCGACGACGAAAACGGCTTCATCACCGGCATGCGTGATGCCGACGGCCATGAATGGCAGATGCTGCGCGACGAGCGCGGCAACCTGGTCAACTTTCTCGACCCGCTGGGCGCGCAAACGCAGCAGGCTTACCAGGATCCGCGCCTGCCGGATCGCCCTACGCAAATAACCGATGCCAAAGGCGGGACGCGGCAGCTGGCCTGGAATCGCTTTGGCGCCCTGCAGCGCTACACCGACTGCTCCGGGCATACCACAACCTGCGAATACGACAGTAATGGCTGGTTGATTTCGCAAACGGGGCCGCTCGGACAATGCGTCCGCTATCAGCGCGATGCCATGGGCCGTTCGCTCAGACGAGTCGAGCCCGATGGCACCCAGATCGACTTCATCTACGACCACCTTGGTCGCATGGTTCAGGCAACGAGTCTGGGCAAGCAGGCAAGCTTTACCTGGGACCGCTTCAGCAGGCTGACCAGCCTGACCAATCCGAACGGCGGCACACAGCGATATGCTTACGATCCGGCGGGCCGCCTGATCAGCGTGCAGAACGAGAACGGTGCGCAGATTCGCTTCGCCCATGACGAAATGGACCGCCTGATCCAGCAACAGGACATCGACGGTCGTGTTCGGCAGTACCGTTACGATGCCGGCGGCAACCTGTTGGAAGAGCGCGACGACCAAGGCCGCCTGATTCGCTTCGAATACGACGCTCAGGGCAGGCTGCTGCATCGGCACCTACCGGCTACCGAGCACGCTGAAGCATTCAGCGAAAGCTATGCCTGGAGTCGTGGTGGCCAGCTGCTGGGCGTGAAATCCCAAGATAGCGAAATACGCTTCAGCTATGACGCGGCAGGTCGGCTCATCCATGAGCTCCAAGGTCTGGGTGACGAATGGCTGTACAGCGTGGAGCATCAGCATGACCCCCTGGGTAACCGGGAAAGCAGCCGCTACGGGGATGCTCCCCGGGTCAACTGGTTGCTCTACGGAGCGGGTCACCTGCATGGCGTGGTGGTGGATGCCGTGGAGCTGGCCTTCGAGCGTGATGCCAGTCACCGGGAAGTCCATCGCGATGCGCGCCGCCGGGCGGATGGCAGCGTGCTGTTCAGCGAGTCTCGCCAACACAATCTGGCCAACCGCCTTATCGCCGGCACTCTGAAAACGCTGGGCACCTCGCCCTGGCAACGACGCTACCAGTACGATGCTCAAGGCAGCCTGGTCACCATTCACGACAATATCGCTGCACCTGTCGAGTATCGCTACGACCAGGGTGGCCGCCTGGCGGCAAGCCAACAGGGTGATCTTTCCCGGCACTACCACTTCGACCCAGCCGGCAACCGTGTGGATAACCCGGGCCAGCAATGCCTGGATAACCGCCTCGGCCGGTTGGATGGTCACCAGTTCCGCTACGACCGCATCGGCAACCTGATCGAGCGCATCGCGCCTGACGGTACCCGGATGATCATGGGCTATGACGGTGCCAACCGCCTCGTACAGCTGCAGCGTATCGAGCCTGATGGCCAGACATTGCAGGCCCGTTATCACTACGACGGCCTGTCGCGGCGTATCGCCAAGGACGTATGGCGAGATGGCCAACGGCAACGCACCTACTACGGCTGGGACAACCACCGTCAATGCGCAGAAGCGCAGGCGAACCAATTGCGTACGACCGTGCACCAGCCGGACAGCTTCGTCCCCCTGCTACGTATGGAACAGGCCCGCCAACAGGAAAGTGCCGAAGTTCTGCAGATTCGTCGGCAACTGGGTTACGAGGCGCAGTCTCTACCAGACGCGATGCGCCCTGCGGTGGAGGATCTGCGCCTGGCGTTCTTCCACACCGATCATTTGGGTACGCCGCTACGCCTGAGCGATACCCACGGCAACCTGCTGTGGAGCGGCGAATCGAGTGATTGGGCTGGCATTGGGCAAGAGCAGGGCTGTACCGATCAGCCGATTCGCTTCCAGGGCCAGTATCTGGATGTGGAAAGCGGCCTGCATTACAACCGCTTCCGCTATTACGACCCGCAGGCCGGGCGCTATCTGACCCAGGATCCGTTGGGGCTGCTGGCGGGCATGAACACCTACCGATATACCGAGCTGCCTACCCTGGGCGTGGACCCTCTCGGACTATGGGATTTCATCACCAATAGCCCCGGCATCCAGCAACAGGTCTCCCTGGCGCAGTACATGTACCAGAACGGCGCCACTCCCGAGCAGGTCAGCGAAGCGCTGTCTCCCACCCGAGGGTTCGAAGGCTCGATTTCGGCCGATGTCAGCATGGCGGGTAATGCCGTTGGTGGCGGGTCTGGAGCATTTGGCATAGCCACGGGCAAGAAGAAGAAGGATCAGTGGTTCAACCTGTGCGTCTATTACACGACCTGTGGAACGCTCGGCCCCGGGGCGTCCTTTGGTGTCGGAGGGAACGTGTCGGCAAGCAATGCTCCGCCAACCAGTGGCACCACCCGAAGCGTCGGGGTGTTTGGTAACGGCGGCATCCTTGGCAAATTCGGTGGCAGCGTGATGTCCGAAATAGGCAAACCAACCAACGTCACGGTCAGCGGCGGAGCCGGTATCGGCGCAGGTGCCTCTGGCGGGGTTATGGTCTGTGAACAGAAACAGATTTGTTTGAGGGATTGATATGAATGGGATCGGCAAAGCATTGGCGGCCCTGGGCTGCGTACTATTGATGGGCTGCTCGGAAGGCGATGATGACTTCGTCGCAGCAGGCAACGAGTACGTGGAACAGTTTCACCAGGATGTACGGCAAGGCCGCTATGCGGCTATCTACCAGGCTTCCTCGCCAGGGCTGAAGGCCAATGCCAGCGAGCAGGAGTTCGTCGACCTGCTGACGGTAGTGAAGCGGGGATTGGGTGAGGTGCAGGAAACGCGGCTGGTAAGCCAATCGCCCGTGAAGGCCGATACCGGGCAGCCGCTTACCCTGCTGTTGTACAACACCCGCTTCGCTGAAGGCGAGGGCACCGAATCCTTCTACCTGGAGAATGCGGACGGCAAGCCCCTGCTGTTTCGCTACAACGTCAATTCCGACACGCTGCTCAAGAAAATGATTGAGCAGGGCGCTCGCGCTTCCAATTAATCCTGTCCTTTATTTACCCACAGATCCCTAACATGACAGCGTTGAGGGGTCTTCACGTGGGTGAAATTTCATCCGCTTTCGTCAGCCAGACAATGCATGCACAGGCCAATAAGCCCTGTGGAAAACTGCAGCTGAGCCTTGCCGATAACCCGGTGGCAAAGCTAGGGATAAACCACCCTGTGCATAACTAGCACTTTTACACACAGGCTGATCACCGGTATCCAACATCCGCAGCCCAGGATAATCGCGCTTTCATACATCACTGTACACATTGATTTTACTGGGCTGTAGCAATGTATCCACAGAAATCGTGAAGACCATTTATAAACATAAAAACAAGCCTTTTAAAAAGATCTCTTCTTTTTTCTTTTATTAACCTCCCATCCATTTCAACCTTCCGGACAGCAGCGCAGGTTGGCTGAGAATGATGCAAGAAGACGTTCCAGCCGCAACGACCAGTTGGCTATTTTTTGTGCAAAAGGCTTCTTTCAACCCCGCTAAGTCCCTATACTTGCCGCCCTTTCGATTTCCGATCAAAAGCTTCCTTTCTCAACAGGCACGAGGTGCGTGGTGGATTTCCCTTCCCGTTTTCAAGTGATCGTCATCGGCGGCGGTCATGCCGGTACCGAGGCTGCGCTTGCAGCGGCGCGCATTGGGGTGAAAACCCTGTTGCTGACCCATAACGTGGAAACCCTCGGGCAGATGAGCTGCAACCCGGCCATCGGCGGGATCGGCAAGAGCCACCTGGTCAAGGAAATCGATGCCCTTGGTGGCGCCATGGCGACTGCTACCGATCTGGGCGGCATCCAGTTTCGGGTACTCAATAGCCGCAAAGGCCCGGCAGTACGTGCCACGCGCGCCCAGGCAGATCGCATCCTGTACAAGGCGGCGGTGCGCGAGATTCTCGAGAACCAGCCCAACCTGTGGATATTTCAGCAGGCAGCTGACGACCTGATCGTCGAGCAGGATGAAGTCAAAGGCGTGGTCACCCAGATGGGGCTGCGTTTCTTCGCCGACTCCGTGGTGCTGACCACCGGCACCTTCCTCGGTGGACTTATCCACATCGGCATGCAGAACTACTCCGGCGGACGTGCCGGTGATCCACCTTCGAACGCCCTGGCCAAGCGCATGCGTGAATTGCCGCTGCGCGTCGGTCGCCTTAAGACCGGCACGCCACCGCGCATCGATGGCCGTTCCGTGGATTTCTCGGTGATGACCGAGCAGCCAGGCGACACGCCGATTCCGGTAATGTCGTTCATGGGCAACAAGCAGCAGCACCCACGCCAGGTGAGTTGCTGGATTACCCACACCAATGCCCGCACCCACGAAATCATCGCCGCCAACCTCGACCGTTCGCCGATGTATTCCGGGGTCATCGAGGGCGTGGGCCCGCGCTACTGTCCTTCGATCGAAGACAAGATCCACCGCTTCGCCGACAAGGAAAGTCACCAGGTGTTCATCGAGCCGGAAGGCCTGACCACCCACGAGCTGTACCCCAACGGCATCTCCACCTCCCTGCCGTTCGATGTGCAGCTGCAGATCGTGCAGAGCATCCGCGGCATGGAGAACGCCCATATCGTGCGCCCGGGTTACGCCATCGAGTACGACTACTTCGACCCGCGTGACCTGAAGTACAGCCTGGAGACCAAGGTCATCGGCGGTCTGTTCTTCGCTGGCCAGATCAACGGCACCACCGGTTACGAAGAAGCCGGCGCGCAAGGCTTGTTGGCCGGCGCCAATGCCGCGCTGCGCGCCCAGGGCAAAGACAGCTGGTGCCCGCGTCGCGACGAGGCCTACATCGGCGTGCTGGTCGACGACCTGATCACCCTGGGTACCCAGGAGCCGTACCGTATGTTCACTTCGCGGGCCGAATACCGGTTGATTCTGCGTGAGGACAACGCCGACCTGCGCCTGACCGAGAAAGGCCGCGAGCTGGGCCTGGTCGACGACGCCCGCTGGGCCGCATTCGAGGCCAAGCGAGAAGGCATCGCCAAGGAAGAGCAGCGCCTGAAAAGCACCTGGGTGCGGCCGAATACGGCCCAGGGCGAGGCCATCGTCGAGCGCTTCGGTACGCCGCTGACCCACGAGTACAACCTGCTCAACCTGCTGTCGCGCCCGGAAATCGATTATGCCGGCCTGGTCGAGGTGACCGGTGAAGGCGCCGAAGATCCGCAGGTTGCCGAGCAGGTCGAGATCAAGACCAAGTACGCCGGTTACATCGAGCGTCAGCAGGACGAGATCGCTCGCCTGCGCGCCAGTGAGGAAACCGCGCTGCCTGTGGATATCGACTACGCGACCATCTCCGGGCTGTCCAAGGAAATCCAGCACAAGCTCGGCAGCGCCAGGCCGCAGACCCTGGGCCAGGCTTCACGCATCCCGGGTGTTACCCCGGCGGCGATTTCCCTGTTGCTGATCCACCTGAAGAAACGCGGCGCTGGTCGCCAGCTGGAGCAGAGCGCCTGATGTCCGTTACCGCTCGTCACGCCGAAGAATTGCAACAAGGCGCCCGTGAACTGGGCGTCGACCTGTCCGAGCAGCAGCAAGCCCAGTTGCTCGCGTACCTGGCGCTGCTGATCAAGTGGAACAAGGCCTACAACCTGACCGCTGTACGCGATCCTGACGAAATGGTCTCGCGTCATTTGCTCGACAGCCTCAGCGTGGTGCCCTTCGTGGCCGAGGCTGGGGATAACTGGCTGGACGTCGGCAGTGGCGGCGGCATGCCCGGCATCCCGTTGGCCATCCTGTTTCCAGAGCGGCGTTTCACCCTGCTCGATTCCAACGGCAAGAAGACCCGTTTCCTCACCCAGGTGAAGCTCGAGCTGAAGCTGGCCAACCTGGACGTTATCCACAGCCGCGTGGAAGCATTCACGCCCGAGCAGCCGTTCAGCGGCATCTGCTCGCGGGCGTTCAGCTCCCTGGAAGATTTTTCCAACTGGACACGTCACCTCGGCGATGGCCACACCCAGTGGCTGGCGATGAAGGGCGTGCACCCGGATGACGAGCTGCAGGCGCTGCCAGCGGACTTCAGCCTGACTGCAACCCACGTGCTCAAGGTTCCCGGTTGCCAAGGCCAGCGCCATCTGTTGATACTGCGTCGCTCGGTTTAGGGGGAACGGCAACATGGCTAAAGTATTCGCAATCGCCAACCAGAAAGGCGGCGTGGGCAAGACCACGACCTGCATAAACCTGGCGGCGTCTCTGGTTGCGACCAAGCGCCGTGTGCTGCTCATCGACCTCGACCCCCAGGGCAACGCCACCACCGGCAGCGGTATCGACAAGCAGGCTCTTGAGCACTCGATCTACGACGTGCTGATGGGCGAGTGCAACCTGGTCGAGGCCATGCAGTTCTCCGAGCATGGCGGCTACCAGCTGCTGCCGGCCAATCGCGACCTGACAGCAGCGGAAGTGGGCTTGCTGGAAATGAAGATGAAGGAGAGCCGCCTGCGTTATGCACTGGCGCCGATCCGCGAGAATTACGATTACATCCTGATCGACTGCCCACCGGCGCTGTCGATGCTGACGGTCAATGCCCTGGTCGCCGCCGACGGCGTGATCATCCCCATGCAGTGCGAGTACTACGCACTCGAGGGCTTGAGCGATCTGGTCAACAGCATCCAGCGTATCGGCAAGCTGCTCAACCCGACGCTGAAGATCGAAGGCCTGCTGCGTACCATGTACGATCCGCGCATCAGCCTGACCAGCGACGTGTCTGCCCAGCTCAAGGAACATTTCCCCGACACGCTCTATCAAACCGTGATCCCGCGCAACGTGCGACTGGCCGAAGCCCCCAGCTTCGGCATGCCGGCGCTGGTCTACGACAAGCAATCCCGTGGTGCGATCGCCTACCTGGCGCTGGCTGGCGAGCTGGTCCGCCGCCAGCGCGCGAACGCCCACACCGCAACCGTATAAGGAAACTGTGCATGGCTGCCAAGAAACGTGGGCTCGGACGAGGCCTGGACGCCCTGCTGGGAGGCAACAGCGTCGATACCCTCGAGCAGGAAGCGGTCAAGGCCGATACCCGTGAGCTGCAGCACCTGCCGCTGGACCTGATTCAGCGTGGCAAGTACCAGCCGCGCCGCGACATGGACGTCACCGCCCTCGAAGAACTCGCGCAGTCGATCAAGAGCCATGGCGTGATGCAGCCCATCGTGGTGCGTCCGATTGGCGAAGGCCGTTTCGAGATCGTCGCCGGTGAACGCCGCTGGCGAGCCACCCAGCAGGCCGGCCTGGATCGCATCCCGGCCCTGGTGCGCGATCTCCCCGACGAAGCCGCCATCGCCATGGCGCTGATCGAGAACATCCAGCGTGAAGACCTCAACCCCATCGAGGAAGCCATGGCCCTGCAGCGGTTGCAGCAGGAGTTCCAGCTGACCCAGCAACAGGTCGCCGAAGCGGTCGGCAAGTCGCGTGTGACCATCACCAACTTGCTGCGCCTGATCGCGCTGCCCGAGGAAGTGAAAACCCTGCTCTCCCACGGCGACCTGGAAATGGGCCACGCCCGTGCGCTGCTTGGCCTGCCGGTGGAACAGCAGACCGAAGGTGCGCGACATGTTGTCGCACGCGGCCTGACCGTGCGTCAGACCGAGGCACTGGTGCGCCAGTGGTTGAGTACCCAGGAGCGGCCAACTGCCACTACTCAGGTCGATCCGGATATCAGTCGGCTCGAACAGCGCCTGGCTGAGCGGCTGGGCTCTCCGGTGCAGATCAAGCATGGGCAGAAGGGCAAAGGCCAACTGGTCATTCGCTACAATTCCCTCGACGAACTGCAGGGCGTTCTAGCTCACATTCGCTGAAACAATTGCTCCTGGAGCACTACGGCGAAAAGGCTTTCGGGCAGTTGAACGGGGTGGGAACCGCCCCTATACTCTGCGCGCATTTCGGCGGCATAAACTATGCCAAAGCATTGATTCTTTTGGCGCCGATACCATGAGGGCCATTCCAGGTAATTCGATGGATATCCGCACGCCAAAACGCTTGCCCTTCCATCGCCTGCCGGTTTTTCCGGTGCTCCTGGCCCAACTGATTGCATTGGTTTTGCTCGCCGTTGTGTTCTGGCAATGGCGAGGGAATGTTGCCGGTTATTCCGGCTTGTGCGGCGGGCTGATCGCCTGGCTGCCGAATCTGTACTTTGCCCACAAGGCATTCCGGTTTTCCGGAGCGCGGGCAGCCCAGGCCATCGTCCGGTCGTTCTACGCCGGCGAAGCAGGGAAACTGGTTTTGACAGCGGTGCTTTTCGC
>JAAIGF010043375.1_pt1 | contig 13039 bp, 14 predicted proteins | sample 6487441 | NCBI WGS metagenome assembly JAAIGF01 (sample SAMN13974129, study PRJNA590717) | phyllosphere metagenome | biome: pepper field; feature: multiple bacterial spot infested pepper fields; material: pepper leaves; isolation source: leaves from pepper fields | host: Capsicum annuum ... | reverse complement strand
CATCGAGAACAGCATTCGTCGCCCCCTGCTCCGATTGACTTATGAGATCGACCAGCGCCCCCGGCGGAAGACTGAACCCTCGAGCCGAGAATGTGGATTCCAACTGTCGCTGCTCGCTGGTGGCTGTTCGATATGCTCGATCTCGCGCCTTCTGCCACACCAAATCAAATACGGTTGAGCTGATGCCAAATGGCTGAGTGCCGCCAATAACCGCTGCGCACCAGTCCTCAGTAAGGTTCCGGAACGAACCGTTTATGGAGGGAAAATATTTGGCAAACCATTGATCGACCGTTGCGTTTAGCTCAGCGATGAGCGGGTTTGAGTTGTCCGCTCCGTCAAACAAATCGGAGAATTTTGGCGCCTCACCTACATCGATTGAGCCCGCCGAATAATTCAGCGACGGGGCATTTCCAGAGTAATTGAGAGATGTTTGAGCATCGGTGTATGAGAGCGAAACACTGCTCAGAGAAGGCTTTGATGATGCCGTGATTCGACCGGCACTCCCGCTCGCAAGCGATACGTTCCGGCTTGCGTTTGATAGGAGCTGCGCTGTCGTACTGTCGTATGCTGAAGCCATGGCTCCCCCTTATTTGGATCTGCGACCGGTTTGAGTGAGGACCCATTCGACGTTATCAAGCTCTGCATAATTGCCTTCGACGACCTCTAGGCGCAGACGCCAGAAGCGTGAATCGCGCCCTCGTTGCATATCTGCCCGGTATTCGCTTCTCCGGTTATAGGCCCGGTAGGTCATCTGCTGTTCTCCATCCTCAACGGTGCGCACGTAGACTTGGCCGTCCGTAGCCAGCCCCATGAAGATGTTTCCGACGCGCTTGCCCTGCGCGCTACCGAAGTCATCTGCAGGAAAGTCGGCCCGGGCGCCAATCTGTGCACCGCTATCGGTTCCACCTCCAATCTTGTACAGGCCGTCCTTCCTGAATGCGTAAGTGTCCATGCCAACACGACAGAACCCGGCAAAGTCGAAGCCAGCGTAACGGGTGACAGCACCTGTGGCGATATTTGTCGAGTAGGTGCTTCCGGTGAAGTCGTAAAGGCCGGCCAGACCTGTTACCGCATCCACATATTCGGATATGTCGCGACTGTTACGAACTGACGCATCGGCAATCCCTATCTTGTTCTCCAGCATTGCACTGATGATCAGGCCGATACTTGTCTCATCGAGCAGGACCAGGTGATCTGCGAGGTCCAGATCCATGCGAAGCAATAGTTCGATATCTGTGCCGAGGGCTAATCCGTCAATTATGGATGCGTATGCAATAGGATCAGCGACATAGAAGTCACCGAAGAAGGCTGCTTCAGAATTCGACGCATAGCCTTGAGGGTCTTCAGTGGAGAGCGAATAGACGCCCATATCATCAATCGCGACGCGAGAATCACCGTAATCGTAGTCTCCTGCATGCATTGTCATGCCAAAGCTCGACACCGAATTTCCAAGACCTACATCAATGCCGAATGCGGTCATGGCAAAAGGAATAACCATCGATGCGCTTGCCGAATTCGTGTCGCTGAATCCAAATGCTGAAATATTGGGGCCGTCAACGATCAATGAAGCCCCTGAGTGTTCCTCATCGCTCGCAGAAAGACTTATGTCGACGGAAAGCCTCGAAAACCCCTCGTTGAGCGAAGCGCTCCCACCCCACCACCACGTAGAGCTTGCCGAAAGATTTGCGTTTGAAGATCCATCACCCCAATCCCATTCACCGCCAGAGGAAATGGTTGATAGCGGCGATAGCAGCGGGCTTTCCACGTAGTCCCCGCCAGCATAAAGCGCTGCCGCCATGGACTTTGGCCCGCTGGATATTTTGCTGCTGGAATAATCCAGGGATGCTCCGACCCGATATCGGACAATGCCGCCCAGGCGCTGAATCCTTACATGGATATCACCTGTAGCCAGTGATCCGGTAAATATCAGGCTTCCACCCTCAATGACCGACGGGGTCTGAGATGGAGTGAAAAGCAAACCATGCTCTATTGAGTTGAAACTGCCCGACTCAGCCGTAGGCGAGGATATCCCAACCAACACGCCCTGGACGGAGCTGTTAACCACGCACTCAAGAACGAAATCCCCGTCAATCTCTTCTGCGCTCTGCCCGCCAGAGTTCCATCCAAGTTGATTGTCAGTGACTGTGGAAGCGTCTCGACCTGCAACACCAATCACGGCAGGCACATAGGTATAAATCGGAACCGTGACATATGTGGTATTGGGCACCCCGGCAGTAGGGGTATAAAAGCCAATGATGCCGAAAGACTTGCTGCCGTTAGCATTGGTTACAAGGCCGTACGTTGGTACAGGCGCTGTAGAGGCCTGGCCGCCCGAATATCTCGTTACGGCTCTAGTCTCGTATGTGACGGCATAATACGCAGGACTGGCAACCACCTCGGCAATGGCAGGCACATACGTGGTAATCGCCTGCTTTGTAAGACGGTTCGCCATGTGATGCCTCAGCCAGCGCTGACTGTGATTACAAAGAGGTTGAGCTGGCGAAGATTGCCAGCTACCAGTGCGGTTGTGCCGAAGTTCATGTCGGCACCATCAAGGCCGACAGTGCCCTGGATGCGAACTGCTGTTGCAGATGAAAGACCGGTATCAGCTGCATCCTCCATCCTGAAAAAAGTGGCAGTCCCGCTGTTTTGAACGGTCCCCGACCATACTTCGGACGTGGACTTTGATACCTGCCCCCCGGACGGCGTGCCAAAAGTGAGGCCAGCACCAGTATCGCCAGATGTGATAGTCACAAGCAGCGTCGATCCAGCGACAATCGCCTCGTCGGCGGTGGCCGGCGCGGTGCCACTGTATATTTTTATGACCTTTCCCGTCAGCGCTGGAACAGATCCAGTTGCCAAGGTCGCATTGCGAAATCCGGTGCTTCGTTTCATCAGTTTCTTCCTCCGATCCGGAGTTCGCCGACGACGAATTGCGCCTGCTCTCCTGACGCGATTGTTTTATCTGCAGAAAGCCGCTGAACCACCAGCGGCCTTGCGTTTGTTGTGTCCCAAACCACTACATAGGATGCGGTATATCCAGAGGCCGCCGATGCGTAATCAACGCTCGTGCTGTTTGATACGAAAGGCGCCGAGGCATCAGCGATATCAAGCGCAAAGATAACTGGCTGACGTGAGTAATTCGCATCAGCAACCTCGTTAGAGCTGCCGTCCACGCCCGGAAATCCTGTGTGCAGACTGACATTCCACCCTGAAGGTCGGGCGAACACCGATTCAGCAGTGAAATAAAAGGCAAGGGAATCCCGGGTCGCCAACGATGACATAGCCATTTCGATATCCTCAGGATGCCGGTACGATCGTGATGGATGTGGCCAGCCTGCCAACCGTTCCGATTGGCATGTCCAGCGGCGAAGAGAATCTGGCGATGGACAAGAGCACACCAGTATTCGAGGACTTCGCGCTATTCGCGCAGATGAAGCCACCGTAGATCCGCTTTGTCGCAGTCATCGTGAATTCCGCCCGGGAAGCCAGATTGCTGATGATCTGAACGCCATCGTATGCGTCCTGCCACTCTGGGCGGGTCGCTTCGGAGTAGGCTATGCACTCCTGAGCATCAACCTGCAGGTTTGCCGCAGTGGTGCCAGATGTCGGCACGAAGTTCCCCTCATAAATCCCCATGTACCAGCTCGATATGGGGGTCGCGGAACCTCGAATCAGGCCAACAACATGGTTGATGCCAACCTGAGGGATGATGTTCTTGCATTCGCGACGGTCGATGACATTCCCATGCCGATCAACAAGCTCAAGGCTGTAGACAAAGCCCAAGGGCAACGCCTGCTCATTCAATACGCTGCTCATGGGTAGATAATCTCCATGTCATAGGTGTCGCTCGCTGCGAGCGGGTTCTGTTTCTGGTTTTGCATCGTTGTGACGAGCATTTGTGACCCATTCGCCTCAAGCAAGGCGGATGTGCCAGCCTCCGCTTGGGCTGGGACGAAGTTATCCTGGGAGATCAGCGCAACATTCCCTGCCCCGTCAGAGCGGGCTAGGCCATAGCGCGTCATCCACATTACATCGTTGCGCAGGCCTTTCGCCTCACTGCCGCGCACGGCTCCGAAGTCGAATATCGTCCGGCTTCCCGGTGCCTGGGTTTCGATATCGGTGAGGAAATAGGTTTTATCAGCAGCGACGAACAAGCCCCCGTCGCCGGAGATCACCACATCCACCGACGCGGCGAACTGGAACCATCCCTTGATCGCGCTCCGCAGATGCGGCCTCATGGGCATGGTCATGTGAAGGCTCTTTCCATCGCTGATCAGCAGAGAGCCGTTGTGCGCGCAGATACGGTCGCCCGGGACTGGCTCACGCAGGAATTGGGTTTCCAGGCGCGCAGCCGCATCATTGACACTTGAGCACACGTACCCAGTAACTCCCTCATGTTGCAGATAGAGGGTTTGTCCATTGACGGAGCTTACGTAAAGCCGAACCTTTCCTCCGGCCGGCGGAATCATGGGCGGAAATGCCAAAGATGAGTTCGCCCCTACGGTGATATTTAACGCCTCAGCAGTTCCACCCTCCTCCCCGAATGCGTCGACATACGTCGCTGCGCACTGGTATGTGCCGGCCAACAGTGCGCCCGCCCCAATTGAGGGGACCGGCTGTGCGCTGACAGTCGGCACGCCCCAGCTGCGCAGTGTGCCGGCGCGGAAACGAAGGCACTCGGTTTCGGTGCAGAAGAACAACTCTTCGTTCAAGACTGCTCCGGCGAACCGGCCTGATCCAGCAATGGTCTTGAGCGTTGTGGCGGTACCGGTCAAGGCGTTGAAATCGATCAGGCGGTCTTCATCAGCAAGAATGATGTGCTCGCCAACGGCCAAGGCGCCGCGGATGGCTGTGCCTGGAATGACCTGATCGTAGCCGGTGCGCAGGCGCAAAATGCCGTCGCCAGCCGGGTCGTAGTTGATGGCGTCCCGCAGCGCGCCAGCGGGCACTGCCTTGTCATTGGCCCTGTTGTTTATACCCAGCGGCCAAGGACCTTTGCGCAGAGGGTTAGACTCAGCCATCACCAACCGCTCCGGATCGTCCGCGAACATGAGCCACGGCGCAGGATCGATCCTTCCAGCGCACGCTGGCACGCCTCTTCGAACCGGCGAAGATGGTTGTCCGAACTCTCGATACTGTAAGTCTCGCCCTCGTTGACCCGATAAGCCTTGTAGGCCATGTACGAGAGTAAGTGACGGCGATCCTGCGGTTGCATATCAGGGATGCGATCGCACTTGTCCAGGTCGCGAACCGGACGACGAATGACTAATAGGCGGATCAGGCCTGACTCAGCGGGTTTTGGGTGCAGCATCAGTACGCCCGCCGGATTGAAATGGAAGTGCGATGAGCAGCCGTTGTAGGCAAGCCAGTATCCACCACGAAAGGCGTTGCCGAATCCTGTCGCCCAACGGGTCAAGCAGCACTCAGGCCGACCGTCAACCCAGGCGCGCACCACGTCAATGATGCAGGGGTCCAGATTGAACCGGTCTTCATTGATCGAGTACGGCAACTGGGTGACTAGGCTGTCTTCGTCGTAGAAGCTACGCGATTGCTCAGCAAAGACCGTCAGACCCTCATTGATCCAGCGGACAAGCTGGTTGTCGGACCAAAAATACGGCGCGACGGTATCCTTCTCGTCTTCACGGAAGGCTTTGATGAGGGCTTCGACGGTCTCGAATGCCATTACGCCAAGCTCAGCTTGAAGACTTCGAAGGCTGCTTCGAACTCGGCCTTGGTCACGCCGAAACCAGCTTGCTTCTTCACTGCTGCCAGCTTCGGAGCGCCGTCGGACTCGAGGTCGTCGTCATCGCCACGGGCGACAACTGCTTCGATGGCCTCGATGATGAGTTCGGACTTGGTCTTGGAGGAATCTTGCTCTTCATCGACCTCCACGCCGACGGGGTTGCAGCCACGGGCAATCGCCTCTTTGCGGAAGCGAACAGGAACCGCGGTACCAGCAACGCCGTCGACAGGATGGAATCGGTGCACGCAGAGGCTGTGGCCGCTGAGCAGAGAAATGGAGAGGGAATCCAGGCCTTGCGGCGGGTTAAAACGGAGTTGTTCGGACATGTGCTAAGCCTCGAAAAGGAGGCGCCCCGGCCAACCGACCAGGGCGCAGGTGGTCACTCTTGAATTTCGTCAGCCTTGCGGTCGACGACGTACTCGAAGTACACGCGAGCCTGACCTGCAGTAGCAGCGGCTCCGGTTTGCGCAAAGGTCGCCACCAGCTGACCGGCAGCCGAGGTCGTGAAGCCGGCGTCATTGTTGAGCGCCTTTCGCCCAGCAGTCTTGATGTCGATCGCCGAGCCGTAACGAGTAGCCGATGCTGAATCGCCCAGGCTCAGAGTGGCTGTAGTAGCTGAGTTGAACGCGGTCTTCACGTCGACCCAGGCTCGGGTGATGGTCGCGCCTTGTGGCAGCGCTGCAATGTTCACAGCAGCGCCAGACGCGAAATCAGCCGGCACCAAGTCTTGGTAGCCAACCAGCGGCCACTGACGCTCGTAGTGGAAGTAGTTCATGATCTGCTCCTTACGCGCCGCTGTTCGGCAGGTAGTGGTCCACCGCGACGACGCCGAAGTCTTCGACAGACTTGTCGTGCGTGCTGTAGAACTTGGGTTTTACGAAGCCCACGAAGCGATCGACCGAGATACCCATCTTGGTGTCGTAGTCGAACAGCTTCTCGACCCACGATTCACGATCAGACTGCTCGATATCAGCGAAGCCCAGGGCTTGAGCGCCGAGCAGCAGAGTACGGGTGCCGTTGACGTTGCCGCCCGCTCCCCACTTCTGGCCGGCCGCAGCACCGCGAGTGCTGTAAACCAGGTTGCTCTCGTGGATGATCGCGCCGTCGACGGTGACGGTTGCGCCGGTGAACCACGGGTTGGAGTCGCCACGCACGCCCGCGCCCACCAGAGCGTTTTGCCACAGAGGGTCCATCTTCAGAGCGGCCAGGGTGCCGGGCTGAACCAGCAGCACGTAATACTTCTTGCCGCCTGCGGTGACTGGGCGGATGTAGTGGGTCTTCGCGTAGGCGATCAGATCCACGATCATCTTGTACTTCGGCACATAGGCAGTTGTGATCGCTGTGTTGTCGCCAAGGACCAGATCTGTGCCGTTCCAGGTCAGGTAGCGCTTGGCCGAGGGCGGGCTGACGTCCTTGGCGAACGCCAGGCCGGGGAACGAAGAGCCGACACGCGGGCTGCCGTCTGTGTTGAAGGCGTAGCTGACGCCCGAGAGAGTCAGGATTGCCAGCTCGTCGACGCGGTTCGCCAGCCAGTAGGCCAGACGGTCTTTGGCCATGTTGCGGAAGCTGATGACCGACTGCTGATTCGCCAGCTTGCCCTTGTCGCGCACCTGGTTCGAAATCAGGTCGATCTCGATTTTTTGCCACGAAGCGGACATTTCCTCTTCGTTGCCTTCGCGCCAGTTGTCACCGGTGATGCCGTCACCGACCAGATCGGCAACCATAGCCATCAGGGCTTCGGTGCCTTTTTCGGTCTGAGTCAATTCAGTGATGTGCTGGATAACAGCGGAAGTACCGTCGCCCAGGAATTTGTTGACGAACATTTCGTCGCGGGCTTCGGTCCATACTTTTTTGGACCAGTAAACCTTGGATTGCGGCTGCAGGGCCGCGAAGTTGGTAACAGCCATGTGGCGGTCCCCCAGAAAAGTGGCTTTCGGTTCTGGGTATGTCGCCACCCTTGCGAGGACAGGTTTTTACGCTCCTGATGCGCTTGAATCGTTCAGCTTTACGCCCTGCTGGCGAGGAACACCGTGACTCGGTGAGCGAGCGAGGCTGCCGTACAATCATCCCGATAGAGGGGTGACTTCCTTGTCGATGGCAGCCAACGCGAGAGTGAAATTATGTGACTGGGGCAGGCTGTCAACTCACACGAAGTTACCGGCCAGGCGCGCCTCGTCTTCCGGAGAGAGGGCCTTAATGTCCTTCTCCGACATCTTGCTCACATCCAGCTCGGAGGCTCGCTCACCCACACCGGCCGGGCGAGGCGGAACCTTGCTGGCGCGATCAATTGCCTGCTTGAGGTCCGGCTTTGGTGCTTGCGCAGTTTCTTCAGGCTTCTTGGCGTAGCGTGGGGCAACTTTCTGGACAGCAGCGGCCAGAGCCTCAGCCGGGGTCTTGCCCTTGCTGACGTAGCTCTGATGCCAAACCAGAACCTCGTCGATGGCCTCGGGGTTTGCCTGATCGCTGTCGTTGTTCAAGAAGGGATGAGCCTCGTAAGCCTTGGCCAGCGCAAGGTCGAACTCAAGCTTGATACGCTTTTCGTCGTCCTGCTTGCGGTTTTCTTGGTAGCGTCGGTCAGCGACGGCCTCGGCCTCGGCTTGAGCAGCACTGCGCTCTTCCTTCCGGATTTCGGCTCGAATCTGTTTTGCAAGGGTCTGATCGCCATCCAGCAGTGCGGCGCTGTAGCGCTCCTCTGCGGCATCGAAATCGTAGAGCTGGGCCTGCTCGGGCTCGGTCTTTTTCTCGATAGGTGCGGAACCTTTAGCACGAGCCAACTGTTCCTCCAGCTCCAGCACTCGGGCGCGATTGGCCTTGTTTTCTTCGTTCACTTCGTTGAATCGTGAATGCGGAACGGTTTTTGGCTTATCTTCGCCAGCGATTGCAGCCAGCGTTTCCGGGTCAATTTCTGGATCTTGCTCTGGCTGCTTCTGACCGGTGGCGACCGGTGCGCCGCTACCGGTTTCTCGACCATCAGCAGGATCGAACACGTCGCCAGCGTCGATGGCCTCCTGCTTCAGGCGAGCCTCGATCTGCTCCTGGGTTTCCTGCTCTGCTGCTGCGGCTGCTTCTGGTGGCATGTTTGATTCCTCGAATGATTACTTGGCGGCGATCTTTTGCAGGTCTGCCATTTTTTCTTTTGCCAGTGCGCGAGCGGCAGCAAGGCGCTTTGGGTCTTTGTTGATTTCAATGGCGTCGGCCAGGGTGCGCATGTCGCGCTCCGTCTGCCATTTCTTGTCGTCGTCACTCATGGCTGCTGGTTTCATGCTGCTGGCGCTCCTTCGATGCGCGGGGTTTCAATTCCTGCATTCAGGCCTACGCCCGGGTTGGCAGGTGTCAATGGGTTCGTGTTTGTTGGCAAGTCTGGCGCCGCGAGCACGCTGCCTTCATATTCAGGAACAATCGGAGCGGCATCATGATCGACGTAACCCGCCGACATCAGGAGAGCATCGGCAAGGCTGGACGTTGCAGGCGTCGTTGCGATGGTTGCGGCGGTTTGGATAGCAGAGAACTGCGACTCCACAGACTTCGCGACAGTCTCCGCTTGTATCTTGGCGGTCTGTGCAACCAATTGATCTGCTTTTGCCTGTAGAGTCGGATCGACAGGGGCTGCCTGAGGCTGCTCCATGGCGTCAATGATTTCCTGCTTGTTCGCCAGGTTGGAATAACGAATAACGAATGGCCATGGGATATTTGCCCCTTTGTCGTTCAGCTCAATGGCCTGCAGGAACTGGCTGTTCTCGAAAGTGATCTGCGCAGGTGCCTCAGTGACGATCACGTCATACTCGCCGATGGTCAGGTCATTCAAGATACGGGCGTCAGATTGCGGCCAGTTCAGCGGAATCTCGGTAGTGGACTCCTTGCCCTGCCCGTCCGTCTCAGTGATACGGATGACGCGCGGCTGATCGTAAAAGACCTGAATCATTTCCAGCATGCGCACGGCGAGCATCTGGCGGGTACGTGAGAGGTTGTCCAGCGGCACCGCCAACTGCTGCTGAGCGGCGAACTGACGGGTCTGTATAGCTATACCTGACACTTCGTTGCCCTGATTACCGGTCATGGCCTGATTGATGCCGGTAGACTGTTCCAGCAGTGCGCCCGCCCGATCGATCAGGCGATCCACGCCAGTTGGCACCGTGTTGGCCGGGATCTTCTGCGGCATGTGCTCGTTTGCGGTTTCTTTCTTCACTACCAGGTGCAGCCCAGTTTCGGCACCGCGATCAGCCAGGTCCTCGTCAGTCATGTTGGCCAGAGTGCCCGCCCGGGTTATCCAGCCACTGTTCGCGGTAGTGTTGAGGATGTGCAGGAACTGGCTCATAGCCTTGTTCAGGAGCTGCTGCGGGCCGATGGCGTCATCTACGAGCCCGCGAGTCCTGCCGCGACGGAACGTCGGAAAGAACGGGACAACGGTAAAGTGACTGAACGGCGACCAGTCGTCATGCAGCACCTTCTCTTGGGTCGTGACGAGCCAGCGCACACGCTTGATGCGGCGCTTGGTCTGAATTCCGCCATTGGCGACCATATCGACCAGCACTTCTGGCTTCACGTTCTCAACCAGCCGAATATCGCCGGTCGGTGTGATGATCACGTCTGCACGGTCCATCTGCCAGAACTGGCGATCAACAATTCGGTACCGCTTTGTGTCTTTGTCCTTCGCGCCGCCCGAATAGTCGTCATAGAACGTATTGTCATCGCCGAACTTGTTACGATCGTGATCGGTTCCGTCAACGCCCAGCAGGTTAGCCGCAGGCTCCTCATCTTCGATGTCGCGGAACGCCTCGGTACCGTAAAGCGCCTCAACCTCGGATCCGGTCAGGAAGCGCGTCACGATCACGTCAGCCCAGTCATCTGGGTCGTAGCTGTTGGCGTCCGGGTCAGGGATCACATCCATAGGGTCCAGCACGTCGATGCGCACTTCACCCAAGATGGTATCGTCATAGCTCATGCGGATATCGAAGTACCCGCGCTGCTGGATCATGCCGTCAGAGAAAACCTGAGTTTCCTTTGCATGGAACTGGTTGTTGTCGGCGATCTGCATGGCCAACTTGGACAGTGTGCTGGCCGTGTCGGCATCAGCAGCGCCAGCGCGGGGCCGGAAGCCAATGTCCATCCGGTTGCCGATCTGGTAGCCGACTGCTGAGTTGATCTTCTGCTTGATCTGATTGAACTCAAGGCAAGGGCGACCGGCCTGCAACAACACCTGCCGATCAATCTCGGACCACTGCTTGCCGCCGCCAAGATAGAAGTCCTCGCACCGTCGAGCATCCTCAATGTAGGTGGTATGGCCTCGGTTACAGCCGTACACGTATCGCTCCCAGTTCTCGGTCGCTTTCTGCTCAGCCATATCAGGCACTCATCGCTGATCTGCGGGCGTTCCGGCGCATAAGCTGCGCCTTCCAGTCCTGGGTGAATTGATCGTCCGCAGCAACAGGCTCAGCGAATGTGAGGGCCAGGGCGTCACCATCGTCGGGAGAGCGGCCGATCTCCTTCTTGGCGACCTCCTTGGGCATGAGCTTCATCTGTCCGTTGCTGGTGTATTTGTCCTTTGCTACAGATGTGAGATCGCCATGCAACTGGTCGTCATCAGGGATGCAGGGAGTGATGTCGTCGTGTATCCACTCGGCCATCTCGCCCCACATCTCGCAGCGCTTGTTTGCGTACTTGCGGCTATCGGAGGCTGCGGCACCAAAGTTGACAGCAGTCACGCGGTCGCCAAACCCCAGCTCGACCAGCCGGTCGTAAATGCCAGCGCCAAGGCCGCCGACATCGATGAACATCATGCGAATGGATTTGTCACTCCTGAGCATCCGAGCAGCCTGCCCAGCCACGGCCATGGTGTCTGGCTCGTGGTTGCGCTCGATACCCCAGGCAACACGACCCTGCCGATGAATGAAGGTCGAGGTATCCCCGCCACGCGCAGGATCCAGCCCGACGACGTGGGCACCAATGCGCTCCACGTGCTGGATAAGCTGCTTGCGAGCCAGCGAAACCTTGACGGTGCGGATCAGCGGCTTGTGGCCGACCTTCTGGAATGCGAGATCCGGCGTGGCCGGGTATTCTTGGTTGAACCAGTTGACGTCACCAGCAAAGTCGGTAGCGATCTTGCCGGCCCGCCAGGCCATCTGCTCTTCATCGAGGCTGTACGCCTCCATGTATTCGAGATCGTCTTCGCTCAACTCAAAACCGCGAGGCACAGCGCGGCGGTAGCCCGTCTCCACGAACCAAGGGATGAACACCGCCATGTAATCGGATGCACCCGCAACGGCCAACTGCCAGAACTGGTGGAACAGGTTGCCCATTCCGTTTGCCGTGGACTCGATTATCGCTTCGCTATCGTCGTTCAGCGGCACGGTCTGCCCGAGGCCAGCCATGATCTTCTGAGCATTGGCCCAGAACGCCATTTCGGAGGCGTGCAGGTACTGGATTGTGTCCGACCGGCCAGCACCGGGGCTGCCCGCTGTGGCGACCTTGTAGCCGCTGCGCAACTTGGCGAACGAAAGTTCGGTGCCGGAGTTCGCCTTAGTTGTCGGGCGCAGCGTGTCATCGCTCAACTCGAAAAAGGTCTTGGCCATCCCGAAAAGGTTCTGGGTGGCTGAATCCAAGTGCGTGAGGATCATCGTGCGCTTACCGAAATCCATGCTCGTGCGCTTGTAGAACCGGGCTGCCACGTAAGTGCTGATGCCCTGTTGACGGCCTTTGAGGACGATGGCGCGTATCCAGCCCTTGAGGGATAGCTGCTCTTGCAGGCGCTTGTGCAGCTCGCGCTGAGCGTCATTCCACACGAACGGCAGGATCTTGCCGTCCTTCGTGCGGATCTTCAGATTCCTGGCGCAATACAGCTCATCGTCTTGCATGAGCTGGGCGAGCATGGCGTCGGCGGACATGGGTTAGGCCGATTCGATTTCTGAAGAGGGAATCGACTGGTCATGCAGGCGCTGTTTCAGTTCATAGCCCATAAGTGGCCAGATTTTCTGCTCAGCGTTCTGGCGAGCGATCTTGCGGCCGATTTCGGCGTCGAAGTTTTCCGGGCTGGCGCAGGCCGACTCGCCGGTTACGGTGAAACCGTTCTCCAGCACCAGCACGCAGAAGGTCAGCAGGCTCAGCGATTGAAAGGTGTCATAAGAACCGCCCATGCAGGTGGCGCCAGGGCTCTGATGACCATCCAGCGCAGTGAAGTAGGTCTCGCTGATAATATTCGCCTGCACGTCAGCCGGAGTGATGCGCGGAGCGGTCTTGCCCTTGGCTTGGATCTCTTTCTCGATCTCTGAATCGCTCATGCCCTACCCCTATCTCGGT
>JAAIGF010068419.1_pt1 | contig 13057 bp, 11 predicted proteins | sample 6487441 | NCBI WGS metagenome assembly JAAIGF01 (sample SAMN13974129, study PRJNA590717) | phyllosphere metagenome | biome: pepper field; feature: multiple bacterial spot infested pepper fields; material: pepper leaves; isolation source: leaves from pepper fields | host: Capsicum annuum ... | reverse complement strand
CGGTGACGTCTTCTACCTGCACTCGCGTCTGCTCGAGCGTTGCGCGAAGCTGTCCGACGAGCTCGGCGCCGGTTCGATGACGGGTCTGCCCATCATCGAGACCAAGGCCAACGACGTCTCGGCGTACATCCCGACCAACGTCATCTCGATCACCGACGGCCAGATCTTCCTGCAGTCCGACCTCTTCAACGCCAACCAGCGTCCCGCGGTCGACGTGGGTATCTCGGTCTCCCGTGTCGGTGGCGACGCGCAGGTCAAGTCGATCAAGAAGGTCTCGGGAACGCTCAAGCTCGAGCTCGCCCAGTACCGCTCGCTCGAGGCCTTCGCGATGTTCGCGTCCGACCTCGACGCCGCGTCGCGCCGTCAGCTCGCCCGTGGTGCACGTCTGACGGAGCTTCTGAAGCAGCCGCAGTACTCGCCGTACCCCGTCGAGGAGCAGGTCGTCTCGATCTGGGCGGGCACCAACGGCAAGCTCGACACGATCGAGGTGGAGGACGTCCTCCGCTTCGAGCGCGAGCTGCTCGACCACCTGAAGCGCAACACGTCGATCCTCGACACCCTGCGCGAGTCGAACGTCCTCGACGACAACACCGTCGGCGAGCTCGACAAGGCGGTCGACGCCTTCGTCCTCGAGTTCCAGGGCGGCAAGGGTCAGGCACTCGGTACGCCGGGTCACGAAGAGGTCGCTGCTGCGGACGTCGACGACGTGAACCAGGAGAAGATCGTCAAGGGCCGCCGCGGCTGACGCCGACGGGAGACTCATAACCAATGGGCGCACAACTCAGGGTCTACAAGCAGAAGATCTCTTCTGCTCAGACGACCAAGAAGATCACGAAGGCGATGGAACTCATCGCGGCTTCGCGCATCCAGAAGGCGATGGCACGCGTCCGCGCGTCCAACCCCTTCGCGCGTGCCGTGACGCGTGCCGTCTCCGCCGTGTCGACGCACTCGAACGTGCAGCACCCGCTGACCACCGAGCGGGAGCAGATCCGACGGTCCGCCGTCGTCGTCTTCGGCTCGGACCGGGGCCTGGCGGGCGCGTTCAACTCGCAGGTCATCCGCGAAGCGATGCAGCTCGGCGAGCTGCTACGCAGCCAGGGCGTCGAACCCGTCTACTACCTCGTGGGTCGGAAGCCCGTCGGCTTCTTCCAGTTCCGTCGTATCGCGTCGGCGGGGGAGTGGATCGGCGACACCGACACCCCCGCGTTCTCGACGGCCGAGGAGATCGCGGCGGCGCTGATCGCCGCGTACGAGCTCGGCGGCGGTGAGGGCGGCGTCGACGAGATCAACCTCGTCTACAACCGCTTCGTCAGCATGATGACGCAGACGCCCGAGACGACTCGTCTCCTGCCGCTCGAGGTCGTCGAGGCGGAGGACACGGCATCCAGCCAGGTCTACCCGCTCTACGAGTTCGAACCGGATGCCGAGACGGTGCTCGATGCGCTTCTCCCGGTGTACGTGCAGAGCCGCGTCTTCAACGCTCTGCTGCAGTCGTCCGCCGCGAAGCAGGCCGCCACGCAGAAGGCGATGAAGTCCGCCAGCGACAACGCCGACAAGCTCATCACCGACTACACCCGCCTGCGCAACAACGCGCGTCAGGCGGAGATCACGCAGCAGATCGCCGAGATCGTCGGCGGCGCCGACGCGCTGGCGTCGGGCAAATAGACCACACGAAAGAAGAGAAGCCATGAGCCTCACCGCTGAGAAGACGGAGACCTCCGTCGTCGGTCGCGTCGCGCGCGTCACCGGCCCGGTCGTCGACATCGAGTTCCCGCACGACTCGATCCCCGAGATCTACAACGCCCTGAAGACCACCATCACGATCGACGGCGAGTCGACCGAGATCACGCTCGAGGTCGCGCAGCACCTCGGCGACGACCTCGTCCGCGCCATCTCGCTGAAGCCCACCGACGGCATGGTCCGCGGCCAGGAGGTGCGCGACACCGGCGGCCCCATCACGGTCCCCGTCGGCGACGTCACCAAGGGCAAGGTCTTCAACGTCACGGGTGACGTCCTGAACGCCGCCCCGGGCGAGACCATCGAGGTCACCGAGCGCTGGGGCATCCACCGCCAGGCGCCGAACTTCGACCAGCTCGAGTCCAAGACCGAGATGTTCGAGACCGGCATCAAGAGCATCGACCTGCTCACCCCGTACGTTCAGGGTGGAAAGATCGGCCTCTTCGGTGGTGCCGGCGTCGGCAAGACCGTCCTCATCCAGGAGATGATCCAGCGCGTCGCGCAGGATCACGGTGGTGTGTCGGTGTTCGCCGGTGTCGGTGAGCGCACCCGTGAGGGCAACGACCTCATCGGCGAGATGGAAGAGGCGGGTGTCTTCGACAAGACGGCCCTCGTGTTCGGCCAGATGGACGAGCCGCCGGGGACGCGTCTGCGCGTCGCCCTGTCGGCGCTGACGATGGCGGAGTACTTCCGCGACGTCCAGAAGCAGGACGTCCTCCTGTTCATCGACAACATCTTCCGCTTCACGCAGGCCGGCTCCGAGGTCTCGACGCTGCTGGGCCGCATGCCCTCCGCCGTCGGTTACCAGCCGAACCTCGCCGACGAGATGGGTGTGCTCCAGGAGCGCATCACGTCGACCCGCGGTCACTCGATCACCTCGCTGCAGGCGATCTACGTCCCCGCCGACGACTACACCGACCCGGCTCCGGCGACCACGTTCGCCCACCTCGACGCGACCACCGAGCTCTCGCGTGAGATCGCATCGAAGGGTCTGTACCCCGCGATCGACCCGCTGACCTCGACGAGCCGCATCCTCGACCCGCGCTACATCGGTGAGGACCACTACCGCGTGGCCACCTCGGTGAAGCAGATCCTGCAGAAGAACAAGGAGCTGCAGGAGATCATCGCGATCCTCGGTGTCGACGAGCTCTCCGAAGAGGACAAGATCGTCGTGTCGCGCGCACGTCGCATCCAGCAGTTCCTCTCGCAGAACACCTACATGGCCAAGAAGTTCACCGGTGTCGAGGGCTCCACGGTCCCGATCAAGGAGACCATCGAGTCGTTCGACGCGATCGTCAAGGGTGACTTCGACCACGTCGCCGAGCAGGCCTTCTTCAACGTCGGTGGCATCTCCGACGTCGAAGAGAAGTGGGCGCAGATCCAGAAGGAGAACGGCTGAGATGGCGCTGACCGTCACCCTCGTCTCCGCTGAGGCGGAGGTCTGGCACGGCGAGGCGAGCCTCGTCGTCGCCAAGACGGTCGAGGGCGAGATCGGCTTCATGGCCGGTCACGAGCCCGTGCTCGCCATCCTCGCCGAGGGACAGGTCCGCATCACGCAGTCCAACGGCGAGAAAATCGTCGCGACCGCGGAGGACGGCTTCCTCTCGATGGAGAACGACGAGCTCACCATCGTGGCCGGGAACGCAGCCCTGCAGTCCTGACACCCTTTCACGCAGCGCCGCCCGGTTCGCCGGGCGGCGCTGCGCTTTTCCCTGGAGGTCGCACCGTGCTGATCCTGCTTCCGCCGTCCGAGACGAAGCGCCCGGGTGGCGACGGGCCGCCGTGGCGGGCTGACTCCGTGCGCTTCGGTGGCCTCAGCGCAGAGCGCGAGCGAGTGATCGACGCCCTCGTCGCGCTGAGTGCAGAAGAGCACACCGCGGCCCGCGTGCTGAAACTCTCCGAGCGACAGCGGTCCGAGATCACTGTCAACGCCGCGCTGCGCAGCTCACCGACCCTTCCCGCGGCCGACCGCTACACCGGGGTCCTGTTCGACGCCCTCGACGCACCGTCGCTCGACGCGTCCGCACGGCAGTGGCTCGCATCCCACGTCGCCATCCACTCCGCGCCGTTCGGCATCGTCGGGGCGCTCGACCCGCTGCCCGCCTACCGTCTGGGCGCGGGCATCCGTGTTCCCGGCTTGCCCTCGATGCGATCGGTGTGGGCGGATGCCGTGGGTGCCGCGATCGCCGCGGCATCCCCCTCGTTCGTGCTCGATCTGCGTTCCGAGGCGTATGCGGCCTTGGGTCCGGTACCGACCGGCATCCCGCACGCGTATGTCCGCGTGGTCTCGGAGGGTCCTGACGGTGCGGTCCGTGCGCTCAACCACTTCAACAAACACGCGAAGGGGGAGCTGGTGCGCCGGCTGGCTCTCACCCGGCCGGTCGTGACGGACACCGCCGCGCTCATGCGATGGGCGCAGGACGAAGAGATCGTCCTGCGCCCATCGGCGGTCGGCGAGCTGGAACTCGTCGTGCCGTCGATTACGAGATGAGGCGGAGCGTCACCGGGTAGCGATAGCTCCCGCCGGCGTTCACGCGCACTCCTCCCAGGATCGAGAACACGATGTTGACGACCCAGATGGCGAGGGGGAGGAGCCCGATGATCCATCCGATGACCGGGATCCAGCCCAGCACCAGCGCGGCGATGTTGGCGACGATGATCGCGATGGTGAACGTGATCTGCCAGTTGAGGGCTTCCTTCCCCTCGGTGTTGGTGCGCGGCCCCCGGTCCTTGAAGACCAGCCAGATGATCAGTGCCGGCAGGAACCCGATGATGCCGCCGAAGTGGGCGAAGGATGCCCACTGCTTGTCCTGGTCGGGAGGCAACGGCGCGCCGGCGGGTGCCTGTGCGTACGGCTGCTGGCCGTAGGGCTGCTGGGGCTGCTGGCCATACGGCTGCTGCGGCTGCTGGCCATACGGCTGCTGCGGGGGAGGCTGCTGCCCGTACGGCTGCTGCGGAGGAGGCGGGGCGGAGTATCCACCGGGGCTCTGGCCCGTCGGGGGCGTCGGGGCGCCGGCCGGAGGGGGAGACGCGGGGCCGTCACTCGGCGGCGTGTTCGGGTCTGACATCGATGTGCCCTTCTTTCGGCGACGCCGCTGCGGCGACGTTCAGCGCGTTCGCGCTGGCTCAGCGAAACCGTACTGGGCGTATGGAGTCGATGGCAACGGGTTGTGCCGCATGATGACGGGGGCGCCGTCGACTAGAGTGTGAGGACGCTGCGCCGATCAGGAAGAAGGGTGGGAGCGTGCCCGAAGCCGTCACCTCATCCCGCGTCGTCCGTACGGGCGCGGGTTCCATCGAGGTGCGCTGGGCCGAGGTCACCCATCAGGGGCGTCGTCGCGAGAACAATCAGGATGCCGTGCTGTCGGCGTTCCCGCTGTTCGTCGTCGCCGACGGCATGGGCGGTCACATCGGCGGCGAGATCGCGAGCTCGCGGACGGTCGAGCGCCTGTCCGCGGCGGTCGAGCGGGGCACCGTGTCGCCCGACGCGATCGAGGACGCGCTCGAGCGCGCGGTCGACGACATCGCGTCGCATGCCGAGACGACCGACGACGGTACCGGGACGACGGTCACCGGCGTCTATCTCGACCTCACCGGCGACGAGCCGACGTGGGTCACGCTCAACATCGGCGATTCACGCGTGTATCTGATGCGTGACGGTGCGCTCGCACAGGTGACGACCGATCACTCCGTGGTCCAAGAACTCATCGCGGCGGGTCGCCTCAGCCCCGAAGAGGCCGAGAACCATCCGTACGGCAACGTCATCACCCGTGCCGTGGGTCCGAGCGACGGAGTGGTCCCCGACTACGTCCGGCTCGAAGTCGTCGACGGCGACCGCTTCGTCGTCTGCAGCGACGGGCTCACGAAGGAGCTGACCGACTATGGCATCCTCCACTTCCTGCTGCAGAACGACGACCCGGCCGCAGCGGTCGATGCGATGCTCGAGGCGGCGCTGGAGAACGGCGGCCGCGACAACGTCACGATCATCGTCGTGAGCGCGCGCGTGCTGTCGGCAGACGACGACACCGCCACGGCCGAGATCTCCTCCCCGGCCGGCACCTGACCGGATCCGTCCACAGGTCGTGGCCTCGCGCAGCGGCCCTCTCGGTACTCCGCGCATCGTGGACGGGTGTCCACCCTCACTCGCGATGACCCGCTGACCCTGCCACGTCGTGCTGCCCCGACACCCCGACCGCCGCTCCCGGTGATGACGGCGGTCGTCCCCGTCATCGGGGCCGTCGTCCTCTGGGCGGTGACCGGCTCCGCCTACGCGCTCCTGTTCGCCGCGCTCGGCCCACTCATCGCGATCGCGTCCGTCGCGGACGCGGCGCGGACGTCCCGCCGCACGGCGCGGAAGGACGCGGTGGCGGTGTCGCGCGAACTGGCGGCGGCCGAGGCTGAGGTGGCGAGACGCCATGACGAGGAGCGCGAGCAGCGGTGGGCGACGCATCCCGACGTCTCACGATTCCTCGCGCGGCCCGAGTCGATCTGGCGCGCTGTCCCCGAGCGCGAACACATGCTCGTCGTCGGCTCCGGGGAGGACACCAGCACGATCCGCGTCTCGGGTGGTGACGGCGACGACGACGCCACTGCGCTCCGACGCAGCGCCGGCGTCGTCGAGGACGTCCCGGTCCTCGTCTCCATCGACACGGGCGTGGCTGTGATCGGCCCACCCGTCCTCGCCGCCTCGGTCGTCCGCGCGCTCGCGCTGAACGTTCTGCTGTGTCTGGCGCCGGGCCGCGTGCGCCTGGGCGACGACGGACCCGCATGGACGGATGCCGCGCCCCACCGCTCCGCTGCGATCGGCCCCCTGCTGCAGATCCTCGAGGCGGGAGGTGTCGTGGGCGGCGATGTCGACATCCCGCTCGTCGTCGTCCCCGAGGGCGCCCCGCCCCCGCCTCGGTGCGGCGCCGTGCTCCGGATGACGAGCCCGACGACGGCGCGCCTCGACCTCGAGGGGCGCACCCGCGAGGTGACCGTCGGCCTCGTCGGCGCTACACAGGCTGCCCGTGTGGCACAGCTCCTCGCCGATCGTGCGGCCCGTGCACTCGGACACACGGCCGATGACGCGCTCACGCTCCGCGACGCACTGCAGGCGGCGCCGATCGCCCGAGCGGGGACGCTCCCGGCGGCATTCGCCGGCGCGGGCGGGGTCGCCTTCCCCATCGATCTCGTCGCCGACGGGCCGCATGCCGTCGTGATCGGGATGACGGGGGCGGGAAAGAGCGAACTGCTCACGTCCTGGGTCGTGGCGCTGTGCGCCGCCCACACGCCCGCCCAGCTCGGGTTCCTCCTCGTCGATTTCAAGGGAGGTCGGACGTTCGACCACCTCGCGCCGTTGCCGCATGTCACCGGGGTGCTGACCGACCTCGACGAGCCGACGACGCTGCGAGCGATCGAGAGTCTTCGCGCCGAAGTGCGGTACCGCGAGCGGACTCTCGCCACCGTCGGCGCACGTGATGTCGACGAGGCGGGCGAGGTCCTCGGGCGCCTCGTGATCGTCGTCGACGAGTACGCCGCGCTCGTCGCCGCACACCCGGTCCTGCACGACGTGTTCGGCGATCTCGCGGCCCGGGGACGCGCCCTCGGCATCCACTTGATCTTGGCGGCGCAGCGTGCGAACGGCGTGTTCCGCGACGCTGTCCTCGCCAACGCCCCCCTGCGGATCGCGCTTCGCGTCGCGGACGGTGCGGACTCCCGCGCCGTGCTCGGCGTCGACGACGCGTGTCGGCTGTCCGGCCGTCCCGAGTCGCGCGGCACGGCTCTCGTCCGCCGGAGTCGAGACACCGCGCCGCACGTGGTGCGCGTCGCGCTGTGCGAGCCCGATATCGTCACGGCGTCCGCGGAACGCCATCGGGGCGCGCGTGCCCGAAAGCCGTGGCTCCACGCCCTGCCCGCGCACATCCCGCTGGAGTCATCTCAGGCGCGCGACGGCGTCCTGCTCGCCGTGGCGGATGAGCCGGACCAGCAGCGGCAGCAGGAAGTGGTCTGGCGTGATCCTGCGCTGGTGGTGATCGGGGGTCCCGGCAGTGGGCGGACCGGAGTGGTGCGGGCAGTGGCGGCCCAGACGGCCGTGTTGAGGGTGCCTCCGGATCCCGAGGGGGCGTGGGATGCCCTCGTCGCGCTCGAGCGCACTCCGCGCGGCGCGACGGTGGTCGTCGACGACCTCGATGCGGTGCTGTCGGGGCTGCCCGGCGAGTACGGGGCGGCGGCGGCCGATGCGCTGGAGCATGGGCTGCGCGGAGCGCGTGCATGCGGCATCCGGATCGTGATCACGACCCAGCGGGTGGGAGCGGGCGTCGGGCGCCTGCTCGATCTCATGCCGCGGCGACTGATCCTGGGGACCGCGTCCCGCGCTGATCATGTCGCAGCGGGCGGGGAGGCAGCGGATTATCTTCCGGATCTCCCTCCCGGTCGCGGTCGTCTCGGGCGCACCCTCGTGCAGGTCGTCGATGCGGCGGGAGCTGACGAGGTTCCGCAGGTGCCGACGCCGGCACCGTGGCAGCCGGGTCGGCGTCCGGCTGCCGTCATCCTGCCCACCGGTCCGCGGTCACGCCGGCTGACCGCCGCGTGGGAACGCTTGGGGGTCGCCGTCACACCCGTCGATGCGAGCGCGACCCTCGAGCGTGGCGGTGTGCTGGTCGGTTCACCGGATGCGTGGCTCGCGCAGTGGCGTCTGCTCGCGGCGGCCCGGGCCGATGCGGACCTCGTCATCGACGCCGCGTGCGCGAACGAGTACCGCTCCCTCGTCGGATCCCGAGATCTGCCGCCGTTCGTGCTGCCGAGCGCAGGGCGCGCGTGGCTGCACGCTCCCGAGCGCGCGGTGCGTCGTGTGCTGCTCGAGGACGAGTGACAGTAGCGCCGGCGCGGCTCAGACGGTGGGACGGATGACGCCGACGTCCCGGCCCCCGCCGGCGACGGTCAACGGGAGCTCGCCGAGCGTGCGGGCGACATCCGCGGCCTGCAGAGCGCCCGCGCGGACGAGGAGGGTCAACGCCGTGACGACGCCCGCGCGATTGCTGCCGTCGAGCATCTTGAGTACCACGGTCGTCCCGTCGGGAGCGACCATCGACATGACCCCTTCTGCGCCGTGCTTGGCGAACACGCCCAGCCGTTCCGTCACGATCGAGTCCGGCTGACCGGGGCCTTGGATCACCCACGGGTTCTCACGGACCGCCCGCACGAGGGCGCCGGCGCTGCGGTGCAGAGCGAACGGAGACCGCTCGGAGGAGGCCCCGATGCGGTGCACGGCCCGGGCGAGCGCGGCGAGACTCATCGCGTGCACCGGCGCGCCGCATCCATCGACCGCCGTCGCCGTGATCTTCGTGCCGGTCAACCGTTCCACGACCTCGCGGGTGTGGACCTGAAGCGGATGCTGCGGGTCGAGGTAGGTCGCCATGTCCCAGCCGTTGACGTGGCAGGCCAGCAGCATCGCCGCGTGCTTGCCCGAACAGTTCATCCTCACCCGCTGAGGGCCGAGGAGCTCGCGCGTCATCTCGTCGCGGGCAGCGGCATCACCGGGCCACGAGGGTGGACACAGCAGCGCATCCTCGGCGACACCCGCCGCGCTCAGGATGTCGGTCACGAGCGCGACGTGGCGGTCGGTGCCCGAGTGGCTCGCCGTCGCCACGGCGAGGTGCGCCCCTTCGAGGTGAGCTCCCGCCGAGACACTGGCGAGCGCCTGCATCGGCTTGAGCGCGGATCGCGGCAGTATCGCCGCTTCGACGGCGCCGAGAGACGACACGACGCCTCCGTCGGGGTCGAGCACGATCGCCGAACCCGCGTGGCGGGACTCGACGAAGCCGCTCCGCTCGACGACGGCGAGTTCGACGGCATCCGTCACAGCGAAGGTCTCAGGCACCCGCCCAGCCTACCCAGCGCTCTCGGCCCGCCCACGGTACCGCCCATGCGAGACTGGCCGCGTGCACGACGAACACCACTACCGAGTGAACACACGATGGACCGGAGACCGGGGCACGGGAACGAGCGGCTACCGCGACTACGACCGCGACGTCACCCTGCGCGTCGACGGGAAGCCGGAGCTCCTCGGCTCGAGCGATCGACCGTTCCGCGGCGACCGGACGCGGTGGAACCCCGAGGATCTGCTTCTCGCAGCGCTGTCCGAGTGCCACCTGCTGTCCTACCTCCACGCCTGCGTCACGGCGGGCGTCGTCGTCACGTCCTACGAGGACGACGCGACGGGAACCATGGTGCTCGACGGCACGGGCGGGGGCGCCTTCCGCGAGGTCACTCTCCACCCGCGGGTGACCGTCGCCGACGAGGGGATGATCCCCGCGGCCGAAGCCGCCCACCGTCAGGCGAACGAGTGGTGCTTCATCGCGAACTCCGTCAACTTCCCCGTGCGCCACGAAGCGGTCGTCACCGCCGGATGAGCTCCGGCCTTCACCGGCCGCTCAGCGGCGCTCGTGGGGGAGGACCTGCTTGAGGCGTTCGACGGGGTTCTGCGCCGGCACCTCGTTGTACGCGCCTGCGAGCTCCTGACCGGAGAGCGCGTGGATCGCGGACATGATGTCATCGGTCGCCTGACGCCTGGCCCGCCCCGACGCAGCCGAGCCGTGGGACGACAGGTCGATCGGCTCGCCGTACCGGATGGTCACGCGCGGCGACACTCGCGGCCACTTGGCGCCGACCGGCATCGCGTCGTTGGTCCCCACGATCCCGACGGGGACGACCTTCGCCCCGGTCTCGAGCGCGAGGAAGGCGACACCGGTGCGGCCCTTGTACAGACGTCCGTCCAACGAGCGCGTGCCCTCGGGGTAGAGCGCGATGGCCTTCCCCGACTGCAGGATGCGGCGCTGCTGGTCCAGTGCGTCGAGGGCGGCCTGCCCGGCCCCGCGCTGGACGGGCGTGGCGCCGAGAGCGCGGAAGAAGCGGTTGCTGAACCAGCCCTTCACACCGCCGCCGTCGAAGTAGCTCGACTTGGCGAGGAAGTACACGGGGCGCGGTGCGAACAGCGGCAGCACGAACGAGTCGATGAAGCTCAGGTGGTTGCTGGCGAGGATGATCGGGCCGGACCGGGGGATGTTGTTCGCTCCCTCGATGCGGGGGCGGTAGATCAGGCGGGCGAGCGGTCCGATTCCCCAACGTACGAGGTAGTAGAGGCCGCCGGCACGGGCGAGTTCTTCGGCGGACGACTCGGCGGAGGTCTCGGGGGGAGTCGGCGCTTCGGTCACCACAAGAGGGTACTGCCAAACCCATGCACCTCCCGACATGGCGGATGCGCCGGTCCGCGGACGAATCGGGACCCGACTCACACCCCGGACAAAAGAACCTGAGGGAGGATGGAGCGACTCCCCGTATCTCTGTGAGGTTCTTCCGTGCGTCTTCGTCCCCTTGCCGCCTTGTCCGCCGCCGCTGCGGCCGTCCTCATCCTGGCCGGGTGCGCCTCCGGTCAGGGCTCCGCTCAGCCCACCGGGACTGCGGCTGCCGACCTGTGCGCTGCGGCGGCGCCTTCCGGCTCGGCATCCGACTCCGTCAAGGTCGACGGTGAGGCCGGAAAACCCTCGAAGGCGACGTTCTCGACCCCGCTGGAGCCGAAGGAGCTCGAGGTCACCGTGCTCGACGAGGGCAAGGGCGCTGCCGTCAAGCCCGGCGAGTTCGTCTCGTACGCGATGACGGCGTACAACGCGAAGACCGGCGAAGAGCTCGCCACCGTCGGTTACACGCCCGGCGAATTCCTCCCGTCGCAGCTGTCGGCCAACTCCGTCCTCGGTCAGGTGTTCGGATGCGGCAAGATCGGCACGCGCGTCGTCGCCACCTTCCCCGCCACGGACAAGGCTCAGGCCGAGGTCTACGTACTCGATCTGCTCGGCACCGTCCCGACGGCGGCATGGGGTGAGCCCCAGGACGCACCCGCTGGCTTCCCGACGGTGGCTCTCGCCGACAACGGAGCACCGAAGGTCACGATCCCCGAGGGGCAGGATCCGCCCGCGAAGACCGAGGTCGCCGTCCTGAAGAAGGGCGACGGCTACACCGTCAACAAGGGTGACTACGCCCTCATCCAGTACACGGGCGTGCGCTGGTCGAACGGTGCGACGTTCGACTCGACGTGGGAGAAGGGCTCGCCGATCGCGTACCCCACGACGCAGTACGTGCCGGGATTCCAGAAGGCCCTCGAAGGCCAGACCGTGGGTTCCCAGGTCCTCGTCGTGATCCCGCCGGCCGACGGGTACGGCGAGGGCAAGATCAACGAGACCGACCTGAAGGGCGAGACGATCGTGTTCGTCGTGGACATCCTCGGCGCGCAGTCTCCCACCGCGGGTTCGCCCGAGGAGTGATCCATCGGCGGGAGCTTCGGCGCCCGCCGATAGGGTGAGGGCTATGCGACGCATCCTGATCCTGGGTTCCACCGGCTCGATCGGAACGCAGGCACTCGATGTCATCCGCGCGAACCGCGATCGTTTCGAGGTCGTCGGCCTGGCCGCCGGGCGTGATCGCGACGGGATGCAGGCGCAGGCCGACGAGTTCGGGGTCTCCGAGACGGCTCTGGGCTCGGCTGAGGCCGAACGGCTGGTGCGAAGCGTCGAGGCCGACGTCGTCCTCAACGGCATCACCGGATCCGTGGGGCTCGGGCCGACGCTCGCGGCTCTCGAGACCGGAGCGATCCTCGCGCTCGCCAACAAGGAGTCCCTCATCGTCGGCGGGCCGCTCGTGACGAAGCTCGCGGCCCCCGGTCAGATCGTCCCGGTCGACTCCGAGCACTCCGCCATCGCGCAGTGCCTCCGGTCGGGCGATGCCGTGGAGGTGCGCCGGCTCGTCCTCACCGCTTCGGGTGGACCGTTCCGCGGGCGTTCACGCGATCAGCTGCATGGTGTGACGCCCCGCGAGGCCCTTGCGCATCCGACCTGGGACATGGGGCGCGTCGTGACGACCAACTCCGCGACGCTCGTGAACAAGGGGCTCGAGGTCATCGAGGCGCACCTCCTCTTCGACGTCCCCTACGACCGCATCGATGTCACCGTCCACCCGCAGTCGATCGTCCACTCGATGGTGGAGTTCGTCGACGGGTCGACGATCGCTCAGGCATCCCCGCCCGACATGCGCCTCCCCATCTCCCTCTCCCTCGATTGGCCGCACCGGGTCGCCGGCGTCGGCGCTCCGCTGGACTGGACGACGGCGTCGACGTGGACCTTCGAGCCCCTCGACGTCGACGCCTTCCCGAGTGTCGCGCTCGCCAAGCAGGTCGGCGTCGCCGGTGCGACCTATCCCGCCGTCTTCAACGCCGCCAACGAGCAGGCCGTCGACGCCTTCCACGAGGGTGCGCTCCCGTTCCTCGGCATCGTCGACACGATCTCCCGCG
>JAAIGF010403606.1_pt1 | contig 13067 bp, 7 predicted proteins | sample 6487441 | NCBI WGS metagenome assembly JAAIGF01 (sample SAMN13974129, study PRJNA590717) | phyllosphere metagenome | biome: pepper field; feature: multiple bacterial spot infested pepper fields; material: pepper leaves; isolation source: leaves from pepper fields | host: Capsicum annuum ... | reverse complement strand
TTGCAATAGCAAGGTCTTCTGACTCGTTTGTTTCTTCTAAGATAGCCATCAATAAAAGGTAGTAGCCTTTATCCAATCCTAGTTTTGCTGCTTTTGCTTCTATATTTTCCATGACGTTTTTATTTTAAAGTTTTAAATCTTCCGTTTATTGAATACAGCAATTCAAAGCGTGTGCCAAAGGCGAAATATGCAAGCGAATGCGTATCGTTTGCGTACTATTTCGCGTAGTAATAACACGGTAAGTGAGAGATTTACAAAACCATGCGAAAAATACCTGCGTAATTACTCCGCGCAGACCAGGTGCTAGTTACCTTCCTAATCCGCAAAAATTCGCTGCAATTTGAATTTGAAAAAAAATTAAACGTTCTATTGACATTTATATTTTTTTGTATCATATTTGTTATATGTTATTATAAACCAACACAAGACTGACATAACAATTAGCACCATTAACGCCAACACGTAAGTAAACTATTGAATAAGCATTTGGGGATTTGCTTGTTTATTTTATTAAATGTTTAGTTGACATTTAAAGTGTTACTGTTTTGTCTAAAAAGAAAAGTTTAATAACAACGCTAACCATTTAATTTTTAGACTTTATGAGGTATCTATTCTATTTAACCTTATGCTTCACCTTTTTTCAACCTATTTTTGCGGTGGTTTACGCGCAAGATCAGATTGAGGTGCGAGGTGTGGTTCGCGACTCCACGGCCGGACTCCCTGGAGTTTCTGTTAAAGCAAGCGGGCCACCCGTGCAGACCACTTCTACCGACGGATTTGGGCGCTTTAGCATACGAACGAGCAAAACATCGGAAATCACGTTTGTTTCGGTAGGATTTAAATCGAAAACAATTAAGCTGGCGCAAGAAACCCTTGGGCAAAATAATGTCCTCGAACTTGATATCCAATTGATTTCGGACCAATCGTCTATCGAAGAAGTTACCGTAACAGGCTTTGGCGGTACGCAGAAAAAAGCCAGTATGGTCAGTTCCATCACCACGGTCAATGTGAAAGATCTTAAAACCGCTTCTTCCAATTTAACCAATGCGCTTGCCGGACAAGTTGCCGGTATGATCGCTTTTCAGAGCAGTGGTGAGCCCGGTATGGGAACCGACAATTCGACGTTTTACATTCGCGGTCTTTCTTCGTTTGGCAGCGGCAAAATGGATCCATTGATCCTGATTGACGGCGTCGAATCGTCGCCTACGGATATGGCACGCTTGCAACCGGATGATATTTCTGACTTTTCGGTGCTGAAAGATGCCGCTGCGGCTGCCGTTTATGGCGCACGTGGTGCCAACGGTGTTGTGCTCATTAATACGAAAATGGGTAAAGATGGTACGCCGCAGTTTAACTTTCGCGCAGAAGGCCGCGTTTCCTCCAATACCAAAAACTTTAAATTCGCGGATAACATTACCTACATGCGTATGGCGAATGAAGCCGCGTTGACCAGATCGCCCAACGCTGCCGAACCGTATTCGCAAAACAAAATCAATAGTACCATAGCCGGTGCAGATCCTTACCTTTTCCCCAACAACAACTGGTTGGACCTTTTGCTAAAAGACTATACGTTCAATCAAGGATACAACCTAAATGTGACGGGTGGATCGCCGAGAGCACGTTACTACATTGCAGGTACGTATAATCGGGACAATGGTATTTTAAATGTCGAGCCGATTAATGATTTTAATAGCAACATTCGCCTCAGCAATTATTCTTTACGAACGAATGTGGATTTTAATGTCACGAACTCCACGACCGTTATCGTGCGTATGTACGGACAGTTTGATGATTACACAGGACCTATTGGCGGCTATGACGAAAATGGCGTGCGCATTTCTGGCGGCGAGCAAACGTACCGAAATGCCTTAAATGCCAATCCCGTTATGTTTCCAGCTGTTTATCCGGCTGATAAGCTTCCTTTTATTGAGCATCCGCTATTTGGCTCTTCACAAACCCGCAATTCCGATCTTAGTTTAAGCTCGACCATGTATGTCAATCCCTATGCAGAAATGGTCAAGGGTTATCAGCAGTACAAAACCTCTAACCTTATGCCTCAGGTCGAACTAAAGCAAGATCTTAACTTTATTACAGAAGGTTTATCCGGTCGTGCGATGGGTTATTTGAGGCGGATATCGTACTACCGCATTAACCGTAATTATATCCCGTTCTATTACGAAGCGATTGTTAATCCGCAAGATCAATCCTACAGCTTACGCGCACTAAATGATGGCGCTGCCAACTCCTTATCCCCGGTAGGTAGCGAATCGCTAAATTACGCACAAGATGCCAAAGATATCGACTCCCGTTTATGGGCGGAAGCTGCGTTGACCTATAACCGTACATTTCAGGAAAAACACGCGGTAGGCGGTATGCTTATTTCCTATTTGTCAAACTATGAAACCGCCAATGCCAACAGTGTTATCTTATCCTTACCGGCGCGTAACCTGGGTCTTTCTGGTCGGTTTTCTTATGGTTTTAAAGATCGTTATCTCGCCGAGTTTAACTTCGGCTATAATGGCTCGGAGCGTTTTGATAAAAGCCATCGCTGGGGCTTTTTCCCGTCTTTTGGTCTGGGGTATCGACTTTCTGAAGAAGAGTTTTTCGAACCTTTACGTCCTATTTTTTCTAATTTTAAAATACGTGCCACCTATGGTATCGTAGGAAATGATGCTATTGGCGCGGCCAATGATAGATTCTTTTACTTGTCAAATGTCAACCTGAATAATGGTTCGTATGGCGCTTCCTTTGGCCGAAACGACGGAACCGGTATTTACACGCGTAATGGTGTTTCGATTTCGCGTTATGCCAATGCAGGCATCACCTGGGAAGAATCGAGAGTACTCAATGTCGGTTTGGATATCGGTATAGCCAACACGTTGGATATCGTATTAGAAGGCTTTAAGCAAAAACGTAGTAACATCTTACAGCCTATATCGGTTATTGACAATGCCTCTGGTCTCATGGCTACGCCCGTCTCTAATTACGGTCGGGTAAGCTCGCAGGGTATCGATTTATCCATGAATTACCGGAAAAGCTTTTCCGGAAACTTCCGAATGGATGCACGCGGGACGTTTACCTATGCGGCATCTCAAATCGAACGCATAGACGAACTTCCGTATACTTCTGACCTTAGCCATTTATCGAGAAAAGGATATTCCATCAATCAAGCGTGGGGCTATATTGCCGAACGCCTTTTTGTAGACGATGAAGAGGTCGCTAATTCGCCTTTGCAGTTTTCAGATCCAGGACTGTTGGCGGGTGATATCAAGTATCGTGATATCAACAAAGATGGACAGATAAACGGCGATGATATGGTTGCGTTGGGTTATCCGACAGAACCTGAAATCATTTACGGCTTTGGCTCTACATTTAGCTATAAAAATTTTGATTTCGGTTTCTTTTTCCAAGGAGCAGCGCGTTATTCATTCTTTATCGATGCGCAGCAAATCCAGCCATTTTATCAGAGTAACGGCTACCAAACGGGGTTGTTAAACGCTATTGCCAACGATTACTGGTCGGAAGCTAACCCCGATAGCTATGCTATGTGGCCGAGATTGAGCAATTGGCGCGTACCATCAAACAATGTGCAATCTACCTGGTGGATGCGGAATGGTGGCTTTTTACGATTGAAAAGCATTGATCTGGGGTACAACATTAAAGCCTTAAACAGGATACATATTAAAAATGCCCGTGTGTATTTATCGGCGACGAACCTATTTGTACTCAGCCAGTTTAAGCTATGGGATGTGGAGATGCGCGGTAGGGGTATGAATTATCCGCTGCAATCTGTTTACAACCTCGGCGTGCAGATCAATTTATAACCAAAACAAACACGATTATGAAAACGAATTTAATGAGTTTTTCGCTGAAAAAATACTTGGCAATCGGTCTTGTACTGGCGGCCACAGGCATGCACTCCTGTACAAAATACCTGGATATTGTGCCCGATAATATCGCGGTTATCGAACACGCGTTTAAATTGCGTACCGAAGCCGAAAAATATCTGTTTACTTGCTATTCGTACTTACCAAAACATGGCGATGGCTGGTTTAATGCAGGAATGATGGCAGGCGACGAAATATGGTTGCCACAGGATGATCAGGTGCATTGGCATCCCGCATTTCGTATCGCACAGGGACAACAGAATGTGGGCGATCCGCTATTCAACGAGTGGGGCGGTAATCTCAAAGGTGGCGACGGCCGGTTTAACTATTTGCGACTTTTTCAAGCCATTCGCCATTGCAATATCTTTTTAGAAAATGTACGCGACCAGACGAAAGTGCCCGATTTGCCTTTGGCAGAACGTGAACGCTGGCTTGGTGAAGTCGAATTTCTGAAAGCCTATTACCATTTTCACCTGCTGCGCATGTATGGCCCGGTACCCATCGTTGATGTGAATGCATCGGAGTCGGCTTCGCCCGAAGAGCTTTACTACAAACGGCAGCCTGTAGATGATTGCGTAAATTATATTTCGGACTTGCTGGATCAGGCGAGCGCAAAGTTGCCGCCGCGTATAGTCGACGAGAATACGGAGCTCGGCAGAGCGACAAAAGCAATCGCTCTGGCTGTTAAAGCACGTCTTTGGATGCTGGCGGCTTCACCACTTTTTAATGGCAATGCAGATTATGCTAGCTTTCGCGACAAAGATGGTGTAGCGCTGTTTAATTCGACGTTTGATGGAGGCAAATGGGAACGCGCGCGAGACGCTGCTAAAGCCGCTATTGATATGGCCGAAGAAAACGGAGCAGCTTTGTATGTATATAGTAACGATCGCTTGAACCTTAGCGCAGATACGAAAACGCAAATCAGTATTCGTAGTGCCGTAACAGAGCGCTGGGGGACGGAAGTCGTGTGGGGATTATCCAACAGTTATTTTGTTAACGAGGCATTGTGTATGCCGCCGCTTGCGCGCGGCAGCAATGTGGACCGTTTTCAGTTGCAAGGCGTCTGGGGAGCACCCATCAAAATTGCGAAGCAGTTTTACAGTAAAAATGGTGTACCTATCGAAGAAGATAAAACCCTTGATTTTAGTAGTTACACGACCGTTCGTACAGCAGTTAATAGTGAGCGCTTTTTGATCGAGCCGGGTTATCGCACGGCTCGGCTGAATTATGATCGTGAACCGCGGTTTTACGCGAGTTTAGGCTTTGATGGCGGACGCTGGTATATGAAAGATGGAACCACCACCGGAAGCGATGAAAACGGTATGTATGTGCAATCCAAAAATGCGGAAAGAGCTGGCTTTGGACACTTTACCAATTGGAATGAAACTGGTTATTTCGTAAAAAAATTGGTGCACTGGGAATCTACGACCAACACGACGAATGCGCCAACCTGGAAAACATACCCTTGGCCAGAGATTAGGCTAGCCGAACTTTATCTTTCCTATGCCGAAGCGCTTAATGAGGTGCAAGGAGGATCGGCCGAAGCTATCAACTACCTGGATCGTGTGCGCACGAGGGCGGGTTTGCAAGGCGTGGTTTCATCGTGGACAAGTTTTTCCAAAAATCCGTCGAAATATCAGACGCAAGCAGGCTTGCGCGATATCATCCAGCGCGAGCGGTTGATTGAGTTGGCATTTGAAGGTCAACGCTTTTGGGATCTCCGACGTTGGCGACTTTCATCGGAAGAGCTCAATAAGGATATCACGGGATTTACGATGATTGGGAAGACCATCGAAACCTATAATGTCGAGAAAACCATCTTTAATCAGACGTTTATCTCGCCGCGTGATTACCTGTGGCCGATAGGAAATTACGAAACAAGAAGAAACCCATTGCTGGTGGAAAATCCAGGATGGTAATTGACTAACCGCTAATAAGCTGATCTTATGAAACGAAAAAATAGCATACCGTATATAGCGCTACTAAGCGTTCTCCTATTCGCTCTAGGCTGCAAGCAGGAGCTGGAGTTTAGAACACCGCACGGCGACAACGCAGAGAAGCCGGATGTGGTTACCGGCGTATCCGTCATTAACTTAGATGGAAAAGCAAAAATAACATATAAGCTACCTGCTAATGCCAATTTGCTTTACGTAAAGGCCGTGTACCAATATGGCACAGGCGAAAGTGCCGAAGTAAAATCATCGATCTACAAAGACACGATCTTGGTCGAGGGCTTTGCTGATACACAAGAACATGATGTCACGCTGTATGCCGTCAGCAGAAATGAAGTGCTTTCCGATCCGGTAGTTGTGAAAGTCAAGCCGCTGGAAGCGCCGTTCAGGAAAGTTTTTCAGTCGATAGACGTTATTAATGCCTTCGGTGGTTACAATCTCACGGCCTCCAATCCGACGCGTGATAACGTATCGATAATCGTGATGCGCCGCAACAATTTTAACGAGTTTGAGCGTGATAATTTTAAATCGGTATATACCAAAACAGATAATATTATTTCAAAAATTCGAAACCTCGATACCTTGGAGCAAGATTTCGCAATTTATGTAAAAGATCATTGGGGCAACAATTCTGACACGTTGTACACAACGATAAAGCCCATTTTTGAGCAAAAGCTAGATCCAGGAAAGTTCCGAACGTTTGTTTTACCTGGTGATGCGCCGCAAGTGACTAACGGTGCCGCGCTGCAATACGCCTGGGATGGACGCCTGGGATGGCCTTACACCAGTTTTACGCATCAAATCAATGGCGGCGATCGGCCGCATATTATCACGTTTGATACCGGTACGCTTGCTAAAATTAGCCGCGTTTGGATACGACCATTTCCAGAAGGCGTGCGCTATTATTACCTCAGCACCATGCGCCGCTTTGAGATTTATGGCTCCGCGAGCCCGTCGCTTTCCGGCGCATTGGATGCCAGTTGGGTACTGTTGGGAAGCTACGAAGTGATCAAACCCTCGGGTTTGCCATACGGTACGGATAATGCGGAAGACCAGGCAACGGCTGCAGCAGGTTTCAATTGGGAGGTTGATCTCAATGCGCCCAAAGTGCGCTACATCCGTATCCGTTGCCTTGAAAATTTCGCTGGAGGAACGGCACAAAGTATTAATGAACTGGAAGTCTACGGATCAGCACAATAAGTGCACGATTTTAAAAACAATGAAAATTGAAAGCTATGAAAACGCAATATAAATGGAAGATATATCGGTTTTTGCTGTTCGCAGTGGCGATAGGCGGCTGCTTTTCCTGCACCAAGTGGGATGAATTTAAAGGCTACATCGAAGAGGGGGAGATCACCTACGTCGGTAAGTTAGATTCTGCAACCATTTTGTCTGGTAATGAGCGCATAAAAGTAAGGGCATTTTTAAAGCCCGATCCGAAGATCAGCGAGGTGCGCGTATTTTGGAACGATATGCGCGATTCACTCGTCGTGCCACTCAGTGAGTCTAGCAAAACCAGTCGGCTGTTCGAGCAATTGCTCGCTATGCCAGAAGGCATTGTTAGTCTGACATTGCTTACTTACGACAACTTGGGTAACAAATCCGTTTCTGTGCCGGTCGTTGGTCGGTCGTACGGTCCGCGTTACCAAAATGGACTCAACAATAGGCTGGTCGGCAACGCTATTTTAACGAACGGGCAGGCAACCATTGATTGGCTCGATATGGATCTCGCCGCCGGCCCTTTTGCCACTGAAATAAAATATCTAGCCACTAATGGAGTGGAAAAAACAGTGCGCGTGCCATTGGCTACGACACAAACGAAGCTTGTGGATGTATCGGCCACGGCCAAAACAATTGCCTATCGCACGTTGTTTTTGCCGCAGTCGACCAGTATCGATACTTTCGCCACGGCCTACACTACGATTGGTTTGGCGCGTGATGTCACTGCCGAATACTTAAAAAATACCAAAGTTCCGGTAGAAACCACCGTGCAATCCGGTCGTTGGGGAATACCGGCCCATTGGCAAATCAATGCGGCGGTCAAAAATTTTAGAAGTGGTGCTGGTCAATATTTCGGCGGCGTCGATTACTGGTTTAACGGTCCTTTTCTCGCGATGGAGGCGGGCTGGTCTGCAGACAATATGGTGAGTATTGTCAACGGGAAAATCTTCCAGAAAGTAACTTTACCGGCTGGATTTTACACCTTTGAAATGGATATTCCGGATTGCACCGCTGGTGGTGAATTTTATACCGTGGTCGCCATAGGTGATGGGATTCCTAACATCGAAAGTATCAACAGCTCCAAAGCCTATTTAAAAACCAATTCTCCAGGTACGCATAAGTTATCGTTTACCTTAGATGAGGCAACGACTTTGTCTTTAGGCTTCGTAGGGACGCTGCCGAATAAAGGCGCGGGTGATGGCACATTTTGGCGTATTACCGCCGCGCGGTTAAAGCAAACCGTGCGGGTAGATTAATAGCGGTATGAAAAGCTTGATTAGTATAGTTTTGTTGTTTTTTTTATGGGCATCGGCTCTCCGTGCGCAGCAACTTGGAAAAGTTGTTGTGCACGATCCGGTGCTTATTAAGCAGCACGATACCTATTATGTCTTCGCTACGGGGCAAGGTATTGATGTTTGGTCATCACCAGATTTACTTCATTGGACAAAGCAAGCGCCTGTTTTTGCTAGTCCACCGAGCTGGGCAAAAGAAATTGTGCCTACCTTTCGCGGACACATCTGGGCGCCCGATATCGCGTACTATCGCGGTCAATACTATTTGTATTACAGCGTTTCTTCCTTTGGAAAAAATAAGTCAGCAATCGGCTTATGCACGAATGTTACGCTTGATGAGAAAGCGCCGGAATTTAAATGGGTTGATCATGGCTTGATCCTGCAATCTACGCCCGGAAAAACAGCGTGGAACGCCATCGATCCCAATTTTATATGTGCTGAAAATGGCGATCCGTATTTAGCCTTTGGTTCTTTTTGGGACGGTTTGAAAATGGTTAAACTACGATTTGATGGACTTCAAACGGCTGATACGGCCGCTATTCTGCCTACTATTGCGACGCGACTTACGGGCAATGAGGCACAGCAGCCAAATCCAATCGAAGCGCCATTTATCTACCGACATAGCAATGGCTTTTTTTATCTGTTTGCATCTATAGATTACTGTTGTAAAGGAATAAACAGCAGCTACAAGATTATTGTCGGCCGTTCGCAAACGATACATGGCCCTTACCTCGACGATATGGGCAACAGGCTCGATGCGGGTGGTGGAAAATTGCTGTTACAGGGCGACGCACGTTGGCATGGTGTCGGGCATAATGCCGTTGTCAACCTGGATAGCAAAACGTACCTGATATTTCATGGGTACGATGCTAACGCTGCTGGGAAACCCAAACTGCGGATCGAAAAGCTGGATTGGGACGCGGCCGGTTGGCCGCAGGTAAGTAAAACGCATCTTACACTTTAACAAAATTTTCATATTTACTTAATAGTTTCCTAGTATTAAACTTAGAGTTTTGCGCAAACCAAGTTTTCTCAAGCGAAACGGTATGGCAGAATCTCCAGATATCATTTTATGGCAGCGTGTAACCCGATCCGATTACACCGCATTCAACAGCATTTATGAGCAGTATTGGGATACGCTATTGCATATCGCTTTAAAAAAGGTAAACGATAGTGATATCGCTATGGATCTTGTACAGGATCTCTTTGTGGAAATGTGGCAAAAGCGGCACGCCATTTTCATACAAACCTCCCTCAAGGCTTACCTGGTTTCCAGCTTGTATTTTAAAACCTTTATGCATTTTCGTCGAAACGGCGTTCACCAAAAACATATCGACAACTACAGCCAGTTTACGGAAACATACGTGCACGACGAATTTTCTTTACAAACGCAGTACGAAGAAAATTATGCGCATATTTTGTTCGCTATTGAAAGATCTGTAGAAGACATGCCTCTGCGCATGAAAGCGGTCTTTCAATTAAAGTACTACAGTTCACTCAACAATCAGGAGATCGCCGATAATTTAGGCTTGTCTACCCAAACCGTGAAAAACCAGCTGAGTAAAGCCTTGACTAAGATTCGCCAACACATGGAGGCGGAGCGTCTGGATACCTCCTTGCTCAGCCTGCTATTGCTAGCGTGTTTTACCTATAGCTAGTCAATTTTATTCTTTACGTAAAGTTTATATTTACTTAATCTAAAAACGATGGTACGCTAGCCTGTTTGGGCAACTATAAGTTGTATGCAGGATAGAAAAAAGGAATTAGCAGCGAAGATCGAATCGTATATAAACGGAGAGCTTGATCATGCAACAAAGCAAGAGTTGGAGCAATGGATGCATGAATTGGACCTGCTCGAAAATCGCCCTATCGCTATCGAAGAACATAAAGTTGCATTAAAAAGCAGAATCGACCAGCGTTTACTTCCACAAGATTCGATAAAAACCAAGCGCCTTCCAGGTTATCCATATTGGTCGATAGCCGCGGCACTGGCATTGTTCTTCGCGGTAGGTTTATATTTCTTTACATTACATACGACGGTGCGGAAACAAGAAGAATTTGTTCACGCAACTACTTTAAAACCCGTTTTACCAACAACACAGGTAATTTCCAATACCACGAACAATGATACGCTGCTATTACTGCAGGATAGCACACGTGTACGTTTGTTGGCAAATTCTCGCCTCAAATTAAAGGTTCCTTTTGAATCGGATCGTCGTGACGTCCAGCTGGAAGGTAAAGCATTCTTTGAAGTTGCGCACGATAGCAAAAGACCGTTTTCGGTATTGTCTGGTAATATCGTCACGACAGCTTTAGGTACATCATTTTGGGTAGAGCAGGCGCATCCGGGCGCAAAGCCAACGGTAAGACTTATCACGGGGAAAGTCTCGATCAAACAGCGCCAGCAAAGCGGGCAGGAGATTTTGCTTGCATATTTAACACCCGGCCAACACTGGCAGGCATCAACTGTGGCGAGTAGTCAAAAAGCAGCAGCGCTGCCTACTCACGAACCAACAGACGAACCACTGGAAACGTCACTTTTCTTCCATCACAAACCGCTGGATGAAGTCTTTCCAGCCTTAGCAGCTTTTTATCAAACAACAATAATTTTCAAAAAGGATGACGTGACAGGCATGTCGTTTTACGGTTCATATGATCGGGAAAATCAGGTAGAACAGATTCTGAAAACCATATGCGTCGCCAACGATCTGAAGATGGAATGGCATGAACAGCAAAACAGCTACACGATTCGTAAAGTAAACTAACAAAATAACAATTAACAAGTACAGCAGCACCCCAACGGTGTAGCCGGGAAGCGCTATGCACAATTTTTAACATGAATATGCGATTATTTTTGACAAATGGTATACCTGGAAAAGGTATCATGCTACTTCTAATGACGATGTTGTTAGGTAGCTGGGCGGTAGCCCAACAAACGGGAGAACTGGTGGTGATCGTGCAAGATGGCGAATCAACTAGCTTGGCAAATGCCACCATCACGCTCGCTAACAGTAGACTTGCTAATTTTAAGCGTATCGGTTTGGCCGATGTGGATGGTAAAGTTGTTTTTGCCAACCTACCTGCAGACAGCAACTATTGTATTCTCGTTTCTTACACCGGATTACAACCCAAAGAAGAATGTCAGTACATCGTGTCGGCAGGCAAGCGTTCTAGCGTCGTTTTGCAATTGCAAGATCCGGTTTTAAATGATATGGATGAGGTGGTTGTCGTAGGGTATGGAACCCAAAAAAAAGTAAACCTTTCCGGCGCGGTAGATTACGTAAGTGGCGAAGTATTAGAAAGCCGCCCTATTGCGAATATTGCACAAGGTTTGCAGGGAATCGCGCCCAACTTAAACGTCCAGTTTAACTCCGGTGCACCAGGCGCAACGCCAAATATTAATATTCGGGGAATTACGTCGATAAACGGTGGCGATCCGCTTATCTTAGTTGATAATGTGCCGGTGACGGCCGCTGAACTGATCCGTTTAGCACCGCAGGATGTGGAGTCTTTCTCCATCATCAAAGACGCTTCCGCAGCTGCAATATATGGCGCGCGGGCATCTTTCGGGGTGATTATCGTAACGACCAAAGTGGGTAAAGGTAGCGTTAAAATAAACTACAGTAATAATTTTACCTGGAACACACCAACCGTGATGGCCGATAAAATTACTGATCCATATGTGTTTTCACGCCTGCTTGAAACATCAACCGATAATACACCTTGGGACAACGTAAACTATTCCGATCAGTTTTATCAATATGCGAAAGAGCGTTCAGACGACCCATCTATACCCGGTGTGCGCGTTGATCCTTCCAATTCGAATGCTTGGGAATACATGGGAAATCGGGATTGGACACGTTATTTCTTGTCTGATTGGAACAGTACGCACACACACGATCTATCCATTTCGGGTTCTAGCGAAAAAGTACAGTACTACATCAGCGGTAGTTTTAACAGACAAAATTCGCCCGTTAAGCTCACGGAAGACTATTTCGATCGGTACAACCTACGATCGAAAGTCAACTATCAATTGGCTGATTTTATTTCCTTAGGTAATAATACCGTTATCGGTAGTACACGTCGGTTAGCACCTTCACGCATGAGTTTGCCCGATATTTACAACGTATTCCCGACGAGCTATGATAAAAATCCCGACGGCACCTGGGCAAATTCTACAGCCGGTATTTTGGCAGCGCAGATGGTTGATGGTGGAAAAAGTGATCGAAAACGCACGGATGTGCAATCGACCTTCAATACAGAGCTTCGATTCTTTAACAACAAATTTAAAGTAAACGCAGACTACACGTTTCAACGAAACGCTATGAATTTTAATCGGTATCGTACCCAATATATGATTGGTTATGGGCCAAACGATGTCCGCAAAGAAGGTACGAGCGATGCTTACCGCGAAGCGGGCTTTTCATACTACAATGTTTATAATATCTTCGGTACCTATGCCCAATCATTCGGCAAGCATGACGTATCAGCCGTTCTTGGATTCAACCAGGAAAGCTACCGTTATGAGCTGTTAGATATGATGCGCTCAGGCCTTATTTCAGAATCCTATCCTACAGTCGAGTTTGCTACGGGTGCGATGGATATGGGTGAAAAAATTGATACCTACGCGCTACGTGGTGCATTTTATCGTCTAAACTATACATATGCGAATAAATATATTGTTGAGTTTAACGGTCGCTACGATGGCTCTTCCC
>JAAIGF010263412.1_pt1 | contig 13074 bp, 9 predicted proteins | sample 6487441 | NCBI WGS metagenome assembly JAAIGF01 (sample SAMN13974129, study PRJNA590717) | phyllosphere metagenome | biome: pepper field; feature: multiple bacterial spot infested pepper fields; material: pepper leaves; isolation source: leaves from pepper fields | host: Capsicum annuum ... | reverse complement strand
GATGGAATGTGCGGGGCTTAACAAATCATGTGAAGCTGCAAACGTAAATTCCTCAACATCGCGTGTTTTGCTAAGTAATTGTCGATGTAGCTCTTTCATTGCTAACTCGACACTTCGCTCTTCCGTTAAGTCGCGAGTTACTTTCGAAAAACCAATAACAGCGCCCGCTACATCGTGGATGGCAGTTATGGTGACATTACCCCAGAACTCTCTACCATCTTTTCTTAATCGCCATCCTGTCGTGTTTGCACTTCCTAAATTCTTAGCACGCTCTAATAGCAACGATGGTAAACCTGCCTGACGATCCTCTTCGGTGTAAAACACCGAAAAGTTCTTACCCACGATCTCTTCTGCCAAATAACCTTTAATACGCTTGGCACCTTTATTCCAATTTTTCACGTTGCCTTCGGAATCTAGTCTAAATATAGCGTAGTCTCTAATTTCGCTAATCATATCAACGACTTGCTCATCATCCATATTTGGAGATGGTACGATCTGCATTGCAAAACCACTAACATTATATTCACCATCTCGCAGTGATGCGATGCTTGCAGAAAAAGAGGATGTCTCTTTATGTTTATTTTTTAAATGAATGCGATGGCTGCTCCGGTCACAACGTATTAGTTCTCTGACTATCTCCGACATCGTCTCAATAGAGGGACTATCTACTCCGATTAGTTCCAAAAAATGCATTCCAATAGGATTATTCATTCCTTCTGGAAGAAATCTATTTATATCACCATTGTACGAGGTAACAAAACCAGAAGAATCTAAGAAAAACAAAGTATGATCCGAATATGCTGCAGATGCATTCTGTGTATCATTTTTTAAAATAAAATTGTCTTCGAAATGCATTTGATATGCCTTTTTCTCTAGTTCTCTGATAAGGTGATGATAATCATAACAAGGCCTATCCTTTGGATTATACACACCTCTGTTGCACACAAACATAGAAAATAAAGCCGCAGCAGATAATTATAAACGTATAGAATTATCTTTTTTGCGTGCATTTACCTATTATTTGTTATACAAAAAGCTCCCGTACAATCTTCTATAAAATGTGTACATTTACCCCGCACAATCCACATTTATATGGCGCTAAATTACGTTTGGGTATCATTTTTTCTGATCACCTTTGTCGTGGCACTGATTAAACTAATCGGAGGAGACACCGAAGTTTTCCAACAGATTGTAGATTCATTATTTAAAAGTGCAGAAACCAGCGTCACCATCAGTATCGGTCTTGTTGGCATGATGACTTTCGCTTTAGGGATTATGAAGATCGGTGAACGTGGCGGTATGATTACTATTTTTGCGCGTATAGTTGGTCCATTTTTTCATAAACTATTTCCAGAAATACCCAAAAATCATCCAGCGCTGGGATCAATCTTAATGAATTTCTCCGCCAATGCTTTAGGGTTAGATAATGCCGCTACACCATTAGGTTTGAAAGCGATGAAGGAGTTACAGGAGCTTAATCCGAAGAAGGATACCGCTTCTAATGCCCAAATTATGTTTATTGTGCTCAATGCCTCAAGTCTAACGCTTTTGCCATTTTCTGTCATGGCTTATAGACAAGCAGCTGGTGCGGCGCAACCTTCCGACGTATTCCTTCCGATATTAATTGCCACTTTCTTTTCTACACTGGCCGCCTTGATATTGGTATCTATTTATCAACGCATCAATCTCTTTAACAGAGTTGTACTAGCTTATTTGGGCGGCTTGTCTCTGTTCGTCTTTGGAATGTTATTTTATTTCAACACGCTGAGTCCAGAAGAGATCGGCGTGATTTCTCGCGTGGTTGGCAATGTTACTTTGATGAGTATTTTTGTTTCGTTTATAGCCCTTGCCTTTATCAAGGGAATAAATGTTTACGATGCGTTTATAGATGGTGCTAAGGAAGGTTTTGATGTGGCGGTAAAGATTATCCCTTATCTCGTAGCTATTCTTGTTGGCATTGCTATATTCCGCGCTTCAGGCACGATGGACTACATCATTAACGGAGTCGCTTACGCGGTGGCGCTTGTAGGTCTGGACACAAGCTTTGTAGATGCCTTGCCAGTGGCTTTGATGAAACCATTAAGTGGCAGCGGCGCCCGCGGATTGATGATCGACCTTATGAATGCCAAAGGCGCAGATGATTTTGCTGCACGTGTAGCATGTGTGATTCAGGGATCTACAGAAACTACATTTTATGTTTTAGCGGTTTATTTCGGATCGGTCTCGATAAAGAATACCCGACATGCCCTACCTTGTGCCCTCCTAGCCGAATTGGTCGGCGTCATCGCAGCGATCGTAGTTTCTTATCTGTTTTTTGGATAGCCGCTGCTAAAATAGTATCTTGTAGTAATCTCCAGATATTCATAGGTTCTACAAATAAGTCAGAGATAAATTATAATTCCTACTCCATAATAGAATGAAGACAATCGCTCTCGTAGCACACGATGGAAAAAAAGCCGAAATGGTGGCTTTTGTAAAAGATCACAAAGATTCGCTTTCCAAAGCACATATCGTAGCCACTGGTACGACAGGTACTTATGTCAGACAGACGGGTTTAGAAGTTGAACTGAAACTTAGCGGCCCCAAAGGTGGCGACGCCCAGATTGCAGCATTAGCTGCTGAAGGAAAAGTTGATGGAATTATTTTCTTTCGTGATCCACTTGGAAAACATCCGCACGAGCCAGATATTCAAATGCTTATGCGCATTTGCGACTTATATAATGTGCCGTTGGCTACCAACCCTGCCACTGGTGGATTGATTTTGGATGGCTTATTAGCATCTATTTGATTTAAATGTTAGGAAAAATATAGATCTATAGGTTTATATTTGTGCCAGCAAAACACGTAAATCATGTCTTCGATACAAGAGCAAACGTTTACCAATCCATTTCGCACTTTCACCAAGGAGGAGTGGAAAAAACTTAATGGTAAACGATCACATAATATGGCTGCGTCCGACTTGGATAATCTCCGAGCGCTAGGTGAGCCGCTGAACATTGCCGAGATCGAAGATATTTACTTCCCGCTATCGAGTCTCATTGAGCTGCATATTCAACAATATCGATCTTTACATACACTCAGCAATGATTACTTTCATCGTGAAGAAAAACGTTTACCATTTATCATTGGCATAGCCGGTTCGGTGGCCGTTGGCAAAAGTACAACAGCCAGAGTTTTGCAGAAGGTATTATCCTTATTACCAGAAAAACCAAAGGTAGATTTAGTAACAACGGATGGTTTTTTGTATCCCAATGCCGAACTAATTGCAAAAGGCATCCTTAATCGTAAAGGTTTTCCAGAAAGTTATGACACACGCTTGCTATTAAGCTTTCTCTCAGAGATGAAGTCTGAGAATAGAACTTACAAATTGCCTTTGTACTCACATCTGGTGTATGATATTGTACCTAATGAATATCAGACCATTGAGCAGCCCGATATTTTGATTGTGGAAGGAATCAATGTGTTGCAGGTAAACTCGCAAAAACAATCCGGCAACGGGGTTTTCGTATCCGATTTTTTCGATTTATCTATTTACGTGGATGCGGCAGAGGAAGATATTGTTAGTTGGTACATTGATCGGTTTGAGTCGCTCCGTGCAACAGCTTTTCAAGATAATACCTCCTACTTTCATAAATATGCCGATATGTCGCCGGAGGAAAGTCAAAAAATGGCCAGCGGAATTTGGAATGAAATAAACAAACCAAATTTACATGAGAATATTCTTCCGACACGCTATCGCGCAGATCTCATTCTTACGAAAGATGCGCAGCACTTTGTAAAAGAGGTAAAAGTTAGACGGATTTAGCTGCGGTCGCACTCTGCTCGAACTTCAGCACTTCCTTCAATATTTCGTTTTCGAGTCGCCTGTGTAATTTATTGCTGTTGCTCACGGCATGCAAATCGATACGATATTTCACGTAATCTTTACCAATCTCCACGACTTTGAGCTCCATCTCTTCGCCGTCTTGCAGATTGGGATGTGCCTGCAAACTTTCTCGCAAGGCTGATTCTAATAGCTCCACCTCCAAGGCAACATCTAGTGGCAACTCAAATTTCACCGCAAATAAACTGGATGGATGCGCCGAATGGTTCGTCAACGTAGATGTAAATACCATATTGTTGGGCACCATCACCATATCGTCTTCTTCGTCTTGAAATACAATATTGGCTAAAGTAATATCAATAATTCGCCCCTGCTGATTACCTACTCGTATGCGATCTCCTATAGATAATTGATCGGAGAACATGATGATCAGGCCACTGATCATATTGGTAATATAATCGCGAAAAGTAACCGCAATGGCCATTGCAACTATTGTTAAGCTGGTTACGAACTCTAGGGGATTGATCCCAAAAAAGATCATCATGGCAATGATGGCGCAAATAGCATTGGCTACGGCGGTCAACCGGTTTACTCCCAAAACGAAATTACCTCGCACTGCTCTATTGGCGTTTCGTGCGTGATAAATAGCAATAAAGCTGTATCGAATGATCGAGAAAATAATACTGGGTATCAAGAACGTATACGCGGCAAGCAGCATCTGCATCGGAAAACTCCGGGCCCGCTTGGATTCTGGACTCAATGCATATATTTCTTCAAACTGCACCTGACTCCAAATCAAAATTCCTGCTATCACGATCTTCAATATAAAAATCATGATCTGCCTAGAGCGCCGTTTATTATTCGAATAATCCGTATTCATAGTCGACTAAAGTAGCTAATTTTCCATTTATTTTTATCGCTGCTGTACTTTTTCCTGCAAAACAAATGCCCATCTGTGATTGGATGGGCATTTGTATCCTAAGTAGCATTCGTGTGCTACAATGGTCGGTAATGGTATGACTATCGACTTAACGGTTTTTCGCGATTCATTTCCACCATATCCACCTCATCCATTTTTGAATCACCGATCAGATGTTGGGAAAAATAGTCGGCCATTTTCCAAAAGAAATATTCGGTCATATCGCCAAAAGCGTGTCTTTGCCCTGGCAATAACAAGAAATCAAATCGTTTATTGGCTTTGATCAGGGCTTCTGCCATACGAATAGAATTGGCAGGGTGCACGTTATTATCAATATCGCCGGTGGCGATCAATAATTTACCTTTCAAGTTCTTAGCCAGGACCGAATTGCGGTCAATGTCGTACGTAAACGTAGTATCGCCTTTTGCAGAGATCTTCTCGCCTACGCCATGATGGCGTTCGCTCCACCAACGGTTGTAAATATTATTTTCGTGATTACCCGCTCCAGATACAGCTACTTTGAAGAAATCTGGATATACGAGCATGGCGGCGGTAGACATAAATCCTCCACCCGAATGACCGGTGATGCCAACTCTATTGACATCGATAAATGGATGGCGATCGGCCAACTGCTCGGCAGCTACTTTTTTGTCTTCCAAACCATAATCGCGCAAATTGCCATAACCATAAGTATGATACCATTGCGAACGCGCAGGGTGTCCACCACGATTACCAACTGTGATCACGATAAAACCCATTTGCGCCAAACGATCAATACGATCCATGCTACGACCAAAGGATTTGTTTACCGCTTCTGTTTGTGGACCTGGATATACATATTCTACTACAGGATAAGTCTGAGTCGAATCAAAATCAAAAGGTTTGTACATCACGCCGTACAAATCGGTAATGCCATCACCGGCTTTGACCGTGAATGGCTCTGGGAATTTGTATCCAGCAGCAAACAAAGCGGACAGATCTGCTTTTTCCAGCTTCATCACCAAACGACCATTAGCAGCGTATAGATTAGATTCTGGTGTGGTATTTACGCGTGATGAATTATTGACGAAATAGTTACCGCTTTCGCTTGTGGTGATTTGATGATCAAAATCACCCGAGTTTAATAACTTAGGCGTACCACCGTTTAAAGACACACTGTAATAATGTAAGAAATAAGGATCTTCTCCACTTTCCTTGCCATTGGCCGTAAATAGAATGGTATTTCCTGCCGATTGATAAGCTTGCACATCATCCACATTGTACGTCCCGGAAGTCAACTGGCGTTGAAGATTTCCTTGATTATCGTACAGGTACAAGTGCCCCCAACCATCACGTTGCGACCAATGTACAAACTGTTTGCCATCATTCACCAAATACGGTTTGTGAATGTCTTGGTACACATTCGAACGTTCTTCTACCAGCGTACGCACGTTGCCATTGATATCTACGGCTAATACATCAATGCGTTTTAAATCGCGACTTGATCGCGAAATGTAAAACTCTTCGTTGTTGCCATGCCAATAGCCCACATAACGCTTGCCCGTATAGCTGCTTTTATCTCGGTCTTTTCTCCAAATACCGATCGTCTGATTTTTATAAGCATTTACGCCCACACGTTTTGGCGACAAAGTTTGTGCGTCGAAGATATACAGTTCCGTTTCGGTAGAATCTACCTCACCGGGCATTTGATATTTGTACGTCTCGAGCGTTGGGCGCTTCGCTCCTACATTATTAATAACCCACAATGGACTTAAATGGCGCCCATCTTTGCGTGTTAAAACGAAATGCTGACCATTGGGTGACCAGCTTAAGTAAACTGCTTTACGCTTTTCTTCCTCGTCTTTATCGCCGCCAGTAGTAATGCTATATTCATCACCACCCCAAGCATAATTCAGCACGCCATCCGTAGTGAATTGATGTTCTACAATCGTGCTATCTTTCTCATCCTTCACCGCTTTATCGTAATCGGCCTTGCTCATCCAATACAGATTGAACTTTTTGGCAAAGTATACGCGCGTGGTATCCGGATTGAAGTTAGCCCACGAAAGGGTGTTTTTTTCTTTCGTTTGGTCACTGATTTCGCGCAATGCACCCGATGCTAGATCGTATTCTAGGTGAAATACTTTTTTCTTAATCGTATCCGATTTGTTTTTCAACTTCGCGATCTCTTCCTTGCTCTTGATCGTATCTTTTGTGCTTTGCACTTCAAATTGGATGCGTTTCTCGTCGTCGGTGAACCGTAAATCTTTTAAATCCAAATGCTGGCCATCAAAAGGATTGCGCACGATGCGCGTGATCTTTGCAGCCAAATCGTCGTGATCAAAAAGTAATGATTTCCGCTTCGCGGCAGGATCTACCAAATACCAGTTTTTGCCAGCTGGTGAGCTGTACTCGTACCAAAAGCGGTCGGAATGATTAATCCAATTAGGAGACACGCTGGTAGAATGTATCAATTTCTTTAACTTCTCAGGAGAGAATTTGGCAGCTAATGCATAATTTGCTTTCTGCTTCGTTTTTTCTTTCTCTTGCGCAAAGGCAAAAGTAGCGAAGCAAACTAAACAAGCTATAAAAAGTTGTTTCATGGGATGAACTTGCAGTTAATTAGTAATAGATGTGGTCGAAATTACTTTATTTTAATGCATTTTCATTCTTCGGTATGTAATATTTTAGTGTGAATAGCGCCAATTACGAAAGTTTTGAGCTTTTCTTCGAATAATTTCGTGAATTGAATTAAAGCAACTTCATACGAAGCTCTATTGGCTTTAAAATAGCAGCTTCGTCCAACTGTTCTGCATCTATCGTAATTACTTGATGTCTGCTGGTAGATTTTACCAGAAAAGATTCAATCAATTGCATCATGTATTCATTGCCGTGATGCCGTTGCAGTTCGCTTTTGTAATCCGCCCAGCTAGTGGATTGGCTTTCCGATGGAATGTAGCCCATACCGTAAAACTTCCCTTTTTCGATCCAAATACAACTTTTCTCTTGCTCATCGCGGCCGCGATCGACAATAAAATAGCTTGATGTATCGGCCTGTGCCAATTCGACAGCGGCAGCCACTTTCGCATTATACAATTCCTGATCTGGCAGATCTTGAATTCGGCGTACGAGATCATTAGCTGTTTGTGGTAGCCGCACTTCTAAAGGAAAATGGCAAAAGCGAATATCCAGACCAAGATCGTTGATCATTTTTCGAAACACAGCGGCACCTTCACGCAGACTATAAAAAGATTGGATGCAGGTTTGGTGTTTGAGAAGCTTCGTCAAGCTGAGATGTTGATACCCGTCCATTCCGATGTAACTCACCAATCCAAACTTAGGCTCCACTCGCTTCAATGCGCGGTTATATTTCGGCCACAGCCGATTGATTTCCAAACATTCTAACAATAAGGCCATAAGCTCCGTACCGCAGCGTTCGTAAGAAATATCATAAATCTCCTGCAGGAAACCTTGCCGTTTTGCTTGTATATTGTGCCCACTGAAATGCCCGGCAACTCGTTTTTTTATATTAATAGCTTTACCAATATAGATGACTTTGCCCGATCGATCATGGAAATAATATACTCCGGCCGTGATTGGTAAATTATCGAAGGTATTTTGTGAAAGATTTGCTGGCAAACGTTGTTCAGAACCATTTTTGCGGAGCATTTGCGAAAATACCATTTCGCTATCTGCTGCTAGAAGCAGATCGAAAAGTGCGACTGTCGCCGTGACATCACCACCAGCGCGATGTCGATCTTGTACGCGAATGTTTAACACATCGCATAGGCGACCTAAACTGTACGATGGCAATCCAGGCTTGATCTTGCGAGCCAATCGCACCGTACACAGCTTAGGAGCCTGCCATTGCCATCCAGCTTCGCCGAGCTGATGTTTGATGAAGGAATAGTCGAAATTTACATTATGCGCCACGAAGATGCGATCTTTCAACAACGTATAAATAGTTTCTGCTATTTCGGAGAAAAGTGGTGCATCAGACACCATATCGTCCGAAATGCCAGTAAGACCAAAAATAGCCGGTGGAATAGGCTGCTGCGGATTGACTAAGCTTTCCCAACGTTCGATCTCCTCTACGCCATTATGAATAGCAATAGCTATCTCCGTGATTTTACTTCGTTCTGCACTCCCACCCGTCGTCTCAATATCGACAATAGCATATTCCCGCAATCCTTTTGACATGTTTTCCAAATTGACGTTCAAATATACTAATTTATTTAGCATTCATAAGTAGGCCATATCCGTGGAATAAAGTAAAAATAAATTTTCTTTACCAAACTTTCTGTTTGCTTATAATTTTTGCAATAAATGAAGCAGGCAATTTATATTTCAAACGAACTATTTTAAAATATATAAAAGTCTGTTAACGGGGTCTCTGATACGATTTATTCGAATTTAATTAACTTACCCTAACTATACTTTAAACCGAGATATGATGATTAATAATGCCCTAACTCCAGAACACCATGCTTTTCGCGATAGCTTACGCGCCTTCATCAAAAAAGAAATTATTCCCCATATTGACACCTGGGAGAAGAACGGACAAATTGAGCGTAGCATCTGGAAAAAGATGGGCGAAATGGGTTTTTTAGGTTTGAATTTTCCGGAAGAACTGGGAGGGTTGCAACTCGACTTTTATTATTCCATGATATTCTGCGAAGAGCTTTCCAAATGCTTTTCTGGTGGATTTACCATATCTGCGTTAGTAATTCAGTACATGTCTGCTCCTTATTTGTGGAAGTATGGGTCTTCCGAACTACAAAAACGTTATTTGGAAGGCATTATTAGCGGTGATTTGATCAGTGCTATTGCCATCACGGAGCCAGGTGCGGGTTCTGACGTCAAGAATATAAAAACTACGGCCCTACGCGATGGTGACGATTATATCATCAACGGGTCTAAGACTTTTATCACCAACGGCTACTATGGAGATTTTTTTATTACGGCAGTAAAGACGAATCCTAAAGCTGGCATTAAGGGAATTAGCTTAATAGTGATTGACCGAAACGCAGAAGGCGTATCTGCTCAAAAGATTGATAAAATGGGTTGGCATGCATCAGACACAGCAGAATTGCATTTTGATCAAGTTCGCGTTCCAGCAAAAAACTTAGTGGGACAAGAGAATAGCGGCTTCACCTATCTCATGGGCGGTCTGCAATTAGAACGACTCACGGCCGCGATCCACAGTTTATCTACCGCGGAATCGGCTTTGGAATATGCCTTGGACTATATTCAAAATAGAAGTGCATTCAATCGTAAGCTGAAAGATTTCCAAGTGTTGAGGCATAATATCGCACAGATGGAGGCGGATATTCTCGTTCAAAAAGCATTTTTAAAACATTGTTGCGACCTCCAACAAGAGCAAGTTTACGCGGTCAAAGAATGCTCGGTCGCTAAATTGCAAGCTAGCGAGTTGGCCAATCGTGTGGTGAGTCAGTGCTTGCAATTGTTTGGCGGATACGGCTTTACAGAAGATTACAAAATCGCCCGATTGTATCGCGATGTGCGTGTAGGTACAATTATTGGTGGTACATCAGAGATCATGTTGGAAATCATCGCAAAGATGACGATTGATCAAGTAGAGTACAACACAACTGCTTCTCAAAACCAGCCTCAAAAAATTTCATATGACGAATAGTTCTAATCTTGACGGATTTAACATTCTGCAACATCCGCAAGGTGTTGTAGAGATAGCTGTCAACCTACCATCCAATCAAGCGCTTTCTTTAGCGCACATCAAAACCTTCTTTAGCTTGGCTGATTCTTGGATTAGCCGTGATCATGTTAGTGCGCTATGCTACTCCATTGATGGTAAAAATGCCGCTATAAATCCAGACTACATTACATTAGTCGAACAGGCAAAAGACGAACAATCTTTTCGAAGTGATCTCGATGGAATAGATCAGCCTATTCAGAAAATCCGAATCTATAATAAGCCATTAATCGCCATTCTACGCGGAGATTGTGTAGGCATTTATTTCGCTTGGACATTAATTGCCGATTATCGTTTGGCACTAGGCGAAAATGTTCGGGTTGGATTTCCGGAAACTGCCTTTGGCATGTTACCTTCATTAGGTAGTGTTACTCGCATGATACAGCTCTGGGGCGAAGATTTTGCTTTTCGAATTGCCACACAATCTACGCTACAAACGATACCCGAAGCTGTATCGCTTGGTATTATTGATAGACAGGTAGAAAATAAGGAAGATGCGTTAATTATTCTTGTCGACTACGTACAACATTTAAAAGCCATTCCACAACAAACGTTATCTGCTATTCAAGAGCACCAAAAAATACTTGCTACGCCGCGCATTAATCCACTTTTTGCTGAAGTTGAGGCCTGTCAGGCGCTTATCCTAAAATCTCAAGATGGTCTTGACGATTATGCACTGCGCCAATTAGAACATGATATGTACATCAATACTACTTTGTCTGATCAGGTGGTTACCATGCTACGTACGAACTATTATGGCATACGCTCGGCCAAAGAAAGGATCAAGCAAATTGCTGAAAATACATCGCGAGAAATGACAAAAATTGGGGTCATTGGTGCAGGTATGATGGGCTCTGGCATCGCTTACGAAGGCGCTCGTGCTGGTCTGGATGTGACTTTAGTAGACACTGATCTTGACACGGCCGAGCACGGCAAAAATTATACGCAAAAGGTGACCGACAAGCTCGTATCTCTAAACAAAATGACGGTTAGCGAGCAAAAAGCATTAGTCCAAAGGATTCATGCTTCAGAGCAGTTTGAAGATTTAAAATCGGCCGATATCTTGATAGAGGCCGTCTTTGAAGATATCGCACTGAAAACGAAACTTATTGCAGACATATCACCAAATTTGGCAGCGCAAACGGTGTTTGCTTCGAATACAACTTCTTTACCCATTGGTCAATTGGCGCAATCCAGCCAAAATCAAGCGTCCTTTATTGGTTTGCACTTCTTCTCACCAGTAGATCGGATGCCGCTAGTGGAAGTCATCTTGGGTAAAAAAACGGATCAAAGCACGATAAATGCCGCGCTAAAAATCATTCATTTACTAAATAAAATACCGATCGTTGTCCAGGACGGGCCGGGATTTTATACTTCTCGTATTTTCTTTAATTACTTGTTGGAAGGAATAACGATGGTGCTCGAGGGAATACCAGCTTCAATGGTAGAGAAAGCCGCAAAAAAAGCAGGGTTTCCAGTTGGTCCCTTGTTGGTATTGGATGAAATATCTTTGCCACTGATGCTGCACGTGTACGATCAACTGCCCGCTTTGCATGAAGCGCAAGAAGCGGCTTACGCTTATCTTAAAAAGATGATAGCGGCAGGGAAAACTGGGCGCAAAGGAAAGGCAGGTTTTTATCCCTACGACGAAAACGGAAAACGCGGTAAAATGGTCGATGAAACGACGGCAAGTAATGCAGCAAATATTGATCTAGATATTCTGGGCAAACGACTGCTCCATGTCGTTGCACTTGATGCGTTTCGCTGTTTGTCAGACGGTATTATTGCTCAACCAATCGATGGTGATATAGGTTCCGTATTGGGAATTGGGTATGCGCCGCATACAGGCGGTGTATTTGCACACATAGACCAAGTGGGATTAGCAAAATTTGTCTCGGAATGCGATGAATTTGCGTCGCATGGCGCGCAATGGCAAATACCGAATGCTTTAAGAGATCTAGCTTCGCAAGATTATCGGTTTTACGACGGATTCCAAAGCAATTGGAATCCGTCGTAAAACCGATTTTAAAATTACTAGCGTACCGGATAAGGTACGGCTAATAAATCTGTCAATTCGTTAACGGCCAAATTTCGGAATGTTTCGTAATCCAGCGTGTTCTCCAGTAACTGCGTTTGCTGTTTTCCTGCATATACCCTATGGAGGTTGACTTTATATTTAGCAATCAGTTTTGGAATGCCTTCATCACGACGGCGGCGGTGGCCGATCGGATATTCTACCACCACTTCTGGTAGTGTGCTCCCATCTTGGAAAGTCACTTTCAACGCATTGGAAATGGCTCTTTTCTCTGGATCATGGTAATCGGCTGTGAATTGCGGATCTTCCACACAAGTCATTTTGTCGCGCAGCACATCAATACGTGCATCTGATGCGATAGCGTCTTCATAATCCGATGCCGTTAGTCGGCCAAAAATTAATGGAATAGCAATCATATATTGCATGGCGTGATCGCGATCAGCAGGATTATGCAGCGGACCTTTCTTATCAATGATGCGAATAGCGGCTTCGTGCGTACGAACAGTGATAGCTTTTATATCGTCAATCGTTTTGTCCGCTTCTTTTAACTGCTGATGAATAGTCATGGCTGCTTCTACCGCTGTTTG
>JAAIGF010370949.1_pt1 | contig 13082 bp, 8 predicted proteins | sample 6487441 | NCBI WGS metagenome assembly JAAIGF01 (sample SAMN13974129, study PRJNA590717) | phyllosphere metagenome | biome: pepper field; feature: multiple bacterial spot infested pepper fields; material: pepper leaves; isolation source: leaves from pepper fields | host: Capsicum annuum ... | reverse complement strand
GGATCGCCTCGAACTGTCCCTGGAGCTGTACGAGAAGCTGCTGCGTGATCCGGCCATCGCCGGGTGGGGCGAGTTCGGCCTGGTCATTCAGGCGTATTCCAAGCGCTGCCTGCCGGTGCGCATACGCGCAGTGCCCGAAGGCAGTGTGGTTCCGGTCAGCAACGCGTTAGTGACCGTGGCGTGCGACGACCCGAAAGTGTTCTGGCTGGCGTCCTATCTGGAAACCCTGCTGCTGCGTCTTTGGTATCCGATCACGGTGGCGACCCAGAGTTGGCACATTCGCCAGACCTTGGCCACCTACCTGCAACGAACCAGCGACGACATGGCGCAACTGCCCTTCAAGCTGCACGACTTCGGCGCGCGCGGGGTGACCAGCACGGAGTCGGCCGCCATCGGCGGCGCCGCGCACCTGGTGAACTTCATGGGATCGGACACGGTGCTGGGCGTGATGGCGGCCAACCGCTACTACCGCGAACCCATGGCGGCGTATTCGGTGCCTGCCGCCGAACACAGCACCATCACGTCGTGGGGCCGGGCAGGCGAAACGGAGGCCTACGCCAACATGCTTCGACGATTTGCCCGACCCGGCGCCATCGTCTCGGTGGTGTCGGATTCATACGACCTGTTCGCCGCCATCGACACCTGGGGCACGACGTTGCGCAAGGCTGTCGTCGAATCCGGCGCGATACTGGTGATTCGGCCGGACTCGGGCGATCCCAAGGCCATCGTGCTGCGGTCGCTGCGCGACCTGGACCGGTACTTCGGCGCGACGATCAACAGCAAGGGCAGGCGGGTGCTCAACCACGTTCGCGTGTTGCAGGGCGATGGTATCGACGCCCAGGCCGTCGAGACGATTCTGGCGGCGATGGACGAGGCGGGCTATGCCGCCGACAACATCGTGTTCGGCATCGGCGGCGCCTTGCTACAGCGCCTGGACCGCGATACGCAACGCTTTGCCATGAAGTGCTCGGCCATCGCTCGCGCCGACGGCTGGCACGACGTGACCAAGGACCCGGTCACCGACGCGGGCAAGCGCTCGAAGGGAGGGCGCCTGACGCTGTTGCGGCATGTCGAGACAGGCGAGTACCGCACGGTTCGATGCGACGATCGAGGAATCGAATCGGGGTGGGAGGATGCCATGCAACTCGTGTTCGACACCGGGCGCCTGCTGGTCGATACCTCGCTGGCGGAGGTGCGGGTCCGTGCCCATGCACAGGCAGCATCCGCCTGGACCTAGATGTCCTGAATGTTCCGGACGGAACCAAAAGCCGCTATAACTCCGCTTCGGCCCGGTCAGGGCCGTTCGGAGTCTGGAGATCCATGCCTATCTTTCCCGTCCTCATCACCGTCCTGGTTGTCATTGGTGCGAGTCAGTTCCTGCTTGGCGGTGACGCCGTGTGGACCCTGCTCGTAGCCCTGGCCGTCGGCATGTCGTGGCTGCTGCGGCGCCAGAGCAAGCTGGCCAAGGCCTACGGCGAGATGGTGAAGCGCTTCAACACGCTGGCAGCACGCGAGGCCGATCTGGCCGCGCGGCTGTCGCGGCTGGAAGCGGACAGGGCAAGGCCGGACGTGGACGAACAGGAAACGGGAGCAGCCGCAGATACCGCGATGGCGACCGCGCCGCCTGCCGATACGCCACCGCCCATCGAAGTGCCGCCGACTGCGAAACGGCGTGGCAACCGGTCCAGGAAGCAAGCGGCCTCGGCCGACGGGTCGGTCACGTCGACCGCAGCGACCACGGTCGCAATCACCCCGACACCCAGTCCGCAGCCCGCACCCCGTCCTGTCATGGACGAACAGAAGCGCATCCAGGCCCTGGCCCGACAGGCCGACCAGACCTCGGCTGCGGCCCAGGCTGCCTTGATGCGCCGCGTCGAGCAGGCGCGCGCATGGCTGCTGGGCGGCAATACGGTGCTTCGCGTCGGCCTGATCCTGCTGTTCCTCGGCCTGGCATTCCTGCTGAACTACGCCACCGAAGGCCTGGTGATTCCTGTCGAAATCCGCTACGCCGGCGTGGCCTTGGCGGCGCTGGTGCTGATCGGCCTGGGCTGGCGACTGCGCGAGCGCCGTCGTGCGTACGCCTTGCTGTTGCAGGGGACCGGCATCGGCGTGCTGTACCTGACGGTGTTCGCAGCGATGCGGCTGCATCCCTTGCTGCCGCCGCTGCTCGGGTTCGCCTTGCTGGTCGCGATCACCGCATCGGCGGCCGTGCTGGCCGTGCTACAGAACGCGATGGGCTTGGCCGCGGCGGCTGCACTGGGCGGTTTTGCCGCACCGTTGCTGGCAAGCACCGGTGAAGGCAACCACGTCATGCTGTTCAGCTACTTCGCCTTGTTGAACGCGGGCATCCTGACCGTCGCCTGGTATCGCGCATGGCGCGTGTTGAACGTCATCGGCTTCGTCGGCACCTTCGGCATCGGTTTCGCGTGGGGGCTTCGCAGCTACGAACCCGCGCTGTATGCCAGCACCCAGCCGTTCCTCATCCTGTTTTTCGCCATGTACGTGGCGATCAGCCTGCTGTTTGCGCGACAGCGCCTGCTTAATCCCGTCACTCCCGCTGAATCGTCGGGTGGCGACTGGCTGGGCCAGGTGCGCACCAGGGGCACCGACTACGTGGACGGCACCTTGCTGTTCGGCGTGCCGCTGGTGGGCTTCGGCCTGCAGTACGCGATCGTCCCGCATTTCCCCCTTGGGCCGGCTTTCAGCGCGTTGGTCATCGGCATGGCGTACATGCTGCTGGCGCGCATCCTGTCGGGGCGGTCGACGGGGCGCACCCGTCTGTTGGTCGATGGCTACTTCGCCCTGGGTGTGATCTTCGGCACCCTGGCGATTCCGCTGGGGCTGGACGCACGCTGGACCAGCGCGGCCTGGGCGGTCGAAGGGGCCGGCATCTACTGGCTGGCGGTGCGCCAGGACCGCGCGATCGGGCGCGCCTTCGGCCTGCTGCTGCAGTTCGGTGCGGCGGTTGTGCTGCTGTCCGAAATCACACCGGGCGTGGGTGGCGCGCTGCTGACCGGTCCGGCCCTGGGCAGCCTGCTCATCGGGGCCTCGATGCTGGCGACGGCGTGGTTCGCCCGTCAGGCAGAGCAGGGCGGGCAACTGCGGTCATGGGAAGGGCATCACCAGTCACCCCTGACGGCCACCGGACTGGTCTTCGGCCTGCTGGCCGTACCGCTGGCTGCGGGTGTTTCGGTCACCGTGGCTGCCTGGGCGATCCTGGCGCCGGTCATCGTCGAAGGCGGGATGCGCCTGCGCCAATCGACCGCTATCGGCACCGGCGTCGTGGCGCTGGTGCTTGCGGGGGTCATGCTGATTCTCGGCCATGGGCCGGATTTGTCGATGGTCACGCCCACGTGGTTCAGCGACGGTCTGACAGACCGCTTCTTGTTCACGGACGATCTGGTGCGGGTACTGGTGGCGGCCGCCGTACTGACCGCGATACTGGTCGCGCCACCTAGCGCGCGTAGTGGGCCCCTGGCTGCGGTCGGCCTGCTGCTGGCGGGCGGCGCCGCCCTGTGGGTGCTGCGTCCTGGCGAGGGTGGTCCGGCCATGGACCCCATGGCCGAGCCCGTGGAAATTGGCTTGCCGTTCCTGGTGTTCCTGGCGGCAGCGGTGACGGGCTGGCGCGCATGGCGAGGTTTCCTGGCCGCTGCGCAGCCACGCTTCCTTTCAATCGTCGCTTCAGTGGCAATGGCCTGGGCGGCGGTCTGGTGGACGGCTGCCATCACCGGCGCCGGTCGCCACTGGCTGCCGCCGGAAGTCGACATCGGCCTGGTGTGCGCAGCCTTCGCGCTCGGCAGCCTGTTGGCGACGCTTGCGGCCCAGCGCCTGAATTGGCCTGCGGCTGCTAAGGCTGCAGTGCTGATCGCCCCTGCTGCCTTCTTCTACGCCGTGTTGATGCGCCTCGACAGTGACCATCCGGCGGCCGCGGCGGGCTGGGCCGGGTGGCCACTCGTGATTGCGGCCTACCTGTTCGCGCTGCGACGCGCGTTGCCCGTCCTGCCCCGGCCATGGGCAACGGGCACGCACGCCGTAGGCGTCTGGATGCTGCTGGCGCTGGCCATCACCGAACTGGGCTGGCTGATCGGTGAAGCCGCAGGCGCCGACGAGGGCTGGCGACAATTCGTGACCGCCTTGCTGCCCGCGCTGTTCCTGATCGGCGTGGCCCGCCAACGGCTGCCTGCCGCCATCGAAGGCCAGGAAGCGGCTTATCGCCTCTGGGCCGCCGTGCCGGTCGCGTTGCTCAGCCTGGCATGGTTCTGGGTGGTCAACGTGGTCGCCGACGGCACGGCTTATCCGCTGCCCTACATCCCGCTGCTCAATCCGCTCGAGCTGGGATTGTTGTTCATCCTGATCGCCTGGATCACCTGGAGCGGCTCGCCCGTCGTGCGAGGCCGCCTGCCCGTGGGACTGAGCCGGGCCGCGCCGCTGCTGGCCGGCGCCTCGGCGTTCGCGCTGTGCACCGCCGCCGTCTGCCGGCTGGCCCATCATTGGCAGGACGTGCCGTACCAGTTCGATGCCATGGCCAATTCGATGTTCGTGCAGGCGGGATGGTCGATTCTGTGGTCGCTGCTGGCCATGGGCGCGATGATCCAGGGGCACCGCCGTGCGCAGCGGCCTTTGTGGCTGGGTGGTGCGGCCCTGATCGCACTGGTCGTGCTCAAGCTGATTCTGGTCGAATTGGGCGACAGCGGCAGCCTGGCGCGTATCGTGGCCTTCATCGGCGTGGGCGCGATGCTGCTGGTGATCGGTTATTTCGCGCCACTGCCGCCCAAACCTGCCGCGCAGAAGGAAACCGCATGAGCATCCGCAATGTCCTGCGAGCCAGTCTGGTCCTGATCGGGGTCATGTGCACCGTAGTGACCGGTGCCGTGCGGGCCGAACCGCGCATCACCGCGCCGCTGACCGTCAGCGGCGAAGGACCGTGGTATCGCGCGGTGCTGCCCCTGGCCTGGCGCTGGCACGCGGGACACGCCGATCTGCGCGACCTGCGCGTGGTCAACGCGGCGGGGGAAATGCTGCCGTTCTCGATCGTCTGGGCACGTGAGCAGGCCGAACGCACCGAGCGCGATACGGTGGCCGCCATCTACCCGCTGATCCAGCCTGCGCGCGTGGGGAAAGACATACCGGGCCTGCGGATCGAGCGCCGCAGCGATGGCACGGTGGTGGACATCGCCGCCGCGCCCAATGCGCCCAAGGGAAATCTGACCCACGGCTGGCTGATCGACGTATCGAACGCCCCCGGCCGCCTGCTGTCCCTGCATCTGGCGCTCGATGGCGGCGAAGGCTTCCAGGCGGTACGCATCGAAGCCAGCGACGATCTGCAGTCCTGGACCTTGCTGGGCGGTGGGCAAGTGGGCGGCCTGACGTTCCAGGGCAATCGCCTGGCCAACGACACGCTGGCGTTGCCCGGCAACCGCGCGCGCTATCTGCGCCTGTGGTGGGAAACGCCTGAACGCGCACCCCGCCTGGATGCGGCCCAGGTGCGCAGTACCGTGTCGCAACTCGAACCCGTGCGCCTGGACTGGTCGGACCCGCTCGTTCCCGTTCGTGAAAACGGCAGTCTGCGCGTCGACCTGCCGGGCGCCTTGCGCGTCTCGCAGGTACGGTTTTCGTTGCCGGACGGCAATGTGCTGACGCAGGCCAACATCGAGGCGGCGCCGCCTGCGCAGGCACGGGGCAAGCCGTCGTGGCGGACGGTCGGCCAGGCCGATCTGTATCGCTTGAGCGTGGACGGCCAGCCGGTCACGCAGGATGTGGTCAGCCTGCCCGAAGTCTGGATCTCGCAACTGCGCGTGCACGACCGCGCAGGTGTCTTCGCGACCTGGACGCCCAGCGTAAGCGTGGCCACGCCACGTGCCGAGATCGTCTTCCTGCCCCGAGGCGAAGCGCCGTATGCGGTGGCTTTCGGTCCGCTGGACGCGGCGTCCCCGGCGATTCCCCTGGCGTCGCTCATGCCCCAGGCCGAAGCGGACCGCTTCGAGCGCCTGGCCGTGGCAACCGTCGACGTCAGCCAGCTACGCGTGGCCGCCGCCGCGACCGACAGCAACTGGCGCAAGCTGACGCTGTGGGGCGTGTTGATCGCCGGCGTCGCGCTGCTGGCCTGGCTGGCGATTGGTTTGTTGCGCGGTCAGCGGCGACCGGAATGAATGCGTCCCCCGTGGGCGGTGCCGAAGGGGGACGCAAAGGTCACCGTGATACGTATCAGGCGCCGCGCGTATCAGGCGCCGGCGCGATCGAGCAAGGCGCGCTCTTCTTCAGACAACGCCAGGGTCGCCGCCCTGGCAAAGCCTTCGACCTGCGCGGTCGTAGTCGCGCTGGCAATGGGCGCGGTCACGCCCTTGGCGCCGATCAGCCAGGCCAGGGCGACGTCGGCCGGCTGGACCTCGTGGTGGGCCGACACCTCGTCCAGCGCGGCCAGAATGCGCAGGCCGCGCTCGTTCAGGTACTTCGACACCACGTCGCCACGCTTGCGGTCAGCCAGGTCTTCCTTGCTGCGGTACTTGCCCGACAGGAAGCCCGATGCCAGGCTGAAATAGGTGACCACGCCCACGCCTTCGCGCACGCACAGATCGCGCAACGGGCCTTCGAACGCCTTGCGGTCGTACAGGTTGTATTCGGGTTGCAGCACCTTGTAACGCGGCAACTGCTGCTGGTCGGCCACGGCCAGGGCGTCCGACAGTTGCTGGGCATCGACGTTGGACACGCCGATCGCGCGGATCTTGCCTGCGCGCAGTAGCTTGTCATAGGCGCCCAGGGTTTCTGCCTGCGACACGTCCGGGTCGGGCCAGTGCGAGAAGTAAAGGTCGATGTAGTCGGTGTTCAGCCGGCGCAGCGAGTCTTCGACGGCCTGCAGAATCCATTTTTCGGACAGGCCCTTGTGCCCGGGCACGCCCAGGTCGGAGCCCACCTTGGTGAACAGCTTCACGTGCTCGCGCTTGCCCGGGTTGGCGGCGAACCACTTGCCCAGGATGGTTTCGGATTCCCCACCGCGATTGCCCGGCGCCCAGGCCGAATACACGTCGGCGGTGTCGATGGCGTCGAATCCCTGATCCACGAAGGCGTCCAGCACCGAGAAACTCGTCTTCTCGTCGATGGTCCAGCCAAACACATTGCCGCCGAACACCAGGGGTGCAATGTCGAATCCGGTCTTGCCGAGTGCGCGTTTCTGCATCTGAGCTCCTTGTCGAAGGGGGAGGGAGCGACGGCCCGCAGGCCGCCGCATCTTCATCATCTTGAGGCCGGTTCCGAACCAGACAAGCCTCGGACAGTGCAATCAGCGGTGATCGGCAATCACCTGCGCGATGCAGGCCAGCAGTTCATCGGCCCGCGCGGCGACCGCCGGCTCGTCTTCCTCGGCCAGGATTGCCGTTTCCAACGCGATTGCCTGGTCGCTTAGCTTGGGCAGGCCAAGCATCCCGCTGGCACCCGCCAGGCGGTGGGCCGCCTGTTGAAGCGCAACGTCGGCAGCCTTGCGGTCGGTGACCCGCGCGGCCAGGGCCTGGCGGATGGCCTGTTCGTCTTCGGGCAACTGCGCCACCAGCTTCAGACGCAACGCGGCCAGCGAACGGGCGAGCTCGGCCGCGCTCATGCCGTGTTCACCAGATACCGGCGCACGGTGCCTGCCAGTGTCATCGGATCGAAGGGTTTGGAAATCACGCCCGTGGCGCCGCTGGCCATGAAGGCATCGACTTCGTGTGCCTGCGTACGTGCCGTGATGAACACCACCGGCAGGGACTCGCCTCCTGGTTGCTCGCGCAGGCGGGCCAGCGTGGTCGGCCCGTCCATCTGCGGCATCATGACGTCCAGCAGCATGAGATGCGGGTCGAAGGTGCCGACCGTGGCCAGTGCCTCGGCGCCGGAGCTGCAACAGCGGACCTCGAATTCGGCGTCCAGGCTCAGCGCCAGCATGGCGATCTCGCGCAGATCGGGTTCGTCGTCGACGTACAGGATTCGAATGCTCATGGCGAAGCCGGGCCCTCTCGTCGCCCAGTCAGGTGAATGATGCTCAGTACGGTGTCGGCCAACTGCTGCAGGCTGGCATGCGACTTGGTCAGCATGGCCTCGACTTCGGCCTGCAGGGTGGGGTCGGCGTCCTGCGCCGAGAAGATGACCACCGGAATGCCACGGCCGGACTTGGTCTTCAGGCGGGGCATCAGTTCCAGGGCGGAGCCCTCGGTCAGCGTCAGGTCCAGGATGACCAGATCGGGTTCACGCAATGCCAGGAACTGGCGTGCTTCCTGGAGGGTCGCGGCGGGATGGACATCGGCGCTGCCCATCAGGGCCCGTTGGACCAGGCCCAGGACATCGGGATCGTCGTCCACGTGCAGCACCAGGGGGCGGGCGCCGCGATGGGCCGACAAGGTCTGCCGCAGGGTGGTGACCAGCCGGTCGGTGTCGGGTGGCCAGTCGCGCCAGTCCAGAATGGGCGGGCCTTCGTAGACACCGGTACCCGCTTCGGGCGGCGCGCCTACGAAGATGATCGGCACCCGGCCTGCGGCGGGGCCTTCGTGCATGGCTCGCACCAGGTCGACGCTGCCGCGTCCGGTCAGTGCGACATCGATCAGCACGGCCAGGTAATCGTATTCGGCAAGGCGCTGCATGGCGGTTGCGTCGTCATGCGCATCGTCGCAGCCGACACCCGCGGCGGCCAGCGCGGTGTGAATCCGCGCGCGCACGTCGGTGTCGGCGGTGCAAAGCAGAATGCGCATGGCCGGTTCGGCGATTGCCTCGACCGTCTCGGCGGGTGCCAAGGGCAGATCGACATGGAAGGTGGTGCCGCGCCCGATTTCGCTATCGAAGCTCACCCGGCCGTCCAGGCGTTCTGTGATCTGCTTGACGATGCTCAGGCCCAGCCCGGTCCCGCCCTTGTTGCGGCTGTCCGAGGCATCGGCCTGGGCGAACTTGCCGAAGATCCGCGCCCGGAATTCTGGGGCGATGCCGGGGCCGCGATCGATCACCGACATGCGCGCCATGCCGTCGTGCATGGCCAGGGCGATGGTCACGGTCTGCCCGCGCGACGAAAACTTGACGGCGTTCGACACCAGATTGGTCATCACCTGCGTCAGACGGTCGGCGTCGGCCATGACCACCGGGTCGGCGTCGCCGTCGGCCAATGCCAGTTCCACCCCGAATTCCGACGCGAACCCCCGGTTGGCCTCGATGACCGCACCAAGCAGGGCACGTAGCGACACAGGACGGATGTCGAAATGCATGTTCCCCGACTCGATCTTTTCGATGTCGAGGATGTCGTTGACGAGTCGGACCAGCCGTTCGCTGTTGCGGCGGGCGATCTCGATCAGTTTCATGGCCGACGCCGGCAGTTCCCCGCCGACACCGCCCACCAGCAGCCCCAGCGAGCCCGCGATCGAGGTCAGGGGCGTGCGCAATTCGTGGCTGACGGTAGAAACGAACTCGGTCTTCATGCGCTCGACGCGCTTGCGTTCGCTGATGTCGCGCACGGCGGCCACGTACAGGCGGCGGTCGCCCAGATCGACTTCGCTGAGCGCCAGATCGGCCGGGAAGGTATCGCCGCTGCTGCGCAGGGCCTGCACCTCGCTGATCGCGCCGCGCCGCGCCAGCATGGCGCGCATGTCGGCGAACGGCCCGGCCTTGATGCCGTGCGAAGCGTCGAGCAGGATGGACGCGTGGCGCCGCTCGACCTCGCTGGCGGCCACGCCGAACATGCGTTCGGCCGCCGGGTTCATCGTCTCGATGCTACCGCTCTGGTTGATGGTCAGGAAGCCATCGAGGGCACCGTCGAACACGGCCCGCTGGCGAACCAGGGCAACGTGCAGTTCGTCGTGCGCGCGCTGCTGCATGGCGGCGTGGCCCAACTGGGTCTGCATGTAATCGCAGAGCGAGCGCAGCGTGTTCATGTCCATCCGGCTGCGCGGCACCCGCAGTTCGACCACGGCCACCGGGTCGCCATCGATGCTCACTGGCACCCGGGCATGCCAGCAGCCCCCGTCGGCCTCGCCATCGGCGGTATGGTCCTCGGCCTCGATGCGCACGCCGAGTTCGCGCAGTGTGCCGGCGGCGGCCACGATGGGCCGGCTGCCGCCCGCGTTGACCACGGATTCGATCTCGACTTCCTTGCGGCGCCGCTTGACCAGGGCGGCGGACGCTTCGAACGCGAAGCTGTTGACCAGGGTGTCGACGGTACGGCGCAGGGCACCCCGGAAGTCGGTCGACAGGCTGCAGGCGTCGGCGATGCCGCGCATGGCGTCGAGCCGGCGTTCCTGGCCGCGCAGGGCGGTTTCCAGCCGCATGCGTCCGCGCAGGTGATGGACCAGCATGGCGCCGGCACCCAGCGTCAACAGCGCGATCGCGGCCAGCAGGCCATAGACGATGCCCCGCAGGATGGCGACCTTGCGGGCCTGCTGGCGGGTCAGCATTTCCAGTTCGCGGCTGCTGTGCTCGGCCAGGGCTTCATTGATCTCGCGGATGCGCTCCATGATGCGCAAGCCTTCGCCGGCACGCACCTGTTCGATGGCAGCGGTTTCTTCGCCCAGGCGATAGGACGCGATCACGGCGTCCATCTCGGCCAGCTTGTTCTGCGCCGTCTCGCGCAACTGGACGACGCGCGCATGCTGTTCGGGCTGATTGGCGTAGAGCGCCGCCAACTGGTCCATGGAGCCGGGAATGGCGGCAACGGCGCGTTTGTAAGGGGTCAGGAAGGAATCGTCGCCGGTCAGAAGGAAGCCGCGCTGTCCGGTTTCGGCGTCCTGCAGCAGCGAGAAGACTGTCTGCGTGTGGAAACGGCCCGCCGCCGAATGATCGACCGCAGCACGGCCACGTTCGCCTTCCCTGATCTGGCTATGAATGAAGGCCGCCGCCACGGCGGCCAGCACGAAAATCACCAGCACCGCGAGCCACACCATGCGCAGCAGCGGGCGTTCGCTACGTTCGGCAGAGTCCGTGGGCGGCATGACTGACCTCTTACATGGGGGGCTCCGCTAGTTTGCCTGCAAACCTTACGGTCGGCGGATAGGGATACACCTTGATAAAAAGGTCGTGCGTTCAGCCGTGGGCGGCCTGGGTCGCAGGCAGGGTCAAACGATAGAACTTGCTGTCGACGGCCATGACCGGGAAAGCCGGCGGCAGGGCGTCCCGGCTTATTTCAGTGAAACCGTGCTTTTCGTAGAAACGGTGGGCGGCCAGAAACGCGGCAGTGGTGCCCAGGAGAATCTCCTGCACACCGGCCTGGCCGGCCGCATCGATCAGGTGCTGAAGCAGGCGCGCCGCCACGGCGTGCTCGCGCCCGCGCCAGGGCGCTGCCACGAACATCTTGCGCAGCGCCGCCTGGCCGTTGCCGATGTCCTTCAGTCCGATCGAGCCGATGACCTCCTGCTGATGGCGCGCTACCCAGAAGCCACCCCGGCCGGACTGGTAGAACGCCGGCACGTCGGCCAGATCGGGCTGATCGGCAGCCGTGATGGCGATGCCGAATTCCTGCTGTTGGATCGGCAGGATCAGGTCGATGACACCTGCCTGGTCGACGGCCTGGTACGGCTGGATGTCGACGGCGGAACCGGGGCTTGGCATGGACGGACTCAGGCGCGAACAGGGGAGGCCGAGTGTACGGGTACCAAGCTTTCAACCCGCCTAACGGCCTTGCCCCGTACGCCGTGTCAGATGGTCAGCGTGATCTTGCCAAAGTGCTTGCCCGATTCCTGGTGGCGGAACGCCGCCGAGATGTCTGTGAGCGGGAAGCTGCGGTCGATCACGGGACGCAGGCCGGTGGCGTCGAGTGCGCGCACCATGTCGCGCTGGTGCTGCGCGCTACCCACGATCAGGCCCTGCAGGCGCTGCTGGCGCCGCATCAGGTCGGCGGTCGGCACTTCGCCCGATGCGCCCGTCAGCACGCCGATCAGCGCGATATGACCGCCGATGCGGGTGGCCTTGATGGACTGCGCCAGGGTGCCCGGACCGCCGACTTCGACCACATGGTCGACACCGCGTCCGCCGGTCCAGTCGCGCACCCGGCGGCCCCAGTCTTCGTGGGTCTTGTAGTTGATGACGTAGTCGGCGCCCAATTCGGTCAGGCGGGCCAGCTTTTCGTCGGACGACGACGTGGCGACGACGGTCGCGCCCATGGCCTTGGCCAGTTGCAGCGCGAAGATCGACACGCCACCCGTGCCAAGCACCAATACCGAATTGCCGGCCTGGATGCCGCCATCGACGACCAGGGCACGCCATGCCGTCAGGCCGGCGGTAGTCAGCGTGGCGGATTCTTCATGGCTCCAGCCGCGCGGCGCCTTGGTGAACCACGAAGCGGGGGTGACGACAGCCTCGCGGGCGTAGCCGTCGATGCCGTCGCCGGGGGTGGCGGAAAAATCGGCGCAGAGCGGTGCGCCATCCTGCCACTCGGGGAAGAAGCACGACACGACCGAGTCGCCCGGCACGAAGGCGGTGACGCCATCGCCCACCGCCTCGACGACGCCGGCGCCGTCGGACATGGGGATGCGGCCATCGTCGATGGTGCTCTTGCCGCTGACAACGAGATAGTCATGGAAATTCAGCGAACTGGCGTGCAGACGGACACGGATCTCGCCAGGGCCAGGCGCGCCGGGGGGCGCTTCCTCGATGATGTCCAGATGGTCCAGTCCACCCGGGCGGCGAAGTCGTACAGTCTGCATGGCATGCTCCTCGAACGTAGTTGGATCCGTTCGCCGGGCAGCGGCACGAGGCCGCCTTGCCAGGATCAGCGCGCAGGTTGCAGCGGGGCAAGCAGCCGCATGAACACATCGGCGAAACGATCCGCATGATCGGCCACGTGGGCGTCGATGTCGAGCGGGCCGTCTGCCGTGACGATCTCGTAATTCGTATGGCCGGTCAGCATGCGTATCCAGCAGTCGGACAGGAACCCAACCTCAATGGCATGGTGAGCGGGAATGTTGCCTTCGCGGATTGTCTTCTCGGTCAGGCTGACCCGCGCCCGCAGGAACGCGGAGCGGCGGGCCTGGCGGATCGCCGGATAGCGATGCGATTCGCTGACGATGAGGCGTTCGAGCACGGCGCCTTCCGGCGTCAGCAGCAGCGACATGGCGCGAGCGGCCAGCTCGCGGATCTGGTGGCGC
>JAAIGF010165065.1_pt1 | contig 13096 bp, 8 predicted proteins | sample 6487441 | NCBI WGS metagenome assembly JAAIGF01 (sample SAMN13974129, study PRJNA590717) | phyllosphere metagenome | biome: pepper field; feature: multiple bacterial spot infested pepper fields; material: pepper leaves; isolation source: leaves from pepper fields | host: Capsicum annuum ... | reverse complement strand
GCATTCCGTGGGATGGCGGGGCACTGTGGGTTTGCGGGGACGCCGTAAACCCGTCCATGGGGGCTTGGTCGCCGCATCCATGCGGCTCACACCCCGCAAACCCACAGTGCCCCGCCTTCGACAGGTTCACGCGGCTGTTGGGAACTGCTGGTGGTGGGTGCCGACCGTTGGTCGGCAAATCTGTCACATATCGAAATTCATCTGGGGTCAGAGCCCGTTGCGCAGCAACGGGATCCGACCCCGTGCCGTTCCGACAGATCGCGGAGCTTTGTCGAAGGCGGGGTGGGTCCGGTTGAGGGGGCGTGAGCCGCATGGATGCGGCGACCGAGCTTACAGGGACGTACTTGCAGCGTCCCCCTCAACCGGACCCACCCCGCCAACCCACGGATAGCCAGCGTCTGCTGTTGCTTCGGCTCTGGCCTCTGCAGGTGCAGGGCTGCAAGCCCTGCCGACCAACAGCCTCCAACTACCACCATTGGCCTACACATCCAAGGCCCATTCGGCTGCGATAATGCCCGCCAGGGGCGACGCGCAGCGGGCGCGGGCGTAAGCAGAATCAGGATGTAGCGTGGTCGGCAGGCAGTGGCGTTACGGAACGGGGGCGGTACTGGTCGTGCTGCTGATGGTGCTCGCCGCGCCATGGCTCGGCCATGCGCGAACGGTCGAAAACGGCCGCGATTACCTGCTGGTCGGCGCCGCCACCGATGAGCCCACCCCGCATCGCGCCTGCACACCGGAGATGCTGTCCGGCGACCGCCAGCAGGTCACCGTCGACGCCCCGCCCGGAGGCTGGTCCGGTGAGCCGCAGGCGCTGGATGTGTTCAATGTGTTTGCTGGTGAAGTACGCCTCAAGCATGGCGACCGCGAGATCTGCGGCAACATGCACGACGCGCGCACCCGTGATTCGCGCTTCCGCGCCGGCATCGGCATCGTCGCCGTGCCCCCGGCCGGCAGCCATGAGCCGTTCGTGGTGTCCTGGCAGCGGCCATTGAAGGCGCGCTGGGTGCCGACGCTGCTGCTGGGTGCGCCCAGTCCCGTGCAGCAGAACGACACCGCGCGCCTGCTGGTGCGCGCGGCCTGCATCGCCGTGGCCATCGCCTTGGCGCTGTCGGCGCTGATGGCCTTCCTGACCACGCGTGACCGCACGTTCCTGTTCTATATCGCCGCCACCGTGGTGCTGGTGCTGTGGCAGTCCATCCTCGGCGGCCTCAGCGGCTACCCCGAACCGTGGCTGCCGATCGGCGATCGCGGTCCCTGGTGGCTGCTGTCGCTGACGGCGGCGACCCTGGCATTGGTGCTGCCCGCGCTGTGGCGGCTCAACGGCGGTGACCGCGTGCTGCCGCGTTCGCGCCAGGCCCAGCAGCTGCTGCTGTGGGGTCTGATCGGCGTGGCCGTGCTGGTGCCCTGGCTGCAGCGGGAGAGCCTGGCGGTGGTCGCGCGGGTGCTGCAGGCCTGCTTCATCAGCGGCTGCCTGCTGTCGCTGGCCATGGGCGTGTGGGCCCGCATGCGCGGGGATGCCTGGGCCGTGGCCGGGCTGGCCGCGCTCTCGCCGATGCTGGTGCTGGTGGTGGCCGATGCGACCCGCGCGCAGTGGCTGTTCGAATATCGAGTGGAGGCGCTGCAGCTGGCCGTCACCTGGCTGCTGATGATGGCTGCCTACGCGCTCAACCAGCGCCTGGGGCGACTGCGCCAGCAGCGCGACGAGATGCGCCAGCTGGCCGAGACCGACATGCTGACCGGCCTGCCCAACCGCCGCGCCGGCCTGCAGCAGCTGGACCAGCAGCTGCAGCGGGTGCAGCGCGAGGGCGGCACGCTGGTCATCGGCTTCCTCGACATCGACCTGTTCAAGGACATCAACGACCGCCACGGCCATGCGGTCGGCGACCAGGTACTGGTGGCCGTGGCCCAGGCCCTGCGTGCGGCCGTGCGCCACCAGGACGAAGTGGTGCGGATGGGCGGGGAAGAGTTCCTGCTGCTGCTGCCGGGCATGCCGCGCGAAACGGCTGCAGACCGCCTGGAGCAGCTGCGCCAGCGCATCACCGAGATCTGCCGGGAGCTGCAAGTGCCAAGCCTGGAAGTGACCGCCAGCATCGGCCTGGCGCAGTGGCGACCGGGCGAGGACGACCTGGCCGCGCTGCTGCGGCGGGCCGACCATGCCATGTACGTGGCCAAGCGCAGCGGTCGCAACCGGGTCTTCGACGGCGAAACCGTCGATCCATTGCTGCCGGCGTGACCCGGGCGGGGCGGGGATGGCCGATAATGGGGCCATGACCACCCGACTCAACAAATACATCGCCGAAACCGGCTTCTGCTCCCGCCGCGAGGCCGATCGCCTGATCGCCGCCCGCCGGGTCACCGTCAACGGCCACCCCGGCGGTACCGGCGCCGTGGTCGGCGAAGGGGACACCGTGCTGGTCGACGGCCAGCCGCTGCAGGTGCGCGTGGCCCGCAAGCCCGGCGCCCGCCGCCACGTCTACATCGTGCTGAACAAGCCGGTGGGCGTGACCTGCACCACCGAAAGCTCGGTCAAGGGCAACATCGTCGACTTCGTCGGCCACGAGCAGCGCATCTTCCCGATCGGCCGCCTGGACAAGGATTCCGAGGGCCTGATCCTGATGACCAGCAACGGCGACATCGTCAACCAGATCCTGCGCGCCGAGAACGGCCACCAGAAGGAGTATCTGGTGGCGGTCAACAAGCCGGTCACCGATGAGTTCCTGCGCGGCATGGCCCGCGGCGTGCGTGTCCACGACCAGATGACCCTGCCGTGCCGCACCTCGCGCATCGCCAAGTTCGGTTTCCGCATCACCCTGGAGCAGGGCCTGAACCGGCAGATCCGCCTGATGGCCGCCGCGTTCGATTACCGCGTCACCCAGCTGCGCCGCGTGCGCATCGACAACATCAAGATCGGTGCGCTGAAGCCGGGCCAGTGGCGCAACCTGACCGAGCAGGAACTGCGCGGGCTACTGCCCAAGCAGCAGGACTGGTAACGGAGCCTGTCACGCCGATCCTGCGCTCGGCTGTCGGGCCGCATCATCCGCTAGACTCGGCAGTGACCTGCCGGAAAGTGACGCTGCATGATCAAGCCCGACAAGCCGATTGATGAGCCCCAACGCCTGGAAGCGCTGCGCCGCTACCACATCCTGGACTCGGAGCGCGAAAAATCCTTCGATGACCTGGTGGTCATCGCCAAGGCCGTGTGTGGCACCAGCATGGCCGCTGTCACTCTGATCGATGTTGAACGGCAGTGGTTCAAATCGATCAACGGAACCTTGGCGGTCGAGCTGCCGCGTGACGATTCGATGTGCGGGCACGCAATCCTGAAACCGCGAGAGGTCATGGTGGTGGAGGATGCGCAGCAGGACGTCCGTTTCCACGACAACCCACTGGTCACCGGCGATCCGCATGTGCGCTTCTATGCCGGTGCGCCACTGATCAGCAGGGATGGTCAGCCATTGGGCACGTTATGCGTGTTCGATCCTGAGCCCCAGTATCTGGATGCCAGCCAGGCCGAGGCACTGGCCGCGCTGTCCCGCCAGGTCATGCTGGTAATGGAGCTGCGCCGCTTCGCGCGGGATATCCAGAGCCACATGATGCAGCGCGACGATTACGAGCGCCTGCTGTCCGAGTACCACGACGTGCTGCTGGCGCAGAACGCCGACCTGGCCGAGCAGAGCCGCACCGACGCGCTGACCGGCCTGCCGAACCGGCGCGCGATGGCCGCCGCCCTGCAGGACGCGGTGAGCAGCGCCGATGGCCAGCCGCGGCAGACCTGCGTGGCCCTGGTGGACATCGACCACTTCAAGCACATCAATGATTTCCAGGGCCATGCCACCGGTGACCGGGTGCTGGCCGAGCTGGGCGCGCTGCTGCGCTCGCATTTCTCCGGCCGCGGCATGGCCGCGCGATATGGCGGCGAGGAATTCGTGGCGCTGATGCCGGACGTGGACCTGCGCACCGCCGAACTGCAGTGCGAGTTCCTGCGCATGGCCGTGGCCGACCTGCCGCTGGGCTTCCCGGTGACGGTCAGCATCGGCGTGGCCCAGTACCAGGCCGGCGAAACCACCGACCAGACCCTGGCCCGTGCCGACGCGGCGCTGTACCGGGCCAAGGGCAACGGTCGCAACCGGGTGGAACTGGCGCCGTAGAGCCGAGCTTGCTCGACGGCTTCTGCTGTTCTGTAGAGCCGAGCCATGCTCGGCTGGTTTTCGCGGAGAGCAGTCGAGCATGGCTCGACTCTACAAAAGGCGCAGTCGAGCGTGGCTCGACGCTACAAAATCGCCTCACTCGGCGATGTTGCGCGCCTCGGCCGTGCCCAGGATCTCCGGGTGCTGCACCCGCTTGCGACGGTTCAGCAGCGGGTGCAGGAACACCGCACCGACGATGATCGCCACGCCCAGGTAGAACCACGGCGTCACTTCATGCTGTTCGCGCAGCAGCACCACCGCCAGCAGCACGGCATAGACCGGCTCCAGGTTGGTCACCAGCTGCACGGTGTAGGCGCTGAGATGGCGCAGGGCGACCAGGGCCAGGGCGAACGGCAGCAGCGTGCAGACCCCCGCCAGCACCAACAGCAGGATGCTGTCGTGCAGGTTGGGCACAACCCACAGCGGGCTGGCCAGTGCCGGCAGCAGGTACGGCAGCACCGGTGCCAGCAGGGTCAGGGTGAGGGTGCCGGCGCCCAGTTCCAGCGCGGTCACCGTCAGCGGGTCGGCATGGCTGACCATGCGCTTGTTGAGCGAGCCGAACACCGCCACCAGGAGCGCCGACAGCGCACCAACCAGCACGCCCAGGCGCATGCCATCGGGCACGCCGCCAACCACCAGGGCCACGCCCGGCAGCACCGCCAGGCCGAAGGCGAGTTCGCGTAGCTGGAACGGCCGCTTGGCCACCCAGGGTTCGATGATGGAGGTGAACACCGGCGCCAGCGCGATGCAGGTGGCGGCCACCGAGGCATTGGCCAGCTTCACCGCGCCATAGAAGGTCAGCCAGTGCAGGGCGACCAGCGCACCGATGCCGGCATAACCGGCCACCAGCCGCAGGGGCAGGGTGCGCAGCCCGCGCCAGACGCGCGGCAGCAGGGCCAGCATCGCCACCACCAGCAGCATGCGCCACCACACCAGCGGCAGGGCGGGCAGGGTGATCAGCTTGCCGAGGATGGCGGTGACACCCCACAACAGGACACAGAAATGGATCTGCCAGAGCGCTTTGCGGGTGTCGGGGGTCGTCATCCGTGTATTGTGCGGCAAGCACGGGGCGGCCGGCGATGGTGAGGGCCGCCTGCTGCATTCCGTCCACGGAGTCCCTGCCATGCCTGCCGACCGTTTGCTGCGGGGTTGGGCCGCGCTGACCGCGCTGGTCGCCGCCACCTCACTGCTGCTGCAGTACCTGTTGCTGGTCAACGGCCCCGGCGGCAGCGTGGGCATCGCCGCGGCGACGCTGCGGTTCTTCGGCTACTTCACCATCCTCAGCAACCTGGCCGTGTGCCTGGGCTGCCTGCGCCTGGCGTCGGGGCGAACATTGCGGGCGACCCCGGCGGCGCTGCTGGCGCTGTGCATCGGCGTGACCGGCCTGGTCTATGCGGTAGCCCTGCAGGGGCTGTGGCAGCCCACCGGCCTGCAGTGGTGGGTCGACATGGGCCTGCACTACGCCGTGCCGCTGCTGTACCTGGGCGGCTGGCTGCTGCTGTTGCCGCACGGAGGCCTGCGCTGGCGCGCGCTGGGCAGGGTGCTGCTGGTGCCGGTGGCCTACCTGGGCTGGGCGATGCTGGTGGCCGCCCTGATCGGGCAGGCCCCGTATCCCTTCCTGGAATGGCAGCGGATCGGCCCTGCCGCGTTCGCGCTCAACGTGCTGCGCGTGGCCGGCGTGTTCGTACTGGGCTGGACGCTGCTGTGGGCGCTGGATCGCTGGCGCCGTCGCTGAGCCGCTGCAGGACCATCGCCGCGGCGGGATTGCGTGCCTTGCCCGCGCCGATGCACAGCAGGTAGACCTCGCGCGGCTGCGGCACCGCCGGTTCGGCGAGGCAGGGCAGGTCGTCCACGGGTTCGCCGCGTGACCAGCGCCGCGCACGTTCGACCCAGCGCTGTTGCTGCGGACGCGGCAGGCCTTCGCGCAGGCGCGCCTGGCTGCGCTTGATCCGCGCGTAGACGAAGCCGGCGCTGACGTCGCCGTGCAGCGGGGCCTCGTCACTGTCCTCGATCACCAGGGCCACGCCATGGCGGCGCGCGGCGGTGACCAGGTCGGCGCCGTGCACCTGCGCGTTGCGCACTTCCAGTGCGTGCTGCAGCGGCACGCCCTGCAGCGTCTTCGGCAGCGCGGCCATCAGCGCTTCCAGTGCCACCGCATCGGCCGGATGCTTCGGGTCGAACTGCCACAGCAGCGGACCCATCCGATCACCCAGCGCCAGCGCGGCCTGCAGGAACGGCGCAGCCGCGTCGACGGTGGAGGACAGGTCGCGGCGCTGCACGAGGTAGCGTGGCGCCTTCATCGAGAATCGGAAGCCCTCGGGCGTCTGTGCCGCCCACTGCGCGCACTGCGCTTCGGTGGGCGTGCGGTAGAACGTTCCGTTGATCTCGATGCAGCGCAAAGCGTGGCTGGCGTGCGCCAGCTCCTCGCGCTGCGGCAGGCCCTCGGGGTAGAACATGCCGCCGCGCCACTCGGGGAACACCCAGCCGCCGATCCCGCAGCGGATCGCGGCGGGCGTCACTGGCCGTGGTCCGCGCGCCAGGGATCGTAGCTGCCGAACCACGGGATCGCTGTGGACCATGACACCCCTCCTATGGCACAGGGCAGGATCGGCCGACGGCCGTTACCATCGCGCGAAACCCCGGTGACGGCCTGCACATGGTCGCAACCCCTGTTCGGAGATGGTGCTGGATGAACAACTGGATTGGAGGCGCCGTGCTGTTGGCCTGCGCGACGATGGCGAATGCGGCCGAAACCGCGCCGACCCCGGCGCAGCTGCAGGACCTGGATGCGACCGTCGAGCGCGTGCGCGCGCAGTTCGACGTGCCCGGCGTGTCCGTGGCCGTGGTCAAGGATGGCAAGGTCGTGCTGGAGCGCGGCTGGGGCGTGCGTGAGCTGGGCAAGCCGGCGCCGGTACAGGCCGATACCCTGTTCGCCATCGCCTCCAACACCAAGGCCTTCACCGCCACCTCGCTGAACCTGCTGGCCGAGGACGGCAAGCTGAAGATGGACGACAAGGTGATCGATCACCTGCCGTCGTTCCGCATGTCCGATCCGTTCGTGACCGGGCAGATGACCCTGCGCGACCTGCTTTCGCACCGCAGTGGCCTCAGCCTGGGCGCAGGCGACCTGCTGTTCTGGCCGACCACCTCCTACAGCAATGCCGAGGTGGTGCAGCGGCTGGGCCAGGTGCCGCTGAAGGGCGGTTTCCGCGAGCGCTATGCCTACGACAACATCCTCTATGCGGTCGCCCAGCAGGTGATCGAGAAAGTGTCGGGCATGAGCTACCAGCAGTTCCTGCAGGCCCGCATCTTCGACAAGGTAGGCATGGCCGGCACGCGCTACAACGCCGACCACCTGCAGGCCGGCGACAACGCAGCGGTCGGCCACGCCAAGTACGATTTCAAGGATCTGCGTACCGTTGCGCCGCTGACCTGGTCGAACAACGCCGGTGCGGGCGGCATCTATTCCAGTGCGCACGACATGGCGCGCTGGATGCAGGTGCAGCTGGCCGAGGGCGCGCTGGCCGATGGCACGCCGCTGTTCAGTGCCAAGACCCAGAAAGAGATGTGGCAGATGATCACGCCGCAGGCCATCGCCGCACCGAGCGTGCCCGAGCTGGAGCCGGCGCGCGCCAACTTCGCCGGCTATGGCGAGGGCTGGAGCCTGAGCGACTACCGTGGGCAGAAGCTGGTCTGGCATACCGGCGGCTGGCCGGGCATGGTTTCGCGCCTGACCCTGGTGCCGGGGCAGAAGCTGGGCGTGGTGGTGCTGACCAACCAGGAATCGGGCGCGGCATTCAATGCCATCACCCTGAGCGTGCTCGATGCCTACCTGGGCGGCGAGAAGCATGACTGGGTCGACGCCTACGCCAAGGGCGTGGCCAAGGGCCAGGACAAGGCCGATGAAGCCTGGGCCAAGCACCAGGCCGAGCGCGCCAAGGGCAGCACGCCGTCGCTGCCGCTGGCCGCCTATGCCGCCACCTACCGCGACCGCTGGTATGGCGACATGGTGGTGTCGGCCGAGGGCAAGGGCCTGCGCCTGCGTTTTGCCAAGACCGCGCAGCTGACCGGCCGTCTGGAGCACTGGCAGCACGACACCTTCATCGTGCGCTGGGATGACCGCTCGCTCAACGCCGATGCGTTCGTGAACTTCAGCCTGGACCCGGACGGCAAGGTACGCGAGGTGCGCATGCAGTCGATCTCGGACCTGACCGATTTCAGCTTCGATTTCCAGGACCTGCTGTTCACCCCGGTCACCCCGTAACGGTAGCGCCGGCCGCTGGCCGGCGAATGCCGGGAACACACCGTCCATGGGATAATCCCCGCGCTGATCTGGCGAGGGAATGTGATGTTTCGTTGGTTTGAATCCCTGATTCCGGTGTTCCCGGCCGTGGACGGCCGCATGCCGCCGCAGAAGGTGCTGCCGTTCTACCTGCACTACCTGCGCCCGGTGTGGCCGGTGCTGCTGGCCACCCTCATCGCCGGCCTGCTGCTGGCGCTGGTGGAAGTGGCGATGTTCGATTACCTGGGCCGCATCGTCGACATGGTCGCCGAGCAGCCCGGTGCCGGCTTCTTCCAGCGCCACGCCAACGAGCTGGGCTGGATGCTGTTCATCACGGTCATCGCGCGGCCGATCCTGGTCGGCCTGCACAACCTGCTGGTCAACCAGGCCATCGTGCCGGGCCTGAGCAACCGCTCGCGCTGGCTGATGCACAACTACGTGGTGCGGCAGAGCCTGAGTTTCTTCCAGAACGATTTCGCCGGCAGCGTCGCCAACCGGGTGATGCAGACCGGTACGTCGCTGCGCGAATCGGCCGTGCAGATGGTCGATTCGCTCTGGTATATCGTCGTCTACACCGGCACCGCGCTGTACCTGTTCGCGCAGGCCGACTGGCGCCTGATGGTGCCGCTGATCCTGTGGCTGCTGGCCTATGCGGTGATCCTGGCGTACTTCGTGCCGCGCGCGAAGCAACGTGCATGGATCGCCTCGGAAGCGCGTTCCAAGGCGATGGGCCGCATCGTCGATGGCTACACCAACATCCCGACGCTGAAGCTGTTCGCCCATGGTGGCCGCGAGCAGGCCTACGTAGCCGAGTCGATCCAGGAACTTGCGGTCAAGCACCGCGCACAGACCCGCATCACCACCGGCATGGACCTGACCATCGCCATCGTCAACGGCTTCCTGATCGCCGGCACCTGCGGCCTGGCGCTGTGGCTGTGGAATGGCGGACACATCACCGTGGGCGCGATCACCCTGGCCACCGGCCTGGTCATCCGCATCCACAACATGTCCGGCTGGATCATGTGGACCATCAACGGCATCTTCGAGGACATCGGCACGGTGCAGGATGGCATCACCACCATCGCCCAGCCGCTGACCGTGCAGGACCGCGAGGACGCCGTGCCGCTGCAGGTGGCCCACGGCGGCGTGCACTTCCAGGACATCCACTTTCATTACGGCAAGAAGGGCGGGGTGATCGCCGGCCTGGACCTGGTGGTGAAGCCCGGCGAGAAGATCGGCCTGGTCGGTCCGTCCGGCGCCGGCAAGTCGACCTTGGTCAACATCCTGCTGCGCCTGTACGACCTGGAAAGCGGCCGCATCCTGATCGACGGGCAGGACATCGCCCACGTCACCCAGGAGAGCCTGCGCCAGCAGATCGGCGTGGTCACCCAGGACACCTCGCTGCTGCACCGTTCGATCCGCGACAACCTGCTGTATGGCCGTCCCGACGCCAGCGACGAGCAGCTGCGTGCGGCCGTGGCCAAGGCGCGTGCCGAGGCCTTCATCGACACGCTGGTGGACGGGCAGGGGCGTCGTGGCTATGACGCGCACGTCGGCGAGCGCGGCGTGAAGCTGTCCGGTGGCCAGCGCCAGCGCATCGCCATCGCCCGCGTATTGCTGAAGGACGCACCGATCCTGGTGCTGGACGAAGCCACTTCGGCGCTGGATTCGGAAGTGGAAGCGGCGATCCAGGACAGCCTGGACGAGCTGATGGGTGGCAAGACGGTGATCGCGATCGCGCACCGCCTGTCGACCATCGCGCGCATGGACCGGCTGGTGGTGATGGACCAGGGCCGCATCGTCGAAACCGGTACGCATGGCGAGCTGATCGCCGCCGGTGGCCTGTACGCGCGGTTGTGGGCGCGGCAGACCGGTGGGTTCGTGGCGGCCGATCAATAACCGTTTCGGGGTCAGAGCCCTCTCTGCGAGAGGGATCCGACCCCAGCCATGCATCCCTTGGGGTCGGATCCCTTTCCGCAGGAAAGGGCTCTGACCCCGGTGTGTTTCCGGAGACCCGCATGATCCACCCGCTACGCCCTTTGCTGCTCGCGCTTGCCCTGATCAGTTCAACCGCAGCCGCCGCGCCAGCCCCCGTGCACGGCGACACGCTCGAGCAGGTGGTCCTGCTCAGCCGCCACAATCTGCGCGCGCCGCTGGTGTCCTCGGGCACCCTCGCCGAAGCCACGCCGCATGCCTGGACGAAGTGGGATGTTGCCGCCGGTGAGCTGACCACCAAGGGCGGCGTGCTGGAGGTCTACATGGGCCGCTACCTCGGCCAGTGGCTGCGCATGCAGCAGCTGCTGCCGGCCAGCGGCTGCCCGCAGGCCAGTGACTTCCAGGTGCTGGCCAACAGCCTGCAGCGCACCCAGGCCACCGCGCAGTTCTTCGTTGCCGGCGCCTTCCCCGGTTGCCACGTGACGGTGGAACAGCGCCGCCCGCTGGGCACGATGGATCCGCTGTTCGACCCGGTGATCCACCGCGACGATGCCGGCTTCCAGGGCCGCGCCCTGCGTGCCATGCAGAAGGCCGAATCGCAGGCACGCCTGGGGCCGGATCTGCAGGTGGTGGAGGGCGTGGTGGAACACGCGGCCTCGCCGGCCTGCACGGGACGCAGCCACTGCACGCTGCGTGCGGGCGACAGCCAGTTCCGCGCGGAAGCGGGCAGGGAGCCGGGGGCGTCTGGTTCGCTGGCGCTGGCCAATGGCATGGTTGATGCGCTTCTGATGGAGGATTACCAGAACGCGACGGGTGCGCCTGCGGGTTGGGGCAGGCTGCACGACGATGCGCAGTGGCAGGCGCTGGCGCGGGTGCGCAATGCTTACCAGGACATCCTGTTCGGCACGCCGGAGGTGGCGAGCGATGTGGCGGCGCCGCTGCTGTCGCATATCGGTGCCGCGTTTGCTGATCCGCAGACGCCGAAGGTAAGCCTGCTGGTGGGCCACGATTCCAACATCGGCTCAGTACTGGCGGCGCTGGGTGCCTCTGATTACGCGCTGCCGGGCCAGCGGGAGAAGACGCCGATCGGTAGCCTGCTGCAGTTCGAGCGCTGGCGTGGGCAAAGCGGCGAAGCGCGTTATCGGCTGGTGTATGTCTATCCCACACGCACGCAGTTGCGTGACGCGGTTCCATTGAGTGATGCACAGCCGCCGGGGCGGGTGGAGCTGGCGCTGCCGGGATGCGGGGAGGACGGATGCAGTGACGTGCAGTTCGAGCGCCTGCTGCATCGCGCGGTGAAGTGAGTGCCATCCACGCATGGCGTGGATCTACTGGCAAAACGGGAACATCCATGCCACGCGTGGATGGGATGCCGTAGATCCACGCCATGCGTGGATGCGGTGCAGTAGATCCACGCCATGCGTGGATGAACCCGTTCGCAGTGCGGACCAACGGTCCGCACCCACCATCGGGAGGCCGTAGATCCACGCCATGCGTGGATGAACCCCATCCAGGATCGCCGAACATAAAAAACGGCCCGGGTCACCCCGGGTCGTTCCGTTTCCATCTCACACCCAACCAATCACTCGATCGGCTGGTCCAGCATCAGCTGGCGTGCGAAGCGCACCGGCGGCGCGCCGTAGGACAGCATCTGGTCGTGGTACGCCTTCAGGTTGAACTTGTCGCCCAGCTTGTCCTGCATCGCCTTGCGGGTGTCGAAGTGTTCCTGCGCACCGACAAAGTAGGTCGGCAGCTGTGCCGAGGTCAGCTGCGCGCGCACCCACTTGCCCGAGGCTTCGCTTTCCTGCTGGAACGCGTCGTGGGTCATCAGGTGCATCGCCTTCTCGCGATCCCAGTTGTCCACGTGCACGCCCTGGTCGAGGATCGCGTTGGAGATCGTGCGCAGGTAGAACTTCAGCTGCACCAGGTGGAACAGCGGGTCGTTGTTGAGGTAACCCTGCTCCTGCATCATGCGCTCGGTGTAGACCGCCCAGCCTTCGGCAAACAGGCCCGAACGCAGCACCGCACGCAGGGTCGACGGGAACTTGGCCGAGTGCCAGCCTTCCAGGTAGTGGCCCGGGGTGCCTTCGTGGATGCTCAGCAGGTGGATCATGCGCGAGTTGTACTCACGCAGGAACGAGTCGACCTGCTTGTCGTTCCAGTCGTCCGGGATCGGCGAGACGGCGTAGAAGGTCTTCAGGTTCTTGTCGAGCGGGCCCGGCGAATCGCAGTAGGCCACGGCCACGCCACGCTGGAATTCCGGCATCAGGATGATATCGACCGGCGCATCGGGCAGGGTCATCAGGTCGTGTTCGCGCACGAACGCGGTGGACTGCTCCAGCGCGGCCTTGGCATCGTCGACCACCTTGTCGCGCGCCGGCTTGTCGGCGTAGGCCAGTTCCAGCGCGGCTTCGATGGCCTTCTGCTGCTGCTCGTCGGTCGGCTGCGCCGGCATTTCCGGCGCGCCCGGCTTGTCGTTCAGCACGGTCTGCGCGATGCCGTACATGTCCTCGCGCACGCGCTTGAGTTCGGCGCGCGCACGCTCACCGATCTCCTGGCGCGACAGCGAGGAGTTCAGCGCGAACTTCAGCTTCTGGTCGTACTTTTCCGCACCGATGCGGAAGTCACCCTTGGCGTTCGGCACCAGGGTCTTGTCCAGCCAGGTCTGCTGCTCGTCCACGGCCTTCTTCAG
>JAAIGF010383320.1_pt1 | contig 13099 bp, 9 predicted proteins | sample 6487441 | NCBI WGS metagenome assembly JAAIGF01 (sample SAMN13974129, study PRJNA590717) | phyllosphere metagenome | biome: pepper field; feature: multiple bacterial spot infested pepper fields; material: pepper leaves; isolation source: leaves from pepper fields | host: Capsicum annuum ... | reverse complement strand
GGCGCCAAAAGCGAAAAAGCAATTGGATAGTATAGACGAAGTGGATCCTGAATTGCTCGCCACGTTTGAGAAATTAGGTATTCCACTGGATGAGCAAAAAATATTGGCCGGTGTTGTAGCCGTGGATGCCGTGTTTGACTCGGTTTCGGTGAAAACAACCTTCCGTGAAAAATTGAAGGACCAAGGGGTGATCTTTTGTTCTTTCGGTGAGGCTGTTCAAGAGTATCCTGATCTTATTAAAAAATATTTGGGTACGGTAGTTCCACAAACCGATAATATCTACGCAGCGCTTAACTCGGCGGTGTTTTCGGACGGATCTTTCGTGTATATTCCGAAAGGCGTGCGTTGCCCGATGGAGTTGTCTACATACTTCCGGATTAACGCGCAAAATACGGGGCAGTTTGAGCGGACACTTATTGTTGCCGATGAGGGCGCCTATGTTTCTTATCTGGAAGGTTGTACTGCGCCTATGCGTGATGAAAATCAATTGCACGCGGCCGTGGTGGAATTAATTGCGGAGCGGGATTCGGAAATTAAATACTCCACCGTGCAAAACTGGTATCCTGGTGATAAAGACGGCAAAGGCGGAATTTATAACTTCGTGACAAAACGAGGAATCTGTAAAGGCGACAACGCTAAGATTTCTTGGACGCAGGTTGAAACCGGATCAGCGATTACCTGGAAATATCCTGGCGTGATTTTGAAAGGAGATAATTCTGTTGGCGAGTTTTACTCGGTAGCCATGACGCGTAACAAACAAGTGGCCGATACCGGTACAAAGATGATTCACCTGGGAAAAAATACAAAGTCGAAGATCGTTTCCAAAGGTATCTCTGCTGGCTTGAGTCATAACAGCTACCGTGGTTTGGTGAAAATCGGACCGAATGCAGACAAGTCGCGTAATTTTACGCAGTGTGACTCGTTGCTGATTGGCGACCGTTGTGGTGCACATACCTTCCCGTATATTGAAAACAAAAATCGTTCAGCGAAATTAGAGCATGAAGCGACAACGTCGAAAATTGGGGAAGATCAAATCTTTTACCTTAACCAACGCGGAATCGATTCGGAAAAAGCGGTAGGTTTAATCGTGAATGGCTATGCCAAAGAAGTCTTAAATCAACTGCCGATGGAGTTTGCAGTGGAGGCTCAGAAATTATTAGCGATCTCGTTGGAGGGATCAGTAGGGTAAACAAATAATCCGTGACGATCAGGCCGCTTTTGCCGCTATCGTTGCCAAGTAATAAAATAATACAATGTTATCAATCAAGAATTTACACGCCTCAGTAGAGGACAAACAGATATTAAAAGGCTTAAACCTCGAAGTAAAAGCTGGTGAAGTACACGCTATTATGGGACCAAACGGTGCCGGAAAAAGTACGTTGGGCAATGTCCTTGCCGGACGCGATTCTTACGAGGTAACCGATGGTACGGCTTTGTTGGATGGTGTTGACCTGCTGGATCTCGCGCCAGAAGATCGCGCACGTGAAGGTTTGTTCCTGGCTTTTCAATATCCCGTAGAAATTCCAGGTGTTTCCAATATCAACTTTTTGAAAACTGCGGTAAACGATATTCGGGAGTATAAAGGTCTTCCACCAATGGAAGCCAAAGAATTTTTGCAAACGGTAAAAGATAAGCAGAAACTCGTTGAGTTTTCAGCTAATCTGGCAAACCGTTCGCTAAACGAGGGCTTTTCCGGCGGCGAGAAAAAACGTAACGAAATCTTCCAGTTGGCTATGCTCAATCCGAAATTGTCGATCCTGGATGAGACTGACTCGGGTCTGGATATCGATGCGCTTCGTATCGTAGCGAATGGTGTAAACCAACTTCGCTCAAAAGATAATGCTTTTGTCGTTATTACGCACTACCAACGTTTGTTGGATTATATCGTTCCTGATTTTGTGCATGTATTGTACAATGGGCGCATAGTAAAAACAGGGCCTAAAGAACTTGCATTAGAATTGGAAGAAAAAGGTTACGATTGGTTAAAAGAATATGATACGCAAACCGCATAATTCGATTTATCGATGGATAATTTAAGTAGCGGATTGATAAAAAATAACATGAGTACAATAGTTGCAGATTCCTTATATCAACAGTTGGTTACTTCGTTTCAAGAGTTAGAAACGGTGCAAGAGCCAGCAAACTTAACTTCTTTGCGCGAAGAGGCTTTCGCCCGCTTTCAGGAAGAAGGATTTCCAACCGTTAAAAATGAAGAGTGGAAGTATACCAATTTACACAGCTTGGTCAATACGGCTTACGTGTTGAATAGCGATGTAAATGTTGATGATATTGACGTTAGCAAGGCGGATATTCCGGGTTTGGATGCGCATCGTATTGTGTTGGTTAATGGGCAATATGTGCTTGCTTTTTCTTCGTTGGAAGATGAAATTGGCCTCACCGTCAAATCGATTGAAGAAGCGCATACCGAAGCTAATTTCCAAAAACATTACGCACAGCACGCGGATAAGGCTGATAATATTTTAGTGCAGTTAAACACGGCTTTGCAAACGGCAGGCGTATACATTTCCGTAGCCAAGAACAAGAAGGTTTCGAAGCCTATTCACCTTATTCACGTGGCCACTGGTGCTACAGAATTTTTTGCACAAACGCGTAATCTGATTGTTGTCGAGCCCAATGCGGAAGTCGAAGTTGTCGAATCGTTTATAACCCTGGATGGTGCTGCAAAGAATTTGAACAACAAGGTTTCAGAGATCGTTGTGGAGGAAAACGCGAAAATGCAACATTATTATTTGCAGGTTGCGGATAGTGCAAGTAACTACATTCACCATACCGAGATTTATCAAGAGCAACATAGCTTATACAACAACTACAATTGTAACTTGCCGGGAGCTTCATTCGTGCGAAATAACATCAACGTTCGTTTGGATGCTGAAAATGTAGAGTCGCACTTATACGGCATTAACCTCACATCAGGTAAACAATTGGTCGATAACCATACCGTTGTCGACCATATGAAACCGCATTGTGAATCATATGAGTGGTACAAAAACATTCCGCAAGATGAATCTACAGCGGTGTTTAACGGGAAGATATTCGTGCGCGAAGATGCGCAGAAAACAAATGCTTTTCAACAGAACAATAACATGTTGATAGGAGAAAAATCGACCGTATATACTAAGCCGCAGCTTGAAATTTTCGCAGATGATGTGAAATGTTCCCACGGCTGTACGATGGGTCAGTTTGATGATGAGGCCTTGTTTTACTTGCGTGCTCGCGGCATTGGTGAAGAGTCTGCTCGCATTCTATTGGTACACGCTTTTGCTTTTGACGTGACTTCGCGTTTCTCTAATGAGGCGGTCAGAGCGTATGTGGAAGCCCTAGTTGCAGCAGGACTTGACAAGAAATAATTTTAATATTTCCATTTTATATAATTGAGGCGTTCAAAATTTTTGGACGCCTTTTTTGTGAATTACTTTAGGGCGTGTTATCAAGCTTTTGTTTGGACATGTTTAAAGGACGTTAAAAGTGCCATATTTTAAAAATGCCGGCGGAAATATGTTGAGGGTATATCAAAGGCATTTTTCATTGTCATGGCTAAAAAACATTGGTCGAGGATAAGCTGTGAATAAGCCTTTGCAAAAGATGCAAAGGCTTATTTGGCTTGCGTTAGGTTTAAATTGGGCTGCCCAACGTCTCCGTTAGCGTTTGTGAAATGGTTGTTAATGGATCATGGTAATAAGATGATTGTGTAGATTCAACCGTGATCGTTTCGAACTGCAATAGCTGGTTTTTGTTTTTTCTTTTCATAATATTGGGGTATTTTGTTAACATGAAAATGGGGAGAAAAATCGTTAAAAAAATTCTTTTTCGACAAACGTTCTTTTTTTTCTGATAAAAGCAGCAAATTGATATACAATCAATTATTGAATGGTAGAATTTCAGTGTTATTTCGACTATTGCTCTTTAGTCACTAAATGACCACAGGTGTGTAATTAGCGCAATGTATGTTTGTTTTATTAATTAAAACTTCGATCGAAATCAGCTGTAAAAACTGCTGTTTTTTTTATGTCCTTAGGAGGTGTTACGAACTTATTAATAGGAATACAATAAGGTGAAGCGGCAAAAGCCTGCCCCACCAAATCGCATATATACCCCTATATATGAAAAGGTTTTCAAAAGGAGCTAAGCAACATTAAACAAAAGTCTGGTTTTCTTGTCTATGTTCATTTTTTCAGTAATCAACTTGTTAAATAAAGATGGATGAATGGCGTGTTTGTGACCTGGTATGACGTCTTCCAATTGAATAAAAAGGTTTACCTTCAGAAAATCGAAAGCGCTATCTATATTTTCATCTTCAACGAAAGACTTCACCCATTGAATGGTGCTTTCTGAGCTATTATGCTTAATTTCTTTTTTTACGGAAATCCAATTGAATATCAAGGCAGCCATATAGTCGTCGCGAGAGTCTATGCTTTTGAGTAGATCTTCATAGCGACGATACATGTAGTTAAGCTTCTGCAAATCTCCCGTGATAATCGATTTCGAATCCTGAAAACAGAGCTCTTGCAGTAATACTTTTGTATTATTGTCGGAGATGATCGTGTGTTTTATATAAGCGTTATAGTCCCATTTCTTGATATATAAGTCGTTTGCTTCTCCAAAAAGGCTGAAATTCAGCGAGTCGAAGAGAAGCTTAATGGCTTCTAATGCTTTATTTGAAGCGGTCAAAACATAGCTGATGTTCATCAGCTGTTCAATTCTTCTGTAGATGAGTGCATAGACGCCAAGTTCTTCTAAAACAGCACTTTGTTTAAAGCCAACAACCAATAAATTAATCGCTTTCTGGTGACTCCCTTCTTTATAATAGTAATTTCCCCAAGCAGACAACTTAAACAGGTAGGCAATCTGATAAGAAAATCCAGATAAGCGGATTAGTTGGCTGTCGACATCTTTTAACTTTTTAAAAGCTTCCGAGAGTAAGTTTTCTCTACACTGTTTAACTGCAACGAGGTAATCTTGCGTGATCGCCAGAATCGTTTCATATTCGTCCTCGCTGACGTTTTTCAATACTTGCTCCTTTAAAAGATGCTCAAATATTGGTTGGCTACTAAAAATATTGGAGGTATTGCTCACCCAGGATCTATCGATACTTTCGGCAAAAGATTTAATGCTGTTTTCCATACGTCTAATTCCCCAATTCGAGTTGATTTTTAATAAGTTCATAGTAATGACCTTTCTTTTCTATCAAGTTGCTATGTTTACCTTCTTCTACAATCTCACCATTATCCAGCACAATGATGTTGTCGGCATTTCTTACTGTACTGAGTCGATGAGCAACAATAATGACGGTTTTGTCTTTAAGAAACACATCAAGATTTTCAATTATTTTTTTCTCATTATTTGCGTCCAATGCGCTGGTGGCTTCGTCTAAGAATATAAAGCCAGGATCTTTAAACACCACACGAGACAGCAATATGCGTTGTTTTTGTCCACCACTTAATGACTTGCCGTCAGAACCTATTTTTGTGTCTAATCCAAGTGGAAGGGAAGCAACGAAATCATGTATGTTTGCCGTCCGTAAGGATTTGATTATTTTTTCATTATCCTTCTTTAAACCTAATGCGATGTTGTTGTAGATGGTGTCCGAAAAGATAAAGCCATCTTGCATAACTAAGCCGATGTTATCTCTCCATACACGCGGGCTTACGCTTTCAAAAGGTATGTTTTCTAGGTATATTTTACCGTTGGTAACGGGATATGCTTTAGAAAGTATTTTTAACAAGGTTGTTTTCCCGCTGCCACTGGCACCCACAATTGCGGTAACCTTATTTTTTCTTATCGTTGTATTGATATTTTTCAATACCGGGATAGATCCTGCGCCGGGGTAATTGAAACTAACACCTTGCAAAACCAAGTCTGCTTGCGCTGGAATGTTTATGATATTGTTATTATTCAACGGTTCTTCGTCTTGTACGGTTTGTATGTCAGAAAGACGTTCTACGCTTAGTTTCGCGTCTTGTAGCGATTGTAAAACAGGTGCCAGTTGTGAAATCGGGGTATTCATCTGGCCTATGATAAATTGGATGGCTAGCATGTCGCCGATGGTGATCGTCTTTTCGATAACAAGCTTGGCTGCAATGAACAATATGAGCACGTTTTTTGTCTGATTGAGAAAAGTTCCGCCTACAGTCTGATATTGTGATAAGCCCATGTATTGCACATTATACTTAAAGAGCTTAGCCTGTATCGTCTCCCATTCCCAAAGCTTAAGATCATTGGAGTTGTTCACTTTTATTTCATGCATACCGTGAATTATCTGTAGAATCATCGAATGATTTTGTGATAGTATACTAAAGCGTTTGAAATCCAGTTTTTTCCGTTTCTTTAAAAAAAAGTCAATCCATAGGTAATAAACAATGCTGCCGAATAGAAATACGAACAGTATCATCGGACTATAATAATATAAAATCACAGAAAATACCGAAAGAGTGATGGTGGAGAATAGGATATTAATAGAGTTTCCATTAATCAGATTTTCTATCCTTTTGTGATCGTCTATTCGTTGTATGATGTCGCCTGTTAATTTGGTATCGAAGAAAGAGATTGGAACCCGAAACAGTTTATTGAGGAAATCCGATAGAATATCTACATTTACACGGCTGGTGATGTGCAGAATGATCCATCCTCGAATAGATTCTGAAAAGGTATAACCTATAGTCATCAACAGTTGACCAAATAATATTAAGTGTATATAGCGTAAATCAACATCATTGACGCCTACATCAATAAGTCCTTTGGTAAGAAAAGGTAAAGTCAGTTGAATGATTATACTTCCCAGCAAAACCAGCAAGAGTTGTATGACGAGCGGACGATGTTTGTTTACCGTTTTAAAAAGATAATTTAGTCCGGCATTTTTGTTATCGACCTTTTCGTCAACCGTATCAAAAAACAGATCGGACGGTTGGAGAAATAGGGCAACACCAGATTCTGTTTCGCTGTTAATACACCATTTTTTTAAGAAGGCTTCTTTGGGGTACTTAATTAAGCCACTTGCAGGGTCTGATATAAATATATGATCTTTCTTGATCTTGTAAAGCACAACAAAGTGATTTTTCTCCCAATGTATAATACAAGGCGATTGCTGGATATCGCAGAGCTTTTTAAATGCGACAATACCGGCTTTGACGTTTAACCCCACTGTTTTTGCAGCATTGGAAATGCCAAGCAGCGACACGCCGCTTTTACTGATCTCGGCCAAGGATCTCAGCTTATCAATGTTTATGTTTCTGCCATAAAATTTGCTGATAATCTTAAGACAGGTAGGTCCGCAGTCCATTCCATCCTGCTGCCTGTAATGTGGGAAAGAATTGTATGCCGCTCTCATCTTATATAAATAAATAATTGTTGATATCACTTTTATTTTCCGTGTCCCACAGTAATATAGAAAGAGATACACCGAGCGAACCAAATCCAATAGAATTTTTCACATAATCATTGTCCTCAAAGAAATATCTCTTTAATTCGATTTGCTGGTTTGCTAATTGAATATCCTGTTTAGCGATGTCGATCCAGTAGTTTGCAGCATGTGTGAAGACATCCATTTGAGTTACATGGTGTATATATTTATACTGCAAAGCAGTTCCTGAAGCACCATATAATATAGAAGAATCCCGTATGGCTGTTTCCTCTTCTGATTGCCGTGAGATGGTCTTCAGGCTGGCATCTAAACCAGTGCGGGAATAAGTTTCGTTACCCAGGTATTGTCCGGCTTTCAGAAGCGCTATTGCCGTGCTGAGGTCGCCGTATAGAATGCATAGATTAGTCGTTGGTAAATCTCTGCCTTTCCATAGCGGAAAAGTAGACGTGTAATCGGTGTCAGAGAACCTGTTGTTCACGAGAAATGCGCAGGCGCCAGCCAGCAAATCATCAATATCACGATGGCGTAAATCCGTATGTGAGACTTCTAGCAAAAAATTGATGAATGAGGATACTCCATGCCAACCAAGGTATGCGCGTTCACCTCCGAAAAGCGTGCAAATCCAATAGTAGCCATTTGTACCATCTGCCTTTTTTTTCTCCATGATCGTGCTGATCAATAATTGCAAAGCTTTACTTGCAATATCCGAATCTTGTAACCGCTGTAAAAAATAGTAGCCAATGCCTAAAGCGCCTTCCGTCGGCTCGAAATTATTTGTAAATATGCAATGGCGCAATCGCTCAATCAACATCGTGTCTACTTTGTTCAAAAACGAAGAGTAGTCATATGTCAGTCGGTCGCGCTTTTCCAAAAAGGTTATCAGCCGTCCTATTTCTGCTCCATCTTGATAAAAATTAGATGCAAAAGACTTTTTGTAAGTTTTCGGATCAAGTGCTGTAATGAACTCTTGAAGATTAGTCTCAATGTCAATGTCTACATCAAATTGTTCCGCAAGAACGGTTTTATACAATATTTCACCAGATTTTCCTACGTTATAACCCAGGCTGGAATTGTTTACTTTCGTGTTGACTCCATTTAACAGGATATCTTTAATAGCTACGTTAATCATAATTTATATTCCTAGACGTGTTTTTTCTTCTATATTTTTTGCATCTACATCCTTCTTGTTGATCTTTTTGCCAATGCTGTAAGAGAATGTAAGTTTGGCTCTTCTTGTGTCGTTCAAAATCCTGGACTCCTGTCGCAGAAAGATAAAATCGGTGTAACTTCTTACGTTGCTTTGATAAAATATGTCACTAATTTCAAATGCCAGTGATGCTCGCTTATCGAGGAATGTTTTCTTAACACCCACCGTGAAGTTCGAAAGTGATGAAATATCGACAACTCCCATCATGGAAGGCGACATATACGTTGCTGCCAATGTGGATGTCCAATTATTGCCCCATGAAAAATTATTAAGACTGCTCAGAACAATGGTGTTTTTTGCTCGGCTTATCGCTTGTTCATCACCTAAATATGCATAAGTGAAGCTATTTCTTAGCGCGGTTGCGCTGATGTTTGATGTCCACCAACTGGTTATCTTAATCGGGACGAATAGGTTTGCACTGAAGACATCACCAGTGTCAAAATTTCCAGAACTTTCCCGATATTCTGTGTTTTCCGGTAAATAAGAAAACACAGGCAAAATCTTGTTACGTGACCATGTGTAGGAAAACGAAAGGCTGTAGCTCTTGTAGATATTGCTTAAACTAACTTCATTATTGTACTCGGGTTTCAGATAGGGGTTGCCTTGAAAAGAAGAGTAAGCATCCCGGTAAATCACGTAAGGCACCAGTGCGCTATAGCCTGGTCGCTGAATACTTTTATTGTAAAATAAGGAGAGATTGTAGTTGTTATTTACCTTATACGTTGTTAAGATGTTGTAAAAGAGATTTGCATAAGAAGAATCTTGTCCTATGCTGGAGCTTCCATATTTTGTATGCTCAAAGCGAAGACCCGCAGCAACGTCAAACTTGCCAAATTGATGGCTGAGTCTTCCGTAAGCAGCTTTAATAGTTTCTTCGTAGGAAAAATTAGTACCAAGACCCATCGTTGAGTTTTGATCACTGTTGTTGTTGGTATTCGTATATTTAACACCTGTTTCTAATTTTCCACCGTTAAAAATATGTTGTGAATAATCTGCAGTGGCTGTGTAAATATCAAAAGTTGCACTCGCTAAGTTGTTGAAAGCGTCTCCACCAGTGTAAAACAGTTGTTGGGCATCCTGTTTATATTTTGCCATATTTCCACTGATGTATAAGGTTGATGAATTCGTGGAATCGATGAGGATATCTGCGAAAGCATTATAATTGTTAAATGTGATGCCGGTCTCCATCTCATTGGATGTCAGAACCGTAGAATTGTTGAATGTTGATGAAACATTTCCATTAGCTGTCAAGTCTGGATTTGTACTGTTGTAGATAAAACCGATCCGCGAACCTTCTGTTAAATTATAAATGAGTTCGCTATTGATAGCATACGTCCGGAGCCTCTTGTCAGGATAATTAAAGTTCTGATTGAAAGTTAGCAGGGAGTCTAAGGAGATGTGGCGAATGTTGTAACCATCTTCTATGTCGCCGCGATTCAGTCCTGATCCGGAGATGGAAAAATTGAATTTGTTAAACTTTAAATCCAATTTGGCATTTCCGCCGTAACCAAATTTCTTCCCCTGACTTGTATTGGCTGACATGAACATATTCCACCCGTCATCCGCCTTTCTTTTTGTCGTTATCAAAATAACGCCGGCCGCGTTGTCGGCATCATATTTAGAAGATGGTTTATGAATAATCTCTATTTTTGCAATCTGCTCGGCCGGAATTCCGCGCAGGATATTCTCGATATTATCGTTCGGAATCCGTTTATTATCGATATAGATTGCCGGTCCGAATTTGCCGTGTATCCCGATTTGTCCGCCTACATTAACTACACCTGGCGAGATCGCCAACATGTTAAAAGCATCATTACCGGATGATAATGTTGTTCCTTCGAGATTGAAAATATACCTGTCGGGTTTGTTCTCAATTAACGTCTTTGTCCGGGTAACGACCACTTCCTCTATCGTCGTACTTGCGGGTTGTAACGCAACAGAAATCGTAATTCCTGTGTCAAGAACGTCAATTGTTTGATAAAACGATTCATAACCGATATGATTTACCGTGAGTAAATAGGTTCCTTTTGGAACAGCATTTATCAGAAACTTTCCCAGTGAATCTGTCTTGCTCGTGAAGGTATGGTCATTGTTCTCGATGCTGATCGTGGCGGAAGCAAGAAGTTGTGATGCAGAATAAACAGATCCTTCTATTTTTTGAGCAAGAAGGGGCGTAGTGAGCATGATGAGGAAAGCAAGTGATACGAGATTTTTCATGACTAATATAATTTTATAAACTTGTACAAAGAAGAGTTATATTTAGATGATCTAAAATATTATTCGACAAATGCTAAATTGGAAATGATGAAAGGAGTTAACCGACCGACAAATTATTTATTGAAAAATCTTGTTCTCGGGCAATATGACCACCGCAGGCAAAGGGTTGCTTTGCATGCAACGATGTGGATGTTTATGTGTATTATCTATTATGTACTCTATAGCCGAGTAGACCCATCGCCGATAATTGTCTTTTTGATTTCTTTTAAAGATTTGTTGTGTGTCATGCTGATATTTTACGCCATATTTTACACAAGTAGTAATGGTATCGTTAATAAGCGGAAAATTCTATTTTACTTCATCTATATCATGCTTGGTTTTGTTTTTTGGAACATGGTTAACTCGTTGTTTTTTTTCCTGTTGTCCACGACTAAACTGTTTACGCTGTCGCCAAGACTAACAAGCTACGCCAGCTTGTTAAAGTATCCAGACGTGCTTCATGCGCTTTCGCCTAAACTTGTACTCTATCAATTGCAAGATTTTGTGTTTATGGCGATGCCGCCTATCTATGTTAAAACGATTATAGAAATATCACGTACCTTAAACAGGAATACGGTGTTAACGAATGAAAAATTAGAATTGGAAATTACGCTGCTTAAATCGCAGATAAACCCTCATTTTTTATTTAACAATCTAAATAATATCTATGTCTTGGCATTAAAAAAAGATGATAATACCCCAGAAATGGTTTTAAGCTTATCCAATATGTTGCGTTATACGCTGTATGATTCGGAGTCGGAAAAGGTTTCGATAGCTGAAGAGATCCAATTTGTAACCAGCTACATTGCTCTTGAAAAAATGCGACATAAACACGGGAATATCAATTTGTCGATCAAAGGAGAAGAAGAGGGTGTACACGTCATACCGTTTTTGTTGAGTACACTTGTCGAAAATGCGTTCAAGCATGGTGTTTCTTCCTCCGACCAACCCTACGCAATAGAAATAGAAATCACGGTAGAAAATGATTTTATTTATTTCAAGGTTGTCAATGACTTTGTGCCCACCGCAAAAAAATTACACAAGGAAGGGGGAGTCGGGCTAAAAAACTTGCGTAGCCGATTAACTATTTATTATTCTAACAGATATGAATATAGATATGGAGTAACGGATAATTTGTATATTGCAAGTATAAAAGTTCCTAGAATATGAGAAACATAAATTGTGTGATTATAGATGACGAACCATTTGCGCGTGAACTTATTGAGATGTACGTGGAAAAAATCCCCTTTCTGAATTTGTTGTCGTCATGCTCTTCTGTGATGGAAGCTATGTTACTGCTTAATGATCGGACGTTGTCAAAGAATATAGACTTAATCATCAGTGATGTTGATATGCCAGGAGTGAGTGGAATGGAATTCATAAAGAGCCTCGAGCGAAAACCGAAAGTAATTTTTATAACAGCACATTCAAAATATGCGGTGGAAGGCTTTGAGGTCAATGCTTCTGACTACATCGTAAAACCCGTTTCTTTCGAAAGGTTCTTTAAGTCTATTTTAAAAGTCCAGGAGTCGCTATCGACAGGTTCTGTGGATGACCAAACATTGTTTGTGAAAGATGGGCATAAGATATACAAAATCGATGTTATGGATATTGCCTATCTGGAAGGTATGCGCGATTATATTAAGATTGTTAAGAAAGATGAAAGTAGCATTGTCACCCATTCAACAATGAAAAAAATGTTGGATGAGCTTCCAGACATGTTTATTAGGGTGCACAAATCATTTATCGTCAATGCTAAAAACATATCAACCATATATGGAAATATGGTTGAACTGAAAAGCATAAAATTTAAAGTGCCTATCGGCAAACAATTTAAAGAAGATGTATTGCAGAAGCTAAACATCAATGCCTAAAATGCTGGATAGAATGGACGTCTTTTTTCGTTCTAAAATCAAGTTGCCAGTCAGTTTCTGAACGAGCGGAAATTCTTTTTTGATATTTTTGCTTACGGCATCTGTAAACACACCTTCGACTAAAATATCACCACTTCCCAGGATAGGACTAAAGGAGACGCTATCTATATTTGCAACGATGTTTTTATCGATTTCTATATTAAATGAGTTTTTACCCAAATAGTCTTTTATCTTTTGTATATCGACTTTTGTTTTGAGATAATATTAAGATGAGAAATGTGCGCTTCGCGTTGCAACGCATTTAATACCAACACCTCCACTCCTTCTAATAAACTGTAAGATTCTTCGGATATGGTCTTCGCATCGGTGATATAAGCAAAATCG
>JAAIGF010373288.1_pt1 | contig 13099 bp, 10 predicted proteins | sample 6487441 | NCBI WGS metagenome assembly JAAIGF01 (sample SAMN13974129, study PRJNA590717) | phyllosphere metagenome | biome: pepper field; feature: multiple bacterial spot infested pepper fields; material: pepper leaves; isolation source: leaves from pepper fields | host: Capsicum annuum ... | reverse complement strand
GTTCGAGAGCGGACAAGAGCGGGTCTCCGGCGGGAAGGCTGCGCAGATTCGGCAGCCTGGGCAGCATACCGCGGCGCCGGACGCCGGGGGTATGGCAGCGCGGGTGGCAGCGGTGGCGCTGGCGCACGGCGCTCCGCCGAGCAAGGTTTCCGTGTGATCCGGCGCATTGCGAATCCCTCGCATTGACAATAAATATTACAATTTGCGCGAGGAGTGCCTTCTGCCGCCAGGCCCGCGCCATGGCGTTTCGTCCGAGCTCAACGGCTGACACGTGATCATCCATCATTACCGGGAACTGCTGGACTTCTGTCTGCGCAAGGTCAGGAATCGCGACGTGGCGGCCGACCTCGTCCAGGAAAGCTATGCCCGTGTCCTGTCCATGCAGCAGGCCGGCAAGGCCGTGCAGGAGCCGCGCGCCCTGCTGCGCAAGGTGGCCCTGAACGCCAAGATCGATCTGGATCGGCGGGCCCAGCTGCGACAGCACGTTAATATCGACGACCTGGACGAGACCGCCCAGCTCGCGCAACCGCAGCATCTGCAACCCGAGCACGCCGTTGCGTCCGCCCAGGGCGTGCAAGCCTTGCTGAGCGCCATCGAAGCCTTGCCGCCCCGATGCCGCGAAGCCTTCTGCCTCTATGTCTTCGATGGAATGCCCAACAAGGAGATTGCGGCCCGGATGGGCATTTCGCTCAGCATGGTCAACCAGTACGTCAGCCGGGGCAAGCTTGCCTGCATCGCCTGCCAGGGTCCTGATGAGCACGGCCGTGGCAGCGAGTGATCCGTTGACGCACCGCACGCGCACGCATGGCCCCTGCGCAACGCCGCTCGCCGCGGCGGCGGGGGGCAGATGAGCCGCGTCTACGATCCGACCGAGGCCGGCGGGCGCCCCCGGCCAGCAGATCACAGCGCCTGCCCGCCAGACGCCGGCGCGGGCTCGACGACGCCGGATGCGGCCGGTGATCCGCTCGCGATCGGCCAAGCTGCTGCCGACTGGCACACGCGCCGCGAACAGGGGCTCGAACCCGCCGAGGAGGCTGCGTTCCAGGCGTGGCTGACCGCCGACGTTGCGCATGCCCGCGCCTGGGATCGCCTGGACAGCCGCCTCGCCACGCTTCGCAGGTTGCCGGCGGCACATACCGCCCACCTGCGTACGGCGCCACCCGACTTTGCGCTGTGCTCCCCAGGCGCCGCGCGCCGATCCTGGTGGACGCTCGGCGGCGCCCGGCGGGCCATCGCATGCGTCGTCCTGCTCGCCGTGGCTGGCGGCGGCATCGTGTGGCATCAGGCAAGCCAGCCGGTGTTCAGCCAGGACTATGTCGTGGCGCGCGGGGAACGGCTCGAGGTGTCGCTGCCCGACGCAAGCCACCTGACCCTGGACGCGGACACCCGGATCGGCGTTGCGCTGTATCGGGATCGGCGCACGGTGCGCCTGCGGCAGGGGCAGGCCATGTTCCGTGTGGCGCACGACCCGGACAGACCCTTTGGCATCGAGGCTGGCGCAGCCCGCATCACGGTGATCGGAACGCGCTTCGCGGTGCGGCATCCGCCCGAGGGAAAGGACGCGGGCGTGGTCAGCGTCGCCGTCGAATCGGGTCGGGTTCGTGTCAGTCGGCTTGCGGATGCAGGCCAGGCGGGCGCAGGCCGCCCGTCGGTGGACTTGTCGACCGGGCAGGGCGTGGACGTGTCGCGCACCGGCCAGTTCGGCCCGGTGGCGAACGTGTCGTCGACGAGCATTGCCCCATGGCGACAGGGCCAGGTGCGATTCACGAGCACGCCCCTGGCCGAGGCCGTGCGCGAGTTCGAGCGTTACGCCCCGCTGGGTCTGGTCATCCAGGACCCGGAGGTCGCAGAACTGCCGATCGGCGGCAGCTTTTCCGTCCGCCATCCGGAACGTTTCATTCGCGTCCTGCCGCAGGTCCTGCCAGTGCGCCTGCAGCCACGCGCGGATGGCACCACGGAGGTGGTGAGGGCGTACTGAAGCGGCGGGATGGCAGGGATCGGGGCAAACAGGGGTGCACATTCGCACCCGTCAGGCGTCTTCCTGGGGGGCGGGAGATTTTCTCCACCCGCAACGTCTTCAGGAACGCCTTCGATGACTCGACCGCCAGCCCGCAACCGATCCTTATTGCTTGCCCTCGCCGCCACCCTGATCGCCGGAACGCCTGCCGGTGCGAACGCGCAGCCCGTTTCGCCCCCACGGGTGGCCGTCGCCATGGCCGCCCAGTCCCTGGACGCGGCACTGAACGAGTTGTCGTCGATCATGCAGGTGTCCGTGGCGTTCTCGCCGGCGCACGTGGCCGGCAAAACGGCGCCGGCGGTCCGCGGTCATCTGACCGTCGCGGAAGCGGTGGACGCCCTTCTCCGCGGCAGTGGGCTTGCCGCCACGCAGGAAGACGGTGTCATCGTCATCCGGCCCCTGGGCTCGCCAGCCGGCTCCGTGGCGGTCCTGCAGCCCGTCAACGTGGTCGCTGCCGGGCAGGCCGAAAGCCCCGTCGGCCCGCTGGATGGCTATGCCGCCAGGCGCAGCCTGACTGGCACCAAGACGGACACGCCATGGCTCGAGACACCACAATCGGTCACCGTGGTGGGCGCGGAGCAGATCGAAGCCCTCGGCGCGCTGAGCATCACGGATGCGGTGGCCTACGCCGTCGGCGCGGCGCGTGCGCCCTACACGGAACGAACTGGCGACGAGCTCACGCTGCGCGGGTTCACGGTGCCCTCGACGTTTCGTGATGGCCTGCGCTACCAGGTTGGCAGGTTCGACGGACAGCAGGAGGTCTATGGACTGGAGCGCGTCGAGGTCCTGAAGGGCGCCTCGTCGGTGCTCTACGGCATGGCCGAGCCTGGCGGGGTCCTCAACACGGTCAGCAAGCGGCCGACGACCGATCCCTTGCGCGAGCTCAGCGTGCAGGCCGGCTCGTTCGACCGCAAGCAACTGGCGGGCGATTTCGCGGGGGCGCTGACGCAGGATGGCACCTGGTCGTATCGACTGACCGGCCTGGCGCGTGACGGCGACGCGTTCGTCGATTACATCCAGGACAAGCGAACCTATCTGGCGCCGGCGTTCAAGTACCAGCCCAGTGCCGTCACCTCGTTGACGGTGCTGTCCGAGTACCAGCGCGACCGCACGGCATACGGGGGCAACGGCTTTCCCACGGTCGGCACCGTGCTCGAGAATATCAACGGCAAGATTCCGCGCAGGCGCTTCTACGGCGAGCCGGATTACGACCGCTACGACGTCAAGCGCCATTCGCTGGGCTACCTGCTCGACCACGCCATCAGCGAGCGTCTGACGCTGCGGCATGCGTTGCGCACCTACCGCATGGCGCAGGACTGGTCGTCCATGTCGATCTCCCTGGCGCTGGACGACGACCAGAGGACGCCATTGCAGCGCGACGGACAGGATCGGCTGGAAAATGGCTCGAGACTCAGTTCGGACACGTCCTTGCAGTACGACTGGCAATCCCCCGGCGTGTCGCACAAGACCCTGCTCGGCGTGGACCATGCGCGCACGAAACTGTCCAGTGCGCGCTACGCGCGGACGGCTGCTCCGCTCGATCTCTATGCGCCCGTGTACGGCGCGGGCCTGGGCGACCCGACGTTCAACAACGGCTGGCGCAACGACACCAGGCAGGTGGGCCTGTACCTGCAGAACCAGATGAAGATCGCCGCGCGATGGGTATTGCTCTTGGGCGGTCGACACGACCGGGTGCGTCAGACGGAGTGCGATTACGTCGATGCATCGAGCTGCCAGGTCGATGACGAACGCAGCATCGCCACGACCGCCAGGGCAGGGGTCGTGTATCTGGCGGACAGCGGCGTTGCTCCGTTTGCGAGCTACAGCCAGTCGTTCGAACCGAGCACGGGCATGAGTCGCAGCGGGGATCGCTTTCGTCCGACCCGCGGCGAGCAGTTCGAGCTGGGTGTGCGGTATCAGCCGCCCGGGGGCGGCCTGACGCTGTCGGCGGCCGCCTATCAGCTGACGCAGGCCAATGTGCTGACGGACGATCCGGCGGACAGCAGCTACCAGCTGCAGCAGGGCGAAGTTCGTGCGCGTGGCGTGGAGCTGGAGGCCAGAGGGCGCGTCGGCCGGCTGCTGCAGATCCTGGCTGCCTATACATACACGGATGCGCGTACGACGAAAGCCAGCGACCTGTATCCGGAGAACGTCGGCAAGCGCATTGGCGGCGTGCCGTATCACCAGGTCTCCTTGTGGGCCGACTATGGGCTGGCCGACCTGGGGCTGCCCGGCGTGCGCGTGGGCGGGGGGGTACGCCACGTGGGCGAGTCCACCAGCGAATGGCACGACGCGACGGCGCCCGCCTACACGGTCGTGGACGCCATGGCGAGCTACACGAGCGGACCTTGGCGGTATGCGCTGAACGTGACCAATCTGACCGACAGGACGTACGTGAGCGCTTGCCCATACCGTTGCCTGTTCGGCGAGCCGCGCAAGGTGATCGCAAGCCTGACATACCGGTGGTAGACCGGCGAGGCTCGCGGGGGCGGCCGGCGGCTCCCGGCCGTCCCCTTGTCCCCTCAATCCCAGGCGGGCGCCAGGCCCTCGGGGTTGGCCAGCCGCTCGCCGCGATCCAGCGCCGCGATCGCCTGCACATCGTCCGGCGTCAGCGTCACCGACGCTGCCTTCAGGTTGCTGGCCAGGTTCTCGCGCCGGGTGGATGAGGGAATGACCGACAGCCCCTGGCCCAGCGCCCACGCCAGCACGACCTGCGCCGGGGTGGCGCCATGGCGCTGCGCGATCTGTTGGATAACGGGTTCCTGCAGCACCTTGCCGTAGGCGAGCGTCATGTAGGAGGTCAGGTGCACGCCGCGTTCGCGGGCATGGGCCACGAGCTTGCGGTTCTGCAGGTAGGGGCTGATCTCGACCTGGTTGGTGGCGATCTCGGCGGCGCCTGCGATGTCCAGCGCCTGATCGAGCAGGGCGATCGGGAAGTTCGACACGCCGAACTGGCGTGTGAGGCCCTGGGCCTTGGCATCGACCAGCGCGCCCAGGGTGTCGGCCAGCGGCACGGCGCCACCGGGCGAGGGCCAGTGGATCAGGGTCAGGTCCACGGCATCGGTGCGCAGCCTGGCCAGGCTTTCCTGCAGGCTCGGGATGAGCTGCTCGGGGGCGAGCTTGTCGATCCAGATCTTGGTCGTGATGAACAGTGCGTCGCGCGGCACGTCGGACTCGGCGATGGCCTGGCCGATGTCGGCTTCGTTGTGATAGATCTGCGCGGTATCGATGGCGCGGTAGCCGACGTCCAGCGCATGGCGCACGCTGTCGATGACGGTCTGGCCCTTCAGGCGAAAGGTGCCCAGGCCGAATGCGGGAACGGACATGAAGTGACTCCTGTGAAGCGTTAAATGGGACATGCGGCGCCGGCAGCCGTCGATGCGAGAAACCCCAGCCGGCGGACTGCCGCGGGAACCGGAAAGTGGGCCGGCTGCACTGCCGCAGCCCGCGCGATGCGGCTTCGCGAAGCCGACGGCATCGGGCGTGCCTGCGTCATTGCGGTGCGCAGGCAAGTGCGTCGCAAGGTGGGCGGGCTGCCTGGCGGCGATCCAGCCAGCCGCTCCAGGCGGTCAGCCCGATCGCCACCCCGACCACCAGGGCGCCCAGCCAGCCGGTGTGGATCAGGCCGATGCGCTCGACCACGATGCCGCCCAGGCCGGCGCCAGCCGCGATGCCCAGGTTGAAGGCAGCGATGTTCATGCCCGAGGCGACTGCGGCGGCCTGGGGGGCGTGCTGCTCGGCCTGGCGCACGACGTAGATCTGCAGGGCGGGCACGTTGCCGAAGGCAAAGGCCCCCCACGCAAGCACGGTGAGCACGACCAGGAGAGGATGCGGCGCGGTCAGCGAGAACACCGCAAGCACCACGGCCAGGCCGCCGAAGATGCGCAGCAGCGCGGCAATGGGGCCGATGCGGTCGGCCAGGCGGCCACCCCAGACATTGCCGAAGGCAACCGAGGCGCCGAAGGCCAGCAGGACCAGGCTGACGGCGCCGGGCGACAGGCCCGCCAGCGTCTGCAGCGTGGGTGCCAGATAGGTAAAGGCGAGGAACGATCCGCCATACCCTGCGGCGGTCATGGCAAAGACCAGCAGCAGGCGCGGCTGCGCCAGCACCGCCAGCTGGCGGCCCAGGCTGACCGCGACGGGCCGCTCGAGCTGCGCGGGCAGAAAGCGCAGCGTGCCGAGGAAGGCGAGCACGCCCAGGCCGGCGACGACGAGGAAGGTGGCGCGCCAGCCCAGGTGCTGACCGATGAACGTGCCCAGCGGCACACCCGTGACGAGCGCGATGGTGAGCCCGCTGAACACCAGGGAAATGGCCGCTGCGCCGCGATCGCGCGGCACGAGGCTGGTGGCGATGACCGAGGCCACGGCAAAGAAGACGCCGTGGGCCAAGCCCGTGACCACGCGGGCCAGCACCAGCGTGGCGTAGTCGGGCGCGAGCCAGGCGAGCGCGTTGCCGACGGTGAACAAGGCCATCAGGCCCAGCAGCAGGGGCTTGCGCGGCATGCGCCCGGTCAGGGCGGTCAACAGGGGCGCGCCGATGGCGACCCCCAGGGCATACAGGCTGACGAGCAGGCCGGCCGAGGGCAGGCTGACGGCCAGGTCCGTGGCGATGACCGGCACCAGGCCGACGATGACGAATTCGGTGGTGCCGATGGCGAACGCGCTGAGCGCGAGCGCCCACAGGGCAAGAGGCATGATGGGGCTCCAGGAGGAATGCCCGCAGTGTGCGCGGTTCACCTTTGAGAAAAAATAGCGGTATCCTGCAAAGATATTTCCGGATTCAGCAAAAATGCGCTCCACGCTCGAGGAACTGCAGGTGCTGCTGGCGGTGGCCGATACCGGCGCGCTGTCGCGGGCGGCGGACCAGCTGGGCATCGCCGTGTCCGCGGTCAGTCGCCTGCTCGCGCGACTGGAAGGCAAGCTTGGCGTCACGCTCGTGCAGCGCACGACGCGCCGCCTGCACCTGACCGAAGAGGGGCAGGCGTTCGTCGAACAGGCGCGCGGCATCGTCGCGGCCGTGGCCGCCGCGGAAGAACAGATGCAGTTGCGCCGGCAGCGGCCCGCCGGACGCCTGCGGGTCGATTCTGCCAGCCCGTTCCTGGTCCACGTGGTCGTGCCCTGGCTCGCCGACTATCGCGCCCGCTACCCGGATGTCCGCCTGGAGCTCACCAGCCACGAAGGCATCGTCGATCTGATCGAACATCGCACCGATGTCGCCGTGCGCATCGGCGCGCTGACGGATTCCAGCCTGCACGCACGTCCCATCGGGCGCTCGACCTTGCGGCTGGTGGCTTCGCCGGCCTATTGCCAGGCCCATGGCGAACCGGCCACACCGGCGGCGCTGGCCGAGCACGTCAAGCTGGGCTTCACGCAGCCGCGCTCGCTCAACGTCTGGCCGGTGGACGATGTGCACGGCATGCCGCTCGCGATCGAGCCGGACCTGGCCGCGGCCAGTGGCGAGATCCTGCTGCAGATGGCGCTGGCCGGCCTGGGCATCGCCTGCCTGTCGGACTTCATGACGCGCACGGCCATCGCCCAGGGCCGGCTGGTTGAGGTCCTGGCGGGCCACCGGCGCGCCACCTCGCAGCCGATCCACGCGGTGTTCTATCGCAACACGCCGCTGGCGGCGCGCATCGGCTCATTCGTGGATTACCTGGCCGAGCGCTGGGCGCGGGAGATGGCGTCGCACGATGGCGAGGTGACCGGCCGCTGACGCGGACCGTGCCATGCGCGGGCGTGCTGTGCTGCGGGGCCTGCGCACGCCGCCCGCAGCATGCCGGCGCTGCCCGGGAGCGCTGTCCGCCCGCGCTGTCCGCTCGTGCCGTTGGTCACGCACGACCGGCCCGCCCATGGCCGCGCGCTACAGCGCCAGCACGACCTTCCGGCCCCGGGCGCGCGAGCAGCACGCCATCATCTTGCGGTTCTCGTCACGTTCGGCGCGCGTGAGCACTACATCGCGATGATCGACCTCGCCCGCGACGACGCCCACCTCGCACGAACCGCACAGGCCTTCCTCGCAATCGCTCTGCACATCGATGTTGGCCGCCCGCAGGGTGGCGAGCAGGGTCTGGTCGGCAGGCACGGTCAGGGTCAGGCCGCTGTCCTTGAGCTCCACCTCGAAGGCGTGCTCCACGCTCGGGTCCAGTGCCGCCAGCGTCGTGTGGAAGTGCTCCACGCGCAGCGCATCGTCGGGCCAGCCGGCCTGCGCGCACTGATCCGCCAGCGCGTCGAGCAGCCGCTGCGGCCCGCACGCATGGATGCGCGTGTTGGCGTCGGGTCGGGCCAGCAGGGCGGCCAGATCATTGCGTCGACCTTCGTCGCCGCAGTACACGTGCAGCCGCTCGCCATGCAGGGCGGCCAGTTCCTCCACGAAGGCCATGCTGGCCCGCGAGCGGCCGCTGTAGTGCAGGACGTAGTCCTTGCCGAGCTCGCGCGCCCGGCGCGCCATGGCGCTGATGGGCGTGATGCCGATGCCCCCGGCGATGAGGATCAGCCGTTCGGCCGCTTCGTCCAGCCGGAAATGGTTGCGCGGCCCGCGCACGCGCACGGTGGCGCCGGGCTGCAGATCGGCATGCACCCAGGCCGAACCGCCGCGACTCTGCGGCTCGCGCAGCACCGCGATGGTGTAGCGGGCCGGATCGGCCGGGTCGCCGCACAGCGAATATTGTCGGGATATTTCCGCCGAGCCGCATTCCAGGTCGATGTGCGACCCGGGCGTCCAGCGGGGCAGGGGGCGGGCATCGGGCGCAGCCAGCGTCAGGCGCACGATGTCGCGTGCCACGGGTTCTGCGGCCTCCACCACCAGCGTGCGCGTGATGGCATGGCGCGACGGCTCGCCGATGCGCACCGGCGTGTGGCGGGACAGCACCGTCGGGTCGCGCCGCTCGGGGTTGAGCGCCGGGTCCCATTCGACCAGCAGGTGCTCCGGGCCGCGGAACGAGGTGTTGGGCACATAGCTGAAGGTCTGCGGTGCCAGGCGCATGTGCGGCAGGCGCCGCGTGAACTCCTCCAGGAAGACCTGCATCTCCATGCGCGCCAGGTTCTTGCCCATGCACTGGTGCGAGCCATAGCCGAAGGTCAGGTGATCGCTCGCGTTGTCGCGGCGCACGTCGAAGAAGTCGGCGTCCGCGAAGTGGCCCTCGTCATGGTTGGCCGATGACGTCACGATCAGCAGCTTGCTGCCGGCCGGGATGGGCACGCCGCCGATGACCACGTCGCGCGTGGCCAGGCGCCGCCACGCCGCGACCGAGCCGTTGTGCCGCAGGCATTCTTCGACGGCATTCGGGATCAGGGACGGGTCGGCACAGAGGTCGCGCCACACGTCGGGATGCTGCAGCAGCAGCTTCACGGCATTGGCCGTGGCGTTCGCCGTCGTCTCGTGCGCGGCCACGATGCCGGCCATCATCATCGAATGCAGGTACGAATCGGTGACGACGTCCGGGTGATCCTTCTGCATGCGGATGCCGAACTGCATCCATCCGGGCGCATCGGGGTTCTCGCGCATCTTGGCGAGGATGCGGCCGGCGTGCTGCCAGAAGTTGCCCACGGCATGGGCGACTTCGACCTGCTCCTCGGGCCGCGGGCGGCCCCAGGTGTTGACCGTGTGCGCGATCGAGTAGCGGCGCAGCGCATCCATGTCTTCCTCGGGCACGCCCAGGAAGTGCAGGGCCACCGTCAGCGGCACCTCCCACAGCATGTCGTCGACCAGGTCGGCGTGGCCGGCATCGATGAAGCGATCGACATAGGTACGGGCCAGCTCGCGCACCATCGGTTCGTGATGGGCCAGCGCCTCGGGCGTGAAGGGCTCCATCAGCAGGCGGCGGCGCGGCATGTGGGCCGGCTCGTCCTCGTTGACGAGCGTGCGGCTCATGCCGTAGTCATAGCGCTCCAGCACGGCGTTGGCCTCGGGGCCGGTCGGCGTGATCTTCTCCAGCGCGATCGACGGGCTGAAGGTGAGGTTGTCGCGAAAGATCGCCTTGATGTCGTCGTAGCGGGTGACGACCCAGTAGCCGAGCTTCGGGCTGTAGAACACGGGCTCCTGCTCGCGCGCCCAGCGCACGTACTCCGGCGGGTCCTGCTGGTAGCCGTCCTCGAACGGGTCGAAGGCTGCGGCGCGGGCGCTCACCGGGCAGCCGGTGGGCGTGCGCGCGCCCGCGCCATGCGCGACCGGACAGCCGCCGGACGTCGCCAACGGGGCGCTGCCGGGGCCCGCGCTCACCGGACAACCGGGCGCGGGCGGCGCATCAGCAGTGGCATCGGGGCGGGGGGCTGTCGTGGTGGTCATGGCGAAACTCCGGAAAAGGCAGGTGCCGCCCGCTGGCGGCAGGGGCCGGCGCCCGTTGGGCGCTGGCGGCGGGCGTGGCGGCGGACGGGGCAATGAGCGCTCCGCGTGCGCCGCGACGGCGCCGACCCCGCGGGTCGGCGCGGCGACTCAGTCGAGCTTGATGCCCAGGTCGCGGATCAGCTGGTGCCAGCGGGTGGTTTCCTCGGCCAGCAGGTCGCGATAGGCCTCGGGCGTGCTGCCCACGGGCTCCACGCCGAACTCGATCATGCGCTTGTTGACGTCGGGGTCCTGGATCGAGGCGACCACCTTCTGGTTCAGCGTCTTGATGACGTCCGCCGGCGTGCTGGCGGGCGCCACCATGCCGACCAGCGCCGCCGCCTCGATCTGCGGCATGCCCAGCTCGGCGAATGTGGGGACATCCGGCAGCTGCGGCAGGCGTTGCGGGTTGGCGACCGCCAGCGCACGTACCTTGCCCCCCTGGATGAAGCCCGCGCCAGCGGCGAGGTCGACCATCATGGCGGGGATCTGGCCCCCTGCCACGTCGGTCAGCGCCGGCGCCGCGCCGCGATAGGGCACGTGCACCTGCTTGAGGCCGGCCTCCTTGTTCAGCAGCTCCATGGCCAGGTGGTGCGGGCTGCCCGCACCCGCCGAACCGAAGCTCTGCTTGTCACCTGCGGCCTTGGCGCGCTCGATGAAGTCCCGCGCGTCCTTGGCCTCGCTGTTGGGGCCCACGACCAGGATCATCGGAAAGCGGCCCATCAGCGACACCGGGGCAAGCTGCGACGGTTCGTACGTCAGCTGGCTGTACAGGGCCGGGTTGAACACCATCGTGCCGTTGTCGGCCGACAGCACCGTGTAGCCATCGCCCGGCGCCCGCGCGGTCTCGGCCGCACCGATGGCGGTGTTGCCGCCGGGCTTGTTGTCCACCAGGATCGTCTGGCCGGTTTCGCGCGCCAGCGCCTGGCTGATCGTGCGGGCGAGGAAGTCCGAACCCCCGCCCGCGGCGTAGGGCACGATCCAGCGGATCGGCTTGTTCGGGTAATCGGCAGCCAGGGCGTGGCCCGCGCCTGTCAGGGTGGCCAGGGCCAGCAGGCTACAGCTCAGCAATCTACGCATGTCATCTCCACCAGGTTGGTATCGCGTCTGTGCGGCGCAATTTGCGTAAATATAGTACGCATTGCGTAAACTGACATGAGGGCATACCCTGAGAACATCGGTGCCGCCTACCGGTCGCGTAACGCCAGGGGCCTGTTCCGCCCGCGCGTGGCGCGAGCCCCATCGCGCCGGATCCGGGCCGCGCCGTAGAATGAGCCCCCACCCATGCCACCGCCCACCATGTCGAGTTCCCCGCCGGACCCCTCTGCCGCCCCCCGCCAGCGCGAGCGCCGCCAGCGCGTGCAATCGGCCGAGACCGGCATGGCGGTGCTGATGGGGCTCGCGGCCCTGGGCGGGCGCGCCAGCCTGACGGCGATCGCCCAGCACGTGGCCGAGAGCCCCGCCAAGGTGCATCGCTATCTGGTCAGCCTGATGGAGGGCGCCCTGGTCTGCCAGGATGCGAGCTCCCAGCAATACTGGCTTGGCCCGGCCGCCATCGATGTGGGCCTGGCCGCCATGCGCCAGGTCGAGCCCATCCGGTGCGCCGAGCCCGCGCTGCAGCGCCTGCGCGAGGATCTGGGCGTCACGTGCTTTCTGGCCGTCATGGGCAACCTGGGCCCGACCATCGTGCGCTTCGAGGAGCCAGGCCTGCCGGTGACGGTGAACGTGCGCGCGGGCTCGGTCCTGCCGCTGCTGTGGTCCGCCACCGGCCGAGCTTTCCTGGGTGCCCAGGACGACGCCCGCATCGCCGCGCTGGCCGAGGCCGAGCTGGCCGCAGCCACGCCGCAGCGCCGCGCGCAGCTCGACGCCCACGATCCGGTCCAGGCCCTGCGCCGCGACGTGGGCGCGCGCGGCTGCGCCTGGGTGCGCGATGTCAATCTGCCCGGCATCAGCGCGGTGGCCGCCCCCGTCTACGACTACACCGGCCACGTGGCCGCCGTGCTGACGGCGCTGGGCGCCACGGGCGGCTTCGATCCCGATCCGGACGGACCCAACGCCCTGGCCGTGCGGGCCGCGGCGCGCCAGGTGAGCCAGGTGCTGGGCTGGCGCGGCCCGCCGGCGTGACTCTCGGATACAATGCGCGGTTCGCCGATCTGGCGCCGGCCCGTCAGCGGGCGCAGCGCCCGGCGCGTCGTCAGTGGTCGATCGCGTCGCCCGTGGGCTCATAGCTCAATTGGTTAGAGCAGCGGACTCATAATCCGTTGGTTGCAGGTTCAAGTCCTGCTGGGCCCACCAAGTTCTGCGAAAAAAGGTTTGACACATGGCTCGGATATGAGTCATAGTGATGGAGATCTTCAAGCGTTGTGATTCCGTTCGGTCGTGTGCGTATGTTGCAAGCCACCATTGTCCTGTTCCTCCCTTGATTGTCGTCCGCCCATTCGGGGCATTCGTTTCTCATCAAGGAGCATTCCATGGAAACAGGTATCGTTAAGTGGTTCAACGCCGACAAGGGTTTCGGTTTCATCATGCCCGACAACGGCGGCAAGGATCTGTTCGCTCACTTCTCGGAAATCCAAGGTAGCGGCTACAAGTCCCTGGAAGAAAACCAGCGCGTGAGCTACGTCGCCGGCCAAGGCCCCAAGGGCCCGCAAGCCACGAAGATCACCCCGCTGTGATCGACTAGCGACACTCGCTGTCGCTGTGTCACGAAAAGCCTCCGCCCGTCGGGGGCTTTTTGCATTTCTGAAGGAAGGTTTCATGCG
>JAAIGF010062951.1_pt1 | contig 13099 bp, 10 predicted proteins | sample 6487441 | NCBI WGS metagenome assembly JAAIGF01 (sample SAMN13974129, study PRJNA590717) | phyllosphere metagenome | biome: pepper field; feature: multiple bacterial spot infested pepper fields; material: pepper leaves; isolation source: leaves from pepper fields | host: Capsicum annuum ... | reverse complement strand
TACCGACGAAATGCTGTTCGAACCAGCGGCCGTAGGCATCGTCGACATTGATGACGGCCACGCCATCGGCCGGCAGCGCGGCATAGATCGCGCCCTTTGTCACCGCCACGCCGAGCAGGCTGCCCATGCGTTCCAGGTGCGCCGGAGCGATGTTGTTGACCAGCGCATAGCGCGGGCGGGCGATGTCGGTCAGGTAGGCGATGTCGCCCGGCTTGCCGGCGCCCATCTCGTAGACGGCGTAGTCGGCATCTTCCGGGGCATCGATCACCGCCAGCGGCAGGCCGATCTCGTTGTTGCGGTTGCCCGGGTTGGCGTAGACCACCTTGTGCGCGTGCTCGGCCACCTGCTGCAGGATCGCCAGCAGAAGGCTCTTGACGCTGGTCTTGCCGTTGCTGCCGGTGATCGCGAACACCTCGGTGTCGCGGTCGCGCTGCATGCCGGCGGCAATCCTGGCCAGGGCCAGTTCGCTGTCAGCCACCAGCACCTGCGGTACGTCCAGCGGCAGCAGGCGCTCGACCAGCAGCGCGCTCGCGCCACGCGCCTGCGCATCGGCGGCGAAGTCATGGCCGTCGAAACGCTCGCCGCGCAGGGCCACGTACAGGGTGCCGGCGCCCAGGCTGCGGGTGTCATTGCTGACCGCATCGATGGCCACGTCGTCGCCGTGGATCTCGCCACCGGCCCAGTGCGCGATCAGCGAAAGCAGGGTGCGCTTCATGCGATGCCCTTCCCTGCCTGTGGGCCCTCTTCCGCGTCCTGCGGCCGGGCCACTAGCGCATCCATGCGCGTCGCTGCCAGCACACCGGCCTTGGCAGCCAGCGCGGCAGCCGAAACCTCGGTGTCGTCGAAATCATGGCGAACGCCGTTGACCTCCTGGTAGGGCTCGTGGCCCTTGCCGGCGATCAGGATGATGTCGCCCGCACCGGCGCGCTTCACCGCCAGGCCGATCGCGCGCGCGCGGCTGCGCTGCACGGTCACGGCCGAGGCGTCGGTAAAACCAGCCAGGATGTCGGCCACGATCACGTCGCCGTCTTCGCCGCGCGGGTTGTCGTCGGTGACGATGACCTGGTTGGCCAGGCGCTCGGCGATGGCGGCCATCTGCGGCCGCTTGCCGGTATCGCGCTCGCCACCGCAGCCGAACACGCAGTACAGCGTGCCCTGCAGGTGGCCGTGCAGGCTTTCAAGGGCCTGTTCCAGCGCATCCGGGGTGTGTGCGTAGTCGACCACCAGGGTGGGCAGGCCTTCTTCGCCACCGAGGCGGTTCATGCGGCCACGGATCGGCTGCAGTGCCGACAGCACGCCGGCGATGCGCTCTATCGATTCGCCCAGTGCATGCAGGCTGCCGGCCACGGCCAGCAGGTTGTCCACGTTGAAGCGGCCCAGCAGCGGCGACTGCACCGCAGCGCGCGCGCCGTCGATGACGAGTTCGAAACCGATGCCACGGCCATCCAGCTGCAGGCCTTCGGCACGCACGCTGGCACTGGCGGCACCGCGCGAGCTCAGGCCGATGGCCTGCACGCTGGCCGGCAGGCCTGCGAACAGTTCACGACCGAACACATCATCCAGGTTCACCACCGCGGCCTTCAGGCCCGGGCGGTGGAACAGGCGTGCCTTGGCCGCGCCATAGCTGGCCATGTCACCGTGGTAATCCAGGTGATCGCGGGTGAGGTTGGTGAACACCGCCACGTCGTAGTGCACGGCATCCACGCGGCCCTGGTCCAGCGCGTGCGAGCTGACTTCCATCGCCACCGCACGTGCACCGTCGTTGCGCAGCTGTGCCAGCAGCGCATGCATCTGCAGCACCAGCGGGGTGGTGAAGCCGGTCGGCTCGACCGCACCATAAAGTCCAGCGCCCAGCGTGCCGATACTGCCACTGGGCGTACCGAGGAGGTGCCAGGCCTGGGCCAGCAGCTGCACGGTGGAGGTTTTACCGTTGGTGCCGGTCACGCCCACCATGGTCATCGCACGCGAGGGCGCACCATGGAACTGGTCGGCCATGGCACCGAGGCGTGCGCGCAGGTCCGGCACGGCGATGGCATCGGCCGGCGCGGGCAGCTCGGCCGGGGCCGGCGGTTCGAACAGGATGGCGCTGGCACCGGCCGCGCGCGCCTGCTCGACAAAGCCCAGGCCATGCGCGCCGAAACCGGCGATGGCGACGAAGGCATTGCCGGGGTGCACGGCACGGCTGTCCAGCACCAGGCCGGTCAGAACGGGATCGTTGCCCGCCAGGGCAACGTCCGGAAGCAACTGCGAAAGCAACATCGAAGGACTCATTGCGTGCCTCCCGCAGGCGGGGCCGGCACAGGGTTCTGCGCGCTGGGGAGCGCGGCGTCGAATTCGGCGGCGGCATCGGCCGGCAGCGCGGTCTCGGCCGGTGGCGCCGGAAGGACGGAGGCCGAATGCCCCATCTTTCCGGACTGCTGGGCAGCCAACCACGACTGCAGGTCGTCCAGCGGGACGTCCATCAGGCGCAGCGTGCCTTCCATCACATTGTGGTACACCGGGGCCGACACCAGGCCGCCGTAGAACTTGCCGGCCTGCGGGTCGTTGATGACGATGACGGTGGCGAAGCGCGGGTTGGTAGCCGGTACCACGCCGGCAAACAGCGAGTTGTAGTGGCCGCGCTCATAACCGCCGGGGCCGGCCTTGCGCGCCGTGCCGGTCTTGCCGGCCACGTGGTAACCGAGCACCGCTGCCTGCTTGGCGCCGCCCTGGGTCACCACCGTTTCCATCATCGCCACGACCTGCTTGGCGACGCCTTCGTCGATGATCTGCTTGCCTTCGTTGCGCTGGCCCTTGACGAAGGTCGGGGCGATCAGCTTGCCGCCATTGGCCAGCGCCGAGTACGCGGTGGCGATCTGCAGCGGCGTCACGTTCAGGCCGTAGCCGTAGGACATGGTGGTCTTGGACGTACCCGACCAGCGCGCCGGGCGCAGCACCACGCCCCCGGATTCACCCGGGAAACCACTGTGCGGTACCGAACCGTAGCCGAAGCTGCGGATCGAATCATAGAAAGTCTGGTCGGGCAGCTTGGCCGCAACCTTGGCGGCGCCCACGTTCGAACTGCGGGTGATCACGCCGGTGACGTTGAGCACGCCGTTGTTGCGCGGCACGTCGCGGATGGTGAAGCGGCCCAGGGTCATGTAGCCCGGGTTGGTATCGATAATGGTGTCCTTGGTCACCACGCCGGCCTGCAGCGCCGTCGCAATCGTCAGCGGCTTCATCGTCGAACCCGGCTCGACCAGGTCGGTAACGGCGCGGTTGCGGCGCGTGTCCGGCACCGCACCGTTGAGCGAATTCGGGTTGTAGGTCGGCAGGTTGACCATGGCCAGGATCTCGCCGGTGGCCACGTCCATGATCACCATCGAACCGCCGGCCGCCTTGTTGGCCACCAGCGCGTTGCGCAGTTCCTTGAAGGCCAGGTACTGGATGCGGCGGTCGATGCTGAGGGTCAGGTCCTTGCCCGGCTCGGCGGCGCGCAGCAGATCGCTCTCCACCGTTTCGCCCTTGCGGTTGCGGATCACCCGCTTGGCGCCGGCCTTGCCGCGCAGCCATTCGTCGAAGGCCAGCTCCAGCCCTTCCTGGCCGCGGTCATCGATGTTGGTGAAGCCCAGCACGTGCGCCATCGCCTCACCCTGCGGGTAGAAGCGACGGAACTCACGCTGTGCGGCCACGCCCGGGATCTTCAGCGCGACCACCTTCTCCGCCTCGTCCGGATTGATCCGGCGGCGCAGGTACATGAATTCCTTGTCCGACTTCTGCGACAGGCGGCTGCTCAGCTCGTCCACCGACATGCCGACCGCCTGGGCCAGCTCGGGGATGCGGTCCGGCACACGCAGCAGGTCCTGCGGGTTCACCCAGATCGACGCAACCGGGGTCGACACCGCCAGCGGCTCGCCATTGCGGTCGGTGATCATGCCGCGCGAGGTCTTGATCGGCAGCTCGCGCAGGTAACGTGCCTCACCCTGGCGCTGGTAGAAATCGCTGTTGATGATCTGCACGTAGGCCGCGCGACCGACCAGCGACACCGAGCACAGGCCGAGCGCCAGGGCAACCCAGCGCAGGCGCTGGCGCAGGTTGAAGGCGTTGCGCGGGCGGTTGCGGCCGGTCTTGCTCATGGGCGCACCACCACCACGTCGGCGGCTTCGGGGAACTTCATGCCCAGCTTCTCGCGGGCCACGCGGTCGACACGGTTGGCTTCGGCCAGGGTGGCCTGTTCCAGCTGCAGGCGGCCGAACTCCAGGTTGATGTCATCACGCGTGCGCTCGGCACGCGACAGCTCGATGAACGTCTGCCGATGACGGTGACGCACGAACACGACGCCGATCGCCGAGGCCACGGTGCAGGCCAACAGGATGATCAGCAGCAGCCGGCTCATGCATCGGCCTCCCGCTTCTGTGCCACGCGCAGCACGGCGCTGCGGGCACGCGGGTTGGCGGCCAGTTCTTCATCGGTGGCCTTGATGGCACCGCCGATCAGATCCAGGGTCGGCACGAACGCGACGGCTTCGGGCAGCCGGCGGTTGGCCGGCGGCGCCTTGGCCAGGCGGTTCATGTACTGCTTGACGATGCGGTCTTCCAGCGAATGGAAGCTGATCACCGCCAGGCGGCCGCCGGGCTTGAGGCGTTGCACGGCCGCATCGAGCCCGGCTTCCAGATCGGCCAGCTCGCGGTTGATGTGGATGCGGATGGCCTGGAAGCTGCGCGTGGCCGGGTGGATCTTGTCTTTTCCACGCGGCATCACCGAGGCGATCAGCTCGGCCAGTTCGGCGGTGCGGGTGAAGGGCTGCTTCTCGCGGCGGGCGACGATGGCACGGGCGATGCGGCGGCTCTGCCGCTCTTCGCCGTAGGTCCACAGCACGTCGGCGATCTCGCGGTCTTCGACGCGGTTGATCCACTGCGCCGCGCTCTCGCCGCTGTCCGGGTCCATGCGCATGTCCAGCGGGCCGTCCTTGCCGAAACTGAAACCACGCTCGGCCACGTCCAGCTGCGGCGACGACACGCCGAGGTCGAACAGCACGCCATCCAGGCCTTCGGCCGTCGCTTCCCACTGCAGCAGCTGGGCGAAGCTGCCACGGAAGATGGACACGCGCGGGTCCGGCGCGAAATCCCGCTCGGCTACGGCAATGGCGTCCGGATCCTTGTCCATGACCAGCAGGCGCCCCTCCGGGCCCAGCTGGGTGAGCACGCCGCGTGCATGACCGCCACGACCGAACGTGCCATCGAGATAACGTCCGTTTTCGATCACCCTCAGGCCGTCAATGACCTGGGTGTACAGGACCGGCAGATGCACCGCCGGCGACTGCGACACCGGAAGGTGACCGGTCTGCGCTTCTGGGCGCACCCGGGCACCCCGGCTCACAACTTCAGGTCGAGCAACCCATCACCCAGATCCTCGTCAGACAATGTCTGCTGGATCAAGGCACGATGCGCCTGCTCGCTCCACAATTCGAATTTGTCGCCCATACCGAGCAATACCGCCTTCTTTTCAATGCCCACCGCACCGCGGTGGCTGGCGGGAATGCTGATACGGCCGTTGCCGTCGAGCTCGAGATGGGCGGCCGAACCGACCAGCTTCTGCTGCAACAGGCGCACGACGCGCTGGGTGTTGGGCTTGGACATCACGTCGTCGCGGACCCGTTCCCATTCCGACTCGGCATACAGCCACAGGCAGCCGGCTTCGAACGGGTTGTAGGTCAAAACAAGACGGTTGTTGCTGGCACGCGCGACGAGGTCGCGGTAGGCGGTGGGAACCGCCATGCGTCCTTTATCGTCAACTGTGATGGCCGTCTCGCCCTGGAACACGACGCGTGCACCTTTCCTTCGCCCGGTGAAACATTGAACCACGAAAACCCACAAAACACCCGGATTTCCCTCTGATGCCCACCTTAGCAGCGGCCCTAGGGTTGTCAACAACTTTTCAGCGCAGAAATCGCCAGCCACATCAATGGCTTGCAGCAATGTTTAGAGAATTGTTCAAGGCTTATCCACAAGTTGCTGATCCGTCTCAATTTTTGAGATTGAACGGAAGTTCAGGGGTGTGGAGGCGGCGTGAAACATGGCCTGCGCATTCATCCAGACTGCGCTGAAGGCGGCGCCAAACTGCGCAAACCGGGCACAATGACGCCATGTGCCTGCTTGCTATTGGCTGGTTACGTCACCCGCGCTGGCGACTGGTGATGGCCGGCAACCGCGATGAGTTCCACGCCCGCCCGACCGCGGCCTTGGCCCCCTGGCAGGACGAGCCGTCCATCATCGGTGGACGCGACCTGCGTTCGGGGGGTAGCTGGGCAGGTGCAGGCCGTGCCGGGCGCATGGCCGTGGTCACCAACGTGCGTGACCCGCTGGCCGCCCAGGCCGGCCCTTCGCGCGGCGCGCTGGTGGCCGATTTCCTGCGCGGCCGCGAACCGGCCGCCGTGCACATGGACAGGCTGGCGGGCATCGCCGCGGCCTACGCACCTTTCAATCTGCTGCTGGCCGATAGCGACAGCCTTGAATACCTGGGCAATCACCCGGCCGATCGCCAGACGCTGGGACCGGGCGTGCACGGCATGTCCAACGGCGCCCTGGACGCGCCATGGCCGAAGACCCGCCGGCTGATGGCCGCACTCTCGACCTGGCTGGACGACGACGGGGTCGCCGACGGAGTCGGATCCCTTTCGCAAAGCGAAAGGGCTCTGACCCCAGACCTGACCGCGCTATGGAATGCCCTCGCCGACGAACACCGCCCCGCCGACAGCGACCTGCCCGACACCGGCATCGGCCTGGAACGCGAGCGCTGGCTGAGCCCGGCCTTCATCCGCGGCGACGACTACGGCACGCGCGCCAGCACCGTGCTGCTGATCGATGCCGAGGGCCATGGGCAGATGCACGAACGCCGCTTCGGCGCGCAGGGTGTATTCCTCGGTGAGAGCCGCGTCGACTTCTGACGTCATCGCACTTGCCGGCCAGCGGCCGGCACTACCCGGACGGTGCCAGGCGCGTCGGTAGATCCACGCCATCCGTGGATGGCTGCACGCCCAGTAGATCCACGCCATGCGTGGATGGCTGCACGCCCAGTAGATCCACGCCATGCGTGGATGGCATCGCCGAAATGAGAAATGGAGGCGGAGCCGGCCGATAAGCCGGGTTCTGTCGTGGACAGTCATTCCTCTAGGCGTTACGTCGCCGCAACGCTCAAGCAACCTACCCGGATCCAACGCGGGCCGCGCCAATGGATCCCTATTTGGTCTTGCTCCAGGTGGGGTTTGCCGTGCCGGTCTGTTACCAGACTCGCGGTGCGCTCTTACCGCACCATTTCACCCTTACCGGCCTTCCGAAGAAGACGTAGGCGGTATCTTTCTGTTGCACTTTCCGTCGGCTTGCGCCGCCCAGGCGTTACCTGGCACCTTGCCCTATGGAGCCCGGACTTTCCTCGGCACCCCCGAAGGGATGACGCGACTGTCTGGCCGGCTCCGCCAATGCGCATTCTAGCGCAAATGCGATGCGCTCCGCTCCGCTCCGCGCCACCACAATGCGGTAGCGCCGGGCCATGCCCGGCGGTTGCTTGATGCCGCGCTACGCGCTCGCCGGGCACGGCCCGGCGCTACCGGCCGTACAACGCCTTGCGCGGGGCGCCGGTCAGTTCGGCGGCCAGCTTGGCGGCGGTCGACGGCGGCAGATGCTCGCTCAGCTTGGAGTAGACGTGGCGGCCGTGCGCCAGCTGCGCTTCGGCGTCGTCGCCGGCGCCCTGCACCATCACCACGAACTCGCCCTTGCGCTGGTTCTCGTCGGCCTCGATCTTCGCCAGCAGGCCGGCCAGGTCACCATCCAGCACGGTCTCGAACAGCTTGGTCAGCTCGCGCGCCAGCACCGCCGGGCGCTCGGCACCGAAGATCGCCGACATGTCCGCCAGCGATTCGGCGATGCGGTGCGAGGATTCGTAGAACACCATCGTGCGCACTTCGCCGGCCAGCGCCTGCAGGCGGTCGCGGCGGCCACTGGCCTTGGCTGGCAGGAAGCCTTCAAAGGTGAAGCGGTCGCTGGGCAGGCCGGCCACGCTGAGCGCGGCGATGGCCGCGCAGGCACCGGGGATGGGGCTGACCTTGATGCCGGCCGCGCGCGCGGCGCGGACGAGGCGGAAGCCTGGATCACTGACCAGCGGCGTGCCGGCGTCGCTGACCAGGGCCAGCGACTCGCCGGCCTGCAGGCGCGCCACCAGGCGCTGCGACAGGGCCTCTTCGTTGTGCTCGTGCAGGGCCACCAGCGGCTGCTGGATGCCGAAATGGGACAGCAGCTGGCCGCTGCGGCGGGTGTCTTCGGCACAGATGGCCGCCACCGAGCGCAGCACCTCCTGCGCGCGCGGGCTCAGATCGGCCAGGTTGCCGATCGGCGTGGCGACGACATACAGGGTTGGCACACTCATTTCAGCGGTACTCACGGGGCAAGGGTAGAATCCTAGCGTGTACCTGGCCAAGGCCGCTGCCCTCATCGCATGGACCCGATCATGAACAAGCCCGCCGCACGCATCTCCGCCCTGTCGTTGTCGCTGATGCTTCTGGCCGGTTGTGCCACCACCAGCCTTACCAGTGCCCCCGAATCGCCGGCCCAGAGCCAGGCGCTGGCGCTGATCGAACAAGGCAAGCCGCGCGACGCTGCCCTGCAGCTGGAAGCGCAGGCCGCCACCCTGCGCGGCGGTGCCCGCAGCAACACCCTGGCCGATGCGGCCTGGGCCTGGCACCTGGCCGGTGACAGCGCCCGCGCGCGCAGCCTGCTGGGCCAGCTGACCGCCCGCCAGCTGTCCGGCGCCAGCCTGCAGCGTTTCCAGCTGACCAGCGCCGAGCTGGCCCTGGCCGACAAGCAGCCGGCACAGGTGCTGGTCCTGCTGAAGGACGCGGGTGACAACGTGCACCCCAGCCTGCGCACGCGCTGGCACCTGGCCCGCGCCGAGGCACTGCAGGCCAGCGGTGACAGCTTCGCTGCCGCCTCCGAGCGCGCCCGTGCCCACGCCGGCCTGGCCGGTACCGCCCGCAGCGAGAACCAGGCCGCCATCTCCGGCCTGCTCGGCACGCTGGACGACGCCACCCTGCGCAGCCGTGCCGCCGCGCTGCCGGCCAACGACCCGCTGTACAACTTCGCCGGCCGTGCGCTGATCGCCCGTGGCCTGCCGCTGCCGCGCCCGTTCGACCGCGACGGCGCCGCCCAGTTCGATACCAGCAAGCGCCCGCCGGCGATGAGCGATGGCTACCGTCCGCCGGCGAAGATGGCCGTGCTGCTGCCGCTGAGCGGCCGCCTGGCTACCGCCGCACAGCCGGTGCGCGATGGCCTGCTGGCCGCCTATTACGGTGAAAGCCGCCGCCGCCCGGACATCAACTTCTTCGATACCGCCGGTACCCCGGCCGGTGCGCTGGCCGCCTATGACAAGGCCGTGGCCTCCGGTGCCGACTTCGTGGTCGGCCCGCTGGGCCGCGACGAAGTGGATGCGGTCTACGGCCGCCAGCCGCTGCAGGTGCCGGTGCTGGCCCTGAACCGCGGCAAGGATGCGCCGCCGGCCGGCAGCGCCGGTTTCTCGCTGGCGCCGGAAGACGACGGCATCGTCGCCGCCGAATACCTGCGTGGCCGCGAGCGCAACCGCGCCCTGGTCATCAGCAGCAACGACGACACCGGCCGCCGTGCAGCTGCCGCCTTTGCCCAGCGTTTCGCCCAGCGCGGGGGCCAGGTGGCCGCCACGGTCGCTGTGGTCGACGCGGTGGGTGATGTCAGCGCGCAGGTGCGCAATGCCGGCCAGATCGATGCCGTGTTCCTGGCCGTGCGTGCCCCGCAGGCACGCCTGCTGGCACCGCAGCTGGCCCTGGCCGGTGCCGGTGGCGCAACGCGCGTCGGCACCAGCCAGCTGACCACCGGCAGCGGCAAGGCCGAGGAAGACGTGGCGCTGGACGGCATCATCTACCCGAACGAAGCCTGGAACGTGCGCAGCGTGTCCGGCCTGCCGTCGGCCGCGCAGGTGGGCCAGACCCTGCCCAGCGCACGCGGTGCCGCCGGCCGCCTGTTCGCCTTCGGTGCCGATGCGTGGAAGATCAGCGCCTATCTGGAAAAGCTGTCGAACGAGGGTGGCCTCGATGGCGCCACCGGCACGCTGTACCTGGACAGCAACGGCAACATCCTGCGCCAGCCGGCGTGGTCCACCTTCAGTGGTGGCCGCCCGATGCCGATCGTCGGTGGTCGCTGAGCACCTGCAACGGGGCTCGGCGGTGGAAGCCGCCGCCGAGCAGCACCTGCAACAGGCCGGGTTGCAGCCGCGCGCACGCAACGTGCGCTACCGCGGTGGCGAACTGGACCTGGTGATGGACGACGCGGGCACCGCGGTGTTCGTGGAAGTGCGTTACCGCGCACGCGCGGATTTCGGTGGCGGCGCGGCCTCGGTGGATGCGCGCAAATGCCGGCGCCTGGCCCATGCCGCGCTGCTGTACCTGCAAGAGCACCCTGCCCTGGCCGATGCGCCCTGCCGTTTCGATGTGGTGGAGGCCAGTGGCGATCCGCCGCAGCTGCGCTGGCTGCGCGATGCGTTCCGGTTGGATGATTGCTGATGATCACCCATTGCCGGCCAGCGGCCGGCACTACCCCGAGCGATTGCCGGCCAGCGGCCGGCACTACCGTGGTGCGTGACTGATGCCGTCGATCATCACCCATGCCGCCGTGCCGCTGGCGCTGTGGTGCGCCGCTGACCGCGGCCGCATTCCGCCGCGTCTGCTGGCCGCCGGCGTGATTGCCGCGATGCTGCCCGACGCCGACGTGCTGGCGTTTGCCCTGCACATTCCCTACGCCGATGCGTTCGGCCATCGTGGCGCCAGCCATTCGTTGTTGTTTGCCGGCGTGCTGGCCGCGTTGGCGGCGATGCTGGCATTCTTTGGTAATCGCCGACCTTGGTCGGCGGTTTCGAGCCAACCAAGATTGGCATCTACGACATCCACCGTGCAGGCCGCGGTGTTCGTCTTCATCTGCGCGGCCAGCCATCCGCTGCTGGATGCTATGACCTCCGGCGGGCTGGGCGTTGCCCTGGCCTGGCCGTGGAGCGAGCACCGCTTCTTCGCCCCATGGCGGCCGATCCGCGTTTCGCCGTTTGCCCCGCAGTTCTTCAGCGCGCGCGGCCTGGCCACGCTGCTGTCCGAGCTGCGCTGGGTGTGGCTGCCGCTGGCCACCGCCGTGGTCGCCTGGAAACTGATCCAACCCGCCCCTGCCGTCCCCCGGAACCCCTCATGAGCACTGCCCTGCCCGCCGCCCTCGTTGCCGAACTGTCCGCCCTGCTGGGCACGGAGGGCTGGCGCATGGATGACGGTGCGCTGGAGGCCAACGCGCAGGACAACTCCTGGCGCCGGCAACGCCCCGAAGCCGTGGCGCTGCCCGCCGACATCGCACAGGTGCAGGCGCTGGTGTGCGCCTGCCGCACGCACGGCGTGGCCCTGGTCGCGCGTGGAGCCGGCACCGGCACCACCGGTGCTGCCGTGCCGCAGCCGGGCAGCATCGTGCTTTCGTTCACCCGCATGGACCGCATCGTCGAGATCCGCGCCGGCGACCGCTGCGCCGTGGTGCAGCCGGGCGTATTGAACGGCACGCTGCAGCAGGCGCTGGCACCGCACGGCCTGTTCTGGGCGCCGGACCCGTCCAGTGCGGAGATCTGCAGCATCGGCGGCAACCTGGCCTGCAATGCCGGCGGCCCGCGCGCGGTGAAGTACGGCACCAGCCGCGACAACGTGCTGGGCCTGGTCGCCGTCACCGGCACCGGCGAAGTGATCCGCTGCGGCGGCGCCTACACCAAGGACGCCACCGGCTACGATCTGACCCACCTCCTGGTGGGCAGCGAAGGCACGCTGGCGCTGATCGTGGAAGCCACCCTCAAGCTGACCCCGCTGCCGGTCAGCCAGGCCGGTCTGCGCGTGCTGTACCGCGATGCCGATGCCGCGGCCGCCGCGGTATCGCGCCTGATGTCGCAGCCAGTGGTGCCCACGCGACTGGAATTCATGGATGCGCGCAGCCTGCAGCTGCTGCGCTTGAACGGTGCCGAGGTGCCCGAGGCCGGCGCGATGCTGCTGGTCGAAGCCGATGGCGACCACGACACCCTGCCCTACCTGCTGCAGGCGCTCGCGACCGCCGCCGAGGGCGACGGCATGATCGAACTGGACGTGGCGATGGAAGGCCGCGCCCGCGACCAGCTGTGGGCCGCGCGCAAGGCGCTGTCGCCTGCACTGCGCAGCGTTGCGCCGGGCAAGATAAACGAAGACGTGGTGGTGCCGGTGTCGCGCATTCCCGATCTGGTGGCCGGTGTGCAGGCCATGGCGCGCGAGTACACGCTGACCATCGTCACCTTCGGCCATGCCGGCAACGGCAACCTGCACGTCAACATCCTCTACCACCCGGAAGACGCCGACGAAAATGCGCGTGCGCATGCCGCGCTGCCGAAGATCTTCGAACTGACGCTGGCGCTGGGTGGCACGCTGTCCGGCGAGCATGGCATCGGCCTTGCCAAGCGCGATTTCATGGCGCAGGCGTTCACCCCGGCCACGCTGGCGACGATGCGCGCGATCAAGGCCGCGCTGGACCCGGATGGCATTCTCAACCCGGGCAAGGTGCTGCCGGCGGCGTAGCCCGCCCGCAATCCTGTAGCGCCGAGCCCACGCTCGGCTGCATTGCTCTCTGTAGAGCCGAGCCCACGCTCGGCTGACGCGCCCGCGCAAAATGCAGCCGAGCATGGGCTCGGCTCTACAACAGCTGTCGCGATCTGCGCGTTCGTGCAACCGCCGCGGCGCCGCTGCAAGCATTCGTAATTCTTCTACCTTTCCAACTTTTCTCATTGGGCTGCGGGCGCTAACCGCCCATCCTCGACATGCCACCGACAACGGGTGGCACGGGCTTGCAATCCCGTTTGATGAGTGTGTTGTTTACGCTTGCCTGCCGGCGTCGTGCATCCCCTGTGCGCGGCGCCGGCGGGCAATCCGTCCGCGCCTTTATGGCGGGCGGTGCGTGGGGGCCTTGTGCCCGCCGGCGTTTCACACTTGTCTCCGGTATTGCAACCACGCACCGTCCGCCACCCTCGCCTTCGCGCGCGGGTGGCGTCCTGCTTCATGCAC
>JAAIGF010105738.1_pt1 | contig 13100 bp, 17 predicted proteins | sample 6487441 | NCBI WGS metagenome assembly JAAIGF01 (sample SAMN13974129, study PRJNA590717) | phyllosphere metagenome | biome: pepper field; feature: multiple bacterial spot infested pepper fields; material: pepper leaves; isolation source: leaves from pepper fields | host: Capsicum annuum ... | reverse complement strand
CACGGGCGCACCGGCCTGGGCCTGCTTGAGCACGGCGATGATCTGGCTGTCGGTAAAGCGGGACTTCTTCATGGAACCTCCTCGGGAAAGGGTACGAGAAAATTCCACTTCTGGCGTCTGCTAATCGGCGGGGGGATTACCGCCGGCTCGAAGGCCTGACGGGAGGTCGTCATGTCCTTGTCGCAACTGTTTGCCCTTTTCGTTGCGTTGGCGATCCTCGCTGCGTTTGCCGTTGCCGTTGCCGTTGCCAGCGCTCTGCGGCCGAAGGCACGCGAGCGGCGTCATCGTCGCTGCCAGGATCAGGCGAGGCGGGTCTTGGCCAAGATCAACACGATCCCGCTGATGCCGCAGCGTCTGGCCTACCTGCGAAAGATTGATCCCCTCACATTCGAGGAACTGCTGCTGGAGACCTTCGAGCGGCGCGGCTACCGCGTCGAGCGAAATACGCATTACACCGGGGACGGTGGCGTCGACGGTGCGGTGTACCTCAACGGCACGCGGTATCTCCTGCAGGCCAAGCGATACCGCAAGCACATCAACCGCGCTCATATCCTCGAGTTCGCCGAGCTGCTGGAAGCCCGCGGAAGCCGTGGGATCTTCATTCACACCGGCCGCACCGGCGCCGGCGCCCGCGAGCTGGCCACCGCCAATCCGCACCTCACCATCATAAGCGGCCAACGGCTGCTGGACTTTCTCAACTCGGGCCGTCTCGATCGGGAGAATACCAATGCACACCGCACGATGGGAAACTGACACGCGCTGGTACGAGGCCGCCGTGTTCCTCGACCTCGCAGTGCCGGAAGCCGCCCTACTTTCGTGTGATTTGAACCTCAGTCGATCAAGTTCATTTGGCCGGGTTGTTTTTGTACGGCACCCGACTTGCGGGTTGAGCGTTCTTTCATCATGGCTATAAAACTACCGGACGTGGCAATCGCCTCATCTAATTCGCCGAGCCGCATGAGCGAGACGAAAAGAGCACAAGACTTGGCCTGGCAGTTGATCGATTTATTCGGATTGAACTCGATATCAGTAAAACCCGCATAGCGGTTTTTACTTCCGTCAATACGATCGCGTAGCCACTCGCGGTGAGGCCAAATGGCGTTCAGGTACAGCCAGTCGTAGAACACAGTGGTGGGCTGGAGGGGAAATTCGTTTCCTTCAAATTCAAACGCTATCAGGCGGCCAGACTCTTGAAGCCGTGGATCGCGCTTCGCACTGCGCGGGTCGGAAGTAAGCAAGTCGGTAAAGGGCCCACCGTGTTCAAAAACCTTGCTGCCTTGAAACGCGTTTTCGAGCGGGATGTCACCTAACTCGCTTCTCACTTTCAGATGGAAAGCACTCAAATGCTGCCCCGCCTTTTCTTGGGATTTGGTCGAAATCTCAAGCAGAGGCGAGAAGCCAGCAGAATTGGCTGCAGCATGGAGAGCGCTTATGTTTTTCTGCTTTTGAACGGCGGCAAAGCCCGAAGCCCACGGGATATCAAAGTTGACTACTTTGACCAACCCTGGGGCATCGAGCGAGGGAACAAAGATAGGCCGTTCAGCCATTTATATTTCCTATTAAGTTGAGCGGTATCAGCATTGGCACTAGTACCTCGCACTTTTCAGCCTGATCAAGGCGAAGCTTTATCGCCGGATCTTTCCATTCTGTGGATGTGTAAAGCACCTGATAATCTATCACAGGTGCCGCCTCGGCTATAGGGATTGATTCAACGCCGGCTTTATTGGAAACGTCGTTAGTAAATCGAACGCCGGGAAATTGCAAAACGGATGCATGAATCCGCAGAAAAATAGTATTTTGAATCCTGCCATCTCGCCGCGCAATGTATTCCATTGGATGGCTTTCGCGAAAGCACAGGTGCACGTAATTCCCCATCCCTTTTAGAGCATCTGCTTCGTGACTCCACTCATTCCCGCCAGGCGCTGGGACGATGGCACCGCGCCGCTGTAATTCAGCCAAAGGCAGAAGACCGCCTTGCTGTCGAATAAGGGGAAGATTTCGGCGGTCAGTAAAATGATAGAGCCAAGTTATCTGCTTAAGCTGATCGTTCGCATTCATGACTTGACCTATTTGCTTGCGTTGATTCGCGAGCATAGGTTGCGTTTAAACGGTTGCTCATGCAATCCGGCAATGTCGCGTGCCCCTACGCTTTGCTCCGGGTCGGGCTGTCGTGCTTCGCATCGAGCCCCGCTGCGCGTGTCTCGCCCCTTCGGGCTTCCATCCACGGCCCTACGGGCCTCTCACGCCTCCGGCCGCACGCGGCCTGCGCGCTCCGCTTGCCCTGTTCGGCGGCCAGCTGGCGCTGGCCAGCGTGCATGACCGCCGCACGCCGGCAGAGCCGCAGCGAGGCGGGGCAGGTCGTCCTCGTCTTGCCCACCGTGCGTGCTGCGCCAGGCGGGCGGAACCGCCCGGCGCAGCCGGCCTTGGGCCGCGCCCCGTGGACAAGACGAGGACGACCTGCAATCGGCAGGCCCGCCCACCCCTGACCGCACAGCTTCCCCGACGCCTGGGGATAGGTGGAGCTATCCCCGACGGCGACGGGCAGCGCTGCGCGCTGGCTGTGGATCAGGCGTGGACGGCCGCGTGAGCCCTGTGGCGGCCGCCTGGCGGCGTCCACCCTCCGGGTCGCCGTCCGGGCGCCCCTGCGCGCCCCTGACGGGGCTTGCCGGCCCTTCCGCGCGATCGTCGGGGCTCGGCAGAGCCGGTCGGCCGCTATCAGCCCTTGAACCTGCACCACGTCGCCGGCGCGAACAAGGGGCTTTCGCGGCATAAACGGTTCCCCCCGCTGCGCGGGTCCCCCCATTTATTCCACGGTCCCCTTGCTCGCGCCGGCGCCGCAGCGCAGGACAGGCCTACCGCGCCCGACCGGCTCCGCCAAGCAGACCCCCGCCGAGGATCTTCCTGCGCTCCAGGGCCAGAGGAAGGAGACGGCCGCTGCGCGTCCATCGCCTCCAATCGCACCGGCTGCGCCGGCGCGAAAAGCCCGCAACCCTCCCTCACCACCTAGCAGGCCCGAAGGGCGAAGCGGTGCGCTGAATCTGTCTTGCGGCGTAAATGAACGAAAGCAGAATATCTATTGACATGTGTTGACAAAACTAGCCGTTTCGTCCTATTATTGTCCTATCGGAATGCAACATTAGTCTCATTTCCTTCCGATCCGGCCGGGGTCAGTGGCGGCAACCACCCCCGGACGGTCCACCAACTCGCAGGAGAAAACTGCATGTCCACCATCGATTTCATGGAAACCCATGTGCCGTTCAACCGGCTCACTCGATCCCCCAAGAACGTGCGCCGCACCGGTCGCGATACCCCCGAATACAAGGCAGGCATTGAAGCGTTGGCGGCCTCGATCCTCACTCAAGGTCTGTTGCAAAACCTCATCGTCCACCCGGTCGCCGAAGGCGTGTTCGGTGTAGCCGCCGGCCAGCGCCGACATGACGCCATCCACTTGCTGGTCAAAACCGGCAAGATCGATCCGGATTGGGCCGTGCGCGTGACTGTCGTAGACGAGGACAACGCGACCGCCATCAGCCTTGCTGAGAACATCCAGCGCGAAAACATGCTGCCTGCTGACGAGTTCGACGCCTTCCAGCTGTTGACCGTCGAGCGCTGGACCATCGACCGCATCGCAGATGCCTTTGGCGTGACGCCGCTGGTCGTAGAGCGCAGGTTGAAGTTGGCTAAGGCAGCGCCGGAGTTGATCGAGCGATTCCGTGCTGGTGAGCTATCCACCGATCAGATGATTGCCCTTTGCGCGACCGACGATCATGCCGTCCAGGTCGAAGTGTGGAATTGCATGGGCTCGCGTAGCTATGCCAACGGGCCAGCCGACCTGCGCCGCGTCGTGCTGGCGAAGGACGTACAGGCCGACCGCGATCCGCGTGTGGCTTTCATTGGTGGCATCACGGCCTACGAGGCCGCAGGCGGCGAGGTGCGCCGCGACCTGTTCACGGGCGACGGACAAGGCGCGATCTTGACCAATCCGGTGCTGCTCGATCAGCTGGTAGCTACCAAGCTGGAAGACGAAGCCGAGAAGCTACGGGCCGAGGGCTGGGGCTGGGTCGAGGTGTGGACCGAATACGACTACACCGCAATGGGGCGGCTCGGTGTTGTGCAGCCGACTGCACTCACGCTATCGGACGACACGCAGGCCGAATTGTATAGCTTGGAAACCGAGCGTTCCGCGCTGCTCGATGAGCAGGAGGCAATGCGTCGCACAGCCGAAAACGACGATAGCGAATTCACCAACGAGCAATGGGAGCGCGATAGCGAAATCGAGGAACGCATCGAAGCTATCACCCTCGCTATTTCCAAGATTGAGGACGATCACGCTTCATTTGCGCCAGAGGTAATGCAAGCGGCGGGCGCGGTGGTGATTTTCAACCGTGGCACCTTGCAGATCGAGCGCGGCCGCGTTCGCGCCGCAGACCGCAAGCAACTGGAGCAAGCGACTGGCAGCAGCTCTGCCGTGTCCGGTGGACGCGAAACCGAACCGGCAGGCCGCAAGGGTGATTCGGTATCCGACGCGCTGCGCCGTTCCCTGTTGGGCCATCGCAACTTAGCCGCACAGGTCGAAGTCGCCAAGCGTCCAGACGTTGCCAAAGTGCTGATGGCAGTGTGGGCGGTCCAGCACATCCTGAGCCGCGTCGGTGGTGGCCTTCGTGGCACCCGCGCCCCGACCGACCTTGCCATTACGGAAACCTGCTACGGCTGCGGGCGTGTCATGCCGATTACCGATGAAACCGGTACGGCCAAGGCCAAAGCGTTTGCAGAGGAATGCATAGCTCTCGCAAAGAAGCTGCCCGATGCTGCGGAAAAGCAGTGGGACGCGATGGCCGCGATGAGCGGCGAGGAACTGGACAAGATAATCGCCTATGGCGTTGCCCTGTCCGTCTCCATCACCGACGACCACAAGGGCCTCACCGGCAAGCTGCTGGACGCGCTCAACTTCGACATGTCATCGCATTTCGAGGCCACCACCGAAACCTATCTTGGCCGCGTGCCCAAGACGCTGATCGTCGATGCATTGCGCGAAGCCGGGAAGATCAACGGCCAGACCGACAAAGACGCGCTACTGGCGCTGAAGAAGGGCGCGCTGGCCGCCGAAGCTGAAACGCGCCTTGCGGGTTCGGGCTGGGTGCCCAAGGGCATTCGCACGCCTAAGCCGAAGGCTGCGCCCGTCGCGAAGAAGCAGGCCACACCGAAGGCCAGCGCACCGAAGGCCGCGAAGACCGCGAAGGCCGCGCCGAAGTCAAAGAGCCGCAAGGCCAAGGCCGAAAGCGCAGCAGCACTCGATGCCTGATCGCACAGGTGGCCGGGTTCGCCCGGCCACTGTCCCTGCCCTTCGCCGGATGATCGCCATGAACCAGACCAATCATGTTCTTGCCGCCCTCGCCCAAGCGCCCGACCCGGCCCTCGCCGCCGAGACATGCCGGATCTTCATTCGTTCGATGCTTTTCAACGAGGGCGAACATGTCGAGTGGGAATCCCTCGATGCGGTGTTGGCCCTTGCGCTGCGCGCGTTCGGGCTGGGTGAGCTGGAAGACCTTGATCCCAACTTGCTAGGTCCCCTGCCTACCAATGCGCCGCTTTGCGGAGACAGCACCGATGGCCAGTGATCCCCACATCAAGGCTATCGTCAAGCTGATGGAGGCGTGCCGTTACCGGCACGACCTCTACACGGTTTTTTCCGACTGCATTTCTTGCATGGCATTGGCTATTAGCAACGCAGTGGACTTTGCCCAAAGCAAGGCCCGCGAAGCCCGTTACCTCGAAATTGTCGGACGCTACGACCAGGACGTGATCGACGCGTTTCCCAAGGTGCTCGCCGAAGTGACGATGGCCTTGGAGGCGGGACCCGGCGACGTGCTCGGCGCGGTCTTCGGCGCGCTGGAATTGCACAACACCGCGCGAGGGCAGTTTTTCACGCCGTTTGAGGTATGCCGGATGATGGCCCGTATGCAGATCGGCGACGGCGCGGAGGCCCGCGCGATCGTCGAGCGCCAAGGCTTTGTCACGGCCTGTGAGCCCGCCTGCGGTGCAGGCGCGCTCATCATCGCGCTCGCCGAGGCGATGCAGAACGCCGGCATCAACTACCAACGGCATCTGCACGTCACGGCGGTGGACGTTGACGCGCGTGCCGCGCACATGGCCTACGTGCAGTTTTCCCTGCTGCACATCCCCGCTGTCGTCATCGTCGGCAATGCGCTCACGTTGGAGGAGCGCGAACATTGGTTCACGCCGGCACACGTCATAGGCGGCTGGAATACGCGGCTTGCCGCGAGGGAACGTCGCGAGGTTGCCGCCTCGCCGGCTATTGCTGTTCCCACCTGCGAGGAAGGCGGCGGCGTTGCCGCGCCCGCCGCGCCCGCCGCGCCATCGAGCGGACGCCGCGAACAGCGGCTCGCTCACCAGACCGGGCAACTCACGCTGTTTTAGCCCGCTAACGGTCGCGCAACATCTGCATATTCAGCAGCTGCGCGGCTTTCTTTCCTGCAGCCCGCTTGGCAGATCCAAGCGGGCTTTTTTGCGGTTGCCAACGGCACTGCGTCAGGCTGCGCGGGCCTCGCCCTGCGCATGCTCCATGCTGGCCAACATGTTCGCGCAGCTGCCCCGCTCGCGTTCCCCGAGGCCGGACCGCGCGCCCAAGACCTGCCAGCGCGCAGCCGCCGAAATCCATAGTTTCTCCGCGTCAGGAAACGCCGCGCCGATTAAGGTCTCAGCGTGGGCAATCAAGCTTTCTTCCAGTGCAGTCAGATGCATCGTCAGATCCTGCTGGTGGGTGTTCGGCCAGATTAGCAAAGCGGCCGGCGCACGCTTGGGTTAGTTGCCCTTGGCATAGCGCGTCACGTCGGCTGCAGGTCGGTCGCCACAGCTGGAGCAGCGCAGCCGTTGCACCAGGTCGTGCAACAACAAGTTCGCCGGCACCTGGTGGGTGTCGGCAAATTCTCCGACCTGCACAACTACTCGCCGGCCACAGTTGCAGGCCATTCGCAGATAGCAGTTTCTGCGATACCAAATCGGGTCGACGGGTTTTGGTCGGTTGTAATTGGCGGCCACGTCGTCCTATAGCTCAGCAAGCGCGAAAAGGGAACGAAGCGTAAGGGCTAGAGCGTGATGGCGTGCCCCTACGCTTTGCTCCGGGTCGGGCTGTCGTGCTTCGCATCGAGCCCCGCTGCGCGTGTCTCGCCCCTTCGGGCTTCCATCCACGGCCCTGCGGGCCTCTCACGCCTCCGGCCGCATGCGGCCTGCGCGCTCCGCTTGCCCTGATCGGCGGCCAGCTGCCGCTGGCCAGCATGCGCGATCGCCAGCTGCCGGCGCCGGCGGCGCCAACACCCGGCGAGCAGTTCGCCCACCTCTTGCCCACCGTGCGTGCTGCGCCAGGCGGGCGGAACCGCCCGACGCAGCCGGCCTTGGGCCGCGCCCCGTGGACAAGACAAGGACGACCTGCAATCGGCAGGCCCGCCCACCCCTGACCGCACAGCTTCCCCGACGCCTGGGGATAGGTGGAGCTATCCCCGACGGCGACGGACAGCGCTGCGCGCTGGCTGTGGATCAGGCGTGGACGGCCGCATGAGCCCTGTGGCGGCCGCCTGGCGGCGTCCACCCTCCGGGTCGCCGTGCGGCGCCCCTGCGCGCCCCTGACGGGGCTTGCCGGCCCTTCCGCGCGATCGTCGGGGCTCGGCAGAGCCGGTCGGCCGCTATCAGCCCTTGAACCTGCACCACGTCGCCGGCTAATGCGAGCAAGGGGCTTTCGCGGCATAAACGGTCTCCCCCCGCTGTGCGGGTCCCCCCATTTATTCCACGGTCCCCTTGCTCGCGTCGACGCCGCAGCGCAGGACGGGCCTACCGCGCCCGACCGCCTCCGCCAAGCAGACCCCCGCCGAGGATCTTCTGCGCTCCAGGGCCACAGGAAGGAGACGGCCGCTGCGCGTCCGTCGCCTCCAATCGCACCGGCTGCGCCGGCGCGAAAAGCCCGCAACCCTCCCTCACCACCTAGCAGGCCCGAAGGGCGAATCGGTGCGGTGAATCTGTCTTGCGGAGTTGATGAACGGAAGCAGAATGTCTATTGACATGTATTGACAACTGCGCCTTTTTGTCCTATTGTTGTCCTATCGGAATGGCACATTAGTCCTAATTAATTCCGATCCGGCCGGGGTCAGTGGCGGCAACCACCCCCGGACGGTCCACCAACTCGCAGGAGAAAACAGCATGCTCGCCAGTCGTTTCGGCCGTAAATCCCACGGCATCCGCTCCGCCCAACCGCTGACCAATGACGAAATCGCTCGCTTCGCGCCTTCGATCTTCGCCAACGAGGCACACGAAAGCCGCTCGCAGCGATACACGTATATTCCAACCATCGATGTGCTCGATGGTCTGCGCAAGGAAGGGTTTTCCCCGTTCATGGTCGTGCAGACCCGCACCCGCAACCCCGACAAGCGGGAGCACACCAAGCACATGATCCGCATGCGTCACGCCAACCAGATCCAGGCAGGCGAGGCGAACGAAATCATCCTGCTCAACAGCCATGACGGCAGCTCTTCCTACCAGATGCTGGCCGGGGTTTTCCGCTTCGTGTGCCAGAACGGCATGGTCGTCGGCGATACGGTTGGCGACATCCGTGTGCCCCACAAGGGCGATGTCGTCAGCCAAGTCATCGAAGGTGCCTACCAGGTGGTGGACAGCTTTGCGGCCGCTGACGAGCAGCGTGAGGGCATGCAGAGTCTGACGCTGGCAGAAGGCGAGCAGACCGCATTCGCGCGTGCTGCCCTCGCACTGCGCTACGACGACGACACCGCCCCTGCCCCGATCACCGAACAGCAGCTGCTGACCCCGAAGCGCTGGGAGGATCGCAAGCCGGACCTGTGGACGACGTTCAACCGCGTGCAGGAAAACATGGTGCGTGGCGGTTTGCGCGGTCGTAACGCCAAGGGACGGCCCACCACCACCCGCCCCGTCAACGGCATTGACCAGAGCATTAAGCTCAACCGTGCGCTGTGGGTGCTGGCCGCAGAAATGCGTCGACTGCACCACTAATCCCCTACCCTGCCCCGGCTACGGCCGGGGCAAGCCTCACGGAGTTTCGGTCATGAACACACGCAATCTTTCTCTGCCCGCCGTCGAAGATTTCAAGGCACGTTTCGCCGGCTATATCGGCGCAAGCCATGCCCGCATTGCCCGTCAGTGGAAGTCGGCGGAAGCCATCGAATTGGCAACCCGCCATAGCCAATTCGCCATCGTGGCACTGCAAGCAAATTGCTTGGATGCGGTAATCGCCTTGCTCAATGAAGCTGCTGCGGCCGGCATTCGCGGCGATGAGCGCGATAACCCGTTCAAGGAGTTGCGCCGCGATTTCGAGGGTGAAGCCAAATTGCTGAACCTTCAGTTCGACGAATGGTCAGCGGAGGCGGAAACCCCGGCGCAGGCTCATGGCATCACCTATGAGCCGGAAGCTGAAGCCGAAAAAATCAAGACGTTGCGCAAAGCTGCAACCGACAGCAAGGCCTCGCTATGAGCGAGAGCATCGTTGACATCATTGAAACTCAGTGCCGGCGTTGCGGTACGCCATTGCGAACCCTTCGCCATAGCCCGCTCGGTTTGGATGAGCTGAAACAGCGGCTCGGCAGCATCTGCACAGAATGCATGACCGCAGAGGAACGCGCCCAGATCGCGCAGGCGCAAATCGGTGCGTTGCATCTGGCTGCTGCCATCCGCCGTCTGCAGGAGGAATGAAACCATGCCGGACCAAATTGCCCTGTTGGCCCAGCAGTTGAACGAGGCGACGCGCCGGGGCGATTTGGCCGGTGCTTACGCCACGCTCAAAGGCTTGCGCATCAACGACGCCGCACGCGTTGCCCTGGAAGCGGGATTTGCAGTGACCAGCACCCAGCAGCGCAAACCCTTCTTTCGACAGCTGGAGTGCGAAATCGCCGAGGCCGCACGTCGTCGCGTCGATGGGTGGAGTCTGCGGCAGTGATAGAGTTGTCAATAGAGTCTCTGTAAACATTGACAGATATTGACGGAAATGTGAGTTTAGGAGTATCGCAAACCCAGCAGGCGGGAGCATCACGCCCCGCCCCATTACGCAGGAATATCGCAGCAATGCAGAAAGTGCCCATGACCGCCGCGGAATTTGAAAGCATCCAGCCACGGTTAGGAAGGCTCACTGTCGACACCGTCCAGATCGCCCGACGCGTGCTTGTAGATGGAAAGTCACAGGCAGAAGCAGCCGAGGAAAACGGCCTCAGCCGACAGCGTGTCAGCCAGATGGTTCAACGGGTCATGGCCGCTGCGAGCGAGTTTCCGCCCGACTGGGAACGCGTCGATGAGTGGATGCCACCGGATTTGGCCAAACACGTGCGCGCCCTTGCAGCCGAAGCCCGCACGACCACACAGGAGAAAAATCATGCTTGACGCACACGAAATCGAAGATCGCCGCCGCGCTGTGGCCAACGCGATCGCATCCCAACGGCTCGAAGGTCTTGAGGTCGATGCCCAGACCCGGGCAGAGCTCGACCAGGTGGCACTCGGTGAGCTTGAGCCAGCAGACGTGATTGCGAGCATCCGCCGGCGACTTGTCTCTAGCAACGAGTAAAAGTCGACTGACGATGGCAGCGAAATACGACACCCTTTCGGATCCCTATGTCGATCAGACCACCGGGATCATGCGCAACTCGGTAGGAGCGCGCACGCAACCCGAGCTAGACCGTATCGAAGCCGCGTTCGCATCGGTGCGGGCCTACGAACTTGAAAAGGGTCCGGCCATCGGTCGCTACGACCTCGATCACCTGCGCAGCATTCACCGCAGTTTGTTCGGCGACGTGTATCCCTGGGCCGGGGAAATTCGGTCCGTCGTTATCGAGAAGGGCGAAACGCGCTTTGCCATGCCCGAACATATCGAGGGCGCCGGCGCGCAGCTGTTTCGCCAGCTGGCTCGAGAACAGAACCTGCGAGGCCTGGGAGCCGACGATTTCGCCAGTCGGGCAGGGCACTATCTTGGCGAAATCAACGCTCTGCACCCGTTCCGTGAAGGCAACGGTCGCGCGCAGCGCGCTTTCATCGGTCAGCTGGCCAGCGACGCCGGCTATTCCATTGCTTGGGATCGTGTCAGCCGCGACGACATGACCCGCGCCTCGATCGATGCTTATCACAGCACCCCTGACCGGCTTGCCCAGCTGATCCGCGACAACCTCACCGATCGCGACCACGCACGGGCGGTGGAACTGGGCCGATCGCTGGCTGGCGCCGGCGCCAGCGTTGGCTATGCCGAGCTGGGGCAGACCTACACCGGTCGCGTGCTGGGGGCGACCGAGCGGTATGTGGTGCAAGAGCGCGCGGACCTGCCGGGGGAGCTGGTCTTGCACAATCGCTACCGCGTTGTAGGCGACCTAGAGGCCCAGCGCGGCCAGGCTGTCGAGATTCGATATCCGCAAGGTGACGTCGCGCTGGTCATGCCTGCCAAGGCACATGACGGACCAGCCAAGGAAAAAGCCAGCCCAGATAAGGGCAGCGACTTCGGCCGAGACTTCGGTCGGTAGAACAGGGCAGTCGCAGCAACTGCGATCACGCCCCCGCACAGCCTTGTCGCCGCCTATCTCACGTTTTGTAGCTACTGATTTTCTCGACTAAGTGCCGTCGACGGGGCCGGCGCGAGGCGGGGGCAACTCGCCCACCTCTTGCCCACCGTGCGTGCTCCGCCAGGCGGTCGGAACCGCCCGACGCAGCCGGCCTTGGGCCGCGCCCCGTGGACAAGACGAGGACGATCTGCAATCGGCAGGCCCGCCCACCCCTGATCCACAACTTCCCCGACGCCTGGGGATAGGTGGAGCTATCCCCGACGGCGATGGGCAGCGCTGCGCGCGGGCTGTGGATCAGGAGTGGACGACTGCGTGAGCCCTGTGGCGGCCGCCTTGCAGCGTCCACCGAAAAGCCAAAACGCGGTTCGCAGTGGGTGGCTGACGCGGTGATGCGGTAACACCAAGGATCATCACTCCCAATGGCGCCGACGCGTTCTCAGCGCGTGTGGTGCGTTAGCCGTAGGGGCGTTGCCCCTACATTCCATTTGCCTTGTCGATAGCCGGGAAGGGGGAGGGGAAGGGGAAGGGGAGGGCTGAAGCTGAATGCAATACAACAAGTATTGACAACTATTGACAAAAGCCTTTTTTTGTCCTATATTTGTCCTATCGGAAGGATATTTAAATCCTATTTCTTTCCGATATCCCGAGTCACGGCGGCAACCGTGTCGGGATCTCCATTGAATCTGCAGGAGATGAGCATGACGATTGTTTACGGAGGTTGCATTGAGCCTGGTGGGATGAAGCTAGACAACGAGGTGCATTCCATTGAGTGCCCTCAGTGCGGCCAGGAGGCAAGCAAACACAGCTGGCAACGCTGTGAAGGTTCGATCAATCATTACTGGTCGGTGCACTGCGATCACTGTGGGTATCGAGTCGGTAACGACGATGACGATGATGATGACGACCGCCCGCCCTATCCCTATGAGCTAGAGGGCGGCCCGAGCTACGCGGAGTGGGTTAACGAGCCCGATGAGCCGGATGATGATTTTCCGGGCTTCTGGCAAGAAGTCGGTTCTGAAGAGCCGGCGGTAGGGCCGGAGCCGATGACAGCAATATGCGGTCCGGCCAAGGCGGAATGGATGACGCGTGACGACCTGATCGCTCTGACGCAAGGGCGGCCGCTGGGTTTTTCGTAATGGGGGTGAAAAAGATGCCCCCGCAGATTATTGCTACTCGTGTCGCCGATATTGATCGCACTCCATTTCTAAAAGCACATTTCGGCGAAGATATTTTAACTAGGCAAAGGCGCGTGCGGAGGATTTACACGTGGCTCGATATTCTCTCTCCAGGAGTTCGCGGATGCCAATGGCACTTATATTCGTTGTCGAATAGTGGCTTTTACATGGCCCCGTCATGGGGTGTGCCGCTATGCCTCAAAGTTCCTCCTGATTAGCCCCGACCTTCAGCCAGCAGTCGCAGGATCTGCGCCGGGCGGGGTTGATGGTGTCGTCACCTGAAGTCAACGAGGTGGCGAGATGAGCATCAACACTGTGCAGTTCCAGGCTGGATTGTCGATGCCTGAGT
>JAAIGF010105602.1_pt1 | contig 13126 bp, 13 predicted proteins | sample 6487441 | NCBI WGS metagenome assembly JAAIGF01 (sample SAMN13974129, study PRJNA590717) | phyllosphere metagenome | biome: pepper field; feature: multiple bacterial spot infested pepper fields; material: pepper leaves; isolation source: leaves from pepper fields | host: Capsicum annuum ... | reverse complement strand
TCTTCGCCACAATCAAGATCGCAAGTCTTGCCATGCTGTGGTTTGCGGCACCCGGATCGCCCGTCCTCTGGACGGCCATATTCATGATACTGGCGTCGATTGCGGCGGAGTTCTCCATCGTTTTCAATGATTCCATGATGCCGCGGCTGACGAACCCGGAGAATGTCGGGCGCATCTCCAATACCGCCTGGGGGCTTGGTTATCTCGGTGGCATGATCGTTCTCATATTCGTCGTCCTGTTTCTGGCGGCCAATCCGCAGACCGGCGTGACGATTTTGGGCGTTCCTGCGCTTTTCGGGCTCGATCCGGCGACGGGAGAAGATGCACGCATCACCGGACCGATTGCCGGGCTCTGGTATCTCGTCTTCATAATTCCGATGTTCCTTTTCACGCCCGACGCAAAGAAGGGCTTGCCGCTTGGACCTGCGGTGCGGTCTGGTTTGGGCGAGCTGAAGGCTACATTGAAGGAGCTGCGCCATCGCCCGCTCATCACGCGTTTTCTTATCGCGCGGATGCTCTATCAGGATGGCGTGAACGGGCTTTTGATCCTCGGTGGTGCGTTTGCTGCTGGCATGTTCGGCTGGGCGACCATGGAAATCGGGATTTACGGCATTATCCTCAATGTCGTTGCCATTGGCGGCTGCTTTGCTGCAGGCCGCCTTGATCAAAGGCTCGGGTCCCGAACCACGATCACCATCAGCCTTGCCCTGCTCCTGATCGCAACGCTTGGTATCGTCTCGACGCAAAAGACATCGACACTGTTCGGATTGCTGCAATTTTCCAGCGAGCAAGCGCATGGCCTCTTCTCCAGCGGGGCGGAGAAGGCCTATCTGGTCTATGGGGTGCTGATCGGCCTCGCTTTCGGCCCCGTACAGGCTTCGTCCCGCTCCTATCTCGCGCGCAATATCACGGTTGCAGAGGCGGGACGCTATTTCGGCATCTATGCCCTATCGGGTCGCGCGACCAGCTTCATGGCAACGCTTCTGTTTTCGGCTGCAACATATGCCACTGGCTCCGCCCATATCGGCATGGCGACGCTTACGCTGTTTCTTGGAGCGGGGTTTGTCTTGCTTCTACGTGTGCCGGAAAAGATTCAGAGCTGATCGAGCTTGGTCTGAAGCGTTCGCAGCTGCGCTTTCAGCTCGTCAATTTCAGAAGCATCCGGCTTGCGCTGTTCCTTCTGCGCCTGCGGCATGGCGAAGGGCGTGAACATCTGCATCGTCTGCTTGAACAGTTCGGTATTCCGCTTCACCTGCTCTTCCATCAGCTGAAACGGAGCAGAGAAATTCTTGGCGAGCGAGGCATCCCCGAAAGCCTTGCCCATATGCTCCTGCATCTGGCTCTGCTGTTCCGAAAACGTCTTCATCGAATGTTCGAGGAAGGTCGGCACCACCATCTGCATCTGGTCGCCGTAATAGGAGATGAGCTGCCGCAGAAAAGCGGTGGGTAGAAGCGTGTTGCCGGTCTTTGCTTCCTGTTCCACGATGATCTGCGTCAGAACGGCATGGGTAATGTCTTCGGACGTCTTGGCATCCTGAACTTTGAATTCTTCGCCGCGCTTTACCATCTTGGCCAGATCTTCCAGCGTTACATAGGTGCTGGTGCCCGTATTATAGAGCCGCCGATTGGCGTATTTCTTGATGATGGTCTCGCCGCTGTGTTTTGCCATGCTCGCCTCCTCGCGATGCTGGTATCTTCTTTTTTCTTGTTGTTTTTGCTCTTCCCATCTTCAAGATTATGCTCAAATAGAGCGCGCTGACAAATGGTTTGTGCGATGCAGCAGTCAAATTTTTGCGCAGCATTTTCTTCCCCGGTCGCCTTTTATTTCCCTGCTCGACAAATATTCAGAGCCAAATTGACTTGGGGCTGAAGCTTTGACAGTCTCGCGCTGCAATATGGGAGAGAAACATGCCTTCGCCGTCCATCGTCATCGCCAGCGCTGCCCGCACTGCAGTCGGTTCATTCAACGGCAGCTTTGCCAATACGCCAGCCCACGAACTTGGAGCCACCGCCATTCAGGCCGTGCTCGCGCGGGCAGGGGTCGAGCCGCAGCAGGTCGATGAGGTGATCCTCGGTCAGGTACTGACCGCTGGCGAAGGACAGAACCCGGCGCGTCAGGCGGCAATGAAGGCAGGCGTCCCGCAGGAAGCAACGGCGCTCGGCATCAACCAGCTCTGCGGTTCGGGTCTGCGCGCGGTAGCGCTTGGAATGCAGCAGATTGCGACGGGCGACGCATCCATCGTGATTGCGGGCGGCCAGGAATCCATGTCCATGGCACCGCATTGCGCGCATCTGCGCGGTGGCGTGAAGATGGGTGACTTCAAAATGGTGGATACCATGCTGAAGGATGGTCTGACCGACGCTTTTTACGGCTATCACATGGGGATTACGGCTGAAAACATCGCGCGCCAATGGCAGCTTTCGCGCGACGAGCAGGATGAATATGCCGTGCGCTCGCAAAACCGCGCGGAAGCGGCGCAGGCGGCTGGCCGTTTTGCCGATGAGATCGTCCCCTTTGTCATCAAGGGACGCAAGGGCGACATCACCGTGTCGGCTGACGAGTATATTCGTGCAGGCGCCTCACTCGAAACCATGGCAAAGCTTCGCCCTGCTTTCGACAAGGATGGCAGCGTGACTGCGGGCAACGCATCCGGGCTCAATGACGGCGCTGCTGCCGTGCTTCTGATGACGGAAGAAGAGGCGATCAAGCGCAATATCCAGCCTTTGGCACGCATCGCATCTTGGGCAACGGCTGGCGTCGATCCGCAAATCATGGGCACCGGGCCGATCCCCGCCTCCCGAAAAGCGCTTGCGAAAGCAGGCTGGTCCGTCGGCGATCTCAATCTGGTGGAAGCCAATGAAGCTTTTGCGGCGCAATCCTGCGCGGTGGTGCGCGATCTTGCGCTTGATCCCGAGATCGTCAACGTCAATGGTGGCGCAATCGCCATCGGCCATCCCATTGGCGCATCTGGTGCGCGCGTGCTGAATACGCTTCTGTTCGAAATGAAGCGTCGGAACGCTGCCAAGGGGCTTGCCACGCTCTGCATCGGTGGCGGCATGGGTATTGCCATGTGTATCGAAGGCCTCTGACACACCTCATCATTGAAATGCCACTTTGGCCCATCTAAAGGCTAATTCAGCGAAATGGAGAGCCTTCAAAATGAGCCGGGTGGCGTTGGTAACAGGTGGAACGAGCGGTATCGGCGCGGCAATTGCCAAGGCTTTCCATAAGGCAGGCTACAAGGTGGCCGTGAACTATGCCTTTACTGAAGATCGTGCGGAGGCGTTTCGGCAGACGACCGGCATTCCGGCATTCCAGTGGGACGTTCGCGATTACGATGCCTGTGTGGCGGGCGTGGCGGAAGTCGAGCGAACACTTGGGCCCGTGGAAATTCTGGTCAATAATGCCGGTATTACCCGCGATGCCATGTTTCACAAAATGACGCCGCAGCAGTGGCGCGATGTGGTCGACACCAATCTCACCGGTGTCTTCAACATGACGCATCCCGTCTGGCCGGGGATGCGTGAGCGCGGCTTTGGACGCATCATCACCATCTCGTCGATCAATGGACAGAAGGGGCAGGCGGGTCAGGTCAATTATTCCGCCGCCAAAGCGGGGGATATCGGTCTTACGAAGGCTCTGGCGCAGGAAGGCGCATCGCGCAATATTACCGTCAACGCCATCTGCCCCGGCTATATCGGCACGGAGATGGTGCGGGCAGTTCCCGAAGCCGTTTTGAACGAGCGCATCCTGCCGCAAATTCCCGTGGGAAGACTTGGCGAACCGGAAGAGATTGCGCGCTGCGCTCTTTTTCTCGCCTCGGATGATGCGGGTTTCATTACCGGTTCCACCCTGACAGCGAATGGCGGGCAGTATTTCGCTTGAGTGAGCGCCGATCGCACGTCTTGCACGGCTTTTTTAAAAGCCGATCTACAAAAAGTTGATCGGCGAAAATACTCACTTTTTAACGCCTAAATTTCTGAAAATACGATAATTTTCGTATAGTTTAGAAGCGCTCTAATATGTGCGGCTTCTGAATATTAGATGTTTTTCTTGACATGGAATGTCCTATTTTGGTTTAACAGCGAAAACAACGTGTTGCGTCACACAGGCAATGAACCATGCTCGTTTGCAGCTGCAATTACATCACCGATAATGACATCCGCGACGTCATCAATGAGATGCTTGACGAGGACTGTTGGCAGCTTATCGTGCCTGCGAAGGTTTATCACGCAATGCAGAAGCGCGGTCGCTGCTGCGGCTGCTTTCCCACTGTCGTTGACCTGATTATCAAGACCACGGAAGAATATCATGCTCGTCGGCACTCGACGGAAGCAGAAGTTTTTGATTTTATGTCCCGCCTGAAACAATTGCATGAAGACAACAGGAGAGCGGACATTGAAAGGCGACAAAAGAGTCATCGAGCAGCTTAACGAGGCATTGTTCCTCGAACTCGGTGCAGTCAACCAGTACTGGCTTCATTATCGGCTTTTGAACGACTGGGGCTATACGAAGCTCGCCAAGAAAGAGCGCGCCGAGTCGATCGAAGAGATGCAGCACGCCGATAAGATCATCGACCGCATTATCTTCCTCGAAGGCCATCCAAACCTTCAGACCGTTGCACCTCTGCGCATCGGCCAGAACGTCAAGGAAGTTCTGGAAGCCGACCTCGCTGGCGAATATGACGCCCGCACGGCTTACAAGAAGTCTCGCGATATCTGTCACGATGCCGGTGACTACGTTTCCATGAAGCTGTTCGAGCAGTTGCTGATCGACGAAGAAGGTCATATCGACTTCCTCGAGACACAGCTCGATCTTCTCAACAAGATCGGTGAAGCCAAGTACGGCCAGCTCAACGCTGACTCGGCAGATTCTGCCGAATCCGAGTAATCGACTGATCTAAAAGAAAAAGGCGGCATCTCTGCCGCCTTTTTTATTGCCTTCAGTTTGCTGTCAGATGGCGAAACTCGGCGACGACCTGCTCATAGACCGCCCGCTTGAAGGGAACGATCAGCTCCGGCAGGCTCTCCATCGGCTTCCAGTCCCAGGCATCGAATTCGGCCTCATGATTGCCGGGCGGTGGGTCGATCTGGATTTCGCTTTCGTCGCCATCGAAGCGGAAGGCGAACCAGCGCTGTGCCTGGCCGCGATATTTGCCTCTCAGACCGATGCCGATCAGTTGTGGCGGTAGGTCGTAATGGATCCAGTCACGCGCCTCCGCCAGAAGCGTAACGGTCTTCATACCCGTTTCTTCATAGAGTTCGCGGATCGCCGCCGTCAGCGGCTTCTCGCCCTCATCAATTCCGCCCTGCGGCATTTGCCAGAGTTGCGGTGAACCGTCGAATTCGGAGTTGCCCTGCGAAATCCGGCGTCCCGCCCAGACCAGTCCCTTCGAATTCAGAACCATTATCCCGGCGCAGGGGCGGTATGGCAGATCTTCTGCTTTGATCGTCATCGTCAAACCTGATGTTCGGTGAAGTTGAAACAGGTTTACTGTCGGCCCTGCTGCGATACAAGAGCCGAAACGCCAACGATTTCGATGCCGCGTGCCGCGGCTTCCACGCTCCACTTGGCGATTGCAGCAACGCTCTCATCGAATGCCGACGCGACGCCGATTGCCGAGCCGTTGCGGCGGGCAACACGCTCCAGATCGTCCAGCTTGCGCAATATCGCAGCCTCGTTCACCTGGTCGTCCAGTTGCAGGTCGGCAAAGCCTGTCGGCGTGGAAACCGCCTTGGCTATCGTCGCGGTTCTGGATTGTGCGGAAGAGCCGTCGTCCAGAAACAGCAGGCCACGCTCTCCAACGTCGCGAAGAACAGGTTCCAGCGCCTTGTCATCCGCCATGAAGCGCGCGCCGAGATAATTCATGATGCCGGTGTAATTGGTAATCTTCGCCATGGAGCGATGGAGCCGTTCCATGTTGAGCTTGGACTGATCGGAAACCAGCAGCGTATCAGGTCCGGGATTGGTGCCGGGATAACCGAAGGGTTCCAGAGGAATTTGCAGAAGAATTTCGTGCCCCTCACGGCGGCCTTCCTGCATCCAGCGTTGCAGGCTGTTGCCGGAGGCGGCAAAGCCAAGCGTCACCTCTGGCGGAAGCTCGCGGATGGCTTTCTGTGTACCTGTCTGGCTCAGCCCCAGCCCGCCAACGACGATAGCAATGCGGGTGCCGCGTGCGCCCGACCATGGGCGGGCATATTGATCCATTGGCCTCAAGCCATCCGGGCTGGAGATCGGAAGCTTTCCAAACGGACTGTCTTCCAACAACTCCTCATTCGGACGCATCGCAACGCGCGAATCCTGACCGAAAGTCTGACCTGTCATCAGGACCGGGCCATCAGCGGTGCGATCTTTCGGCGAAAAGACGGAAACGACATTGCCGTCCGGCATGGCGTTGTGCTGGACATTGGCACCGGACCGGCCATTTTGAAGCGCAAGCCCATCCACATCGGTTGTGTTGGCAGGCTTTGCGTTCGATGCGGTTTGCGCAGGCGCCTCTGGCACCGCATTCGGAGCAGTGGAGTTGCTTTCCAGATTGCCGGGGGAAAGTGCGGTGTAGACCGAGAGGCCGATAATTCCGCCAGCAGCCAGAACGGCGAGCGAAGAGAGTACAGAAAAGCGCCGGAGCAATCCGGCGCTCTGTTTACGCTTCCGACCCATAAGCGGCTTACGCAGGTCTGATGACAATGCTCTATCCGTAACTGACGCCCGACCAGATGAAAGAAAGCACCGGCTTGACCGGTGCCCTCGTTCTTACTGCTTGTTGACGACTGCCTTTTCAGGATTTGGCGGGAAAGACGGGTCCGTCTTCGTGCCATGCATCAGGTCCAGCGCGTAGTTCAGCTGGATATCGTCCTTGGCTTCCGGTGGGACGTAAGCTGCGGAGCCCGAACCTTCGTCCGTCTCGCTCTGGCCCTGAATATGGCCGCGAAGACTGGATTCGCCCTCGGCACGAACACGGCCCTGGAGCTCCGGCGGAAGCGGCTGCTCGACCTTGATGTCAGGCGTGATGCCCGTGCCCTGAATGGACTTGCCCGATGGCGTGTAATAAAGCGCCGTCGTCAGACGCAGAGCGCCGGTTTCTCCAAGCGGGATGATCGTCTGAACCGAGCCCTTGCCGAAGGAGCGGGTGCCGACCACGGTCGCACGACGCAGGTCCTGAAGGGCACCGGCAACGATTTCCGATGCGGAAGCGGAGCCACCATTGACGAGAACGATGACCGGCTTGCCGTCGGTGAGGTCGCCTGCCGTTGCGTTGAAGCGGCGCGTCTCATCCGGGTTGCGGCCACGGGTGGACACCACTTCGCCACGCTCGAGGAAGGCATCAGAAACGTTGATCGCCTGATCGAGCAGACCGCCCGGGTTGAGGCGCAGGTCGAGGACGTAGCCCTTCAGCTTGTCAGCGGGAACGTCTTCCTTGATCTTCTTGATCGCCTTTTCGAGATCGTCATAGGTCTTCTCGGTGAAGGAGATCACGCGCAGGTAACCGACGTCGCCACCTTCGACACGCGACTTGACGGCGCGAACGGCAATGATGTCACGCATGACGGTGATGTCGAGTGGCTTGTCGGCACCCTGACGGATTACGGTCAGCTTGATCGGCGTCTTGACGGCGCCGCGCATTTTCTCGACGGCCTCTTCCAGCTTCAGACCGCGCACTGGCTGGCCGTCGATTTCGGAAATGAAGTCGCCTGCAAGAATACCGGCCTTGGCGGCTGGCGTATCGTCCATAGGCGAGATGACCTTGATCAGCTCGTTTTCCATGGTGACTTCGATGCCGAGACCGCCGAACTCACCCTTGGTCTGGGTGCGCATGTCGTTGGCATCGTCGGCATTGAGGAAGCTCGAATGCGGATCGAGCGAGCTCAACATGCCGTTGATGGCGTTTTCGACCAGCTTCTTGTCATCCGGCGGCGTAACATACTGGGCGCGCACGCGTTCGAAGACGTCACCGAAAATTGCAAGCTCCTTGTAGGTGGAAGGACCGGCGGCCTGGGCCGGCATGCTTGCAGAATAGATAACGCTCATCGCTGTGGCACCCATAAGTCCACCGATGAGAAGAAGTGAAGCCTTACGAATCATTGTGCGCCCTTCCGGTATTTTTTGCGGTCCACCACGGTTGAGAATCAACTGGTACTCCGTCTTTCCTGAATTCAATGTAGAGCGTTGGCTTGTCAGTTTCCAGCGCCAAAGCCGCTGCACTCGCCACTCTTTTTGCGCCCATGGAAGCGATGGGTTCACCGGAGAAAACGAACATGCCCTGTCGCGTCCTCACACTGTCCATGCCCGTCAGCACAAGATGATAACCGTCTCCGGCATTTAAGATAATCATGCGGCCATAGCTGCGAAACTCTCCCGCAAACACGACAAAGCCGTCCGCAGGCGCCGTCACCAGCGCTTCCGGGCCGGTCGCAACAACAGTTCCCTTTGAGTAATGCCCTGTTCCATCGGCATCGCCGAAGCGTCGCAGCACCTCGCCCGAAACCGGCATCGCCAGCTTACCCTTCAGACTCGAAAACGGATATGCGGGCGCAATGCGGTTTTTATCGGGCATTCCGGCATCGGTCTGGGCCTGCAATTTGTCCCGTTCCGCATCCGGAAGACGGGCAATCCGCTCCTCTTCGAGACGCGCCTTTTCTTTCGCTTCACGCACCGAAGAAATCTCGTTTTCGAGCGACGAAACGAGGCCTTCGAGGCTCGTCGCCTTACTGGCAAGTTCTTCAGATCGTTGACGTTCTGCCTCCAGATCGGCTGTGGTCTGGCTGCTCTTCTTATCGTTTTCGGCGCGCAGCAGATCGAGTCGCTTTTCTTCTTCAAGGCTTGCCGTCATCATGCCGGTCAGCTGTTCGCGCTCGCTGGCAATCGCCTGCCGCAGGTCGGTCAACTCTTTGAGAGCGGCAACCAGCTTGTCCGTCTCGGCGCGTATGCCCGGCACCACGGCGCCAAGAAGAATTGCGCTTCTGACCGAAGCAAGCGCATCTTCCGGCGACACGAGGAGGGCAGGCGGCGGGTTTCGGCCCATGCGCTGGAGGGCGGCCAGCACTTCCGCCAGCACGCCGCGACGTTCGCGCAACGATGCCTTGACGCCATCTTCGCGCACGGAGAGTTTCGCCAGCCGGTCTTCGCCATCGCTGATCTTGGCTTCGAGGTCCTTGCGCCTCTGTGCCGAGGCGATGAGCTCTTCCTTGATCCGCGCGGTATCCTGATTTAGCGCGGCGATGCTCTCTTCCAGCTGGCGGGATTTGTCCTCGGAAAGACCGATGCTGTCGACCAGTTCCTGAAGGTCTTCCCGGTTCTGGTCGCGGCGCTTTTCAAGCTCCTGCAAACCGTCAGGTTGAGCGGCCTGTTGTTCCGTGATGGGAGGCGGCGGCGCATCTTCTTGCGCCTGGACCGATTGTGAAGAATAGCTTTGCAAGCCAACGACAATAGCCGCGCCCGCGAGGAGCGCATGCCGGAATTTGCCGCACACTTGTTTCATGATGATATTCTTCAAACCTGAAAAGATTGGCGACCATACGCTGCTTCGCCGCTTCGCGCCAATAGAGACTCACTTTCGAGCGACACAAGACTGTGTTTGCGACAAAAGCGGGGCAGGCGGCTTTCTAAACGCGATGATAGGGATGGCCGGAAAGAATGGTGACGGCGCGGTAGAGCTGTTCGGCGATCAGGATGCGCACGATTTGATGCGGCCATGTCAGCTTGCCGAGGCACAGGGTCGCAGTTGCTTTCTCGTAAAGAGCGGGGTCGAGGCCATCCGCACCGCCGATTGCGATGACGACGTCGCGCTTGCCGTTGTCGCGCATGGTGCCGAAAAGGTCAGCGAAAGCGGGGCTATCGAGCGCCTTGCCGCGCTCATCGAGGAGGATCAACGCAGCGCCGTCGGCCAGATGCTTTTCCAGCATCGCTGCTTCTTCGCGCTTGCGGGTATCGGCGTTGGAGGCACGACTTTCCTGCACCTCGATCATCTTGGCAAATTCGAGCCCGATGGCCGGACCGGCCTTGGCGAAACGATCAAGATAGCGAGACGCAAGGTCCTTCTCTGGGCCGGATTTCAGCCGTCCCACCGCAAAAATCGAAATCCGCATTCACAAATCCGCCTGTCCGCAACCTTATCCGGTTGCGCTCATAACAGAGCAGGGCGCGGATTCCTATGTGGCCGGACTTTTCATCCGGCCTGAACCCGCATCAATGCAGCGTTTCTTCCTCGATGTCAGGAGCGGCCCACATCTTTTCGATGTTGTAGAACTCCCGCACTTCTGGACGGAACACGTGGATGATGACATCGCCTGCGTCGATCAGCACCCAGTCTCCGGCCTCAAGACCTTCAACGCGGGGACCGCCGAAACCCTCATCCTTCAAATCGGTAATGAGATGCTCGCAGATTGCCATGACATGCCTGCTCGACCGCCCGGACACGACTACCATATAGTCTGCCAGCGCCGATTTTCCGGCAATGTTCAGGGATATGATATCTTCTGCCTTGGAGTCCTCGACACTCGCGAGGACGGTGTCTAGGGCACGACGGGCGGCATCGACGCCACTCTCCTGGCCCTTCGGGATAGCGCTGAAAGCTCTTCCCTTGGTGTGTACTGTTGTCAGAGGTTTTCCTTTCCGAAATGACAAAACAGATACTGCATGTCGATTCGTCTCACGACACACAATAAAGGTGGCATCAATGTCTTAAATTTTCAAGATGTGGGCAGATCACGATACGCATCATACAAGGGTTCGTTTCTTGGACCTCGCGCATGAACTACTTGCGGCCATTGCGAAGTGCGGTGGAACTCAGTGTCGAACGCGGCCCGTGAATGAAGACCCAGGCAGGCGCATCCTTCTTCCAGAGCACACCGGCGTCGTCCTCATCCACGCGCGCATGGCTGAAGGCCTGCGCCATGGTGGAGGAGAGATAGGCGAGGGTCGCGCCCGGTCGGTCGATCACCGCAATCGGGAAGGTCTGCGCAATCGTGCGCCACTTCTGCCAATGGTGAAAGGTTCTCAAATTATCCGCGCCCATGACCCAGATGAAGCGGACATGCGGGTTCAGCGCCTTCACCTTCGCCAGCGTGTTGGCGGTGTAACTGATGCCGAGCTTCTGCTCGAAGGCGGTGATCTTGATGCGCGGGTCGGTGACGAGGTGTTCGCAGGCCGCAATACGCTCCGCCAGAGGTGCCAGCTCCGCCTTGCTCTTCAACGGGTTGCCGGGTGTGACCATCCACCAAAGCTGATCGAGACCAAGACGCCGCAGCGCGATTTCCGCCACCAGCGCGTGGCCCGCATGAGGCGGGTTGAACGAGCCGCCGAACAGGCCGATGACCATGCCGCGCTCGGTGTGCGGCATGGTGAGGTAGCGCTGGTCTAGGGCTCTGTCAGCGGCCAAATATCAGGTCCGCGTCTGGCCGGTGCCGTGCACGCGGTATTTGAAGGATGTCAGCTGCTCGACGCCGACAGGTCCGCGCGCATGCATTTTGCCGGTGGCGATGCCGATTTCCGCACCCATGCCGAACTCTCCACCATCGGCGAACTGCGTCGAGGCATTGTGCAGAAGGATGGCGGAATCGATCTCGTTGAAGAAGCGGGCAACGACCTCAGCATCCTCGGCCACGACCGCTTCCGTGTGGTTGGAGGAGTAGGTGCCGATGTGTTCGATTGCACCGGAGATACCATCCACCAGCGTGACGGAAATGATTGCATCGAGATATTCGGTGCGCCAGTCTTCTTCTGTTGCGGCTTTGACGCCTGTAACGGCTTGCTGGACCTGTTCGGAGCCGCGCACCTCGCAGCCTGCTTCCAGCAAGATTTTTATCAGAGGCTCGAGATGCGTCGAAGCGGCAGCTTCATCCACCAGCAGCGTTTCGGCAGAACCGCAAATGCCTGTACGGCGCATTTTCGCGTTCAGTACGATGCTTTTGGCCATGTCCAGATCGGCGGATTTATCCACATAGACGTGGCAGATGCCTTCCAGATGCGCGAAAACCGGCACGCGCGCTTCGGACTGCACACGCGCCACAAGGCTCTTGCCGCCACGGGGAACGATGACATCCACAGTGCCGCCAAGACCGCCGAGCAGAGCGCCAACGGCTGCACGGTCTGTGACCGGCACGAGTTGGATAGCATGCTCTGGAAGCCCTGCAATCTTCAGCCCTTCCACAAGGCAGGCATGGATAGCGCGCGATGAATATTGCGAATCCGAGCCGCCACGCAGGATGACGGCATTGCCAGCCTTCAGGCAAAGAGCGCCAGCGTCGGCAGTGACATTCGGGCGGCTTTCATAGATGACGCCGATCACGCCGAGCGGCGTGCGAACGCGTTCGATCTTCAGGCCATTGGGACGGTCCCAGGCGGAGATGACTTCGCCGACAGGATCGGCAAGCGCTGCAATGGCGCGAATTCCTTCGGAAATTCCGGCAATTCGAGAGCGGTCTAGCTTGAGCCGGTCGATGAAGGACGCTGCAACACCAGAGGTTTCAGCAGCTTCGACATCCTTGGCGTTTGCCTCCAGAATTCTATCGACCGAGGCATCGATGGCAGATGCCATTGCCAGCAAGGCGCGGTTCTTCTGGTCGGTGGACGCGATGGACAACGGTCGCGAAGCAGCTTTCGCCTGAGCGCCGATGTTCATCATCAGCGCATCAATATTCTGGCTCTGCTTCACGGCCTGTTCAGGCATCGACTTCGTCCTTCTTCACGTTTTTCACTTTGACGGATGTTCCCGTCATCACCAGATCGTCGCGATGGATCATCGCAGAGCGACCGACATAGCCGAGGATCGCCTCGATCTCGTTGGACTTGTGGCCATTGATCTGGCGCGCTTCGTCCGCATCGTAACCAGCCAGACCACGGGCGATCTCACGACCTTCCGAGCCGATGATGGCAACCGCATCACCGCGACCGAAATTGCCATTCACCAGCCGGACCCCGGCTGGCAGCAGGCTCTTGCCCTGATAGAGCGCTTTTTCCGCACCCGCATCCACATGCAACTCGCCCGCAGGCTGAAGTTGCCCGGCAATCCATGTCTTGCGCGCCGTGACCGGTGTTCCCGAAGGCGCGAACCATGAGGAGCGCGCACCGTTTTCAATGGCCTTCAACGGGTTCAGCGTCTTGCCGGATGCGATGATCATGCCGCAG
>JAAIGF010351456.1_pt1 | contig 13129 bp, 13 predicted proteins | sample 6487441 | NCBI WGS metagenome assembly JAAIGF01 (sample SAMN13974129, study PRJNA590717) | phyllosphere metagenome | biome: pepper field; feature: multiple bacterial spot infested pepper fields; material: pepper leaves; isolation source: leaves from pepper fields | host: Capsicum annuum ... | reverse complement strand
AGAGCATACGCTTATGGCGGCACGCAGAACTTACCTAAAGACTATCCTTACCAACAGCTTACCGTTCCAGATTATTTGGAAGATCCGGCATTGGTTGAGCGTTATGGCCTTCGCGAAGGATATGTGGAAGATTTGGAGATTTACCCCAACCGAACATCGACCGCTACTGGTGTTGGCCAAATAAATGAAGGCACATTTGAGTTGATTGATACCGCGCTGGATTTTGATCTAAACGGGCAAAGGATTGCTGGCGAAGATGCGTACATCATTTTCAAGTCTGGAATTCTTTCGGGTATGCAGTTCAAAATCCTGTCATATAGTCCTAGCCGTAAATCGATCAGGTATGAAGCTAACAAGGAAACCAACGGTACTTTGATGCCTAGATCGGGGTTAGTTGCGGAGGTAGGTGATCAATACACATTGATTGGCATTCGTATGCCTGAAACTTACGTGACTGCTGCCATCGCAAAGCTGACTGAGAAGCGTGCAGAGTATTTTGCGGACAATAGTGTGCCTCGAATTGCATATGATTTGGATATCGATGTTTTGCATTTGAAGCGTCTAGCTGTCGAACCTCGGGAAGGTGATATCATCAACATCAAAGATGCGAGTGAGGGAATTGACGAGGATGTTCGCGTGACCTCCATTTCCTATCCAGCTCATTTTCCTGATGTGTTAGAGCAAGGTATGAACTTCACATGCGAAGTAGGAAACGACGTAACCTATACACGTGTTCAAAAGATCGAAAAGGATATCAAGGATACGCGTAACATCGTAACTCAGGTAAGTCGTGATAGCTGGGAAAATGATCGTCGGAACATCCTAGCGCTAAATGAATTCAAAACAATGGTATTCGATCCAGATGGCAATTTGGAGAATCCACTAATACAAGCAATCGCCGGACTCTTTGGTACAGATAGTCAATACTATGATTTGGTGGATGTGGTGATGGATGTCAATGCTGGCGGTGATCCGAATGCTTTCACACTAACTGGCGGCCGATTGGTACACAAGCGATACATTATCGAAGGACTAGGTTACATCTGGCAATTAGCACCTTTCAGCGCAACGGGGCTAGATCCTCTGAAAGCATACTACCTCGCAGCCAAATGTAGTCGCACATCCCTTACTGGTGAATGGGTATTAAGTGAGGAACAGATCGCGACAGATGGTGGCACGCATTGGTACTTTAATCTCGGCGTACTGTCAAGTGTCATCGAAGGCACGCGTAGCTTCCGCCCAACCAAAATGTTCACAATGATCAGCGGTAGTAATATTGAGACGGATACTATTACGGCATACTTCATAAATGTTGTGAAGCTCTTCGCGCAGGTAATCACCGTCGGATCCGAAGGATTTGTAAGCGCTGGGATATCCGGAGTCTCGGATAACGGTGGACAGTCTGTGCGGTTCTGGGCTGGTGCAGATGCGCAAAGCAAAGATACAGCGCCGTTCCGTGTACTCAACAACGGCAGCTTGTATTCCACTCGCGGTTTTATCGGTGGCTTCGATATTAATCAAGATTCACTCCGCATTGGAAGAGATGATACTTGGGAAGTAAATGAGCAATCCGTTTTCATGACACCAAATTATTTTCTACTTCGCGACAACGGTACCATTAGAGGACAAAGGCGCGAGTTCGCATGGAATCTTTACAAGGAAGTAATGGGAACAAGAAGTTCGGCAGCGGCTTCCATTTTTAATACTATTGCTACTGCGGACGCTCAGTTCCCATATACAAACATCGCACTACAGCTTGAGGCTCGAAATGGCAATCATAATTATGCATTGGTAATTGCCAATGGCACGTCGAAATTCCGTGCAATCTGCCAAGATTTCCAGACGATCACTAATCAGAATCATACGATTGATGATGGCGTTTCAATGGTTTTCATTGCGGAAAATAATGTCGCCGGCACTGTCCACCTACCGACTTTCCCAAAACTTGGATATCAAGTGACAATCAAAAATTTAAGCCCAAATGATTTTACCCTACGATCAAACAACGGTTCGATCATTCAAACCGATGGATCTGCAACCACTACAAATGCATTCCGCCGCAGGGCATTAAAGACATTTTTTAATAATGGGCAATACTGGATCGAAATGTATAGTCAATCAACACAATAAAAATGGCAAAACAAGGTAAAGAATGGCCAGCAGGCTACAAAAAAATACAATCTACCAAGGTTGATAATTTCATGGTTTCAGACAAGGACACCAAACAGATTGCCTATATCGACCGAAATGAGTTGGTGAATAGTATTGAAATAACTGGAGAGTTAATAGACCCAATAGCACCTGGTACTGCGCAAGCTCCAGCAGTTATTCCAGCAGGGCCAGCAGGACAGAAGCGAAAGTTTACACCGGCGCCAGGGTTTTATCGAAGTGGTTCAACCACTTTTCCAGAAGTAACAAGTGATAAGATTTGGTATTTTTATTGGAACAGCTTGGCTTGGCAATTAGTTAATACAGGTGATCTACCCAAACAACCTGATCCAGTATCTATACCAGGTCAAAGCACCACATTTCCTGCGAGTCAAAAGTTGGCGACGGATATACAGAACAACATATTTTCGGATGATAAACCAATCAGACTTGGTGAACTTATATCTGGTAGGTATGCAAGCAATACAAATGCGACACCCGATACAAATTCATCGTATCTCAGAACGAATTTGATAGATGTTCTGCCCGAATGGGATATTTTAAAAAACAACGTTCAATCAGGATCTTCACATAGCTGGCAGTTTGATAAGTATGGGCAACCATTAGGTGTTATTTTGTGGACTACTGTGGAGCGTAATGGTGTTACATGGTACAAAGCATCAAAACACCCCAAGGTTGCGAAGGTTGCATTTTCTGGATCACCTACAAACATGAATGCAGCAATTGTTCTTGCTTCAAGTGGAGTATCAGCGAGTCTTAAAAGATCTCTCGGAACAAATAAGTATCCAGAGACTCCAACTAGCCAAAATCAGTTCACACCAGAGGGGCTAATTTACCCATTTTATGTTCCAGCGGCGAGCACAGATGGAGCGCTAGTTGCTTCCAACAACTTCTATATAACCCCTGCTATCCCTTTGCTTAAAACCAAAGGAAGCTTAATTGTGCAAAACATTCCGGCAAATGGCAATTCATCTGGAATCACCTTTTATAAGGAGGATGGTACCATGGTAAAAAACGTACACGTACGAAATACCGATCTACAGTTGAACGGGCTTAATAATGGTTTTTACGCGCCTGTAGGTATTCCAAACAATGATCTAAACGAGAATCCAGCAGTACCTGCTTATTATCGGTATTGGTTTGATCAACGTCTATATGGAAGTAGTATGGATAGCATTTCAAAAATATCGATTACGTATAGCGGTAATGAAAGTGCTGCTCTACTTGATCCGACATTTAAAAATCTGGGATTGACTGCTGAGGATGTAAAGAAGATCATGCAGGCTTTGCGTAAAGTCAATAAAGATATATCCGATCTAGTTGTTCTTGTTCTTGGTGATTCGAATACAGAAAACTCTGGATTTAGAGGGTCATGGGGCAATTGGTTTCAACGTTTACACAGACCGAAACTTATTCGAGTTCGCGCTGTTGCCGGAGCAACAATCACAAGTATCGAAAATTTATTTGGTGAACAATACGCTTCAGGTGCAAACACATTACTTCGTCAATGTGAGATTGAGATTCAAGAGTATTTGGCTAACCCATCTACATTTCAAAAACCAGATCTTATTATTATCACTGGAGGTACTAATGATTTTGATCTTGGAAGATACGTTACACCAGATATTATTTCAACATATCCAGATTATGTTTCATGTATGGAAGATAAGTTCGTAACCGCTTCTCCTGCATTCAATGTCAAAAGAGAATTATCTACTATCGATAGGTCAAAAGTTGGAGGAGCTCTAAGATATATTCATGAGCGATTTATGGAATATTTTCCAGAAGCTGTTCAAATGGTAGCGACGCCATTACGATCAACTTTGCATAATCAGGTTCATGCGAAGAGATTTGTAAACGAAATGATGTGGATGGCTGAACGTTGGCAATTAGCTGTGATTGATGTGTTTAATAAAGGTGGCATCACTACAATAAGAGATTTTGGTGCAGAACGCTTTAATCTTAAAGACAAAGTGCATGTATTTGACAATGACGGCCAGTCTATTGGCGCATTTAAATACGGAATTTTCATTGTAGATGAGGTTCACAAGTTATATGTTCCTAATACACTTGAAAAATTGATATCCTAAAAATGAGAAAGATAAATAGAATAGTCCTGCATACTACTGCAGGTTGGGCGCACGAGACTCCAGAATCTATCCAGCTTATGTGGCGTGTGAATCTCGGATGGAAAAATCCGGGGTATCACATCCTAATCCCTACAGACGGATCCTTAGTTCATCTGGCCGATATCAGCAAGATCACCAATGGTGTGGCTGGCTATAACTCCGATAGCGTACATGCCTCCTACATTGGTGGTCTCTTAGAGATCAAGAACGGAAAGCACATCTACGGTGATACACGCACACCTGAACAGAAGGATGGATTCTGGTCGGCCATCGAATACTTCTTTAAAGAAATCGAAAAGCATCAGGAGATTGGTCATATATCAATAGTCGGCCACCGCGATCTTTCACCAGATCTTAATGGAAATGGAATCATCGAGCAGCGCGAATGGATCAAAGTATGTCCAACTTTCAATGCCATGGAGGAGTATGGATGGATTGCTGGTAACAAAGCTTTGGAGCGAATGAAGCACCGGAAAAATTATTAAATAAATGAAAACAGAAGAGCAAGGCTGCAAACAGCAAGATCAGGGGAAGCAGAAGCCATCGTTCATGCAGATTGTAAATCATCCGGTGACTTACGCAATGATCGTTATTGTCACAGTATTCAATCTGGTATTCTACTACATCATCGATTTGAATAAAGATTCGCGAGAGGCAGAAAGAAAACTGAATGAAAAGATGCTGGAAATGCAGGGGGGATTGTATCAGCAGATGATAGATGAGATCCGGCCGGCGGTTAACAAAGTTACCGAGGCAGCTATTAAAGTCGATAGCGCAGCGGTGAAGGTGGATAGCGTTGCTCAACAACAGAAAGGGAAACGCAAATGAAATGGATAATTCTATTTGTGCTCATCGTCGCAGTTGGTGATGAGCCGCAAAGCCGGCCGGTATCTAACCAGAGTATTGCCCAGCCACTAGATGAGCTCGTTCCGCTACTAGATTCGCTGTCGTGTAAATTGGAAGGTGTCACAAAGAAAATTGAAAAGTTATGATACGAGTGTTAATGATAGTGCTGATATGCCTGAGTATTACCAGCTGTGGCATATTCCGAAAGTATAAGCGATCTGAAAAGTCATTAGATAAAGTGGAGTCTACAAAGGATGTCAAGGTGAATACCGATCTGACCGTCAAAGAGACTGGCCGTGTCGAAGAGAATACGCGCACCGTGACTAGCAGCGATGGTCAAACAAAAGTCTATACAAAGCCCGGTGCGCAAACAACAATTGCTCCAGATGGAACTATCACCACCGAAGCAGATAGCATAGTACAGAATACTAAGCAGCAAACGGATGCGGCTCGTAATATGGTGGGTGAAGTCACGCGGAGTTTAGATGAGAAGAAGGATAGTGTTGCTAAGGAGGAGAATACAGTAGACAAGCGAAATGAAAGCAAAGAAAGTGAAAGGAGGCCAATTTTTGGGAGTGTCTTCCTTATCATTATTATATGCTTTATAAGCCTTTTGGTAATTTGGTTTCTAATTAAATTTAAATTTAGATGATTATTTTATCGAATTGATAAACTCTTTTTTGTCTGTTCTAGAAATGAAAGAAGAACTAATCAGTGACTGGTTCTTTGAGAAAAAGTCATTAGTACATTTCAGAATATCCTTGTCAGGTTTGGATAATTTTTTTAGACATTTTGTAACCAATTTTCCTTCTTTGCATGGCAATTCGAAAAATCTATTATTTATACCGTTAGTAAGAAGTAGGTCGAATACTACAATTCCATTATTGTAGCTCAATTGCTTAATATTATTCTCAGCAGATGCTAATAATTCAGGCAGGCGCTTATAGCTTTTAGAAATAAATAAAAGCTGATGGTCAGATCTAAAAATCTGGAAATATTGATCCGTATGATTGTTGCTATGCTGCATAAACTTGTGTGTAGCAATCCTCTATTAATTCTGCCGCTTCATTTACAGCAGCTATTACTTCTGCTTCCGAAGTTATAATTTTTGTCGTAAGAATGGTGTCATCAACATGAAAAATAGCATGTCGGTTATTTTTATGGTAATTATAGAGCTTTTCTAATGACTCTACCACTCTTCCATCATTAATACTATCTCGGTAACTTCTTTTTAAGACAAAATGCGTGCCGTTATAATCGAAAAGGCTTCCGATATGGTTATTGCTATCAACATTATAGTCCTGTAATATTTGTTTAATACAACCTTCTACACCTCTTAATATAGGAAATACTTTGAACGATAAATCCATTATAAACCCATCTGGTATAATTATTCTTTGGGTAATAAACATCGGTAAAATAATGCTCTTTATGACATCATGCATTAAAGCACTGGATATTGGAAATCTGGCGACATATAAACCTTCAATATCTGCAGGATTAAGGTTAAAATCTTCCTTCTCCAACGTAGCTTGCACTATTTCGTTAAAAGTTAAATATGATGATAATCCCTCGATAACTTGAAATTTCATCAAACCAATATTTCCTTGAACATTAAAAGCCTTATTTGTGAAGTAGTTTAAAAAGGCCTTATCACCATACTTGCTTTTAAGAACATAAGTCTTTCCATTTCCTATTGTTTTTTCACCTTCTAATATTGCTCCACAGTAATTTTGTAAATAATCTAAAAGATTATCCAAGTCATCATCTGTAAATCTCTTGATGTATATGGATGTTTTGAGATATTCAGGGTATGAACATAGTGAAACAATATGTTCTGCTATCAACTTAGAATACTCAGGATTTGCACATTCATGCCATGATATAGTGGTCTTGCCGTCTGAAAGGAAATAAAATATAAGTAAACTTTTGACTTCATTGTTTTCCGTTATCCGATATTTCACCATTGACGGCTTGTTCTCTTTGGTTATTTCAAAAGATGGGTTGAAATTTGAAATAGCATCAATTATTTTTTCTCTATCAAGTTGCAATTTTTTTAAGGACATATCATAGGACTAATTTGGTCAGCAAATATATAAAAAGGAGGGTATTAGTAAGATATTATTTTTTTATTTAGCTATGCTATATACATAGGGGAACAAGGAGTAATTACCACATTAATGAAAAAAATACTGACGAACGTACCTATAACCAATATTTGTAATCAACATATCATATAAAATAGTGAATTGAATAAATAGTTAGATTTTAAAATATACGGGAAAGGGTATAGAATAATAAAAATTACTTACGTGTAAAGTAAACTCAAGTCGTGCCCATCACCTCCCTCAAATACTCCTTACTAGCCTCCAAGTCACTATCTAGATCAAACACTCCGTAAACATAGGGTAATAGCCGATCGTAGTCTATTCGTCTGGAGTGACTATCGATCACTAGCACAGTGCGCACGTCCGGTATGGATCTAAGTAGATCTAGGTCGACATCTCCCAGCAAGTTTACATTGATGAGCAAAACAGATATATTCTCATAGCGAAGTGTGTCCATGACATCCAATATATTGTCCGCTTCAAATGGCTGGATATCACTTCTACATTCTCTGGCAACCAATATAGTGCTATACCTATATAGGCTTACTTCATCAGCAAATAGTATTTTCAAAATCTAATAATTGTCGGTTATGACTAAGATAAAAATAGTGCTACGATCGCGACGGTGTATAAATACGATAAATAACGATAGCTATTGATTTTCCGATAACGATTAGTTTATATTTGCTAATAATATTAGTAAGAATCTATGGCTGATAAACCCGAATTAGTACCAGCTTGGCTTCGTAAAGGGCCAGAAGTAATTGAAGTGCCTAGTCACATTATTGCTACTTATAAGAATGTATACGTAAATGGCTGTTGGATATATGATTCGAAAGACCGCAAATTCTATACTCCATTAGAATTCATCGATAATTGGAAGAATATCTATTCGGAATTAGATCATGAGAAGCCAAATCCTAAATTAAAGGTAATGAATCCAATGGCCGCAATAAAGCAACGCGCTGAATGGGTGAGGAAGGCAAGCGAAGAGTTACAAGCCGTACTGGAGAAGCTAGAAAAGTATAATGCTTCGTTTGAGAGGAAGGTTAAGTAGACAGAAGTTACATATCTTAAGAGAGAATTCCGCAGTTCTTAGTATTCACTATTTAAATTTTAGCTTATTTTGTGAATATTGTTTTTATAATCAACTTACAATTATAACTTAGTGGAAGCTAATTAAGTATTACAAAATAAAAAAATCTATTATTTTGCTATTTATAGCAACTACCTCTATCATGTCAAAAGAGTGGTGAAATTGATTCTCTTGTTTCAGAAAAAATGAGCTTATAGAATATTTTGCTTTGTTAAAATCATCTGTAAGAGCAGATCTTGCGGAACTTAAATTAAATTACTCCCAAAACAGCGATTTGACATCAGCAGGTCAAAAAATTTATGAAAACTATGAGAATAAGTTGAATGCGTATAATGCTAACTTGAATTCTAATTCAAGCGATTTGAACAACAAAGGCTTGACGGATCACCAATTTAGAGCAATAAATATTATTATTAACTCATCATCTGATTTTCGTAGTTTTGAATCATACGAGATTTATCTGGATAGTAAATTCCGTGATTATCTGGATGACAATAGATTATCTAAAGAAGACAAATTTGTAATTTTATCTTTTATAGTTAACTACGTTGAGAGTTTGAGGTTTGTAAATGATGTACAGGTAAAAAGCAATATATCTAACATATCACTTGCAGGCAAGGGCTCTTTGAGGGAAAATATGACCGCTAGTTGGTGGGATGATTGGGGCAAATGTGCAGCATCGATCGCGGGAGGAGCAGTTACCGGAGCGACTACGTTAGGGCTTGCCGGTGCGGCTGTAGGAACAGTTGCTATGCCAGTCGTAGGTACAGTTTCGGCAGGAGCTGTTGGAGCAATTGCGGGTGGTGTTGGTGGTGCGCTAACAGGAGCTGCAGCTGGATGTTAAATAAGGACTAAATATGACTAAGAAAATACCAATAATTTTATCGCTGATTGTATTGATAATTATTGTATCAATTGTAACTTTTAATGTGTTGACATCAACGCAATTAAGTATGTGGAGATACATATCTGCAGTTGTCGGCTTTGTAATGATATTCTTTACTAGCTTATACTTTATGTTCAGGTTAAGAGTTAGATAAATAACTGAAAAGGGCGGATCGATCATCCGCTCTTTTTTTATTAAAGGAAAACGAAACAGTATTATATCGCATCTTGTATTCCAGCTACATTTGTATCAGTTCCTCGGATCTTAGTTACTTCAACAGTACGATGGCTAGCTAACTAGCGAGAATCCATCATGGTATCCGGACACTGTTAATTTGGATGATTTTATGCATTGGGGTAGTAAGGAGATGCGGCGTTTGAGCAGGCCATTTGAAGAAAAGCACCTATTGGTGATTCAAGATGCATAGGAAAATATTAATGAGGAAGATTTGATTGGCGAGGTGTGGGTGTAAAAAAACCTCTATACTATTATGTATAGAGGTTTATGAGATTTAGTGTTACCTTGTTTAGAACTTAGTTCAAAGAGCCAACTCGAAAATTTTTAGTTATATACTCAGAGTTTCCACACACGCCATTTATGGTTCTAGCTTTAATACTGAAAATGTAGACTGGCGCTACGGGCGTCCCACTGCTAGGTTTTGGGGGAGTTTTGATTGTAAATCTGTTGTTATCCAACCTTGTAAAAACAATATTAGCCATGCCTAACTTCTCTATATCAAGAATGTCACTAGGCAAATCCGATTCGATGACAAATGTATATGTTTGTCCATAATCAAGCTGTGGAGCATAATCACCTTTGAAACGAGGTAGGGGTGTACCAACAATAATTTCTTTTACGGTCTCTGCTGCATCTCCCCATGGTTTTGTCACTAATTGAATTTTGCCACTCCCGTTCCCTATTCGTGATACTGTAAACTGACTGGTACCTTGAATTCGATTAACAGTCGCTATATTTGCTGCATTTCGTAATGTCACATCACCGTAGTTTGTAATAGTATAAGTACCTTGATCACATATCTGATTTGGGCCAGCAATTGTGCCAGGTATAGCTTCTAATTTTAATGGATAATTTCCGTCAACAGTGTACCAATCACTCCAGCCATTTTGGTTATAAGGAGAGGGATAGTTTTCTTTATAATATCTCCATTTAACAATAATCTCTCCGCCAGATTCATCTATATAATTCTTAGGTATAAGTAACTGGCTCGTCTTTAATGCCGAAACAAATGTACCACTAGCAAAATCGCTTGCGGTAAATTTAATCTCGCTAGTTCTAATGCTAAGCAAAGTGTTACTATTATTTTTTTTAACGAATGCATCAACTTCCACATTGTATTTTACATTTGGAGATGTCCATGCGGTGGCGTTTGGTCTGATTATCTGAATATTCACACTATAATGAGAATCAGCGTTGCGCTTTACTTTTATTGATTCACTTATTGGATCTAATACGCTTTGAGAAAAATAGAACTGGTTTACTTCTATAGGTTGTCGCTGTGCGGAAACTGTTCCGCTAAAAATGGCTAGGAGCAAAAACGAGAATAATATCTTAAAATTCATATCCTTCATTAGTAAGTATTTCAATATTATCTATATAATCTGCAGGATTGAATTCAACTGCATACCCAGCATGCCCAAAAACTTTTTTTATATCATCATAAACCACATCACCAACAGGTATTCCAAATAATTTTGACATTCCTTTTTTGACATAGCTTACCTTATATTCTTTTCCTTTCAAAATAAGTGTTTGCTCACTTGATTCTTCTGTCTGATCAATACTTTCGTCGACAGTTTCTTTTTGACATGACGCAAAGCCTAGCCCTGCGATCAAGCTAATAAATAGTAGTTTTTTCAATTAGATATATGTTAATAATTATGTTCACAATATAGGGAATAATTATTAATCAAATTTATCTATTCAAATATTTTATTATACAAGGATTATTTGGAACTATTCATCATCACCCCCAAATGAAACATATTCTTTGCTCCAAACCTGGCGCGAAGATCGGCGATATGCTTTTCAATAGAGCTTAGACTATTTGACTTGATGCGTTCATTGTAGAATTCCTCGGAAACCTCTCTTTGAGATTTTCCTTCACTTAATTTCTTGATCAGTAGTTTTTCGAATTTAGTTAGTGTGGGCATGTTGTGAAGGTTGGGAGAAAAAGGTGAGTGTAAAAGACTATTTATGTGGATAAGTGTTAGTTTGATCATCATCTAGTACTTATAACATACCGTTAGAGGTTTTAAGTACTTATAATCTTTAACTATCTTTTTGAACAAATAAATGATTACAATAGTGAAATTTTAAAAAGTCTATCAGTAATTATCCATGGTGTATTTACGCCCTTTTCAAAAAAATAAATTAATAAAAATTGCACTTGAAATTAAATAATTCCTTTTTCTAGTAAATTACTAACTAACAAATTATTTAAAAATGAAATCCAAAATCTCATTCGCATTACTAACTGCCGTACTTTATTCTACAACTATCTCATGCTCGAAAAATACGAACGAGTTCCCGCTCTAGAACAGGATAAAAATCCTATAGAATTAACAAGTAGTATTAGAAATTTATTTGATTCAAATATTGAAAATATCGAAAAAACAAAACAATCTAATTCTTCCATTTCTGTCGTAGATTTATCTTTATCCTCCAACTACGAGAGCCTGTCTATGGGAGATAGGAGTTCTAGATTATTAGAGGGCTTATCTAGAAAGTCAAACAGTGCTGAAATTATTAATGTTTTGGTGAAAGAAAAAGTCATTTCAGAAGATGATGCAAAGTTATTTATGGCTTTTTCTAGCCAGCTATCATATTCTAAAGAGCCTTTAGACGTAATTAAGAAGTATGAACAAGATTTTATCAAAAAAGGATTATATTCGCAATACGAATCTATGTTCGTAGCACTGCCATATATGGCGCAAGAACACCCACAAATCTTATCCATTACAAAAAGGGATGATTACAGAAAATCGATTGGATCTAGTGATGGAGCACAAGCACGTTTTCTCACGTCATGCGCAGGAGCCTCAGTAGGACTTGGTTTAGCTTTTGTAGGGTTGGTAGCTGGTGGCACATCAGTTATAGGAGCTGGAATAGGAGCAGCAGGTTTTATATATGCAAGCGCACAATGGGGTGCTTCTTGTAGATAAATACTATAATTATGATAAAGTTGAATAAAAAATTAGTCTTTGTATTTTTCGTTATCAGCTTATTTTTGATAGGCATAGGTATATCTGAAATAATTTCCGAAAGAAATGGCATAGAAAACTCTAAGCTAAAGGACTACGCTATACTGATCCCATATTGTATTTCGGCCGGGATTTTCTTCTGGTTTATATATATAAAAAAAGATCGGCAAATAGTTTAAAGTTTAAAAAGCCAGTCTTTTGACTGGCTTTTTTTATGGTATTTAATTTAGAATGTTGAGAGAACCTTTTCGCAAATTAAGCTTTGATGACCTCAAAAATTGCTCATCATTTCATTTTTATAGGTATTGCATCATATCCGTCTTTTAACGATATCAACCAACTCCTCCGGCCGTTGATTTTGCTTTGGCGCGTCAATGTGATGTTGTGCGCATTGTAGTGGCCGCTGTGAAAAGTCATCACCTTTTCCGATAGCTGCTCCGATTCCCTCACCGTGCATCCGCACTAGCTTGCAACCTCGGTATGAGTCATGCCCATGCCGTTTAGTAGTTCGAGTGCGGATGCTGCTTCTTGTTTGGTCATGGTTAATTAGCACTTTGCAGCTGTTCATAAATCTTGCGAACCTGTCCAATGTTGCGATCAACAAGCTTCTTGATATCCTCATTGTATTCCGAAGCTTTGTTGTGTAATCCTCGAGATTGGATGATCTACATTTT
>JAAIGF010024957.1_pt1 | contig 13139 bp, 8 predicted proteins | sample 6487441 | NCBI WGS metagenome assembly JAAIGF01 (sample SAMN13974129, study PRJNA590717) | phyllosphere metagenome | biome: pepper field; feature: multiple bacterial spot infested pepper fields; material: pepper leaves; isolation source: leaves from pepper fields | host: Capsicum annuum ... | reverse complement strand
CGCGACGCGGCGGTCGGGCGGGGTGAAGGTGGCGGTCATGCGATCCCCAGCATGGCCCTCGCCTTCTCGGCGAGGAGGAACTTGCGCGCGCGCCCCGACGCGGTGGTCGGGATGTCGGCAGCGTCGACGACGAGGACGTGGCGCGGCACCTTGAACCTGCACCGTGCCGCTCTCCTGCGAGCAGACCAGCTCATCGCGTACCGCATGAATAAACGGCGCCGGAATAAAGGCCACCGCACCGTTCTCCTGCAGGCGTACGCGCATACCGCCGCGCGATACATCAATGATCTCGGCGCTGAATTTGCGCTCGCTGCCGGCGAAAGGCGTCAGGAAACGCGCATAAAGCCAGTCACCCACATCGCGCTCAGCCATCCGGTTAAGGCGACGACGCTCACCCATAATAACCGTAACGTCACTCTGCGGACGGGCAATGCTCTCACCGCGCACAATAGCTTTCAGCAGGCGATGGTTGATCATATCGCCAAACTTACGGATCGGTGAGGTCCACGTCGCATAGGCATCCAGACCCAGACCAAAGTGCGGGCCGGGTTCGGTGCCAATCTCAGCAAAGCTCTGGAAACGGCGAATGCGGCTGTCGAGATACTGTGTCGGCTGCGCGTCGAGTTCGCGACGCATCTGACGGAACCCTTCCAGTGTCGTAATGGCCTGCGGATCGACGGTAATGCCGTGACCAGCCAGCACGCCGGCTACCTGTTCAGCGTTGGCCAGATCGAAGCCGGTGTGCAGGTTGTAGATGCCAAAACCCAGTTTTTTCTGCAGCACGTTCGCCGCGCAGATGTTGGCCAGAATCATCGCCTCTTCAACCATGCGGTTAGCGATACGACGATGTTCAGCGATAATATCCAGCACTTCGCCTTTCTCTCCCAGCAGGAAGCGGAAATCGGGGCGATCTTTAAATACCAGCGCATGGGTCTGACGCCATTCACTGCGCGCCAGGCAGAGACGATGCAGCAGACGGATCTGCTCAGCAATCGCCTCATTTTCCGGCTGCCAGCTGCCGCTGTTTTCCAGCCAGTCTGAGACGTTGTCGTAAACCAGTTTGGCTTTGGATTCAATCCAGGCTGCAAAGAAATGCACGTCGTCAGCGAGTGCGCCATCCGGCTGGACCGTCACCCGGCAGGCGAGCACCGGACGTTTCTCATGCGGGCGCAGCGAACAGATATTATCGGAGAGCTCGCGCGGCAGCATAGGAATGTTAAAGCCGGGAAGGTAGTTGGTAAACGCGCGCCGGGCGGCCAGCTTATCAAGCTCGCTGCCTTCCGCTACGTAAGCGGTCGGATCGGCAATAGCGATGGTCAGCAGCAGGCTGCCATCCGCCTGCGCTTCCGCATAGAGCGCATCGTCCATATCCTGCGTACTGGCGCTGTCGATGGTGACAAAGTTCAGCGCGGTGAGATCTTCACGCGTCAGCTGCTCATCCAGCATTCCGCCGCATTCACTCTCTGGCGCTTCGCGCTCCAGGTTATGGCGCGACAGCGTGACCCACCACGGCGCCAGGTGGTCGTCTGCGGTAACGATAAATTCAGTCAGCTCAGCATAAAAGCCGCGATCGCCTTTCAGCGGATGGCGACGCATTTCAGCCACAGCCCAGTCACCGTTCTGGAAATCGTGCGTCAGACCGCGCACGGCGCGACACTGAATGGCATCTTTCAGCAGCGGATGATCCGGCACGATGGCGAGACGATCGTCTTTTTTCTGCACCCGGCCGACGAAGCGCGTCAGAAACGGCTCAATCAGGGTATCCGGCTCTGCACTTTCACGATCTTTATCGGTGTGGATTACCGCGGTGATACGATCGCCGTGCATCACTTTCTTCATTTGCGGTGGCGGAATGAAGTAGCTTTTCTGAGCATCAACTTCAAGGAAGCCAAAGCCTTTTTCTGTGCCTTTCACAACGCCTTCGGCGCGCGGAGTCTGCGCGTGAAGCTTCTCTTTCAGCTGCGCGAGCAGCGGGTTATCCTGGAACATAATTTAGTCAGTTTCGTGGCCTAAGAGCGGTGGACAGTTTTACGCGAATCAGGGGCGCGCGGCAAGGTTAAAACGGGTTAAAAAGCCGCAGAGCGCGGCTTTTGTTTCAGAGAATAACGCGTAATCAGGCGATACGCTGCGTGGGCAGGGCGGCGCTAAGCGTGAGCTTCACCGGCACCGATTTAGAGGTCGGCGTTCCGCTGATATCGCCGTAGCTTGAGAGCGGTACCAGCGGGTTGGTTTCCGGATAGTAGGCTGCGAGATTCCCGCGCGGAATGTTGTAAGGCACCAGTTTAAAGCCGCTGACGCGACGGGTCAGGCCATCATTCCAGAGAGTTTCAATATCCACCTGCTGGCCTTCGGTAAAGCCCAGCGCCGCCATATCCTCAGGATGAATAAACACCACTTCACGCTGACCATAGACGCCGCGATAGCGATCGTCGAGACCGTAAATCGTGGTGTTGTACTGATCGTGTGAACGCAGCGTCTGTAGCGTAAACGGCACGGTCACGTCGCTGCCGAGCTGAGGAAACAGCGAGTCGGGCAGGGCGGACGCGCTGAATTCAGCACGCTGCGATGGCGTATTAAAGCGCAGCTCTGCCGCCGCGTTGCCGAGATAAAAACCGCCAGGCTGGTCGCACTTTGTATTGAAATCAGCAAAGCCCGGGATCGTTGCGGCGATATGATCGCGGATAATATTGTAGTCCGCCGCCATGCCGAGCCAGTCGATATGATCGCTGCCCAGCGTCGCGTGGGCGATACCTGCCACAATGGCGGTTTCTGAACGCTGCGTCTCCGCCAGCGGGATGCCCACGCCTTCTGAAGCGTGAACCATACTGAATGAGTCCTCAACGGTAATGAACTGATTACCACCAGCCTGACGATCGCGCTCGGTGCGGCCCAGCGTAGGCAGGATCAGCCCTTCATGACCCGGCACCAGATGACTGCGGTTGAGCTTGGTGCTGATATGCACCGTCAGACCACAGTGCTGCAGCGCGGCTTCCGTAACCGGAGAGTCGGGCGCTGCCGCCGCCAGATTGCCACCGAGAGCAATCAGCACTTTCACTTCATCACGCAGCATGGCGCCCAGCGCTTCAACGGTATTGTGACCGGCATTACGCGGGGGTTCAAAACCAAAATGGGCGCCCATGGCATCAAGGAAAGGCTTAGAAGGCTTTTCATCGATACCCATGGTGCGGTTGCCCTGCACGTTGCTGTGGCCACGTACCGGGCAAAGGCCGGCACCTTTTTTACCCAGCTGACCAAACAGCAGCTGCAGGTTGACGATTTCGCGTACGGTGTCGACGGAGTGCTTATGCTGCGTGATCCCCATCGCCCAGGTGATAATCACCCGTTCCGCGCTCTGATAAATGGCCGCCGCTTCGCGGATCTGCGCTTCGCTCAGGCCTGACTGCTGCACAATCTGCTGCCACGAGGTGTTATCTACCGCGTCCAGATAGGCCTCAACGCCCTGCGTGTTTGCGGCGATAAACGTCCGATCGAAAATGCCCGGCTCACCGGCGGCAAGGCGCGCGCGCTCCACTTCCAGCAGCGCTTTCACCATGCCGCGCAGGGCGGCCATATCGCCACCGAGGTTGGGCTGATAGTAGGCGGAACTGATGGTGCCGGCTTTGGATGTGACCACTTCCAGCGGCTTTTGCGGATCGGCAAAGCGCTCCAGACCACGTTCACGCAGGGTATTAAATGTCACAATTTTTGCGCCGTGATCGGCAGCGTGACGCAGGCTGTGCAGCATGCGCGGATGGTTGGTCCCCGGGTTTTGCCCGAGCACAAAAATGGCGTTAGCGTGATCGAAATCGTCGAGACGAATGGTGCCTTTTCCGACACCGATGCTGCGTTTCAGGCCGCTGCCGCTGGCTTCATGGCACATGTTGGAACAGTCAGGGAAGTTATTGGTGCCCATCACACGACCAAACAGCTGATAGAGCCAGGAGGCTTCATTGCTGGCGCGCCCGGAAGTGTAGAGTTCCAGCTGATCGGGATGGTCCATCGCTTTCAGGTGCTGAGCAATCAGCGCAAACGCCGCATCCCAGCTGATGGGTTCATAGTGATCGGTGGTGCTGTTATAGCGCATCGGGTGCGTCAGACGCCCCTGATACTCGAGAAAATAGTCGCTCTGCTGATAGAGCGTGCTGACGCTGTGCTGAGCAAAAAACTCAGGCTCGACCACGCGTCGCGTCGCTTCCCAGGTCACCGCTTTGGCGCCGTTCTCACAGAAGCTAAACGTACTTTTATTATCATCGCCCCAGGCACAGCCGGGGCAGTCGAAGCCGCGCGCTTTGTTCATGCGCATCAGATTACGCATATTTTTCAGGGCAGCTTTGCTGTCAAATACGAAACGGGTGGTCGCTTCCAGTGAACCCCAGCCGCCGGCAGCAGCGCGGTAAGGCTGAATTTTACGTTTAAATTTCATGGTAGTCGCAGGCTTATTGTTTATGAGTTGTTATCAGAATATGTCTTCTGTTGAAAAGAAGTGTGCGACTGAGAACAGAGGTTGTCTAATTGATTGACTTAATTGAGCGATAGGCGGCGTTTATCGCCATGGCGGCAAACTGTGATCTACTTCAAATTACCTCAGCTCTGAGAGACACGCGGCTGCGTAAGCAGCGTAATAGTGGCTAATAATTGCTCTTTCACCGTGTGAAGGAGCGCGTCATGAAACAACTCACCAGCCAGATCCACGCGTTTGGTAAAGCGCTGATGATGCCTATCTCGGTTATCGCCGCCGCTGGCATATTTCTCGGACTGGCCGCTGCGCTGCAGAACCCGGCGATCACTGGTGAAGCCTTTGCACAGATGCAGGTGCCACAGCTGATCATCGGCTTTATCCGCAAGGTTGCCGGTGCACTTTTTGCCAACCTGCCGCTGTTCTTTGCCGTTGCCAGCGCAATCGGGCTGGCGAAAGCGGAGAAACCCACGGCCGCTTTTGCCGCCGTCATTGGTTATCTGATGATGAACACAGGCATCAGCGCCACCCTGGCAGCCAAAGGGCTGACCGCCGCAACCACCACGCCGCAGGCGCTGCAGCAGGCGGGGATGGATCAAACCAGCGCGATGATGCTGTCGGCAGAATATATCCAGATGCTGGGCATTTTTACCTACAACATGAGCGTACTGGGCGGGGTGATTGCCGGGCTGCTTACGGTAGTACTGCACAACCGCTTTTATACTCAGCAGCTTCCGGTGGCGATCAGCTTTTTTGGCGGACGCCGTTTTGTGCCGATTATTACCGTGGTTGTGCTGCCGCTGGCGGGCGTGCTGCTGGCGCTCATCTGGCCAACTATCGGAGCCGGTATTGCCTGGGTCGGAGAGATGATTGGTAAAAGCGGGCAATATGGCGCCTTTCTGCTGGGAGCGTGCGAACGGCTGCTGATCCCGACCGGCCTGCACCATATTCTGAACGAGACGGTGCGCTTTACTCCGATTGGCGGGATGGCCACCGTCGAGGGACAGAGCGTCGTCGGCGCGCTCAATATCTTTAACAGTTCGCTGACGCATCCGGGGGCGATTCCGGATGACACCGTACGCACCGCCACGCAGTTTCTGGCGCAGGGCAAAATCCCGGTCATGATGTTTGGTCTGCCGGCCGCCGCCCTGGCGATCTACCATACGGCCCGTCCGGAGCATAAGCAGCGGGTAAAAGCGCTGGTGCTGGCGGGGGCGCTGACCTCATTTACCACCGGTATTACTGAGCCGCTGGAGTTCTGTTTTATCTTTGTCTCACCGGTACTTTATGTGCTGCATGCGCTGCTGACCGGCCTCTCGTTTATGCTGATGTCGATGCTGCACCTGATGATTGGCAACGTGCAGGGCGGCGCTATCGATCTGGTGGTATTCGGCATTCTCGGCGGCAGTAAGACCCACTGGTGGTGGACGCTGGTGCTGGGTGCCTGTTACGCGCCGCTTTATTACTATCTGTTTCGCCTGGTCATCACGCGTATGGGGGTAGAGACGCCGGGACGCGAGAGTGAAGATGAGCAGAAAGCGCCGCAGGTCACGGCAGACGAGCGTACCAGAGTCATTATCAGCGGTCTGGGCGGCGAAGCGAATATAGAGGAAGTCGATTGCTGCTTTACCCGCCTGCGGGTACGCGTCAAGGCAATGAATGAGGTAGTTGATCAGACGCTGCTTTCCACCGGAGCTAACGGCGTTAACCGCGTGACGGAACATGATGTGCAGGTGATCTATGGCCCGCAGGTTGAAAAAATTGCGAATGAAGTCAAACAGGCGCTCGGGGTAAGCTGATTTGTAAGCCTGCTAATAGTGAGGATCGCAATCATTGTTAAAAGCGTCGGGCGGATATTTGCGATAGTAACGCTGCCCTTTCAAGAGCTAAGCCATTGCGAGTGCCGGAGATAAGCGCCGGGTAGGGCATTACCCTGAAGCTGCCTGCGGGCAGCTTTTTTGTGCGCAGCGCTTACCGGTTATGAAGCGCAGAGTGCATAAAAAAACCCACCTGTCGGTGGGCTGGCTGAGAACAACACTGGCTCTTTATCCTGTAAACGCACTTACAGGAATCAGTAACACGTACCGCCAGCATGGTGCGAGCCGGTACCGCCGTGAGGGTGGGTCCCTTTAGGACAGGCAACCGCTGCCGTTGAAAAAACAAATGCTGCAGTTAAAACCAGAAGCGTGACGACTTTTTTCATTTTTATAGTCCTTTTGCTGTGTGCAATCTTTGCACACCTAATGTATCAGAATAATCCTATAAGTAAATGTTTATTTATCATTAATGCTTATGAGTTATCCCCCAGCCCGTATCGCTTACCGGCTCAGGCAGAGCCAGCTGACAGCTGGCCAGACCGCGCTTGCCCCTCTATTTTGCTCTGTCCCGGCATCGTCGGGTAACCAATATGTTATAATCAGGTCATACGTTAAATTGCCTTCGCGGGCAGTATCAGTTTGCCATCGGGTAAGGCTCACCAGCTGCTTTAACAGCAATCTGAAAACGTCTGGCACCGCAGTTATCCGCCGTTAGCTCATTGGACAGAGCGCTGGCTACTTAGGGCAGAGAGCGGGGTTAAAATCCCCGACGGCGGTCCAGCCCGATTCGTTGATCACCGAAGCTCTGCATCAGCCGCGCTTTTATATTGCCGCCGGCAACGTCTTCAAAGTTTGCGCTCATTACCTCAAACAGATGATCACTTCGGGTCGTACATAAACGTTATAACGAAGGATTTGGCCCTGCATAAGTTATTGACAGGTGAAAAAGAGGTATAAAAGAACAAATTTACCTCTGTAGTCATTAATTTAATAACAGGCTCTCTTTATTATCCCTTAATATCCCGGGCACTAAGGGCTTAAGCCTTATTTATTGCCCTGACCTGCCCCTCATAATGCCGGCAATTCGCACCTGAATCCCTGAAATCAGTACATAACATCGGGTACTTTGAGTAATTAAAATCTATGTACTAACCGTAAAAAATAGCACTTACAGATACTTAATCATGGTCGTTCATGGGTAAAGAGCATGAAAAGGTTTCTGAGAAAACCGATCGTGACGAGCTATCCGTACGGATTTGCAAAAAGGGCAAAGTAGTTTTTCACATGCACTACCGGTTACTGATAAACAGCGGCAAGTTGACGCGGGCGGCTATCCGGCACTCAGCCTTAAAGGGGCCCGTGAAGAATCAATCAACATCGGGCGTGAACCGGAAGAGGGCATGGATATTTATACGTACCCTGCTGCGCGCTATAAAAAAATGTCACAGCTATGACTGCTGAAAAGCTTATACGGGGATGGGACAGGGTTTACGCGCGGGCTAACCTGAAAGATGCTGCCGGAATTCTTCGTTCGTTTAAAATTCGTATGTCTCTGAAAACCGGCCATTTACCTCATGAGTCTGCTGGCAGGCATACATGGAGTGAGTTAATCAGGGAGATACCCAGGAACGTTCCGGGTATTACCAGGCGAATAGTGACATTTCATGAACCGGCACATTCATGAGTTGTGCGCCAGGATGGCAGAAGCGACCCCGGTACAATCCCTGAAAGCGAACGATTTTGGTATAAAGAAGCTTACGAAGCGTGTTCCTGATGATGACGAAATCCGGACCATTTATGGAGCGTTTGACAATACTGCAATGCGGCGTAAACCAAAGCGCCCTCAAAGTCATACCCAAAAGCATGTGCGTAATCGAGGATGCGGATAACGGCATCAGCCAGTTTAACCTCTGCTATCTTGCGATACGGCAGGTGGCCATCCATAAGATTTTTACGCTCTCCCTCTATGGCTTCACTCATTTCTGAATGAACTAAACACAGCAGCGTGCCTTTCTCTCGTGGGTTATCACAGTAACCGGCCTCTCCATTCTGCTGATGAGTTACTTCTGAAACGCTTTTATAGCCGTAACACCTTCTCACGCAGAGCGTGATAAAGATTAATGAGTGGGTAGTCCGATTTGGGCTAACAGGTACGAAAGATAAAAGTGGTATTTCTAATGCAATATATTTGCTTTTGATTTTTTTTGGCCTACAGTTGATAGGCTTTACTTTATCCTCCAAAGATATACGGCGGTCTTTTAACCTTTCAGGAACAGAGTGGACACACACACAGCCGTATCAGCTCAATTGTCCGAGCTAATTCAATTCCTTACGACTAGCGAGAGAGTAACAGCTAGTGCAGAAAATAATGAAGAGATGATGGAAATGTACCTCGTTTTGGGTGCACTTCTGCAATGGACATATCAGGTGAAAATTAAAGCCTAATTTTCGAACCACTCGACACAATGTTGAACGCAGCAGGCCCACCAGGTGCGGGTCTGCTGGACGTTTCACATATTCCTCTCCGGCTCGTCTTTGGTCAGATAACTTCATGCTCTTCTCTGCATTCCCGGCTGCGGTAGCTGTATCCATCGCGGGAAGGTTCCCCGCAGTCCCCATTACGGCAGAAGGGGGACCGCGGCTCCGGGCGTGGCCGGTTAGCCATAGCAATTTCTGCATTGACTATCTCAGGGTCTGACGCATCATCTGCAATGTCGGATATTATGATTCTCCGGATATCAGATATAAAAAAAACCGCCTCAGGGACGGTTGGTTAAATCTTATCCGGTGTTATGCAGGCCTTACTGAAGCCTTTGCTGGATGTCCATCAGGGCCATCATCATGAGTGTGGTCTGGGTCAGGCCCGATGATAACTATAAAATCTTCTCCTTTCCCATTACGCATCAGCGTCACCAGATCCCCGGCGCAGGGTTTGGTATCAAAATCATGTACCTCTTCAGCGCCGGTATCCTCGAAAACCACGTTAATTTTCATCATTCAGCTTCCTCTTGATAAACCGCCTTAGCGAGCAGCTTCTGCGGCTTTTTTAGCGTCATATTTTCGTCGTATATCAATCATTCTGATATAGAAGTCATACAACTCTTTGCGCATATGCTGCTTCATTTCATCAGGCAATGGCTCTTGCAACTTCATCCACTCATTAAGTTCAGGCTTGCATTGTGCGTAAGCATCATCAACGACTTTCTTCGGCGGGATACGGGTCTCAATGAAGGGGATGGTGTGATCATTCAGGCATCGAACCTCTGGAGTATAGAAGCTTTGACCGTCCGCCATGACTGCGCTCGAAACTAAAATTCCTGATAGTAAAATCCATTTCACAACTTATTTCTCCTCGTTCTGATAAACCGGGTCCGTACTGCGCGGGAACTGCAGGGCGGCGTTCCTGTAATGCTGCAGGCATTAGTGATTTGATTAATGTGCTCTGACACAGGTCAGCCTTGATTAATCTGGCGCGGCGTTATGCCGCAACTATGTGTATGCACTGGCTGTCATTGGTCGTCATGCCGGAAAGCAGCATTGAAGAATATACCTCTGACGTATCCTGATCAGATCCACCGTTCGATACTGCTGTGTCTATACACAGTTATCATCAGAGCAGGATTTGATCATGCTACCGGGTAGCAGATTAAAGAAGCATTCATCAGTTTCATGAAGCGCGCGCCATCAGACCGCTGCATCGTCATCACTGGCGACGTTGCAGAGAGGCTGGGGCGCGTTAACTGGCACCTCACAAAGCAGCCAATGACCGGGTACGGAGCGACACGACGACCTTCCGCGACGCTTCAACGCAGGAGGGTGAGCATATGACGTGGTTCCGGTTCAACGCTGACGGTGGCCTCTGATGGGATTCACTTCACCGGCACACGACTCCATAGAGCCGCGGCTCAGCCTCAACCCGGTATTCATCTCCAACCCGGCGACCACGTTCCGCGTGGATATCCCGGATGGTTTTCTGCTGGTTGACTCAGCCGCGAAGGTAAAACCGGGAAACAGGATTGCGTATTAGTGGAACGGCTACTCCGGGCTGGGGAAAATATACCGCAACAGCCTGGTGACAGAAGAGGTCGAGGTGATCGAAAGTGAGCCGCTGAATGATGTCATCGTGCCGGGAAAGGTAACGTGCGAGATGCGGAACAGAGATGTTTCATTTTGACATTCATGCTGAGCTACCTGATGATCCGCACTCTGTATCTGAGCAATTTTTTATTTATTACGCAGGTTAGTACATAATAATTTTATCAGATGTTTTATAGTTCATAAGTCATTGATAGGTAATCAAAATAGACATAAAACAATTAATTTACCTGTGTAATCTTGAGCGGGAGCGCCATTTTGGTCGGGCGGCAGAAGCGAGTTTTGTCAGCCAGCCCACGCTCTCAATGCGGCTCAAAAACCTCGAGCGTGAGCTGGGGTTATCGCTGATTAACCGCAGTAATAACTTTGACGGCTTTACCCCGGAAGGTGAACGGGTGCTGACCTGGGCGCGGGAAATTGTTTCCGTCTATCAGGGACTGAAGCTGGAGGTTGAATCTCTCAAACATGGCGTAAACGGCACGCTGCGGCTGGGCGTGATGCCGCAGTGCAGCGTGGCGCTGCCGGCGCTGCTTAAAGCGGTCGAGACGCGCTATCCTCAGCTGGACTATCGCGTCGCGGCGATGAGCGCCGATCAGCTACTGGAAGCGCTAAACAGCCATACCGTCGACGGCGGGATCGGCTTTTTTGAGCTCACCGCTCTGCGCGAACTGCATTTTCAGACGGCACTGCTGAACGACGGCGGGGTGGAAGCGATTTTTAACCCGCAGCACTTTCCGGCGCTGCTGAAGCAGCAGCGGCTCTCACTGCATACCCTGGCGGCGCAGCCGCTCTGTCTGGCTGAACCCACGCGCTATTTCCGGCGCTATCTGGACGGGCAGCTGCGCGAAACCGGCCTGCTGCCGCGTGTAATAGTTGAGAGCGCATCCATTATGCAGCTGCTGCAGAGCGCGCAGGTTGGCCTCGGCGTGATGGTTTCACCGTGCGGGCATCTGCTGCCCGAACTGTTGCAGAACCTGGCGCGGCGCCCGATCGATATGGCACCAATGGGACGACAGGCTGCGCTGGTAATCGCAGAGCCGGGACGTGCCTCACCGCTGGCGCAGCACTTTTTTGATGAGGCGCGCCGCCATCTTCATGACTGACGCGTCTCTGCCAGCGCCATAGTAAGCCGGTCTTCCCAGCTGGCCAGCGCCACTCTCTGCAACAGCGTAAACAGGGCGGTATGATCCCAGCCGCTGTTGATCAGCGGCTGCAGGTGGGCGGCACTAAACCGATCGGGCTGACGCGTCAGCTGCCCGCTCAGCGCAGCCACCGCGTCGCGATTATGCGCAGCGTCAGCCAGTAACACTTCCCGCCGCTCACCGGCGTAGCGTGTAAAACGCTGACGACAGCCGTGAATACGCGCGCTGACCGCCAGCGCCAGCGCCTCCGCCTCAGGGTTAACCGGCATCAGCTGCTGTTTCAGGCGCTGCAGGCCGCTCAGAACCGGCGCATCATACATCAGCAGCCAGCTCAGCGGCTCCAGATCGCTATCGTTCAGACAGTCAGCCTGCGCGCTCAGCTGCTGCGGGCTGGCGTAACGTCGCTCCAGCGGCTTCAGCCCGGGCGAGCAGAGATTATCTTCAGCAAACAGCGTGGCGCAGGCGTCGGGCGGCACTGATGCGCCGGGGATCCAGCGTACCGGCTGTGCCAGCAGCGCCTGCACGCCAGCCACCATCCGCGCCTGGAATCCTGTGAAACCGATAATCTGGGTCAGCGTAATGATATCGGGCTCTGTCAGTCCCACCGCCTCCAGCGCGCCGAGGCTGTGAGCGTTAATCAGCGCCGGCTGCATCGCCAGCTGACGAGCATACTGCGTCATCTGCGTCAGGCGATTGTTGCTCTCGCGGGAAGAGTCGGGACCGGGGAGCGGGTTGAGGCGCGCTGAGTAGTGATTGCACAGGCGCTGAACGCCCGCTACCTGGGCGACCGTCAGGGCCGCGCTCAGCCGGTCGTAGAGTGTCAGCGTATGCGTGTGCGATGCCGTCAGGCTGTCAGGAAACAGCAGCTGGCTTACATCGCGAGCCGCCAGCAGCGCCGGCTGAAAATGGCGAAACAGCGGCTGTAAAACCGTTGCTTCCTGCTGCAGGCCGAGCAGGAATCGATCGTTAACCAGGGCGGCCTCGGGGACCAGCGGGGCGGTGGTGGAGGTGTATGGGCGAGCCTGGCTTTCATACAGCCAGAGGTTATGGCCGGTAAAACGGCGTTGTTCCATAATCCATCCTTTCGCTAAATTCGGGCTGAGCGTACGACGGGAAATTCTGAAAAGCGTGTCGCCACTCGGGGGCAGGCTTATCGTCGCTGATGGTCATGCGCAGGCAAAAGAATGAAGGGGAATAATTAATATCGAATGGGTATATAGTGCGGTCAGAGAGGGAGTGGGGCGAGTCAGGCTCGCCCCTGCAGAACTTATTTCAGTTCCAGCTCGTTCATTGCAGCGATGCTAAAGCCGCCATCAACGTGAACAACTTCACCGGTGATACCACCTGCCAGGTCGGAGCACAGGAAGGCCGCAGAGTTACCTACGTCTTCAATGGTCACCGTACGGCGAATTGGGGTAACCGCTTCACAGTGGGAGAGCATTTTACGGAAATCTTTGATGCCGGAGGCAGCCAGGGTACGGATTGGACCCGCAGATACGGCGTTGACGCGCACGCCTTCCGGACCCATTGCGTTAGCCATGTAGCGTACGTTAGCTTCCAGCGACGCTTTCGCCAGACCCATAACGTTGTAGTTTGGAATAGCACGCTCTGCGCCCAGATAAGAGAGGG
>JAAIGF010298829.1_pt1 | contig 13143 bp, 16 predicted proteins | sample 6487441 | NCBI WGS metagenome assembly JAAIGF01 (sample SAMN13974129, study PRJNA590717) | phyllosphere metagenome | biome: pepper field; feature: multiple bacterial spot infested pepper fields; material: pepper leaves; isolation source: leaves from pepper fields | host: Capsicum annuum ... | reverse complement strand
GTCGCGGCTCGCACGGTGACGTCCATCGGTGCTCCTGAACCGCAGTGGCGCGACAGGGGGTGCGCCACGCGCCCTGCGGCTACCTCGCCGTTCCGTTCGGTTAATGAATAGTCCTTTAAGTGTACAGATGGGCTCGCCCTCACTGTGCGATAGATCATGGTCTAACGCACACCCAGGCCGTCGGTTCCGGTGCGACCGGAGCAGCGATAGGTTCGGGCCATGCAGGAGGACTCGCGGGGCGACCAGCAGCGAGAAACGCGCCGCGTCCTCGAGAAGGCGGCCTACAGCCGAAACGCCACAGAACGCGACCGAGCTGCCCTCGCGGCTTTCGACGAGGCGCAGGCGAGCACCGAGCAACAACCGCACCTTGCGAGCGAGGCGCCCGACGCTTTACTTCAGCGCTCGCGCGGCCTGGTGTCGAAACTTACGAGCTCGTCTCGCCCGGCGCTAGTCAGCGGCATAGCGGTCGGCGCATTGCTCGCCGCCGCGGTTGCCGTCCTGATCGCTCGGCCGTGGGCTGCCGACCCGTTCGATCGCTTTACTAATGCCGACGCGTTCGCGCCCGACCTCGCCCAGGTGCTCGCGGGCGGCTACCAGCTCGAGCAAAACCGCGGAGCGGCCGTGGTCGCAGGGCCAGTCCTCCTCCACGAGGACGAGGGGGTGCGAGTCGCAGCGTTCATGGATGCTCGCTTCTCTGACGGGCAGCAGAACGTGTGCCTGATGGTTTCAGAGCGGAGCAATGGAGCGTCGCTAAACGACTGGTCGTGCACACCCCGCAGCGACTTCATCCGACAAGGCCTCACCACAGTGATCAATCCCTCGCGGTTCTTCGATGCCGACTCCGAAGGGATCGTCGAGCTACAGACACTGACCTGGGGCGCGGACGACTTGCTCACGGTCGACACCAGGGCATCGAGCCAGTAGGCCGCCGAGGCGAGCGTCCCGGCTTGCGCGGATGACCATGGTTCAGCGCACACCAGTCAGCACCCTTGTGCCTAAAGAAGCGGGACAAAAGCGTTCCGCCTTCCGCTCCATAATTTGGACTGCGCTACCTGCCTGGGCGAAGGCGGGGCTAGCCGGTAGTTTCATCAGTGGGACTCGAACGAGGGATATCAACGGGGGGCGCGCTGTGGGAATTCTGACTGATGCGGAGTTGCTGCTTGGGCTATCGCGGCACTTGTCGGCCTACGCCTCCGGACCCGATCGGGCTGCACTAGCTGAGATCGAGTTCGTCGGGTGGTCCTACGACCTCGCGTTTCGGCTAAGAGGAAGCACCACCAGCCCGGCCGAGCGCGTGAAAGCGATCGGCATCGACATTGGTCTTTCATCGCGAAATCTTCGTGAGGTGATCACACTTCTCGAGTCAATGGGCTGGCTTACAGTGCAGCGGGATGAGCAAGGCTCAGCCGTTTTCGTGAACGAATCCCTTCCGGCGGCCGCCGATCTAGTCGCCGCCGCACCACAACTGCTGAATATTGCGAATGTGGGTCCGCTCGAGCGTGCAGCGCTCGCGCTGTTGAGAGCCACAACGATTCAACCGATGCTGAGAGAGGATGCCCTGGCGGCGGCGGACTCTGCCGCGGGTGGTGACGCTGCCGCAAGTGAGGCGGCGGTGCGCCATCTTTCAGCAGTCGGACTTGTCCGTGTTGCCACGGTCGATATGGACCGCGACGTGTTGTACAACCCAAATGTCTGGACGCAGGGCCAAAGCATCGCTGAAGCGGCGCTGAAGGCCGCTGATGCGAACGCGACGCGAGAGGTGCGGGCTTTACTCGAAGAACTCGCCGAAAACCCTGGTCTCCCCGAGGCAAAGGTGCAGTCCACCGAAGTGAGGTGGGTTCGATTCGCGGTGGCACAGGGACTTGTGCAGCGTTCAGTCATCCAAACCACAGAGGGCGGCGAGCAGGGCTTTCTTTTCACACCGCACCTTGCACGGGACCCTTTCGGGGGTACAGCCGGTGATGCTTCGGGGCACGTAAGGCAGCTCGTGGGCTCAATGATCTACGCGACCACATTCGCCAAGTACAGATTGCACTCCCCAGATGTGTTCCTGGGGGCTTTGCTGCGCAATGGCGTGGCGGGGAACACGGAGTCGATCGGCACGGACTATCCAATGCTTGAGAAGGCCGGCATCGTTCGAGTAGTGCCGGGCACAGGCAGCAGATTCCGCTTGGAGCTCTTGCAGGCGGACATCGCCGAGGACGCATTGCGGTTACTGAGCTCAAGCGTCATGCCAGGCGGAGCGACGGGCGACGCCGCGGCACTTAGAGCGCAGCGAAACTATATTCATGTCGAGCGCGCTCGTGCTCGTTTGGCCCTGAGTGCAAACAGCGACGAAGCGGAGGAGGCGCGGCTGATTGCTTCGCTCCGCGACGTCACCAAGCGTCGTGCCATGGGGGGCCAAGGATGGTGAGGGCGGGAGGATTAAGTTCGAGCCAGCCACCTAGAAAACGTCCCGCAAGTGGCACAAGCCGTTCGGACACAGTTGGAGGGGAGCTGGAGCGCCGGGTGGCCCGCATCGAGTTCGCCGAAGGCGCCGTGGCCAGGCTGAGGGTGCCCGTTCCAGCGCCGGGTGCGGGAGCGGGCCGTGACATTCTCACTGACATTGATGTGCTTTCAGTCGACGTTGATCTTCGCCTACGGGTATCCAGGTCGTCGGCAGAGTGCAAGAGCGGCAGTGGGCAGTCCGGAGAGCCGAAGGAGTTGGTGTGGCTCGCGGGCTTCCGCCAATTGCTTCGCCTCGATCGCGTCACTCTCGTGCGTCCGGCGGTCTCATCCAGAGGCCGTGAGCTTGCCCGCAGGTTGAACATCTCCACGCTGGATAACGCGACGATAATGCGTCGCGAGGCGGCAAATCAGTGGCTCCCCGACAGGTTCGCCCATCTGGACGGACGTGAGTGCACCGCTGCCGAAGCACGGACAGACGCTCAGCTTCGCGGGTTACCTGATCTACCGACCGCGCTAACACAATTTCTGCGAGCTGATGCGTTGCTGGCCGCCCCGGGAGCACTACTGGCGGCGGTGGAGGCATTTGGCGACGCCGTCGCAGAACAGGGTGCGCTGCCCGATCCGGCAGCCACAGTGCTCGCAGGGCATGCACTTTTCGCGATCGTGTTAGCCGCAGTGCAGGACGCAGGCACTTTAGATGCGCGTACGCCACGCGAACTACGGCTGGCCCGCGAACAAGAGCTCGTAACATCGGACCCAAGCTTATTTTCGTTGCTCGATCGGGCGGACGATTTAGTCCGTCATGTGGTCGCTCGAGTGCATCGCTCTTATACCGACGCTGGCAGCGAGCCGATCAGTATCGACGCACCATCATTGCGCGAAACAATCGTGCGTCCGTTGCCGTACCTAAATGATTATATCGATCTAGTAGAGCGACTCCGCGCAAACCCGATAGTGACCCGAGACCTATTGCAGACAACCGAAATGGCCTGCTTCGATGTGCTCCTCGGGGGTGATGCGTGGAAGTCACCAGCTTTCGGCCACCTGTTCACCGCCGAGCACAAAGGACTGTTGTTGGTCGCGCTCAGGTGTCTCAGTAGCGTGGCGGGCACTCAGGTGGCCGAGTACCTTTCCGCCCTGCACGACCTCAAGGTATTCGCCGGTCAGCGAGGAGTACCTGATCGGTCGGCCGCGCCGCAACGCCCTTCTGGACCGGTTCTGCCTGCTGATTCGTCCAGCTCCTAATCATCGCCGGTCTATCGTCGTCCCGCGCAAGCCTTTGATCGCCGAATGTCCCGAGTTTGCGGGACAGCCTGACCAAACCAAGCTGGAGGTGCTTGTGGCGCAGGATTATCCGCTCGAGGAGCTAAGCCCGCGAGCATTCGAACAACTCACTGTGGCTCTATCGATGAAGGTTTTGGGTCCGGGGGTGGAGGCGTTCGGATCAGGACCCGATGGGGGACGGGAGGCAACATTCAACGGGCGCGTAGATTGGTCCAAAACTGACCTTGATGATCACAGCGCCTGGGACGGATATGTCGTCGTCCAAGCGAAGCAAGCTGAGCACCCCCCACAGAGGCCGGCGATGAGCCTTCGCTGGCTGAAGAAGCAGATCGACGACGAGCTCGATTCTTGGTTAACTTCTTCGAGCAAGCGTTCACCGTTTCCGCGGTACATGATTTTTGTCACCAACGTGCGCCTGTCGAGTGTGCCGAACGCAGGCGTCGACGCTATAAACAATCACATTCGTGAACGGCTAGACACACCATGGATGGGCGAATCTAGAAATACGTTGAGGAAGCGCGGCCTTCACGACTGGCGCATCTGGCACCGCGATCAGTTGAACGGTCTCCTCACCGTCAACGGCGATGTCCGGCGCGCCTTCAAAGGACTCTTGACTGTCGGAGATTTGCTCACGCGGCTCGGAGAGCTATCGGACTACCTCGACCCTGACGTGTTCGCTTCAGTACTACGAGCGCATGCGAAACGCACTCTGACGAGTGAGCGGTGGGTCAGCTTTCGCGAGGCGGGCGGCTCCACTCGAGAATCGGTCGAGAATGTGTTCGTTGATCTCAAGGCCACGGCGTCCGGACATCAGGAGGACCCCGTCCAGGACAACGCGCCTATCTCAGTGATCACGGAGGTATTGCGTCGCTCCGATATGGTCCTGAAGCCGTCGATACTCCCGAACCCGCAACGCCACTTCGTTGTGACCGGTCAGGCAGGCAGCGGCAAAAGCACCATAACTCGATTCCTCACCCAAGCATTTCGAGCCGCATTCACTCGCGAAGAATCGCTCACCCCGACTGAACAGGAGGTTGTCGATGGAACGGCGATCGCTCTCGGTCGCATCAACATTGCCGCTCCCCGCGGACGGCGGTGGCCGATACGCGTCGACCTGGCCGAGTTCGCCGACGCGGTCGGCCCAGACGGAGGAATCAATCTCCAACGCTGGCTCAGCGACCGAATTAGCGACCGTGCTGGCATGGACATCAAGCCTCTTTCCCTGAAGCGCTGGATGCTGCACTGGCCTTGCGTGGTCATCTTCGATGGGCTCGATGAGGTGACAGCACCGGAAGTGCGTCCGCGCGTTCTCGATGAGATCAGGCAGTTTGTCGAAGAAGCTGAAGCAGACAACGCTGATCTTCTGGTCATCGTCACCACAAGACCTACCGGCTACACCGAGCAGTTGATGCCCAACTACTTCCGACAACTTGATCTGGCCTACCTGGAGGCGGCGGAAGCGGCCACGTACGGTCGTCTCGTGACAATGCGCCGCCTGTCAGATGATCTTGATCGTCGTGACCAGCTAGTGCGGTCGTTCGAAAAACAGGTAGGCGTTCCCGCGATGCTGCGTCTGATGAAAACCCCACTTCAGGTACTGATCATGACGATCATCCTCGAGCGATCTGGGGTGCTCCCCGCGGACAGATATCAGCTGTTCTCTCGATACTTCGACACCGTCTACGAACGCGAGTCCGCAAAGACGACGCACCTCGCACCCTTGCTCACCGAGCAGAGAGCCCTGATTGTCTATGTGCACGAGGCTGCAGGCCGCGCCCTTCAGATTCAAAGCGAGCAATCTGGAGACGCGCGCGCAATGCTCTCCAAAACCGAGCTGCGGGCTATCGTCGATCACCGCCTCGAAGACCTAGGTCACGATGCCGGGCTGGCTCGCGAGCGGATCGCCGATCAGGTGATGCAGACCACAACGGAACGGCTAGTGCTGCTCGTTCCGGTCGAAGACGACTGCGTCGCGTTCGAAGTACGTAGCTTGCAAGAGCTGATGGCTGCTCGCGCACTTGTGGGCGGTTCGGACGGTCAACTTCGTGATCGCCTCGTCGCCACCGCGGCTAGCCCTCACTGGAGGAACACCTGGGTGTTCGTCGCAGGAGCGGTTTTCGCCGGTGGCCCTGACCACCGTCGGGAACTCGTTGTCGATATCGTTGAGGCTATCGACCGCAGCACAACTCGGGCGGGGTGGCTGTGCCCGATCGGACCAGAACTCGCAGCTGCGCTACTCGACGATGGGCTGGCGATCGCCACTCCGAGTCTGCATCGGCGGGTTGTAAGTGTGGCATTGCGTGCTGTCGAGGGCCCTGTTCCTGTTGGGCTCCGCGCCATCGCCTCAGGCCTTGCCGCCTCGGCGTCCGTTGACAACGCTTTCCGCATGCGGATTCGCAACGCGCTGAAATCTGCCTTAGCCGGCACCCCCAGATCGGCAGTGGCAGCTTTGTTCCTGCTGGTACACAGCAGGCTCGCCAACGGACTCCCTGTCAGCGAGTTGCGCGCTGTTGAGACAGACAAGGGTGCGGACACTAGCGCCGTTTCGATCGGCAAGGTGCTCCGCGCAAAACTGGCCACAATGCCCGATGTGAGCGGCGCAGAATCAGCTCTAGCACCTGTGCTTGATGAGGTCGACGATGTCTTAGTCCCGGGGTATGGCAGCCGTGAGATCGGGATTCTTGGTCTGCCGCACTCGGTATCCTGGGACGGGGACTTCGTTTCTGTAGTCACAAACCCCGGCAGCGGAGAACTGCTTGAGCTGCTAATCGGGGCTCTCGGCCCGAAGCAGTGGCGCGCCGCTTATGGCCTAGCCATCGTTTACCACACAGCTGCATCGCGCCGCCCCGTCGGACCGCACCTGATTGAAGCAGTGCATAGGGACAACTACGAGACCATCCGACGCGCATGAAATCGAGCGTTTTTCGTGTGACCGCCGTTTGGGAGAACGGCCGAGTGTTGTCTTACTGAGGCAGTCAATGCGATGTGCCCGGATTGCCGAACACGAGCGCGTCTCAAATCGGCCGCGCCTCACGAGCCGCTCCAAGCACAGCGGTACATATCGTTCCATCGCAGGTCGACCGTGCCGCAGGGACGCTGGCTCCGGCGCAGGTGGACTCGATGCGCACTACGCCCAGCACAGGCGGCTCGATCGGCGTTTCGGCTGATCCGCTCCACCAACACCATGCTGGGGTGGATCAAGGTGAGAGTCGCCGCGGCTGACCGATTGTGGCCCTGCTAGACCCCACCTGCGGGATGTCCTTCGCCAGCGCTCACGGCGAGAGCCTCGCGGATTGCCTGTATGACGCCCTCGAGACGGTAGTCAGGGTGCACCTCGATGAGCGTCATCCCGTGCTCAACGCAGAGCCATCGTTTCATCGCGTCGCGCTCCTGCTGCTTCTCAAACGCAGGCGGCCCACCGAAGAGTTCGACCGGACGGGAATGCTGCACGCCCTGATACTCGATCGCGATGTTTCGGCCGCGAATTGCAATATCAAGCGATTGCGGTGCGAGCCATCCCGGCCGCACCTGATGGTCGAGCACCTCGAGCGGAAATGCCGCGCGCAGCTGATGAAGCAATCGAACCTCGGACACCAGCCCCTCGCCTACTCGGGGCAGCCCCGCCCCCTCGCGTGCTCGGTTCTCTGACGCGCGGAATAAACGACGCAGGAACGCCCGGAACAGGCACTCGAACGCGTAGGGGTTCTCCCAGCGCCACGGTGCCGGAATCGGCCGCTCAAGGCCTTCGAACCCGATGAACGCTGTCATCGGGAACGGGGGGAAGCTGCGCCCGTACGCGATGAGCTCTGCGACCCGCTCCTGGCCGATATCGGGGCCGATGAACTCGACAAGGCTCGCGGCGAGGGTGTCGAGCGGTTCGTCCGCATGGAGCCTGGCCCAGAAGTGCGCGACCAAGCTGACGTTGTGCTCGTCGTGGAAGGCGTCGAGTTCCGCCTGCAGATCAATAGCCACTGACTCGAAGTTCTGCCACCCCGCCTTGGTGACGCTTGGCTTTCCCCAGTCGACGATCTGCGAGGCCCGCACGCGCGGCTGCAGCAGATCGGCCAGGCCCACGAACGCAACCAGCGAACGAGAGCCCTTCGTTACCGCGAAGGCTTCCGCCCATTCCTCGCGCAGATAGTGCATGTCTGCGAGCCCCTCGAGCGCCTGGTAGCGAACCGACGAGCCCGGGTACGCCTCCGCGATCAGCCTGAGGCCAGCCATCGACGCATGAGGGTCTGCGTCCCACAGCGAGAGCAACTCGTGCAGCATGACGATCGGATAGCCGTACTGGCCATCGACGTCCATTGCTATGCCGGCCTCGAACTGCGGCCGGTAGTGGCGCGTGAAGAACGATCGCTGCAGCCGGTTCATCGCCGGAAGCTCTTTGGTCCCGAACGGCGCGAACCGATGGGCTCGGGGAGGAATCGACGACGCGGCCATGAGTCGATGTTGACAGCCCTGCATGGCGGCGTCATCCGCGATTTGGGGCGCTCCACCTGTCCCGGGTCCCCTCGAACAGTTAGACCGGTCGTGCAAGCTGAGGCCGGCTCCACGGCACCTGGCCGCCGCCCGACGCAACCGACAAACCGTCACCGCCCGCGGCCCCGCAGGCGAGAGCCGGCCGCTACGGTCGAGCTACTCCCCCAGCACTCTTGCTGGGGTGGTTTCAGGGTGGCCGCCGCGGCCTGCCGGCGCGGCGGACCATCCCGAACCAGTCGACAGCGCCGGGGCGCTCCGCCTGCCCCTGGATCCCCTCGAGCGGATGGCCCGGTCACACGAGCTCGTGACGCCGCGATCGTGCGGACTCCCGCTGAGCCGGGACGACGACGAGCGATCAAATGGCCGGCTGCTCCAAGCCATCGCCGCTGGGTGCGGTGGTGCTGGCTACGCCTACTGCTCGGCGAGGCGAAAGGCCCTGACGACCGGGTTCCGGTTCACCCCAAGCTGCTCGGCGATGCGGGTGAAGCTCAGCCCCTCCGCGCGCAGCCGGCGAATCTCAGTCAGCTGCTCAGGCGTGATCGTGCTGAGCCGGCCGCCGCGCCGGCCCGGATCCGGGTTGGTGGCCGTGGCGGGTTGCGGTGGGTAGATCGTCGGGAACGCCACGGCGAGGGCGTGGGCCATGTCGGCGCCGTTGCGGATGGTGATGTCTTCGGCGGCGTACTTCGCTTGCAGGCGCTGGCGCGCGTCGCGCGCGGTGTGCGTGCTGACGCTCATGATCTCGGCGCAGAGCTTCACTGGTGCCCCGTTGGCCCACAAGGCCGCGTAGGCCAGTTGCCGCCCGCTCATCGTCACGCCCATGAGCTCAGCGATACGACGGCTCAGGGGCCATGAAGGGCCGCACGAGCCGCTCTGTGCCGTCAGGGAGGGCGACGAGGGTCGGGTGCTCGTGGAGGGTGCGCTCGAGCTCGATCGCGCTGCCGGCGGGCAGGCCGGCCAGGGCGAACTTCGCGCGCACCCGCTTGAGGAGCTTGTGGAGGGTGCCGAACTGGATACCGAGGATCGCAGCGGCCTGCTTCGCGGTGGCGCCGTTGGCGTAGAGCGCGATGAGCACGAACTGCCGTTGCGTCAGGCGTACGGGCGGCTCGGTCTGCTTCCACTTCGACTGCCGCATCCATCCACCCTGCCAGCGATCCGCTCGGTGCGCCGCTCCGGGGCGCCGTGATGAGCTTGCGGGTAGTGCCGCCCCGTGTAGGTGGGGAGGAGGCCGAGGCCCCCTCCCCTGACGGTCAGAAGGCCGTCATGAGGATCTCAGCGAGGATGCTTGAGACGATGCCGAGGGCGATCGTCACAGCAGCCGTAGCCGAGAAGGTGAGCACGTGATATCTGAAGCTTCGCTTCTTCACCATGAGTGCTCCTCTCCGCCGTGTGGCGTACCACGCTCACGGAAAGGGTCCCCGCCTGGTCCAGTTGACCTAGACCAACTGGACGCGTAAATTAGCCGATGAACGATCACCGGGTGTGTACGCACCCAGGCCGCCCCTCCGGGTAGCCAGCAGTTTCCGAAATTGGGCCCGTTGCACCGGGCCCTTTTTCATGTCCGCAGACAAAGCGCCGCGGGTGTGCGCTTCAAGAGACATTCTGCCAGCCGCCCCACCAATGTTCGCGACCGTGTTACTGGTACTGGCGAAACTCCCGCTCAGCGCGATGCCTCGACTTCGTGTGCGAGGCCGTGCACCGGGACGCGACACCTTGCGATCGCGTGCAGTCCGCCAGGCGAGAGATTCTCGGCCATGTAGAGGATGATCCTGTTCCTGCAGAGCGCACTCGTGCTCTCGTGCGTAGGAGGTCACCATGACCCGCCGTTCTCGACGCTTCACCCCGAAACCGCCCAAGCGCCCCGGCCGGCAAAGCCCGGTCCTGTTGGGCCTGGCCGTGGTGCTGTTCATCGGCGCAGCCGTGATGGTTGCACTCGCGCTCTTGCACTAACTCGTGGGCGGGGGCTCTCTCCCTCGGCACCCCTACCGAGGGAGAGAGTTGCGCGTGGCGTGAGCGGCCAGTGCGCCCGGCGCGGCCGCTCCGGAAAAGTCCGGCCTGCGCAGACTCTGATTATCGCTCGTCAGGTGGCGTGTCGATGACCGGCCGCAGCTTGGGTTTGAGGGAGTCGAGGACGGGGATCCGGTTGACGGCGGCGCGCATGGCTTCGAGGTGCTGTTCACGTTCGGCGTCGGTCGCGGGCCAGTCGGTGAGGAGGGCGTGGATGGTGTCGCCGGCGAGCATGGTTCGCACGGGGCGGCCGAGTTCGGCGCCGGCTTGGCGGGCGGTCTTGCGCCACAGCTGCAGCGTCACGGGCAGTTCGGCCACGAGCGCGCGCGTCGAGCCGGTCGCGGCGAGCTCGGACTGTAGCTGCTCGAGCAGGCTCGCCCCGGGCAGCGATGCGACCGGGCGCATCAGCTGCCCTCGCCCTCGTGGAAATCAGCGAGCAGTTGGTCACGGCGGCGGAGCCGCCACTGCGCCAGATCGGCGTTATAGCGGCGCGAGTACTCGTCGAGCCAGGCGATGAGCGCTGCCCGCTCGCGCGGCTTCTGCGCTTCGACGAACGCGGCGTAGCGGTCGAACTCGGCCCGCTCGGTCTGCCCTTCGCTCGAGTTTTCGCGGGCCTCGAATGCGGCGATGGCGCGCTCTTGCTCCGCGGTGGGCTGCCAGTCGTCGTCGGCGGGATCGGCGAGGCGGTCGAGCATGGCGGCGTTCTCCGGCATGGCCGGCAGCAGCCGCACCGGGCGGTCGTCGGCATCCCACAGGGCCGCTTCGATCTGGGTGAGCACGGATGGGGTGAAGCCGATGACGCGCTCCTCGATGTACTCGATCGCGTCGTGGAGGCGTTCGGCGTCCTCGTAGGACAGCTCGATGACGAACGACTCGGGGCGCCGCTGCGCCCGCACAGCGTTTTCGTCGGTCACGGGGTTCCTTCCGGGTCAGCTAGTGGCGTTGCGAGCCTCGGCGTTCGCGGCGATCTGCCGGTCGATGCTCTTGATGAGCTCGAGTGCGCGGTGTTCTCGGTCGCGAAAGCGGGCTGCGTCGCTGTCGGTCGCAGATAGGTCGTTGATCTGGATGCGGTCGTCCTCGGCCTGGGCGTCACCGTGGAGGGCGTCGGCGTACTGCCTGAGCGCCGAGATGAGCACGACGTAATCGTGCGGGTCTGCGAGGTCGATCACCACCGGGTCGAATGGCTCGTGCAGCATGGCTCTTTCGTGGGGCTGTGGTTAGTGGTGGATCAGTTGCGCGAGGTCGCTGCGCACGGAGCGTGCGAGCGCGGCGCGCGAGCGGACGCCCGGTGCGGCCGCATCGCTTCCGGGCTGGGCGGCTTCCTGCTCGAGGCGGGCGGCGTACTCCTCGAGCGCTGCCGCGACGATCTGCCCGGCGCCGTCGTCGGCGGCCAGGCGCAGGTAGACCGTCGCGCCGTCGCGGAGTAGTTCGGCGGGCTTGCGGGCCTCGCCTGCAGCGCGGCGCGCGAGGGCCTCGCCCTGGTCGGCGGCAAGGCGGACCTGGAAGCGCGGGGACGCTCCCCCGGCCTTGCTGAGGCTGGGCCGTCCCCGGCGGGTCGCGGCGTCGAGCTCGTCGGCGCCGATGATCGCGTCGAGCTCGGCGCGGGCCGCGGCGGCGGCCTCGTCGCCCTCGAGCGCGAGGCCCGTGCTGCCCGGCTCCGGGCCGTAGTCGTCCGCCTCGGCGTCCTCGGCCATAGCGGCGTAGAACGCCTCCTCCTCGGCGCTCAGGGGCTCGCCCGTGAGGGCGTCGGGCTTCGGGTTGCTCATCGCTGGTCCTTCCTCTCCTGGATCACTGCCTTCGCTCGCGCGTACATGCTCGGCCGAAGCGGCATGACGTGGAAGATGAACACGCTCTCCGCCGCCTTGTCGACGACAGCGAGCACTTCGAGCATTCCGGCCGACTCGATCATCGGCCCGATGTAGAGCGTCACGGGAGGTCCGGCAGGGATGCGCGACGGCCCGAACGCTGCGATCACGACGCGGGCGTTCCGCATCGCGTGCAACGCGTCGGCCCGGTCGATCCCGTGCTTGTCCGCACTGTCTGCCCATCGCGTCGTTCCCATGATCTTATTGTACTCTTTTATTGTCAATTAAGCGAGTACAAAATAGGAATTCCGGAACGAGAATGGCCCCGGCTGCGTGGGGGGACGCGGCCGGGGCCTGGGGACCGGAGACAGTCACCTGCCGGTGACGGTAACCCGGCCCACCGACACCCGCTAGGGGCTCTCGTGGGACGCACAGCGGCCCGGGGCATCCCGCCCGGGCCGCGTGATCGTTACTACTGGTTTTGCTCGACGCGGGCGTTGTGGGTGATGGTGGCGGTGGCCCGGTTGAGGGCCGGCCCGACCGCCTCGGCCTCGATGACGCGCCCGTACTGCTTCGCGCCCTCGTCACCCCAGGACTCGGTGTGCTCGCGACCGACGACGATCACCTGGTCGCCCTTGTGGAGGCTGTCGGCGATGTTCTGGCCCAGCTCGAAGCGCGCTTCGACGAAGTGCGTCGTCGGGGCCTCGTGGGGCACGAACTCGCCGCGGCGGTACTCCCCCGTGTTCTCGATCACGCGGAACTTGACGATCTGAATCGACCCTGCGGCGACGAACTCGGGATCGGCGGCGAGGTTGCCGGTGATGGTGCGAGTAGCCATGATCTTGCTTCCCTTCGGTAGGTCGTACTCAATCGGCGGATGCGAGGGCCGCGACGCGATCGACCTGATCGGGTCGGAACCCGGTCCAGTGGTCGTCGCCGGTGCCGTCCTCGACCACGACGACGGGCGCCGATGAGTAGCCGAGCTCGTCTTGCACGTAGGTCATCGCTGCGGCGTTCTCGCGCAGGTTGACCTCCACGTACGCAACGCCCTTGGCGTCCAGCGCACGCTTGGTCATGGTGCACTGCATGCAGCTGGGTCCGGTGCTGTAGACGGTGACGG
>JAAIGF010391322.1_pt1 | contig 13144 bp, 22 predicted proteins | sample 6487441 | NCBI WGS metagenome assembly JAAIGF01 (sample SAMN13974129, study PRJNA590717) | phyllosphere metagenome | biome: pepper field; feature: multiple bacterial spot infested pepper fields; material: pepper leaves; isolation source: leaves from pepper fields | host: Capsicum annuum ... | reverse complement strand
CGAGCGTTCGCTTACGGTTGAGCCTGGGCAGGAAAAGCCGTCGATGACGCTCATTGCGGCGGCACAGGGTTATTCGCAGGCAGCAAAGCAGAGCCGTGATGAAGCTGCGGGGCTTGCTTCTGCTGCGGCTGGAAGCGCTTCGAATGCATCAGGATCGGCAGTGCTCGCAAGTCGATGGGCGAGCGAAGCCGAAAACGTGCCTGTTGCTGGCGGGCTGTTCTCTGCCTTTCACTGGTACCGCAAAGCCTACGCGATCTACCAGACGATCACCCAGGGCTTTCTTGAAAAGGTCGGGGGCATCCTGACCGGCGATGTCCTGTTCGGGCCAGGCACTGGCGGCAAATATTCCAAGCTTCAGGCGAACGGCGATGTTCAGCTTAATCGAGGCGACAACACCGGCTTCACCACTTGGAACTCCGCTAACGCCTATTTTGGCTGGGACGGCGGCAGATATGTATTCGGCCCCTCGGGCGGGCTAGTTGCCTATGGGTATTTACAGGTGGATGGGACGGGGCAATCGGCAAAGTTAGGCCCGTCTGGCGATATAGACTTCAGCGGGTTCATGCTCAACGAGTTCGGCCCATACCTGTCGACGGTACTCCGAGGATATACAAGCGCTCAACAGACTTGGACCCTTGGCGGATCACTGGTGGTAGCCCATGGGCTCCCTTACATCCCGAAGAACGTCTTCCTTATTCTCGTCTGTAAATCAGCCATCTCCGGCTATTCGGTGGGTGATCGTATCATCATAGCCGCGTCCGCAGCGCGGGATGAGAACTACTATAATGAAGGATACTCGGCGCAGGTCGATGCCACCAATGTCAGGATTTCCTTCGCCAGCAATTTCATTGGGATTGTGCAGAAGGGCGGTGGTAATGCCGGTGGCGCCTATCCCGCCAACTTTGATGTTATCGTGGTAGCGAGGCTGTAATGAAGAGATATTTCGCTGACGCCAATGGGGATTACCTTGGCAGCTTTGATGATGCTGACGGCGATATGCCAGAAGAGTTCTCGAATGCCATTGAGGTTCCAAAGCCAAGGCCACCGACGGTCCAGCGCTTTTATGTGGACGCGGACGGTAAATATCTGGGTTCCTTCGACGGTCTCGACGAGGAAATTCCGGCCGACATGGCAAGCGGCTTTGAGGTTCCGTCGGCTCCAATCGACGTGCGCCAAGTTTGGAATGGCCATGAATGGTTGGCTGCTGTTCCGACCTCTGATCAGGTTGACGTCGAACGAGACCGCCGCATTGACGGCGGTTTTTCTTTTAATGGCGTGTTGTATCAGTCGCGCCCCTCGGATCGTGAGAACATAGCCGGGGCTTCTACAGCCTCTGGCATCGCCATGGTGACAGGTTCGGAAGCCGGTGATTATCGCTGGCACGGCGGCGATGAAGATTTTGCATGGATCGCGTCCGATAACAGCACCCACCCAATGGACGCGCAGACGATGTTCGCCTTCGGCCAAGCCGCCATGGCGCACAAAAGCAATCACATCTTTGCCGCTCGCGCGCTCAAGGACATGACGCCGATCCCGGCGGATTACGCCACCAACCCCGCATATTGGCCATAAGACGAAAGGTCCGATCATGAGCCTCAATAAGAAATTCGATACCGTCGTCTACCAGGGCGTCGGCGGTGAAGAAGCTGGCGCGCCGGTCGTTGTCTCTGTGTCTCTCGATGCTTCTGGCAATCCCGCCACGCCTCTGCCTGCTGGCCGTGCTCCTGCTGCCAATAGTGTTCCGGTTGCTATGAGCGCCGAAGACAAGGCGGCGCTTGATGCGGCTAAGAGCAATTACACCGTGAACAACGGCATTTACAGTAATGGCAACGCGCGAGCTGCTGGCAATGGCATTCTCGCCGTCATTACGACTGCTGGGACGGCCACACTCACATTTGGCGGCGTAGATATCCAGTTCACCTTTGTCGTCGGTCCGACAATCCTACCGTTGGCGATCACAAAAACGACGCTCGGCACGGCTGCCGGCTCATTCTACGCCATATCGTAATGGAGTGGGGATATGCCAAGCTTTTACACTCCACCCGCTGAGCCGTCTCCAGCGCTGCAACTCGTCACGCCGTCTCGGATCACGATTGCACAGCTTCATACCAACTTCCCGCCTGGGCCGGATTATCTCGGCAAGTTCTGCCAAGTGTCCGACCTGTGGGGCGCTGGCATCCGGGGCAACATGCGATGCGGCTTCAATGGCCGCGTTTACTATTGGGAAGCGACCACTCAGCCGCAACTGATCACTTCGGTTCCCATGACCGGAGATATGACGCTGCAGCCTATGTCGTCATCTCCGATCGTGGAGTTCACCGGCTCTGTCCTTCTTGGTGTGACGCGCACCATCACCCTCGGGACGCAGTTCGTTTTCCCGGGCCAGCCGAAGGAAATCAAGCTCGGGCTTTCGTCACTGATCGGGAACGTCGTTATCGCGGGTCTTGGCCTTGGATCGGGTATTGCTGGCGTTCTTGGCGCAACCCCGAAATTCGTCTGCATAGACACAGGCAGCGCGCTTGAATGGAGGAGGGTGAACTGATGGCTGGTGAAGCTACGATACGCGCACTCGCGCGAGGCATTGGATTGGTCGGGGGCAACGCGGTGCCGCCTACGCCTGCCGTCTGGATATTGGCCGCTGGAGTATGGAACGATGCTGGCGCCTGGAGCGACACAGCATCTTGGAAGGACAGCTAAATGGGCATTGCACTGATCTCTAACGAGGATACGGGGCTGAGCATCCGAGAAAAGCTAAACCGCCTTCTCGGGATGTTCACCGAAAACAGATACACATCCGACGCCGCTCCCGGCCTGACCGATGATAGTGCATCCGGCTTCGAAGTCGGTTCCAAGTGGTTCAACAAGTCCACCGGCATTGAATACATTTGCAGGGATGCGACGGCGGGCGCGGCGGCATGGGTAAGGCAGGATAACGCCGATTTCTTCGGCTACGTGTCGGGCAACTATTACCACGGCGTAAACGGCGTGGTGTCGGCGGGGGCCGTTGCGGGTGGAGGAACCATTCGCTTGCACCCTATCATCATAAAGGAGCGCTGCACTCTGACGGAGCTTGGAGCGCGGGTAACGACCTCAGAGAGTGGGAAAAGCTTTCAGCTAGCCATCTATGCCGCCGATCCAGCCAGCAAGCTGCCAACCGGAAACCCGCTCGGGGCTACCTCTAATCTTTCCGCCGGGTCTACGGGTGCAATGACCGCGTCGATTGTCGGCGGCGGAGTAACACTAAATCCCGGCCTCTATTGGTTAGGTATCAATGGAGACATGACCACAGCCATTTTTCAGGTTTACGGCATCAATACCACTTTCCTTGCCTCAGTGATCGGAGGCACTGCCGCGCAGATTTCTTCCGGTACAGGATCATCAATGCCTTACGTGACTATCACCCAGGCATTTGGAACATGGCCAGACCTAACAGGCGCAGGATTTGGCCGTGGTAGTGCATCGTCCGCATACTCGGCAATCTTTTTCAAGGTAGGTTAAAATGGAAGAAATCGAACTATCTATTCACTACGATCAGCAAGGGAACGCTACGGTTTCCGTGGCCTACCCAGAGGGCATAACCGCCACGCTTTATGTTCCTCACGATGTCCCGCCCATCGAGCGCGACAACCGCATCAATGCCTTCAAGGCAGAGCAGCAGGCGCTGTTAGACGCCTCCTGACCTTTCGCCAATTGGCGGCTTAATCCAACAATCAGGACATCGCTATGACCTACACGCTTCCGCTGGAATGGCTCCAGCCGGTTAAGATGGCGCGCATTATTGCCCACTGGTCTGCCGGGGCATATCGCGCGTCGGATCTCGACAAAGAGCATTACCATTTTATCGTCGAAGGCTCGGGCGTCGTTGTGCGCGGCGATCATGTCATTGCCGATAACGTCAACACTGCTGACGGCAAATATGCGGCCCACACCAAGGGCTGCAATACCGGCTCGATCGGCGTGTCTATGGCCTGCATGGCGGGCGCTATCGAAAGCCCGTTCAACGCCGGCAAGTTCCCAATGACAGAAACGCAGTGGGTGAGGGCGATGGATGTGATTGCCCAGCTTGCTGCCTTCTACAAAATCCCCGTGACGAACAAGACCATCCTGTCTCACGCTGAGGTTCAGACGAACCTGGGCATCAAGCAGAATGGAAAATGGGATTTCACGCGCCTGGCGTTTGATCCGTCCTTCGTCGGCGCCAAAGCTTGCGGCGACAAGATGCGCCGTGATGTGTTGGAGCGGATGCGATGAAGTTCTTCATGGATCATATGGCCTCGCCCGATTGGGCAGTCCGTCGCCGGATCATCATCCTGTCGTTGCTCTGGTGCGCCGCGCTGGTAACCTTTCTTGCTGTGTGGGGCAAGCCCACATCGCTGAGCGAGGCTATCGCGACAAGCCTGATCCTCCTCTTTGGATCGATCGTCGGTAGCTATGTCTTCGGGTCTGTTTGGGAAAAGAACACTCAGGTCAAGGCCGACATTGCTCAGCAAGCAGTTGATCAGGGCGATACGGACACGACGGTGAAGGTGGAGCCATGATTGCCTTCTTCACCGGAACGTTCATAGGCCGCACTCTTGCCGTCATGCTTGCCCTTCTGGCGGCGTTTGGGGTCTTCCGTGTCTGGCTATCCCATCACGACGCAACGCTTCTCAGTGGCTACGTGCTGCGCGTTGAGAAGACGGCAGCCGAGGCCAGAGCCAACGAGCTTGAGCGCCAGCGCAATGCAGCGACCCAGGCGCTTGAAGAATATCGCAAGCGAGCGGCGGCCGATGCGCTCACCCAGCAGAAGCTTGAAGCCCAACTCGAAGAGGCTATCCGCAATGATAATTCGAACCCTGATGATGGTGACTATAAGTGGACTCGCGACGATGAACGTTGGCTGTGCCAGCAAAGAGGCGCGCCTTATTGTGGCCGCTGACACGCGCGGGAAGACGGAGGCGGGCGTCAACCTTCCCGATCTTCCCGAAGAGTGCCGGCAGAAGATGGCGCGGGTGTACCCAAAATACGGCATCGAAAAGCCGCGCAACACGCAGTTGCGATGGGAGTTTGCTGCGGAATTTGTTGACCGCCGCACTCTGCGATGCGCGGCCTTCTACGATGAAACGAAAACGCGCTTCGGTGCGAAATAATGCCAGGGCGCGGCAAGGCGAGAAGTATGACAGGGAATGACGACATGGGCGGGAACGAAGCGCATAGGGTCTATACCGACGCAGCAACCGCTCAGCTTGGCGAGCGTGTCACCAATCTCGGCCGCCGCCAAAGCGATCTTGAGACGGAGATGCGTTCGGGTTTCAAGAACGTTGAAACAACCATGGGCGCCATCGCAAATGAAATGCGATCGTCAATCAGCACTCTGTCCGCAAGTATCGCTGAGCGCAGTCGAACGCAGTGGCCAGTCATATGGACGGCTGCCGGCGTGTCGTTCACGATCCTCGCGGCGCTTAGCGCATTCGTCTACGGAACGCTGAGCAAAGATCAAACGCGGCTCGATACCGCGATCATGAAGAATGCCGAACTCACACAGGCGTCAGTTGCCAAGCTGGCCGAGACCACGCAGCAGAGCATTGTTTCTGTGACGGAGCGCATGGTGACAAGGCAGGAAATGGAATACCGTCAGCAGCGTGGCGCTGAAGACCGCGTGAGGATGGAATCGAGCATCAAAGAGGTGCGAGATGCGCAAGTCCCCCGGCCGGAGATGGAAAGGCAATGGGACATCATCAATCACCGGCTCGATAGATTAGAAGGTCGTTGACAATCCGCGGTGTTTCCGATTGTTCACCTGCTCATGATCCCCGATCCAATCCACACGATTAAGCCCCTGACAATCGAGTGGGGAAGCTTTGAGACCTTTTCAACGGTCGCAGGGCTGGCTCGCTGCCTCCTCGACCAGTGGCCCGCTGAAGGGCAGGGAGAGGCGTACGTTACAGCGCTGATGGTCTGCGATGCTGTGCTGACGGGCAGCGATGAGGACGAACCTGCCGACGCCCGTGCCGCGTTTGTGGATGCAGCCCATGAAGCAGGGCTGACAGTTGCCCCTGATGATGACTTCTTTTAGCCGAAGAGAACGCCGCGCGCCGCTCTCTCCTTTGCAAGAAGTCACGCTGCGGTTAGCGTTTCCTCATAAGCATCGCGAGCTGCGAAACCGAGCCTGCGCCTAGGACGGCGTAATCCTTCTGAGAAAGATTGATGATCAAAGCTAGATCAACATCCGGATCAAATGTCGAAAGCACCTCGAAATCTTTCTTCAGCTGCGCCGCTGTTTCAGCGCTCTCAATCAGGATGAACGAGGAAGTGCCGTCCCAGATCGCGCTTGCGGTTGCGTCTTTGACCGCACCCACAAAGCTGTCGTAGCGTTCCTGATAGCTCCCGTGCGCCGTTCGTTTCTCAGAAAATCTAAAGCTTATAGCAAATACACTCATGGTTACCTCCGGTTGTTGACGAGGTATCCTGTCCCGATTTGGGGCGCCTGTCGAGCCACTGGCGTGGTAGAATCTTCATCATTGGTTAACTATCGTAAACCATGTTTTTAAAAGATTTTTGGTCTTGGAGAGTGTCATTAACGGCGGGCGGGGGTGAAACGTTAGGTAGAAAGCTACTGATCGCCTTCTTCAGAGCTATCTGCCAAGTGCCAACGTCAATCAGTTGGGCGATCTGCTGTAGGTGATAAAGGTCGTAACGGTCTCCCGCTACCAACTTTATCACCGACAGTTCGGAACTCATGAGGCTTGAAAGATAAGCCTTCAGGCTAACCGAGTAGGCTTCACCCGCTGCCGTGGGCTCAACTACAACGGCGGCAACCAGCTGCCGGAAAGTCTCGCCAAGCTCTGACGGAACGCTCCCGTCGCTCGATCGCAAGACCTTTGCCAAGCTCTCGATATTCTCCTTGAACCGCACAAGCGCTTTTGGCTGAAGCTCGATCACATTCGCCGGCTCTTCCACGCTATCCAAGATTGCTTGATGCTTATTGCGATCCTCGCGCAGCTGCGCCAGGAGAGGGGCGGCTTCGTCGTCCTCGATAAGCCCCTTTGCAATCCTCTCAACGATTTTTCTAATTCCGTCCTTTGCTTCATTCAAAGCCTTCTGCGCCGACGACCTGCTTCTAAAAGCATCCCCTCGTTGCCGCTTCAACTCTTCCTCGTAGGCCTTCACGTAAGCTTCAATGACGCTCGTATCTGCGAACGCCATGCGCAGGCTGTCGATTACCTGCTCTTCGATCCGTTCGATGTAGAACCGTCGGCGATTATCGCATGTGCCGGATTCTCGGAACGTGCTGCACTGGATCCTGTTGCCGCCCCGATCTGGGCCAACGATAACCATTCCCCCGCCACAAGCGCCGCAGCGCAGGATACCAGAGAGCAGCCTCTTCGATCTGGGCTGCATCATCTTGTGGTCGCCACTGGTCGCGGCCTTCCTCTCCTGAACCTTCTGGAATAGCCAATCATCGACGATGCGCAGGTGAGGAACGTCTATCGTTTCGTATTCGGATGCGTCGTTAGCGCGCGACACTCTCCGGCCCGTGCTTGGGTCTTTCACCATCCGCACCCGATTCCAGATCATCCGGCCGTCATAGATCGGATTGCGCAGGATGCCATATCCGCGCGTTCCATTGCCGTTGATCGTCGAGGCGTTCCACTTCTGTCCGCGGGGCGGGGTGATCGCCTCGTCGTTCAATGCGCCCGCGATGGTGCGGGGTGAAGTCCCGCCCGCATACTGCTTGAAAATGCGCACGATGATCCGGGCTTCCTCCGGCACGATGCGAAGCTCACCCGGCTTGCCCGGTACGGGCTCATACCCGTAAGCCTTGCCGCCAGCGCTGCGGCCGGACCGCACGACGCCCACCATTCCGCGCTTTACCTTCTTCGCGCCTTCCTCTCGCTGCATCTGCCCGACGACGCCATACATGCCGATCTGCATGGTATCCATGACGCCGCCATTCACGCAGTTCATTTCGACGTTGCGAAACTTCAGGGTCTTGTGAATGTGGGCAAGGTCGGCAATGTCACGCGACACGCGGTCGGGCGATTCCGAAATGAGAACATCGAAGGTCCCTTTCTCTGCTTCCTGCATCAAATGGGACAAGCCGGGGCGCCCGAACATGGACGCTCCCGACTTCGCTCTATCATGGAAGCTTTTGACTATCGTTGCCCCGATCCGGTCGGCGTGGGCTTCGCAAAGCCTGATCTGGTCTTCGACCGACTTGTCATTTTGCAGGTCCGTCGAATATCGGGCGTAGATGGCTGCGCGCTTCATTTCGTTCTCTTGTCTTTCGTGTCGGGCTTGTCGTCATCGTTGGATGGCTTCGGCGGCCTAGCGTCGATCCTTGCCTGATGCCTTGCCAATGCCTTCACGAACTCAATCAAGGGGTTTGGCTGATCCATCGGTCAGTTACCCCCGTTATTCGACTTATCCACAGGGGCTTTGCGCTGCTGCTTTTCGTTGCGCGGGGCGATCAGGATAAGAGCGACATGCTCTTCATGCTCGATCTGAACCCGCCACGTCTTCCCGTGAATTTCTTGCATGAGGTCGGCAAGGTCGTTGGCGGCGCGTTCTACCCGCGCAAGGATATCTTCGCTGCCGACCAACTGGCGCTGGATATCTGGGTGAAGAGTGCTGGCCATCATCGCACCTCCCTCGGCTGATAAATGCCGATCACAGCGCCCACCAGTTTGCTTTCCAAGTGCTCGATCGAGAACGGGCCTTCTGTCCATCCACCAGTCCAAACATGGATGCAGCCGGCGTTTGCCTTTGCGATCCACGCTTCTAGCTCTCCGGGGCTGGATACTCGCATTGAACCGACGTTCCACACCGTAGGCTCGCCTTCTTTCTGCCAGCGAGAGTGCCGCGCCTGGCATAAATTACGTGATCCGCCATCCCATTCGATGACGTAGATATCGCCAACGCGGGGCGTGCAGTCTTCGGTGTCGACAACAACAACCTCACCCGGATTGATGAACGGCATGCTGTGGTGGTCTTTCACTTCGAAGGCAACGCAGTGTGGTGGTAGGGTGCGATAGACATTCAGCGTGTTGTGCTGCTGGGGGCGATTGATGATAGCGCTCATGCTTTCGCACTCCAGATTTCGGCAATTTCTTTCACGAGATCAGCCGCAAGCCCCGCATGCATCTGCCCGCAATAGTGTTCCTCAATGAATTTGGCCTTTCGGATCACGTCGTCAGGTGTGGAAACCTTGTAGGCAAGAACCTTCTCGTTGAGTGCCTGCCGGGCATCATCCAGTTCGCTACTGCGCTGCTCGGCGTAAGCATAGCCGCTAGACGCAGCCCACTTGTCCCAGGCTGCTTGGCGTTGCGCGTACAGCGCCAATGTCGCCTTTCGGTCCTTGTCGTTGTGAGCAAGGCGACTATCGCGTATTGCAAGATTGCTAGCGCAAGGGGCGCATTCGTTACCTTCATCGTCAACCGAGAAGAACTGAAGCCACTGGTTTATACGACCGTCCTCGGTATCAAAAACGGCTTCGATGGAAGCTTGAGTGTAATACTCCTTCTGCCGCATAGTAGGCCAATGGTGATCGCCAAACTCCTTGGCGAGAACTGTGGGCCATGCTGGTGCGCCTGGAGCGCGTAAGATAGCGGCCTCGACCGCCATCGCTTCTTCCGTGGCTGCATCGATCTTGGCGTGTTCTGCAATCAAAGCCTGCAGGGCAGACGCCGTGTCGCCATCAATGCCCGTCTGAACTTCGCCGGACGCGATAGCGGTATGAGCCGAAAGGGCGACAGCAACGCCACCTTTGAGGATAGTGCGACGTGTCGTTCTCATAGCGGCGACTCCCCAAGAAGAGAGCGAAGGAACGTTTTCCCGATATGTCGGCCGTCGGCGTGTGTGCAGTTCGTGATGCTGTCAAAGACGCTCTCGTCTTCCAGCGCCAGCTTCGCTTTCGCGTGTACATCTGCAATGGTGATGCACGGTGCGCGAAGCAGTGCCTCTTCTGCGGCCTCTTTGGCTTCCCATTCTGCCTGGCAAAGATCCGTATCTCCAAGCTCGTCGGCGAGAGGCCGGTAGATAGCTTCCTTCGCATTGTAATCCTCGAGCGCAGCCTTCACGCCGGCCGACAGATCGTCGTCTTGGAACGATAAGGACGAGTAGACGCCGTGCTTGTATACCGTGATGTAGTCAATCATCATGTCGGGGTTTGACGCGATGATCTTCGCTATCTCGGTCGTGAGAGCTTCAAGGCGCGCTTTTGGCTCGATGAGCAGCTTCCCGCCTTTCGCGTCGACATAGGCGCCAACCATCGCGTATTTGTTGATGGTGTTCATGAAGCCGATCTTGTGGCCGTGGGTAGCGCCGTTTGCCTCCATCGCCAGCGCAATGGCCCCCAGCAATGTCGAATTGCCATAGGTCGGGTACTTTCCGCTGAAGGCGATGAACTCTTCGGCCTTCTCGCGACCGATAGCGCAATCCTCCGTGTAGCTCGATCCGGCTGGCACGTTGGCCCAATAGTCGTAACCTCCGCCTTTCGGAGTTTTTAAATCCACAAAGGAAAGAGCCTCGTGAAGTTTCGGGCTCGTGATGCGGTTCTCACGCATGGCTTCGCCAGCGGCCATTGAATTAGACGGCACATTTGTGCTATTAGACGCCTTGTCCATTTATCGATCCTCATCGTGTGGGACATTGATTTCCGCGCTCGAACGCGGCAGTCACTTCGAAACCGGCCATTTGATTGAAGCTCGAACTTCAGTCGGTGGCCGTTTTCATTTCTGCTTCCAAGGCTTTTTCGACCAGTTGCCTGATCGCTGTCGCCCGGCTGTTGATACGGTTGGCGAACCGCCAGCTATCAACCTTTTCAATCCAGTCAGCGGAAACCGCCATCTGGAACCGCTCGGTCTTTAAGTCATCTTTCGACATCATTAACTTCCATCAGTTCCATTACTCGTAGATTAACCATGTTCCTCGAAAGCCGTCAATCCCAAAAGTGATGGAAGTTCCATCTATTGTGGAATGAGTGCTTTTCTGCCAGAACGTTACGTAACGAAATCACTCAAGGCATTGAAAACGCTCATGGCCGACAAAGAATTGAAGACCATCAAATTCCAGATGATGCTTTCAGAAAGCGAAGCTGAGGCGATTGACGACTGGTCTTTCAAACTCAGGATTCGTTCGAGGGCTGAAGCAATACGCCGCCTTTGCCAGATAGGTCTGAGGGCAGACGAGAATGTGAGGTCGGTGTTGAAGCTTTCGGAGAAGGCTTTTACGAACCGCGCGGATGACGCGAAATATTTGATCGGATATCTCCAAGAGGATCCGAATTCCCTCGATGTTCTCGAAGTGCGTTTGGCTGCTGCGGAAATCGGCAAATCCGCTATGGATGACCACGTAGAATTGAACGAAGCGATAATGCATCTGAGTGAGCCGATCATAGCAATCCGCAACGCCAAAACCCCAGAAGAGGCAATCGCCGATGCCGAGAAGGCAAAAGAGCGGCTGACGCAGATGATTGTCGAGTTGAAAGCTAAGGCCGGCAAGAGCGAAAAATAGAAGCGCTTTATGTCCGGTGGGCTGCATTTGGTGGTGTCAGCGGCCGGAATCGTCTTCGGCATGATGGTGTCTCCAAATTGGGGGAATAGAGGTCCGCCGCTGGCGGTGATCGGGTACGCACTATATGCGTACCCCTGGACGACCATGATGATTTAGCCGAGCGCGCCTTCGTGGTCTTTGTAACCGAGATCAGCCTCGCCCATTTCGAGGTAGACGGAACCATCGCCAAACGATGCCTTGATGATACCGGCGCGGACCTCAGGCGACGACATGAAGAGGTTGTCGAGTTCCTGGGCGGCTAGAAGATTGGCTGCTGTTATTTCGCCAGCGAGCGAGAACGACAGGAAATCATGACCTGCATGGGAATTATAATCGTTCATCACGTAGAAGCCGATGTTCCCCATGCGATCAACGATGGCATCCACCTCATCGCTTCCGTAGTAGGGGTGATGTTCGCCCGGGTCGACGGCGACGGCCGGACCAGTAGCCAAGACGCGTTCAGTGCGGTTGGACAGCCGAATGCCTGTCTCCGTCCCATAGACCACGCGCCCTCGGCTTTCGTCATATGTGTTGCATTCAATAATGCCGCTTCGGATTAGCATGCTGATATTATCGCGGATATTGCCCTCGACGACATCATCAGGCGCAGTGTCAGATCCGCCGAAGGTGTTCGCGCGGATCTCCGCTTCAACGTTCTTAGCGATCGTGAAGTAGCTCGCGAACTGGCCGGGTTCGGCTCCGTAGGTGTGGACGAGGATGGCTGCCGTGATCTGAGCGTTACGGATCACTGGCGATTGGTCGAAATGCTGCATGTTACTTCCCTTTCAGGTCAAGTTTGCCCTGGCCCAGGCGCTCGGCAATGTACCGATCGGTGTGGAGCTTCAGGCCGTTTTTCATGGCGATGTGAGATTTTGCGATGTCGAACTTCCGGCGCGATTGGTTGCCGTGGCGCTCGCTTGCGCCATATTCAGGGGTGCAGCCCATTTCCATGAGCCTGTTTCCAAGCCAGACCGTGCCGCCTCGCAGCGGGCCGAAACTATAGTGCGCCCATATATCGGATGCCGAGCACGTAGAAGAGGACGTGATCTTGTCCTCGATCTTTTCAAGCCGCTCACAAAGGCCAACGTTCTCGCGTTGGAGAACGGTCACCTTGTGAATGACCTGCTTGAGGATGCCGTCGTCACGACGCAGCAATTCCAAGATATCGTCTGGCAAAGAGGAAAGAACGCGGCCTTCCATCTTTTCGCGAGCGGCGGTGTTGCACCACATGTGGAAGTCTGGATCGAGGTACTTGGCGTATGCCATGCCGATCTGCCAGTGAGCAAAAGTCTCCCCGCCCTTCTTACCTGTTGCCCCTTTGGACGTTTTCACCAGGTGGGAATTTCCCACTTGGTGCCCAAGGGTGTCGGCAAGAAACTCGATAAAGCGTTTGGCATCAGCCGACCGAAGCCACTCAGATGGCTTTCTACTCTCATAGTCCTTCGGATCACCGCCATTACCAACATGCTTCGCCTTTGCGGCGTTGAACATATCAGTCAGCGAAAGCATGTCACCTTTGTCGGCAATGATGTGCCCGTTGTAGGAAAGCGGCGACGGGGTGTGAGCGTTCATCAGTTCGCCCCCACCAGAAGCGAACGAACAAAGATGTCCT
>JAAIGF010388907.1_pt1 | contig 13151 bp, 10 predicted proteins | sample 6487441 | NCBI WGS metagenome assembly JAAIGF01 (sample SAMN13974129, study PRJNA590717) | phyllosphere metagenome | biome: pepper field; feature: multiple bacterial spot infested pepper fields; material: pepper leaves; isolation source: leaves from pepper fields | host: Capsicum annuum ... | reverse complement strand
GGAGGGTCTGAGCGTGCGCGAGCTCGTCATCCGGCTGACGGCGAAGCACACGTTCGTCGGCACGCCCGAGCACATCGCGGGCGAGATCGACCGCTACGTGCAGGAGCGGGCGACCGACGGCTTCACCGTCGTCGGCCATCTGACGCCGAACGGGCTCGACGAGTTCGCCACCCGCATCGTCCCCCTCCTGCAGGAGCGCGGGTCGTACCGCGACTCGTACGACGAGAGTGCGACGCTGCGCGACCTGCTCGGGCTGCCGGCCGCGGTTCCGGCCCCCGCATCCGTACCGGCGTGAGCGTCCACCGGCTCGTCTTCGTGGGCGCCGGCCCGCGCGCGATCATGCTCCTCGAGCGGATCATCGCGCGGTTCGGCGCCGCGGCGGGCACGGCGGACGCTCGTACCGTCGGTGCACCGCGGCTGCACGTCGAGCTGATCGACCCGCATCCCCCCGGTGCCGGCCGGATCTGGCGGCGAGCGCAATCGCCGCTGCTGAAGCTCAATTCGATGGCGCGCGACGTGACGGTCTTCACCGACGACAGCTGCACGATCGACGGCCCGATCCGCCCGGGGCCCTCGCTCATCGAGTGGGCCGAGCTCTGGCGCAGCGGCGAGCTGACCGCGACCGGCCGGGGCATCGAGATCGACGACGAGGTCGCCGCGGCCGAGGCACGCGGGCTGCGCGGCGAGAGCTTTCCCACGCGGCGGCTGCACAGCTACTACCTGGAGTGGTTCTACCGACGCACGGTCGCCGAGGCGCCGACCGGCGTCACGGTGCGCTGGCGGCCCGACACCGTCGCGAGCGTGAGCCCGGAGAATCGCGTGACCCTGTCGAGCGGCCTCGAGCTCGAGGCCGACGGCGTCGTGTTCGCGCTGGGTCACACCGGTCGCGAACCGGACGCCATCACCGCCGACCTCATCGCGGGAGCCCGCCGCGGACGGCTGCAGTACGTGCCGCCGGCTTTCACCGCCGATGCCGACCTCTCCCATCTCGGAGCCGGCGACGACGTCATCGTGCGGGGCATGGGGCTGGCCGCGGTCGACCTCGTCGTGCTGCTCACTCAGGGCCGTGGCGGACGCTTCGTCGACGACGGCGGCGCCCTGCGGTACGTCGCCTCGGGGCGTGAGCCCCGCCTGCATCTCGGGTCGCGCCGGGGTGTGCCCTACCGTTCCAAGGTGTCGTCGGCGATACAGGGCGACGCGCCGCAGCGCGAGGTGCTGACGCCCGCGGCGATCGCCGAGCTGGTGGCCCGCCCCGGTCTCATCGACTTCGAGGCCGATGTCTGGCCGCTCATCGCGGGCGAGCTGCTGCACGGCCACTACCGCGAGCTGTTCACGGGCCACCCCGACCGTGTCGTAGGCGACTGGCCGACCTTCCGTGCGGTGCTGCAGTCGCACGCGTGGGACGACCCGGCGCTTCTGGAGGCGATCGCGGCGACGGTGCCCGACCCGCTCGACCGGTTCGACGTCGCGTCGCTCGACCGCCCGCTGGCCGCGAAGACCTTCACCGATCGCGAGGACGCGCACGACCGCGTGCGCGCCCACATCGTCACCGACCTGCATCTGCGCACGTCGCCGAAGCGCAGTGCCGCGCAGGGCGTCTTCCTGGCCGCCTTGCTGTCGTTCCTCGCGCTTGCCGAGATCCCCGCGGCGCGGTGGAACGAGCGCTCGCGCACGCAGTCGCTGCCGGGGCGGTGGCACACCTTCTTCAGCTATGTCGCGAGCGGCCCGCCCGCACATCGCCTCGAGGAGCTCCTCGCCCTCGCGGATGCCGGGGTCGTCCGCTTCCTCGGACCCGAGATCGGTGTCCGCATCGATCCGCAGCGCGGCTTCGTCGCCTCGAGCCCGCGGGTCCCGGGCGAGACGGTCGCCCGCAGCCTCGTCGACGCGTGGCTCCCCGGACCCGGCGCCGCCCTCAGCGAGAACCCCGTGCTGCGCGCGCTCGCCCGGCAGCAGGGCTCGGAGGCACGGGTGCTGACCGATGCCGACGGCCGCGTGCTGACGGCGGACGGCGTGCCGGCGGCATCCGTCTTCGCGCTCGGACCGTTCACGTCGCTGCCCGAGAGCGGCGCCTTCACCCGCCCGGGGTCGAACGCGCTCTCGATCCGCCAGACGGATCGCACCGCCGGCGCCATCGTCGCCACCGTTCTCGACGCAGCCGCGCCGCTGGTTAGGGTAACCTAACGTGCGGCCGGATCACCGGTCGCACAACCCTCTCCAGCCAGGATCCCCATGCACACCGCTCTCTCACGTCCGGGGGGCCGCGCCGCCGCGGCCGTCACCGCCCTCATCATCACCGGAGCCGGCCTCGTCGCCTGCTCCGCCCCCACGGACCAGAACGCGAGCACAGCACCCGCCGCGGACGGCTCCGACGCTGCCGGCTTCCCCGTCACCGTCACGTCCGCCCTGGGCGACGCGGTGATCCCCGAGAAGCCCGAGCGCATCGCGACATGGGGCTGGTCGGCGCAGGACGCGGTGCTCGCGCTCGGCGTCGTCCCGGTCGCCATGCCCGCGTTCGCCTACGGCGGCGTCGACGGCGTGCTCCCGTGGGATGCCGATGCGATCGAGGACCTCGGCGGCGAGACCCCCACGCTCCTGACGGGCGGCGACACGGGCGAGCCGAACATCGAAGAGTTCGTCGAAGCCCGCCCCGACGTCATCCTCGCGCCCTACTCGGGGCTGACACAGGAGCAGTACGACGCTCTCAGCAAGGTGGCCCCCGTCGTCGCATACCCCGACCAGCGCTGGGCGACCTCGTGGGAGGACCAGACCGCTATCGTCGGCCAGGCGCTGGGCCTGACGGATGCGGCCGCCGACCTGGTCGCTCAGGTCGACGCCGACATCGCCGACCTCGCCGCCGAGTATCCGGCGCTCGCAGGCACGTCCTTCGCCTACGGAGCGAACAACCAGCCCGAGATCTTCAACGTCTTCCGCGATGACGACCCGCGCGTACAGCTGCTCACCCAGCTGGGCATGACGGTCGCCCCCTCGGTCGAGACGCTCGCCCCCGACGACGACAGCTACTTCTACCAGCTCGGCTTCGAGAACCTGAACGCCCTCGAGTCCGACGTGCTCGTGGCCTACTTCGGCACACAGGCAGACGTGGACGCGTTCGTCGCCGACCCGCTCGTCGCCGCCATGCCGCAGGTGAAGGAGGACCGCTTCGCCCCGATCGTCGGCGAGTCGTTCGTCATGGCCTCGAGCGCGCCCACGGTGCTGTCGATCCCGTGGATGCTCGACCAGTACGTTCCGCAGCTCGCCGCCGTCGCCGAGCGTGTCGGCTGACACCCTCGCGCTTCCCCGGGGCAGGGGCCGCTCTCCGCGGTCGCTGCCCCGTCGGCGCGTCTGGGCGGGGGCGGCAGTCACGCTCGCGCTCGGGGGCGTCGTCGTCGCGAGCCTCGCGGTCGGGACGTCCGAGATTCCTCTCGGCACCGTCTGGCATGCGCTGACGGCCTACGACCCCGCCGATCCGGAGCACATCGCGATCGTCGAGAAACGTCTGCCGCGCACGGTCGTCGGCATCATCGTCGGCGCCGCGCTCGGGCTGTCGGGCACCCTCGCCCAGGGGGTGACCCGGAACCCGCTCGCCGACCCCGGCATCCTCGGCGTCAATCAGGGAGCCGCCCTCGCGGTGGTCGCAGCCATCACGGTCTTCGGTGCGACCGGGCCGAGCTCGTATCTCTGGTTCGCGATCGTCGGCGCGGCGATCGCCGCCGCCATCGTCTGGGTGCTGTCGTCGCGAGGTCGCGACGGGGCCACCCCGGGCAAGCTGGCCCTCGCGGGAGCGGCCGTGTCCGCCGCGCTGTTCTCGCTCGTCTCGGCGGTGCTCATCGTCAGCCGCGAGGCGCTCGATGCCATGCGCTTCTGGCAGGTCGGCGCCCTGGCCGGACGTGGTCTCGACGTCCTCGTTCCGGTGCTGCCGGTGCTGATCGTCGCGGCCGCCGTCGCGCTGGCGTCGGGTCGGACGCTGAACCTCTTCGCCCTCGGCGATGAGACCGCCGCGGCCCTCGGCCTGCGGGTGAACCGCGCGCGCCTGCTTCTGGCGATCGCGCTGGTCGTGCTCGCAGCCGGCGCGACGGCGGTCGCGGGTCCCATCGCCTTCGTCGGTCTGATCGTGCCGCACGCCGTGCGCAGCATCGCGGGCCCGGATTACCGATGGATCCTGCTCTTCGCAGCGCCGACCGCCGCCGTCCTCCTCGTCGCGGCGGACGTCGTCGCCCGGATCGTCGCGCGACCGGGCGAGCTGCAGGTCGGCATCGTGGTCGCGGCGGTCGGCGCACCGTTCTTCATCGCGCTCGTGCGGCGGGGTCGGATGGCGGGGCTGTGACGGGCGCGGTTCCCGCAGCTCTCGCTCAGCCGCTCCGCCGAGCAGCTGCCCGCCGGGTCGTGATCGTCTCGGCGAGCGCCGCCGTCGCGGTCGCCGTCCTGTTCGCCGTTGCGCTGCTGCTGGGACCGGCGGCGCTCTCGCCGGCTGAGGTCGTCGAGGCGGTCACGGGCCGAGCCCAGCCGGTCGTCTCGTTCGTCCTCTGGGAGCTGCGGATGCCGCGCGCCCTCGCTGCCGTCGTCGTCGGCGCCTGCCTCGGCGCCGCGGGGGCCGTCTTCCAGTCGGTGCTGCGCAACCCGCTTGCGAGCCCCGATGTGCTGGGGGTGACGGCGTCCGCCGGAACCGTCGGCGTGGCCGCCGTGCTCGGTCTCGGTGTCAGCGGCATCGCACTGACCTGCCTCGTCGCCGGCGGGTCGGTCGTCGCCGCGGCGCTCATGGGCGTCCTGGCCTGGAACCGCGGGCTGCACGGCATGAGGCTCATCCTCGTCGGCGTCGGGTTCTCCGCCTTCGCGACGGCGCTGACCGGAACCGTGCTGACCCGTGCGGAGATCCGCGATGTGAGCGTCGCCTACACGTGGCTCGTCGGCAGCCTGGGCGGCTCATCGTGGGCCGTCGTCGGAACGAGCGGGGCCGTCGCGGTCATCGTGTTCGCCCTGCTGGTCCTGCAGGTGCGGGGTCTGCGTGGGCTCGAGCTCGACGACGCGACCGCCGCCGCCCTGGGCGTGCGCGTGCAGCGGGTCCGGATCGGTGTGCTGCTCACCGCCGTCGTCCTCGCCGCGATCGCCGTCGGAGCGAGCGGACCGATCGGCTTCGTCGCCCTGATGGCGCCGCAGATCGCGCGACGCCTCGTGGGCCCGGGGTCGATCTCGCTCGTGGCCTCGGCCGCCGTCGGCGCCGCCCTCGTCAGCGCGGCGGATCTCATCGCGCAGTACGCGGTACCCGGCATCCCCTTTCCCGTCGGGGTCGTGACGGGCGCGATCGGCGCGCCCTACCTCGCCTGGCTGCTGACACGTTCCGACCCCACCCGACCGGGAGGCACCCGATGACCACCGCCGATCACCGACTCAGCGCCGAGGCGATCACGCTCGGCTACGACGGAGTCCCGATCGTCGACGGCCTGTCGCTCGCCGTGCCACCCGGGCGGATCACCGTGATCGTCGGGGCGAACGCGTGCGGGAAGTCGACGCTGCTGCGGGCTCTCGCCCGGCTGCTCACGCCCACCACGGGCGCGGTGCTGCTCGACGGCGCCGACATCCGTTCGCGGCCGACCGCGGAGGTCGCGCGTGTGCTGGGGCTGCTGCCGCAATCGCCGGTCGCGCCGGAGTCGATCCTCGTGGCCGACCTCATCGCCCGCGGACGGTATCCGCATCAGAGCTGGCTGCGGCGACGCGCATCCGAGGACGACGCGATCGTCGACGCTGCGATGCGCACGGCGGGGGTCGCCGAGCTCGCCGACCGCTCCGTCGACACCCTCTCGGGCGGTCAGCGCCAGCGCGTCTGGATCGCGATGGCCCTCGCGCAGCAGACCGATGTCATGCTGCTCGACGAACCGACGACCTACCTCGACATCAGCCACCAGATCGACGTGCTGGACCTGCTCGTCGACCTCAACCACCAGCGCGGCACCACGATCGTGATGGTGCTGCACGAGCTGTCGCTCGCGTGCCGTTACGCCGACCATCTCGTCGCGATGTCGGGCGGGCGCATCGTCGCGGAGGGCGCCCCAGCCGATGTCGTCACCGCCGACCTCGTGCGCGAGGTCTTCGGCATCGACGCGATCGTCATCCCCGACCCCGCTTCCGGGGCGCCCCTCGTCTCTCCCCTCGGCCGCCACCACCGCGCCTGAGGACCTGCCGCCTCGCTCCGCCCGGGGTCGACTCGCCACGTATTGCGGATGAGGGAGCGTCAGCATCCGCCCTTTCTGGCGAGTCGACGGAGTGTGGGAGGGCGGCGGATGACGCTGCGTGTCGGGGTCTTCCGCTGTGTGACGGGGCCGCGCGCCGGCCGCGACGATGGTCGCGAGCCTGGGACGCATGCCTCTCCTCCGCACACCTTCCCCTATCCGCACCCGTTCGCGCGCGCTGCGCGGCGCCGCGCAAACCGTGCTCCTCGTCGGCGCGGCCGCCGGCGCCCTCCTCCTGTCCGCCTGCAGCTCGACGACCGCCGGAGCGAGCCCGTCGCCGTCCGGCGAGCCCGTCTCGGGAGGCACGCTGACCTTCGCGATCTCCGTCGACAGCCAGTGCATCGACCCCCAGCAGGTCGGCAACAACGACGCGATCGCGATCGCCCGCCAGACCGTCGCCTCGCTGACGACGCAGGATGCCGAGACGGGCGAGATCCTGCCCTGGCTCGCCGAGCACTACGAGGTCAACGCCGACGCGACGAGCTTCACGTTCACGCTGCGCGACGGAGCGACCTACGCCGACGGCGCGCCGATCGACGCCGCCTCGGTGAAGACGAACTTCGAGGCGATCCGAGCGCTCGGGGCGAAGGCACCCCTCGGCTCGTCGTACCTCGCCGACCTCGAGAGCATCGACGTCGTCGACGACAGCACCGTGACGATCGCCTTCTCGCGTCCGAGCGCGCAGTTCCTGCAGGCGACGTCGACGTTCAGCCTCGGCCTGCTCTCCCCCGCGACCGCCGCGGTGAGCCAGGCCGACCGCTGCCTCGGCGAATACGTCGGCTCGGGTCCGTTCTCGGTCGAGAGCTACACGCCCAACCAGGGCGCGACGCTCGTACGCCGCGAGGGCTACGACTGGGGTCCCTCGACCAACGACCACACGGGCGAGGCCTACCTCGACGCGATCGAGTACGTCGTGGTGCCCGAGGCCGGCAACCGCACCGGCAGCCTGCAGTCGGGACAGATCGATGCGACCACCGGCATCTCGGCGACCGACGCCGTGCTGTTCGAGGGCGACGGATTCTGGAGCGAGAACCGCGCGAACCCCGGCGTCGTCTACAACCTCTACGCGAACCAGTCGACGCCCAAGCTCGCCGACGCCGACGTACGCCTGGCGATCCAGAAGGGCATCGACCGCGACGAGATCACCGCGACCCTGCTCGGGCCCGACGACAAGCCGGCGCTGTCGCCGCTCGCCTCGTCGACGCCGTACTTCAGCGACCTGAGCGATGTGCTGGAGTACGACCCGGATGCCGCGGGCGAGCTGCTCGACGACGCCGGATGGACGGTCGGGGCCGACGGCATCCGCGAGAAGGACGGCGAGAAGCTCAGCTTCCTCGTCACGTACTGGCAGTCGCCCAAGGAGGTGCTCGAGCTCGTCCAGCAGCAGCTGCGCGAGATCGGCGTCGACCTGCAGCTGAAGTTCGCCAGCATCGCCGATTCGCAGGCGGCATCCGCCGACGGCACCTACGACTTCGTCTACGGCAACCTGACCCGATCCGACCCCGACGTGCTGCGCACCGTCTTCACGGCCGACAACCCGACCGGCAACACCCGGCGCACGACGCGCACCGCCGTCGACGACCTGCTGAATGAGCAGTCGGCGATCACGGATGCCGCACAGCGCCAGACCGTCGTCGACGAGGCGGCGCGCGCGCTCGTCACCGAGGGGATCACCATCCCGATCTACGAGCTGTCGACCACCATCACCGCGGCCTCGAAGGTGCGGGGACTGACGTTCGAGGCGTCGAGCCGGCTCGACTTCTACGACGCCTGGATCGCCGAGTGATCATGTGGCTCACCTATATCGCGCGTCGGGTCGGGCAGGGACTGGTCGTGCTCTGGGCGGCGTACACGATCTCGTTCCTCGTCCTGTATCTGCTGCCCGGTGACGCCGCGGCCCTGTTCGCTGGCGGCGCCGACCAGGAAGCGGTCGACCCGGAGCTCGTGGCGCGGCTGCGCGCCGAGCTCGGGCTCGACCGCCCCCTGTGGGAGCAGTACCTCACGGCACTCGGGCGGGCGCTCGTCGGCGACTTCGGCACCTCGACGCAGACCGGGCGCCCCGCCGCCGATCTGCTCGGCGAGGCGCTGCCTCCGACTCTCGCCCTCACCGGCTTCGCGTTCGTGCTGTCCGTCGTGCTGGGTGCGGTGCTCGCGCTCGCGGCTTCGCTCACCCGCACCGCGTGGCTGCGGAACCTGCTGTTCTCCCTTCCCCCGATCGGCGTCTCCACCCCAGTGTTCTGGATCGGCCTCCTGCTGCTGCAGGCGTTCTCGTTCCAGCTGCGCCTGTTCCCGGCGATGGGCGACGACGGCTTCGTGAGTCTCGTCCTGCCCGCCGTGACGATCGCGATCCCCTCGGGCGCGTTCATCGCGCAGCTGCTCTCGCGGAGCCTGCGCTCGACCCTCGCGCAGCCCTACGTCGAAGTCGTCCGCGCGAAGGGTGCCGGCGAGACCCGCGTGCAGTTCGGGCATGCGCTGCGCAACGCCGTCATCCCGACCCTCACGATGGGCGGCGTGCTCGTGGGCGGCCTGCTGTCGGGGGCCGTCGTGACCGAGACCGTGTTCTCGCGGCTGGGCATCGGACGCCTGGTGGTGACCGCCGTCAACAACCGCGACGTTCCGGTCGTGCAGATCGTCGTGGTGTTCGCCGCCCTCGTCTTCGTCGTCGCCAACCTGGTCGTCGATCTCGTCTACCCGCTCGTCGACCGCCGCATCACGCTCGCACGCACGGCGTTCGTCGCCGCCTGAGCCGGAGGAATCATGGCCATCACCCTCGACGCCCCCATCCGCCCCGCTGAACCCGCCGATCCCGCCGAATCCGCCGGCCGGGGGCCGAGCGGCGGCCGTCGGCCGCCCCGCACCGGAGCGGATCGGGCACGCGCCGCGCGCGGCATCCGATCGTTCCTGCGCCAACCGACGCTCGTGCTCGCCGTCGCGGTGCTCGCCCTGGTCGTGCTGTGGGCGGTCGCGCCGACCTGGTTCACGTCATGGGACCCGATCGAGGGGGTGGCGCGCGACCGGCTGCAGCCGCCGTCGGCCGAGCACCTGTTCGGCACCGACAACCTCGGCCGCGATCTGTTCGCCCGGGTCGTGCACGGATCGGCCACGTCGCTCGCCGCGACGAGCGTCGCCGTCGTCGTGGGGCTCACGGTGGGATCGGTGTTCGGGCTGCTCGCCGGCTTTCTGCGCGGATTCGTCGACGACGTGATCATGCGCTTCATGGACGTGCTCCTCGCGGTCCCGAGCCTGCTGCTCTCGCTGGCCCTCATCACGGCTCTGGGCTTCGGGACGATCAACGTCGCGATCGCGGTCGGACTCGCGAGCGTCGCATCGTTCTCGCGCGTCATGCGCGCGGAGGTGCTGCAGGTCGCAACGTCCGTCTACGTCGAGGCCGCCCGGGTCTCGGGCGTGCGGTGGTACACGATCCTCGCCCGCCACGTCCTGCCGAACGCGTCGGGACCGGTCGTCGCCCTCGCCGCCCTCGAGTTCGGCGTCATGGTGCTGGCCATCTCATCGCTGTCGTTCCTCGGCTTCGGCGCACCGCCGCCGACGCCCGAGTGGGGATCGCTCGTGTCGGGCGGGCGTGACTACCTCGCCGTCGCCTGGTGGCTGACAACGCTCCCGGGATTCGTGATCGTCGCCGTCGTGCTCTCTGCCAACCGCATCTCACGCGCTCTCGAACGCAACGGAGGAACCCGATGACCGCCCCGCTCACACCCCTGCTCGAGGTCGACGGCCTGAGTGTGTCGTACACGGTCGACGGCGAGACGCGCGCGGCGGTGACGGATGTCTCGTTCTCGGTCGACCGCGGAGAGGTCGTCGCCATCGTCGGCGAGTCGGGTTCGGGGAAGAGCACGACCGCGCATGCCGTCATCCATCTGCTCGCACGCAATGCCCGCGTCGACGCCGGTGCCATCCGGTTCGACGGTGAAGACCTCACCGGGCTGTCGCCCCGGGCCTGGCGCGAGGTGCGCGGTCGCAGAATCGGTCTGATCCCGCAGGACCCGGGAACGAGCCTGAACCCGGTGAAGCGCGTGGGTCGTCAGGTCGGCGAGCCGCTCGTGATCCACGGACTCGCCTCGCGCCGCGCGGCCGACCGGCAGGCGGTGCAGCTGCTCGGGCTCGCCGGCATCCCCGAGCCCGAGGCCCGGGCGCAGCAGTTCCCGCACCAGTTCTCGGGCGGGATGCGGCAGCGCGCACTCATCGCCGCAGCGCTCGCGGCCGAACCGCAGCTCGTGATCGCCGACGAGCCGACGAGTGCCCTCGACGTCACGGTGCAGAAGCAGATCCTCGACCACATCGACACGCTCGCCGACACCCTCGGCACCGCGGTGCTGCTCATCACGCACGATCTCGGAGTCGCCGCCGACCGCGCCGACCGCATCGTCGTGATGCAGAACGGCCGGATCGTCGAGCAGGGACCGACCGGCGCCGTGCTCGCGGCTCCGCAGCATCCCTATACCCGCGCACTCATCGCGGCGGCACCGGGACTGCGGGCGGCGGGTCTGCGAACGGCGGATGTGCGGCCTGCAGCGGATGTGCAGCCCGCCCCGCTTCTCGAGGTCACGGGTCTGCGCAAGGAGTTCGCGCTTCCCGGCCGCCGGCGTCTCGTCGCGGTCGACGACGTGTCGTTCACGGTCGGGCGGGGCGAGACCCTCGCCGTCGTGGGCGAGTCGGGGTCGGGCAAGAGCACGACCGCGCGGCTCGCGCTGCGGCTCGAGCAGCCCACGGCCGGCGGCATCCGCTTCGACGGCGTCGATCTCGTGACCGCTAGGCGCGAGCAGCTGCGGTCGCTCCGTCGCCGGTTCCAGCTCGTCTACCAGAGCCCGTACGCCTCGCTGGACCCGCGGTTCACGATCGCGGACGTCGTCGACGAGCCGCTGCGCGCGTTCGGCATCGGCGATCGGACACGACGCGCGGCGCGCGTGCGAGAGCTGCTCGACCGCGTCGCGCTCCCCGCCGACACCGCCGGGCGCCGGCCCGCCGAGCTGTCGGGAGGGCAGCGCCAGCGCGTCGCGATCGCGCGCGCTCTGGCGACCGACCCCGACCTGGTGGTTCTGGACGAGGCGGTCTCGGCCCTCGATGTGTCGGTGCAGGCACAGATCCTCGACCTTCTCGTCGAGCTGCAACAGCAGCTCGGGGTGTCGTACCTCTTCATCAGCCACGATCTCGCCGTCGTACGCGAGATCTCGGACCGCGTCGCGGTGATGCAGAAGGGACGCATCGTCGAGCAGGGGGCGACCACCACGGTGCTGACGTACCCGCGCGAGGAGTACACGCGCCGCCTGATCAACGCCATCCCCGGACGCGCACGAGAGGCCGTCGCATGAGCGGCACTCCGGGGCTCGTCGAGCAGACGACCGAGCTGTTGCAGCAGCTGATCCGGAACGCCGCGGTCAACGACGGTACCCCCGACTCGGGGCAGGAGTGGCGCCAGGTGCGCACGCTGCAGGAGTTCTTCGCCGGCTCCGGCGTCGAAGGCGTCGTCGTCGAACCGCATCCGGGGCGCGAGTCGTTGATCGTGCGGATCGAGGGCACCGACCGCAGCGCGCCCTCGCTCGCGCTCGTCGGCCACACGGATGTCGTGCCCGTCGAACCGGCCGGCTGGGAGCGCGATCCGTTCGGCGCCGAGATCGTCGACGACGTGCTGTGGGGACGCGGGGCGATCGACATGCTGAATCTCACCGCGGCCTACGCCGTCGTCACGCGGGCTATTGCGACGAGCGGCTTCCGTCCGCGCGGCGACCTCGTGTTCGCGGCCGTGGCCGACGAGGAGAGCGGCAGCAGGTTCGGTGTCGGCTGGCTCACCGAACACCGACTCGACCTCATCGACGCCGACTACGTCCTGACCGAGTCGGGCGGCGCGCACGCCGGCTCCACGCCGGCGCTCGGCGTCATGATCGGCGAGAAGGGCGGAGCCGGCCGACTGCTGCGGGTGCGCGGCGTGCCGGGCCACGGCTCCGCGCCGTGGGGGACCCGCAACGCCGGCGTGATCGCAGCCGAGGCGATGACGCGGCTCGCGCGATTCCGCGGCCCCACGGTCATCACGCCGCAGTGGCGCGCCTACGCGGAGGCCCTCGAGCTCGAGCCCGACGTGAGTGCGGCGGTCACCGATCCTGCCCGGTTCTTCGAGGGCGTCGACGCGCTCGGAGACCTCAACGGCTTCGCGCACGCCTCGACGCACACGACCATCTCGCCCAACGTGGTGCGCGCGGGCGAGAAGGCCAACGTCATCCCCGGCGAGGCGACCGTGCAGCTCGACATCCGGATCTTGCCGGGTGTGACGCGCGACGACGTCCACGGCTACCTGCGCGAGGCGCTCGGCGATCTGCTCGAGCACATCGAGATCGAGGGCGACTGGTTCGGCGAGTCGACGATCTCGCCGACGGACACGCCGTTGTTCGCGGCGCTCGGAAGCGCCGTGCGCCGGGCCTACCCCGGCGCGGAGCTGCTTCCGATGCTCGGCATCGGCGGCACCGACGGCCGGTTCTACCGGCGCCGCGGCATCCCGGCCTACGGGTTCGGCGTGCTCAGCGAACGCTGGGACTACGGGACCTTCCGCCGGCTGTTCCACGGCCACAACGAGCGCATCGACCTGGCCTCGCTCGACCTCACCGTCCACGCGCTCGACCACGTCGTGCGCACCTTCCACGATCAGGAGAACACATGAGCACGACGATCGACGACAGTATCCCCGGGGGCACCATCGACCGCGCGGCCTTCGGTCGCGACTGGGAAACCTGGCATCGCGAGCACGAGGCGCGACGCGCCGACCCGCACGGCTTCCTCGCGGTGACGGGGCTGTATTGGCTCGGCGAAGCACCCGTCACGCTGCCCGACGCTCCCGGCACGTGGACGCTCGGCCCGCGCGGGCCGGTCGTGAGCCTGTCGGAGGGCGAGACGCTCGACCTCGACGGCGAGACGCTGCGC
>JAAIGF010268347.1_pt1 | contig 13151 bp, 10 predicted proteins | sample 6487441 | NCBI WGS metagenome assembly JAAIGF01 (sample SAMN13974129, study PRJNA590717) | phyllosphere metagenome | biome: pepper field; feature: multiple bacterial spot infested pepper fields; material: pepper leaves; isolation source: leaves from pepper fields | host: Capsicum annuum ... | reverse complement strand
GGCATCAGCCACGGGTGCGGGTAGCTGCTCAGGCCGCCGCCATCCACTTCCATGCGGAACTTGTCCAGCTGCTGCTCGTCGATGCGGCCTTCCAGGAACGAACGCGCATAGATGCCCGGGGCGCTGTGGCCCTGGATGAACAGCAGGTCGCCCGGATGGTTGTCGCTGGGCGCGCGCCAGAAGTGGTTGAAGCCGACGTCATACAGCGTGGCGCTGGAGGCGAACGAGGCGATGTGGCCGCCCAGGTCGCCTGGCTTGCGGTTGGCGCGCACCACGGTGGCCATCGCGTTCCAGCGGATGATGGAACGGATGCGCCATTCCAGGTCGGCGTTGCCCGGGCTCTTGGCCTCCAGGTTCGGCGCGATGGTATTGACGTACTCGGTGGTGGGAGAGAACGGCAGGTAGGCGCCCGAACGACGGGTCAGTTCCACCATGCCTTCCAACAGCTGATGCGCGCGCTCCGGGCCCTCGACATCAATCACGGCCTTCAACGACTCGATCCACTCCTGGCTTTCCACCGGGTTGGGGTCGTTGTTCAGCAGCTCGTTCAACCAGTTCATTTGCGCTCCCATTACCGCACGCACGCGCGCGACTGTTCATTGATTTCCAGCCGTAAAGTGTAGCGCACCCATGGCTTTCGTCACTTGGCTACGCTGGCGTATGGTCGTTTTTGGCCCATGTCCCTGGGGACTGTCCGGCCCTGTCCTGGCCAATGATTCCAAGGTGTTACGCGCATGGCGGGCGCCGACGCTTGCTCCGCCCCGTCCGCCATGCCATTGATCCGGGGAGGAAAAAGCCACGGAATCATCGATGCGCAGCGCCACGCCGGCTGTACCTGCATCCCGTACCGGGCGCGGCCTGCGCGCGCGGATGATGCTGTGGTCCTGCGTGGTGCAGGCGGCATTGTTGCTGCTGGTCGTCACACTGTTCTATCTGGGCGCACGCTCCCTGGTGGTGCGGCAGGCGCAGAGCGAGCTCAGCCAGCTGGCTGAACAGACCGCGCGCAGCCTGGGCAATTCGCTGCGCTCGGCGCAGATCACCGGGGAGATGCTGGTGGCGCCGCTGGGCCGGCAATCGTTCAATGCGGCCCAGGTGAACAGCCTGCTGGGGGCTGCGGTGATCGCCGATCCCTATGTGGATGGGGCCATGGCGATCATCGAGCCGGACCGCGTGCCCGGCCTGCCGGAGGGCTACGCCTGCCACGATGTGCTGCAGGACGGCGCCCTGGAACAGGCCTGCGATGGCCAGCTGGGGCCGGACATTCTGCAGCGCGACTGGTACCGCATGTCGTTGCGCGCCAGTGGCCCGTGGTGGTCGGCGCCCTATTCCAATCCACGTGCCGAGGGGCGGCATTTCATCACCTACAACACGCCGCTGCGGCTGCCCGGCGAACTGCTGCCGGCCGGGCTGGTGAGCGTGGACGTGCCGCTGGCACGGCTGCGCCGCGATCTGGGCCAACTGCCCCATAGCGCCAAGCTGCGAGCCACCCTGCTGGGGCCGGACCACCGCGTGGTGCTCAGCTCGGTGGCGCACGTGGAACCGGGCATGGACCTGCAGCAGTACCTGCAGCTGCGGCCGGACCTTGCTCCCCTGTTCGATCCGCACGATCCACGCCCGGCGCCTGGCGAGGGGCTGGACCACCAGTCCGGCGATGGCACGCGCTTCCTCAGCCGCATCGCCGCGCTGGAACAGCCCGGCTGGCAGGTGGTGCTGTCGGCCGACCGTGAGCTGCTGATGGCCGATCTGCGCCGGGTGGCGCGCTGGGCCGTGGCACTGGCGGTGCTGGGGGTGGTGGCCTGGATGCTGCTGGTGCGCCGCCACGCCCAGCGCCTGCTGCAGCCCATGGAGGCGCTGACGGCGGCGGCCCGGCGCTTCAGTGCGGGGCACTTCAAGCAACCCTTGCCGGTGCCGCAGCATGCCGACGAGGTAGGCGAGATGACCGATGCCTTCGAATGCGCGCGCCGTTCCATCCTGCAGCAGATGGAAACCATCGCCCAGCTGGCCAGCGCGCGCGAACGCAACGAGAGCGAGCTGCGCATCGCGCGGGGCATCCAGCAGGGCATGCTGGCGCCGCCGCTGAAGCTGCAGGCCAATGGTTATCTCCTGCGCAGTTCGACCCTGCTGGTACCGGCGCGCGAGGTAGGTGGCGATTTCCAGCATATCGCCCGGCTGGACGCCAGCACCCTGTGCTTCGTGATCGGCGATGTGTCCGGCAACGGCGTGCCGGCGGCGTTGTTCATGATGCGGGTGCTGACCGTGCTGGATGCCGCCATGCGCCGCCATCGCCACCCGGACCGCATCCTCACCGAAGCGGCGCGGCTGCTTGCCGAACGCAACGAGTCCTGCATGTTCGCGACCGTGCTGTGTGGCGTGGTGGATGCGGGCACCGGCATGTTCGAACTGGCCAGCGCTGGTCACGAGGCGCCGCTGCGGCGCCAGGCCGATGGCCGCGTGCTGGTGCTGCCGGTGCGCAGCGGCCCAGCATTGGGCATCAGCTCGGTGGACAGCTACCCGCGCGCGCAGGGCCTGCTGGCCGATGGCGAATACCTGCTGGCCTATACCGATGGCATCACCGAAGCGCAGTGCCCAAAGCAGCGCTGGTTCGGCGTGGACCGCCTGCGCCAGGCGGTTTCCCCGGTGGCCGATGACCGCATGGCCTGTGCCCGGGTGATGGAAGCGCTGGCCGATTTCACCCGCGATTGTGGCAACCCGGATGACGTGGCGCTGCTGAGCGTGGGCCGCCACCTGGTATGGCCGCCGCTGCGGCTGCGCGCGCCCGCCTGCACCGCGGGGGTGCAGCGGCTGCTGGAAGAGCTGGACGAGGGTCTGCAAAGGATGGGCCTGGACGAGGAACGGCTGCAGCGCGCGCATCTGCTGGTGGACGAGCTGTGCGGCAACGTGGTGGTGCACCAGCGCGAGGTGTCGCGTGTGACTCTCGACGTTACCGCAACCCTGGATGACGATGGCCTGGCATTGGATGTGCGCGATACCGGGGAGCCGTTCGACCCCACGGGTGTCCCCCCGCCGGAACTGGATGTGGCGCTTGCCGACCGCGCCATTGGCGGCTGGGGCCTGCACCTGGTGCGCTCGCTGTGCGACCGCTTCGCCTATTGCCGCCGCAACGGCGTCAATCACGTACACCTGCTGTTGTTGCCCGCAACACCGCGCCTGGAGTAATTCATGTCACGTCTCAGCCTGCGTATCGAATCCGCCGAAGGACCTTACCGGCGTGTGTTTCTGAGCGGCCGACTGGACGGTTCCACGCACGCCGAACTGGACAACGCGCTGGCCCCGTTGCTGCACGACGGCACCCACATCCTGGAGTTCAACCTGGCCGGCCTGGACTACATCTCCAGCGCCGGGCTGCGCTCCATCTTCCGTGCCCGCAAAGCCCTGGACGCCCACGCTGGCCGCGTGCTCGTGATGCAGCCGCAGGCACCGGTACGCAAGGTGTTCGAGCTGGTGAAGGCGGTGCCGGTGGAGGAGGTGTTCGCCTCGCAGGAAGAGCTGGATGGCTATCTGTCCGCCATCCAGGCGAAGGTCGCCAGCGGCGAACTGTAACCCCTTGGCGGGCGACCGGTCCCCGACCCGAAACAACCCGGCCCATGCTGGAGTGCTGACCGGACTTCTGCCGAAGTGACAACCTGGCTTCGGCTGGAGTGATGGCCAGATCTCGGTGGGTGACGACCGTTGGTCGTCACCGCCCCACCCTGCGCCGCGCGCCCTGCCCTCTGGATGGCCAGCACCCTGCCATTGCGCCCCCTGCGGTTTCGATATATCGTTTGCAAAAACCTAGCGATATATCGAAATGCCATCGTCACGCGCCTCCGGTTCCTCCACCCGCATGCTCACCCGTGGCGACCTGCGCCTGCTGGTGCTGGCCTTGCTGGCGGAGCAGCCCCGCCATGGCTATGAGCTCATCCAGCACATCAGCGAACTGTTCGCGCGCGCCTACACCCCCAGCGCCGGCACCATGTACCCGCTGCTGGCCAGTTTCGAGCAGGCCGGCTGGATCCGCGCCGAAGACGATGCCGGCCGACGCTGCTTCCGTATCACCGATGCCGGCCGCGACGAACTGCACGCGCGCCGGGACGAGGTAAAGGCCGCCCAGCACCGCGCCCATCACCGTGCCCGTGACATCGCCAAGGCCGCCTTGCCGGCGCCCATGCGGGACGCCATGCGCCAGCTGAAGGGCGCGCTGCTTCGGCACCACGGCCATTGGCGCGAGGGCGAGGCCGAGCAGGCGGCAGCGCACCTGCTGCGCGCCGCTGCGCTGCTGAACGGCCGGCCGCTGGAAACTTCCGTACCTGCAACCGACACACCGACCCCGCCCGCCTGAGCCAGCCCGGTCACCCGGTGCCCCTGCAGCATCCCTTTTTCCTCTCAGGAACCCCCATGACCGAACACGACAACAAACGCCTGCGCCTGGACGTGCGCCTCCGCCACCTGCAGGTGCTGCGCACCGAACAGGTCACCCCGCACATGCGCCGCATCATCGTCGGCGGCGCCGACCTGGCCGGGTTCGATTCTCCTGGCGCGGACGACCACATCAAGCTGTTCTTCCCCAACAGCAGCGGCGAGCTGGTGCTGCCGACCCTCACCGCCGAGGGGCCGCGCTATCCCGAAGGCAAGGAAGCCTCGCCAGCGCGTGATTACACCCCGCGCTGGTGGGACCACCAGTGCGGCGAACTGGCCATCGATTTCGTGCTGCATGGCGACCACGGCATCGCCGGGCCATGGGCCGCACGCGCTCAGCCAGGCGACGCACTGGCGGTTGGCGGGCCACGCGGCGCGTTCGTGGTGGCCGATGATTACGATGGGTATGTGCTGATCGGCGATGAGACGGCACTGCCGGCGATTTCGCGCTGGCTGGAAACAGTGCCGGAATCGGCCGAGGTGCAGGTGTTCATCGAAGTGGCCGACGAAGCCGAGCGCCAGCCGCTGCCGCAGGGCGACAACGTGCGTATCCACTGGCTGGAGCGCAATGGCTTCCCGGCGGCCAGCAGCACCCTGCTGGAAGACGCGCTGGTTGACTTCGAAGCACCGGAGGGCGATGTGTTCTACTGGATCGCCACCGAATCGCGCCGCGCACGCATGATGCGCAAGTTCTTCGAAGGCCATCTGGCGGTACCGCGCGACTGGATCCGTTCAACCGGCTATTGGAAGGCACACCCCGACGAAACAGACGGCGATTGATGATGCAGCAGGAAAAGTGCACCCGGTGGGTGATGCGAAGCTCGGTGGGTGACGACCGTTGGTCGTCACCATCCTGCAGATCCACCATGCACCCACCCCGCCACGCCAACGGTCGCGCAGCACAAGGCTGCACGCGCGCGAACACGCCACCGTCAGTGCGATAATCGCGCATGACCGATCTCTCCACTGCCACCCTCGCCGCTGCGCTTGAGCGCCTGCAGGCAGACCCCAACGCGTTCGACGCCGCGCTCGCCGCCCAAGGCGATGTCCCCGCGCTTCGCCCGTTGCTGCATTCCTTGCTGGAAACCGCACACGCCCTTTTCAAGGCCGAGGCCGATGTCGGCCTGGTGGCCGACATGTTGCGTCGCGACCAGAAGTTCGCTCCGCCGGGACGGCCTTCGGTGCATCTGGTGCAACTGCGCAAGCAACAGGCCGCCGCCAAACAGGCGGCACTGATCGCCCGGCAGGCACATGCGCGTGCCGCCCAGGATTTCGCGCGCGCGGCAGACCTGCACATCACCGACCGCCGCACCCCCATCGTGGCCACCGCCAGATGGTTGCAGCAGACGCTCGGCTGAGGCCGGCCGCTGCAGCGGGCTGCGCGACACCGCCACCATGAAAAACAGAAACCCGCCGGAAGGCGGGTTCTGCTGAAACACCTGGGCCCGGCGCCCGCGCTGCGGGTCAGGCAGCGGGCTTCTCGCCGGTGGCTTCGGTGGTGATGCGGATCTTCACTTCATCGCTGACGTTCGGGGCGTACGCGCCAACGCCGAAATCGCTGCGCTTGATGGTGGTGGTGGCATCGAAGCCCGCCGCCGGCACCTTGGCCATCGGGTGCTCGCCACCGCCGTTGATGGTGACATCCAGGGTCACCGGCTTGGTGATGTCCTTGATGGTCAGGTCACCGGTGACGGTGAGCTTGTTGGTACCGGACGATTCCACCCTGGTGCTCTTGAAGCTGGCAGCCGGGAATTTGGCGGCGTCGAAGAAATCGGCGCTCTTCAGATGGTCGTCGAACTTCGCGGTGAAGCTGTTCAGACCGGTCAGCGGCAGCTTCACTTCAACGCTGGACTTGCTCACGTCCTCGGCGTCGTAGACCAGCGTGCCTTCGGCGTTGCCGAAGTGCGCGGTCGGGTTCGAATAACCGAAGTGGCTCCACTGTGCCAGCACATCGGTATGCGAGGGATCCAGCTTGTAGGTGCCCGAAGCGATCTGCACGGCATCGGCCGGGGCGGCTGCGGCAGCATCGGCGGACGGCGTGGTGGTCTGCTCGGCAGCAGCCGGCGTGGTGGCATCGGCCGCCGGCGCGGCGGTTTCATCGGCGGGCTTGGAGCAGGCGGCAATGGCCAGGGTAAGGGCCAGCGGCAGCAGGAGCTTATGGGTAGCGGTCATCAGGTCTCTCCGGATAAGGGAACGTAACGGCAATCATCGGCCCACGCGGGACCGGGCAATTCCAGCACAACAGGTGTTAATCGATGCGTGCGGCTTCATCGAAGGACAACCGCGGCAGGCGCGGGAACAGGCCGGACGGGTCACCGTAGCCCAGGTTCACCAGGAAATTGGACTTGATGGAGGTGCCCTTGAAGAAGGCCTCGTCCACCTTCGCATTGTCGAAGCCGGACATCGGGCCGGCATCCAGGCCCAGCGCGCGCGCGGCCAGAATCAGGTACGCACCCTGCAGGCTGCCATTGCGGAAAGCACCTTCCACACGGCCTTCCTGCGGGCCATCGAACCAGCTCTTGGCGTCGGTGTGCGGAAACAGGTACGGAAGCTTTTCGTGGAAATCCAGATCAAAACCCACGATCACCGTGACCGGTGCGGCCAGGGTCTTTTCATGGTTGCCTTCGGACAGCGCCGGCGCCAGCCGGGCCTTGGCTTCGGGCGATTTCACGAACACGAAGCGCGCCGGGCTGCCATTGGCGGCGGTCGGCCCCCACTTGGCGAGCTCGTACAGCGCGTGCAGCTTGCTGTCCTCCACGGGCTTGTCCAGGAACGCATTCTGGGTACGGGCGGTGCGGAACAACTGGTCCAGCGCGGCGGCATCAAGCTCGTGGGACATGCTTCCTCCAGGAATGGGATACCGGCGCCATGGCCTGCGGATGCAGGTAGGCGCCGGGCAGATGCGGGCCAGTGTAGAGTGTCGCGTCTGTTGCAACACCAGCAGGGCTGAAACGAATCAATGCCAACGGTGAAACGATCGCGCGCGCCTTGGACGGTCACCGATGGCCGCGCCGGAAACGTCCGTCAGGCCGTGGCACTGGCCGGTGCGCTGCGCATGGGCACCCATCGCCCGCTGACACTGGAACCGCGCGCACCCTGGCGATGGCTGTCGCCGCGTCGCCTGCCCGGCGACCTGCACGGCTACGGCGAGGCGCTGCTGGCACTGGCCCAGGAGCCGCCGCCGCTGGCAATAGGCTGTGGCCGACAGGCCGCAGGCGCCCTGCGCGTGCTGCGCGCGCGCGGCAGCCGCGTGGTACAGATCCTTGATCCGCGCATCCCCCCGCGACACTGGGATCTTGTGGTGGTGCCCGCGCACGACGCGCTGCGCGGGAAGAACGTACTGACCCTGCTCGGCAGCCTGAACCCGGTGGACGATGACTGGCTGGCGTGCGGCCGCGCGGCCTTCACCGATTTCGGTGGCCTGCCGGGGCCGCGTACGGCGCTGCTGGTGGGCGGACCGACCGCGCACGCGCCATGGGCGGCGGAGGACATGGTGCGGGTATTCGGGCAGTTGGCTGCACAGATGCGCAGCGAAGGCGGCAGCCTGCTGGCCACCACTTCGCGCCGCACACCGCCGGAACTGGCCGAGAGGCTGCGCGCCACCTTCGCCGATGTGCCCAATGTGATCTGGGGTGATGGCGGCGATGGGGTGAACCCGTATGCCGGGCTGCTCGGCTGGGCGCATCGGGTGGTGGTTTCGCCGGATTCAGTGAACCTGCTGTCCGAAGCCTGCGCCACGCGCCTGCCGGTGATGGTGGCGCTGGAGGACACGGTGCAGGGACGGATGGCGCAGTTCCAGCGCGAGCTGCATGACCGCGGCCGATTGCAGCGGCACTGGCTGGACTGGAGCGCCGGAGCGGTGGAGCCGCTTCGCGAAACCGCACGAATCGCCGCCCAGGTGCGCGGACGCCTGGACCTGCGGTAGGCGCAGCAGCCCTGCGCTGGCCCCGCGTGCACCGCAGGCGGATAATGCGTCCTTCCCCATGTCCCCTGGCTCGCCATGCCTGTGCGCCCCGCCCCGGTGTTTGCCCCGATGACCGCCCGCGCCCTGTTGCTCGCGGTGCTGGCCATGGGCACCGTGGTGCTGGGCTCCAATGTACTGGTGCAGTATCCAATCAATGACTGGCTCACCTGGGGCGCCTTCAGTTATCCGGTGGCGTTCCTGGTCAGCAACCTGATCAACCGCCGTTTCGGTCCCGGGCCGGCCCGGCGTGTGGCATGGGCCGGCTTCGCGCTCGCGGTGGTGCTGTCGTTCTGGGTGGCGACGCCGCGTATCGCCGTGGCGTCGTGCTCGGCGTTCATCGTCGCGCAACTGCTGGATATCACCGTGTTCGACCGGTTGCGCCGCGGCAGCTGGTGGCGCGCACCGATGGTTGCAACCACCTGCAGTGCCACTGTGGACACCACGATTTTCTGGAGCATCGCGTTTGCCGGCTCTGCGCTGCCGTGGATGAGCTGGGCGCTGGGCGATCTGGCGGTGAAGCTGCTGATCGGCGTGTGCCTGCTGGCGCCCTTCCGCGCCTTGTTGTGGAAGATGGCGCCGGTGGCGGCGGCCCGCTGACGCCTTGCCAGGTAGAGCCGGGCTCTGCCCGGCTGGGGCCTTCCACGCAGCGGGGCAGAGCCCCGCTCTACGACTGGCTGCGACACGGATGGGCCGGCGTCAGGGGTCGGGCGTCTCCAGCCCTGCGGCGGTGCTGGCGGCGGTGATGGTGGCGCGCGCCTCTTCCAGCCCCTCACTGGACACCGCCACGCGCGGGCGGCGGTCCAGCGTGCAGGCCAACCCCAGGTCCAGCAACGTGGCATGCGCGGCATGCAGCGCATCCACACTCTGCGGCGCCAGCCACCCCACCGCTGCCAGGGCGTCGATCAGGCCGGACGTATCACGTGCCTGCAGCACGTCCGGATGCCGCGCCGCCTGCTCCAGCACACCGGTCTGCAACAGGAACTCAAGGTCCACGATGCCCCCCGTGCCCTGCTTCAGATCCATGCGTGCGGCATCACTGCGGTCCAGCTCCGCGCGCATGCGGGCGCGCATCTTCACCACATCGGCAAGCAGAAGATCGCGGTCGCGCTCGCGACCCAAGGTCTGCGCGCGCACCTGCTCGAAATCGTCCAGCAGGCTGGCATCGCCGGCCACACCGCGCGCGCGTACCAGCGCCTGGTGCTCCCACGTCCAGGCCCGCTCGCGCTGGTATTCCCGATAACTGGCCAGCGACGAAACCAGCGCGCCCTTGCCGCCGTCCGGGCGCAGCCGGACATCGATGTCATACAGCCGGCCGGCGGCAGTGACCGCGCCCAGCATCGCCATCACCTTCTGCGCGAGCCGCGCATACCAGCGGCCCGGCTCCAGTGGCCGCCCGCCATCGCTGCACTCCACGCCGGCAGGATGGTCATACAGGAACACCAGGTCCAGGTCCGAACCGAAGCCAAGTTCCAGCCCGCCCAGGCTGCCGTAGCCGATGATCGCAAAGCGTCCGCCGGGGATGGCGCCATGGACCGCACGCAGATCGGCATCCACCATTTCAAGCACCGTCGCGACCACCGCCTGGGCCAGTTCGGCCAGCTGGCGGGTGCTTTCCCGCGCGCGCTGGCGGCCATCCAGGCTGGCCATGGCCATGCGGAAACTCAGGGCCAGGCGGACTTCGTTGAGCGCGCGCAATGCCGCTTCGGGATCGTCCATGACCAGCACCCGGCGACATTCGGCATGCATCTCTTCGGTGCCCGGCAGCGGCCCGGATACGCGCACATCCAGCAGTTCATCCAGCAGCAGGGGATACGCCACCAAGCGTTCGGCCAGCAGCGCACTGCGCGCCAGCACATCCACCAGCCGCGCCAGCGCACTGGGTTGTTCGTCCAGCAGCGCCAGATAACTGGCACGCCGCAGGATGGCCTGCAGCAGACCGAGCACGCGCTTGAGCGCGGCATCCGGCTGCGGCGAGCGCGTGGCCGCGTGCAGGAGCGCGGGCAGTACGCGGTCCAGGCGCGCGCGCGCGGCGTCGGACAACGACTTGACGCCCAGCGACTGGGAGAAATCGCGCAGCATCAGATCTGCGCCGCTGGCATCGACGAAACCGGCGTCGGCCAGCAACTGCGGATCGCCCGAATCGGCGAGGCCACGCCAGTAGCCACTCAGTGCATCCGGCGCGGCCTGTCCCTTGCGCGGTGCCAGCAGCGCGGCAAACTCGGTGCTGACCCGCTGCTGATGCACCGCCAGTTCGGCGCGCAGGGCATTCCAGTGCTCATGGCCCAGGCCCACCGCAATCCGCAGACGGTCCAGGTCGTCGGCCGGCAACACGTGGGTCTGCGCATCACGCAGCATCTGCAGGCGGTTTTCCAGACGACGCAGGAACAGATACGCGGCACGCAGCCTGGCGCCATCTTCGGCGGCTATCTGCCCGTTATCCACCAGCGCGGCCAGCGCGTGCAGCAGCCGGCGCTCGCGCAGCGCTGGCTCGCGACCCCCACGGATGAGCTGCAGCGCCTGGCAGAGGAACTCGATTTCGCGGATGCCTCCTGCCCCCCGCTTGATGTCTTCATGCATGTCGCGGCGCGCGACTTCGGCGGTAATGGCGGCCTTCATGTCGCGCAGGCCGTCCAGCGCGGTGAAATCGAGATAGCGGCGGTAGACGAACGGACGCAGCGTGGCCAGCCATTCTTCGCCGGCAGCGATATCTCCGGCCACGGCGCGTGCCTTCAGCCACGCGTATCGTTCCCAGTCCCGTCCTTCGCGCTGGAAGTACTGGTCCATGCCCGCAAACGACAGCGCAACGCGGCCGGCGTTTCCGAACGGTCGCAGGCGCAGATCGACGCGATGGCTGAAGCCGTCCACCGTAGTGTCGTCCAACAGCCGGGCCAACCGCTGACCAAGCCGCGCGAAGTATTCCTCGGCCGCCAGCGGACGGGAACCATCGGATTCGCCGCCCTGCGGATAGGCATACACCAGGTCCACGTCGGAACTGAAGTTGAGCTCGCCACCGCCCAGCTTGCCCAGTCCGAACACCACCAGCCGCTGCACACGGCGATCACTGTCCCGGATGACGCCATGGCGCGTGGCGAACTCCTGTTCCAGGGCTTCCAGCGCCAGCCGAAGGCACTCTTCGGCCAGCTCGGTGGAACCGGCCAGTGTCTGCTCCACACTGTCCAGCCCAGCCAGATCGCGCCATACCAGCCGCGTGGACATCGCCGTGCGCCACCGGCGCAGCAGGGCTGGCCATTCGCCGCTCTGCTGCGGCTCAAGCACGGGGGCGGGCAGCGGTGGACAGTCGGCCTGCGCCAGATGCTGCAGCAGCGCAGGCTGCCGGCACAGGGTATCGATGGCGAAATCGCTGCTCACCGCGAGCAGGCGCAGGAAGTTCTCGAGGGCGGGTTCGAAGGGCGCGGCCTGGGCCAGGCGCGCCAGCGCGCGATCGACGAGGGAAGCGAGTGGGTCAGTGGTCATGCCCCGATTCTCGCTGATCCTGGCCTTTGCGGAACGGCGGGCCGAAGGGTCGTGAGGGCCCTTGGGCGCCGACCACGCCACGCTGCCAGCGAGCCGGAAGCCCGCCGGCCAACCGGTGCACCGCGTATTCAGGCAGAATGACCGGACGTAAAAAAGCCCGCTTGCAGCGAACTGCCAGCGGGCTCTGCTCCCTCCCCCACGTCGGGATGCAGGGCCATCGTGCAGGCAGAAAAACCAAGTTGCACGCTGCACTGCAAAACAACACCGGGGGGTACAGCAGCAGCCGGCGGGCAAAACACCATCCCACCAAGGTCGGACGTCCCTGCCCTGGAGCGATCGTCGATAATCGAGGTTCTCCCCCACGAAACATCCTTGTCATGTCTGCAGATCGCATCGCCAACGCGCGTCTCCGTGACCGCGTGGTCTCCGCCGAGGCCGCAGCCGCGCTGATCCAGCCGGGTGAAACCGTAGCCATGAGCGGCTTCACCGGTTCGGGGTACCCCAAGGCCGTTCCGCTGGAACTGGCCCGCCGCATCGAAGCCGTGCACGCACAGGGCTCGCCGTTCCAGGTCAGCCTGATGACCGGCGCATCCACCGCGCCCGAGCTGGATGGCGCACTGGCCAAGGCCGACGGCATCGCCATGCGCATGCCGTTCCAGAGCGACCCGGATGCACGCAACCGCATCAACGAAGGCAAGCTGGACTACATCGACATCCATCTCAGCCACGTCGCCCAGCATGTGTGGTTCGGCTTCTATGGCGAGATCGACACGGCGGTGATCGAAGTCTCCGCCATCCGCGAGGACGGCTCGCTGGTGCCCTCCACGTCGGTGGGCAACAACAAGACCTGGCTGGACCTGGCGAAAAAGGTAATCCTCGAGGTCAACGAATGGCAGCCGGCCGGTGTGGACGGCATGCATGACATCTACTACGGCACCGCACTGCCACCGCACCGCAAGCCGATTCCGCTGGTCAACGCCAACGACCGCATCGGCGATACCGCGCTGCGCTGCGATCCGGACAAGATAGTGGCCGTGGTGCGCACCAACGGCCCGGACCGCAACAGCCCCTTCAGCCCTATCGATGCCACCAGCGAGCAGATCGCCGCGCATCTGATCGAATTCCTGAAGCACGAGGTGAAGAAGGGCCGCCTGCCGCCGAACCTGCTGCCGCTGCAGTCGGGCGTAGGCAACATCCCCAACGCGGTGCTGGCCGGCCTGGCCAGGAGTGGCTTCCGCGATCTGGCCGCGTTCACCGAGGTGATCCAGGACGGCATGCTCGACCTGCTGCGCGACGG
>JAAIGF010019808.1_pt1 | contig 13152 bp, 8 predicted proteins | sample 6487441 | NCBI WGS metagenome assembly JAAIGF01 (sample SAMN13974129, study PRJNA590717) | phyllosphere metagenome | biome: pepper field; feature: multiple bacterial spot infested pepper fields; material: pepper leaves; isolation source: leaves from pepper fields | host: Capsicum annuum ... | reverse complement strand
GCACACGCTCAAGGGCGGCGCCCGGATGGCCGGCATCAACGCGATTGGTGACCTCGGCCACGGCATCGAGTCGCTGCTCGAAGCAGTGGCCGCTGGTCGGACCCGTATCGAGCTTGCCGACGTGCAGCTGCTCGAACGTGGTTTTGATCGCCTGCACAAACAGCTGATGCTGACGGGCGAGCATCGCCAGGCCACGGCGGCCGACGATCTGCTCGACGCCTTCGAGCAACGCACGCTCGGGCCGTCGCCGGCTGGCGACGACGCGGATGCAGCGGCTCGGACGGCGCTCCCGGCAGTGGTCCATCAGCCGCTCTCGGCGCCGCTGGCGGCCGAATCGGGCAGTGAGGACGACCCGCTGGCACGCCCGCAGCAGGAGCAGGTACGTGTGCGTGCCGATCTGCTCGACCGGCTGGTCAATCATGCCGGTGAAGTGGCCATCTACCGCTCACGACTGGAGCAGCAGCTGGGTGCCTTCCGCGGCGCCATGGGTGAGCTGGAGCGCACCAATGCGCGCCTGCGTGACCAGCTGCGCCGCCTGGACCTGGAAACCGAGGCACAGATCGTGGCCCGCTACCAGCGTGAACAGGACCAGAGCGACCATGCGTTCGACCCGCTTGAACTGGACCGGTTCTCGACCCTGCAGCAGCTCAGCCGCGCACTGAACGAGTCCGCAGCCGATCTGGGGGGGCTGCAGGGTGTGCTGGACGACCTGTCGCGTCAGTACGACGGACTGCTGCAGCAGCAGTCACGCGTCAGCTCGGAACTGCAGGATGGTCTGATGCGTGCGCGCATGGTGCCGTTCGACGGACTGGTGCCGCGTCTGCGGCGGGTGGTGCGACAGGCCGGCATTGAAACCGGAAAGCAGGTGCACCTGACGCTGGAAGGCACACATGGCGAACTGGATCGCAATGTCCTTGACCGCATGGTGGCGCCGCTCGAGCACATGCTGCGCAATTCGGTGGCCCACGGACTGGAGACACCTGAGCAGCGGCGCGCTGCGGGCAAACCGGCAGAAGGCGAGATCGCGCTGCGCCTGCGGCGCGAAGGCTCGGAAATCGTGCTCGAGGTCGCTGACGACGGCGCTGGCCTGGACCGTGAGGCCATCCAGCGGCGTGCGGTGGAGCGGGGTCTGCTCGATGCCGGTGCCGAGGTCACCGACACCCAGCTGGACAACCTGATCTTCGCCTCCGGCTTCAGCACCGTCGACCAGGTCAGCCAGCTGGCCGGCCGTGGTGTGGGCATGGATGTGGTGCACAACGAAGTGCATCAGCTCGGCGGCAGCGTGGATATCGTGTCGGTGCGCGGGCAGGGCGTGCGGTTCACCCTGCGGCTGCCGCAGACGTTGGCGGTGACCCAGGCGGTGTTCGTGCAGATCGGCGAGACCAGCTTCGCGGTGCCGGTGGCGTCGGTCAGCGGCATCGGCCGGATCGCGCGTGAGCGCTTTGAAGCGGGCGACAGTACTTACCGTTACAGCGGGGAAGACTACAGCCTGTACGATCTCGGCAGTCTGGTCGGACAGGCGGCCGCACGTGCCGACGGCCAGCACCAGGTGCCGCTGCTGCTGGTGCGCGCAGGCGATCTGCGCGCAGCCGTGGCGGTGGACCAGGTCGTGGGCAACCGTGAAATCGTGGTCAAGCCGGTGGGGCTGCAGATCGCTTCGGTGCCGGGCATCTACGGGGCGACCATCACCGGCGATGGCAGGGTGGTGGTCATCCTCGACGTCGCCCCGCTGGTGCGCCGCTACCAGGCCAATCCGCAGCAGCCGCTGCTGCCGGCCGCACAGGCACAGCAGCGGCAGGTGCCGCTGGTGATGGTGGTCGACGATTCGTTGACGATGCGCAAGGTGACCGGTCGCATCCTGGAGCGCCACAACTTCGAGGTCAGCGTTGCCCGCGATGGCGTGGAGGCGCTGGAATGCCTCGAAGAGCGCGTGCCGGACCTGATGTTGCTGGACATCGAAATGCCACGCATGGACGGCTACGAGCTGGCCACCGCCATGCGGGCCGACCCGCGCTACCGCGAGGTACCGATTGTGATGATTACCTCGCGCAGTGGCGAGAAGCACCGGCAGCGCGCGTTCGAGATCGGCGTGCAGCGCTACCTGGGCAAGCCCTACCAGGAGCTTGACCTGATGCGTAATGTCTACGACCTGCTGGGAATTGCCCGTGCCCGTACCTGATCCCGACACGATTCCATCGGTGGCACTGCTGGCCCGTGCTGGTGCGGCCCGTGAGCGCCTGCGTGAAGCGCTTTCGCACGCCAACGTGGCCATTGTCCTTGAGGAAGACCCCAACAGTCTCGACGCTGCGCTGTTGCTGGCCGTAGCCCCGCAGGCGGTCGTGGTCGCGCTTGAAGCGGCGGTGGACGATGCGCTGGAGCGCCTGGAACCGGTGCTGTCCTCGCCCGGTTTTCTGCTGGTGTTCGACGAGGCCGAAGTGGCCGCGCGTCGCGACGGGTGGGATGCCCAGCGCTGGGGCCGTCATCTGGCGGCAAAGCTGCATGGTCACCAGCAGGTGCTGCCGCCGGGAGCAGAGCAGGAGCAGGCATTGCTGCCTGAACCCGGTCGGCCGCAGACACCCGCACAGGCGCATACCGACGCAGGCATCGATTCGCACGTGGATGAGGCAGCGGACGCAGCGGGCGCCGTGCCGGGCGACAGCCTGTATGACAGGCCGCAGGGTGACGAGGTACTGACGCTTGAGCAGGCCCTGGCGGCGATGCAGGACGATGCCGCAGTGGCACCTGCTGCAGCGTCGACAGCGGCAGGCGGGCATGCGTCGAGCGATGTCAACGATCACAGCAGCTGGTCCCTGCTGGATGACGATATGACGCCAGCGTCTACGTCCGCCGTCGCAGTGCAGCCGCTGCCGGTGTTTGATCTGGACCGGCTCAGCCTGGTGGAGATGGAAGAACCCGCTACCGGGCCGCGGCGCGGTGCGCGCGGCGCCGTGCTGGTGCTGGCCGGCATCGGTGGCCCAGATGCGCTGCGCCGGTTGCTGTGCGAACTGCCACCGCGCCTGTCGGTTCCGGTGCTGGTGCACATGCCACTGGACGGCGCGCGCTACGGCAACCTGGTCAAGCAGATGGCGCGGGTATCGGCATTGCCGGTCACCCTGGCCGAACCCGAACAGCCGGCAGAGCCGGGCCAGGTCCACATTCTCTCCGATGCCGTCGGTGTGGAGCTGCGCAATGGCGGGCTGTGTTTCATCGCCAGCAGCGCCGGTCTGCAGGTGTCCAGTCTGCCGGCTGCCGAAAGTGCGGTGATCCTGCTCAGCGGCGCCGACCTGCTGCAGGTCGATCCGGCATTGACGCTGGCCGAGGCTGGCGCCTGGGTGGGCGGGCAGGTGGGCGAGGGCTGCTATGACCCCGCCGCCGCCACCGCCGTGGTCGCCGCCGGCATGTTCGCCGGCGAGCCGCAGGAACTGGCAAGGGCCGTGGCGGCCCGGTGGGCCATTGACGAGGAGCAACAGCCGTGAGCTACGCCAGCAGTGACGAGATTCGTGGAGTTCTGATCCAGTCAGGCGCCGAGCGCGTACTGCTGCCCAACGCGACCGTGGCCGAAATGATGTCCCGGGTGGATGTCGAGCCGGTACAGGACGCGCCGCAGTGGCTGCTGGGCGAGCTGGCCTGGCACGGCTGGAAGGTGCCGCTGCTGTCCTTCGCCATGCTCTCCGGGCTGGGCAGGGAAACCACCACCACCCACAACAAGGTCGTGGTGCTCAAGTCGCTGGCAGGTGACCCGCAGCGCCCCTACCTGGCGCTGCTCACGCAGAGCTTCCCGCAGCTCATCTCGGTTCCGCGCGACGGCCTGCTTGCTGATGCTTCGGAGGAGATGCTGCCGCCGACGGTGCACATGCGTGTCCTGCTCGGCGAGCACAGCGCGCTGCTGCCGAATCTGGATGCACTGGACGCGGCACTGGCATCGCTGCCGCATCGCCCGGAGCCTGTTTCACCCTGAATCCCGCCCTGCGTCAGCAGTACCGCAGTCGGTGGGCACGCAGTGCCCGCCGACCGGGTACGTCGCCGACGGGTCAGAGCGGGCAGCTCACCCCGACCTCGGCGAATGCAGCCACCACGTCTTCGGCTGCATAGCCCAGCGCCGTTGCAGCCCTGCTCACCCCGCAGGCGCCAAGCGCGAAGGTGGTCGACGGCGTCCAGTGATCCGTGTTGGCCTTGCCGAACGCCTTGAACGCCTTCTCCACGTCCCAGCCCTCGGTTGTGGCGAGCAGATGGAACGCGCGGTTATAGACGCCGGACGAATAATGGACGCCCAAGCCGCTGTAGTACTTGCTGGCATGGTCGATCGAGCGGCCATCAAGGGTCGGGTCTTCCATATAGCGCAGCGCCTTGCCGGGCTCCTTGAAGATGGTCTCACCCACCTTGAAGTCATTGCTGCCCGTGGCGAAGTACTCGGCAGCTTCTCCGGCAATGTCCGAGAATGCTTCGTTCATGCCACCGGACTGCCCTGCGTAGATCAGTCCCGAGTTCTGTTCGGTGAAACCATGGGACACCTCATGGGCGACGACATCCAGCGAGATCAACGGGTAGAAGAGCGTCCGCCCGTCACCGAACGTCATCTGCCTGCCATCCCAGAAGGCGTTCTCGTAGTTGCTTGCATAGTGCACGCGCAACCGCAGCTGGAAGCTCAGTGGATCAACCTGCAGGTACTGGTTGTACATGGCGAAGACCACGCCGCCGCCATGGTGCGCATCGTTCAGTGGCGCGTAGGCGCCATTGATTTCCTTGACGATGTTGCGCGGGCAGGTGTAACTGAAGGGGTCACGTGCGCTGGTGCCGTGATTGAGATTGATGGTCAGCACCTGCGGCGTGAGCAGGCTGCACGACGCACCGTCGACGGTGACGTCGAGAAACGGACGCGTGCCTGCACCGTATTCGATCTTGCCGGCTTTGAGGTTGCCCCCGGGACCGGTCCCGGATTTCTCGAAGGCCAAGCCATCCCACTGGGCCAGGATGCGACCATCGACTGCGTCGACGACGACATGGGGCCGCGTGGGAGCGCCGCCGTCCGGAAGGTCGGCAAAGAAGCGGTTGACCCACGCCAGACGCGCTGTGCCGCGGTCGTCCAGGTGGATCATCAGTCGGCTGTCCGTGTCCTGCACCCGCATCGTGCCTGCGCGGGTGCCCAGCGCCTGCCGTGTGGCGACCTGCATCGACCGTGCAGCGCTGAGGCGCGGTGATGTGGCAGCGAGGTCCGCCTCCAGACCCGCGACCGCGACGCCGGAAAGTGACTGCACGTGACCCTCCCGGGTCTGCGCGACCACGATGTGCTCACCGAACACCGGGATGCCGCGATGCAGTTGCTGGTAGCGGATGTGATCGACGCCGGCAGCATCGGTGTAGCGACGCAGTGCCTGCAGGGTGGAACCGGGCGGCAGGTTGGCAAGCTGCGCGTGCTGGGCCATTGCGTTGGCACCTGAGAGCACGGCGAGCGGCGTGCTGTCGTCGCTGCGGTCGAGCTGGATGCGCTCGGCTGCAGAAGCGGTGCTCAACGCGGTCAATGCGGTAACCAGCACGGCCAGGTGGCGGGAAGAACGTGACGTCATGGCAAGCTCCTGTGGTCTGCGATGGCCCCGGCACGTCGTGCGCGGGGCTGCGTGGCACGAACCTGTGCCGCGCTGCTACGGTCGACAAGGACAGCCAGCGCTGCAAACAGGGCCCGCGCAGGCGCAGTGGCGTCAGACCGCGGGTGTCCATGCAACTGTTGCGCAGGAACGGCAAGGTCTGACGCCTGTGCAGTTGCATAACCAGAAAAAGCCCTCGCCGAATTCCGGTTTGCACACGCAGACGGAGTACTGCGCCGAGCCGATCACGCTCACCTGGAGGTGGCGCCGTGGCAGCGCGCAGGGCAGGATGTGCAGCTGCCGTCCTTTGCCTTTCTGTGGAACCCGCCTGTGCTCAGTACCATCGCCTGCCTGCTTGCCCTCTATCTCATCGCGCGCGTGGTGTGGCCTCTGCGCGCACCGGTCGGCGTACGCCTGGTGCTGACGTTGCTGGTACTGGCGCTGGCCTTGCATCACCGCATCGTGGCCAGCTTTGCCGGCACCATGGCGTCGCCCGAGATTCCGAAGATGGCCATCGCCGTGCTGGCCAGTGGCTTTACCGGCCTGCTGCTGACCGCCGTGCTGGTGCTGGCGATGGACCTGGCACTGGCGCTGGCGTGGCTGCTGCGCAGACGACGCGCGATGGCGGTGCTGGCGCAGCCGCGGTGGCGACAGGCCAGCGCCGTGCTGGCCCTGCTGCTGGGCGTGTACGGGGTAAGCCAAGGCATGGCCGTGCCGGCCACGCGCAGCATCGAGGTCAACGTGCCGGGCCTGCCGGCCGCCTTTGATGGCTATCGCATCGTCCAGCTCACCGACATCCATGCCAGCCGGCTGCTCACCGGTGAGTGGGTCGCCCAGGTCGTAGCACGCACCAATGCGCTGCAGCCGGACCTGGTGCTGATCACCGGCGACCTCATTGATGGCGAGGTGGCCGCGCGGCGTGCGGACGTAGCCGCGCTAAGTACGCTGCAGGCGCACGACGGCGTCATCGCCATCACCGGCAACCACGAGTACTACGCGCAGTACGCGCAGTGGATGCAGGCATTCCGCGCGCTGGGCATGCAGGTGCTGGAAAACAGCCATACGCGCGTGGAGCGCGGGGGCGCCGTGCTCACCATCGCCGGCGTCACCGACCCGGTTGCCAGCCGCTACGGGCTGCCGCCGCCGGACCTGGCCGAGGCATTGGCCGGTGCCGACCCGGCGGCGCCGGTGATCCTGATGGACCACCGACCGGTCGACGCGCGGCGCAATGCCACCCATGGTGTGGCCCTGCAGCTCTCCGGCCACACCCACGGCGGGCACATCATCGGCATGGATCAGCTGGTAAAGCGCGCCAATGGCGGCTTCGTATCGGGCCGCTACCAGGTTGACGGCATGACGCTGTACGTCAGCAACGGCGCCGGTCTGTGGCCGGGCTTTGCCGCACGCATCGGCGTGCCATCGGAGATCACGCTGATTACCCTGCGCGCAGCGCAGCGGTGAGCATCAGCGCACGTTCGGCGTAGAGCGGGGCTCTGCCCCGCTGACGGGATGCCTGAGCCCGGCACCACGCCGGCTGGATGCATGGAACCGTCATGCGCCGCCGGCTCGATGCCCCGCCCCAGGAAGGGGCGGGGCAACCGCGATCATCCGGCCAGCGTCGTCTCGATGTCGGCCAGCACGGCTCTGGCATCCACGCCGATGGCGATCGTCTGCACGACCTGGTCGTCCCAGACGCTGGGGCCAAATGCCATGCCTTCGGGCTTGGGGATGGTCATGCCGCGGGCCACGCTGTCGCAGGCCACGCGGACGCTGGCACGCTCGAACTGGAACAGTTCCGGGCGGGTCAGGGCAATGCAGGCGCAGCAGTCGTGCACCACCATGCCCTTGTGGCCAGCCTGCAGGTAGAAGTCGACATACTCCTGCGACAGCGAACGGACCAGGTCGGCGTCGGCGCCGCCAGCATGGGCCAAGGCGTCCAGCCCATGGCGGTCCATTTCCACGCGGGTGGTCACGTCCAGCCCGATGGCGGTAACCGGCCAGCGGGCGGTGAACACGATGTCGGCCGCTTCGGCGTCCCCCCAGATGTTCGCTTCGGCGGCCGGGGTGATATTGCCGTTGACATGGAACGCGCCGCCCATCAGCACGACACCGCGCACCAGCCCGGCGATGTCCGGGGCGTGCTGCAGGGCCAGGGCCAGGTTGGTCATGCGGCCCACGGCGATCAGGGTGATCTCGCCGGGATGGGCGCGGACCAGGTCGATGATCAGCTGGTGTGCCTCACGGGCGTCGGCCGTGGCCTCCAGCACCTCCGGCACCGGGTGGTTGCCCAGGCCGTTGTGACCGTGGATGTGCACCGGCCACGCTTCAGGCTGGGCGTCGGGCTGCAGCGGGCCGGTGGCACCGCGCGCCACCGGCGCGGTCAGGCCCCATACCTGCTTCAGGTACAGCGCATTATGCGTGGTGGACTCCACTGCCGCGTTGCCGAACACGGTGGTTACGCCGAGCAGGTCGATCTGCGGGTGCTTGTGCAGGTAGAGCAGGGCCAGCGCATCGTCAACGCCGGGGTCGGTATCGAAAATCACTTTATGCATGTTGTTGTTCTTCTTCTTCCGTGTAATGCGGGGCGGCGTTCGTTGCTGCCGCCCGGAGCGTAGTGTCTCAACTGGATCTGCATGATGACAGCAGCGGCCGGTTCCTGCCTGTCAGACCCGCACAGACGAACGGCCACCCGGAGGTGGCCGTTCGCGGTACACCACGGGCAGCAGGGCGTTACAGCGCCTGCAGCTCCTCGTTGGCGTTGCGCCTGCGCGCGGCCGGTTCGGCCTGCGGCGGCGCTGCAGGCGCGGGCGCAGTACCGAGATCGGCCGGTACTTCCACGTAAGGCAGGTGCAGGGCCTGGCTGGTCTGGCCACGGATCTGGTTGGTCAGCGCCGCGCTGTCATTGAGCTTGAGGCCGTAGGACGGCACGATCTGGCGCAGGCGGGTTTCCCAGCCGGCCTTCATCTCATCCGGGAAGGCCTTGGCCATCAGGTCGAGCATGATCGGCGGCGAGGTCGACGCACCGGGCGAGGCCCCCAGCAACGCGGCCAGGGTGTGGTCCTTGTCGGTGACGATCTCGGTGCCGAACTGCAGCACCGGGCCCTTCAGCGGATCGCGCTTGATGATCTGCACGCGCTGGCCGGCGGTGATCAGCTTCCAGTCTTCCGGCTTGGCGTTGGGGAAGTACTTGACCAGCTCGGCCTGGCGGTCGCTGTCATCCAGTCGCGCCTGCGCCAGCAGGTACTGCACCAGGTCAAGATTGTCCGCACCCACGCGCAGCATCGGGCCCACGTTGTTGTGGTTGACCGACGAATACAGGTCGAACCAGGAGCCATGCTTGAGGAATTTGGTGCTGTACAGCGCGAACGGGCCAAACAGCACCACCGGCTTGCCGTCGAGCTTGCGCGCGTCCAGATGCGGTACCGACATCGGCGGCGAGCCCGTCTCGGCCATGCCGTAGGCCTTCACGCTGTGGCGCCCGGCCACGTTCTCACCCTGGAAGGCCAGGAACTGGCCGCCCACCGGGAAACCGGCGTAGTCGCGCGACTCGGGAATGCCGGACATCTGCAGCAGCTTCAACGCCGCACCACCGGCGCCGATGAATACAAAGCGTGCCCGGGTGGTGGTTTCGGTGTTGGTTTTCAGGTCCTTGACCGTGACATTCCAGGTGCGGTCCTGGTTCTGCCGCAGCGCACTGACCTGGTGGCCCAGGTGCAGGCCGAAGTTCGGGCTGCGCTGCAGGCCGGCGGTCAGCTGGCGGGTGATCACGCCGAAGTTCACGTCCGTGCCCAGCGGCATCCAGGTGGCGGCCACCTTCTGCTGCGGGTCGCGGCCTTCCATCATCAGCGGTGCCCACTGCCGGATCTGCGCCGGGTCCTCGCTGTACTGCATGCCATGGAACAGCGGGTTTTTCACCAGCGCCTGCTGGCGCTTGTGCAGGAAGCTGATGTTGTCATCGCCCCAGACAAAGCTCATGTGCGGCGTCGGATTGATGAAGTCGCTGGGCTGGCTGAGCCGTCCCTGCTTGACCTGGTGCGCCCAGAACTGTCGGGAGACCTCGAACTGCTCGGCGATGGCCACCGCGCGCTTGGTCTCGATGCTGCCGTCGGGCAGTTCCGGGGTGTAGTTGAGCTCGGCAAAGGCCGAATGGCCGGTGCCGGCATTGTTCCAGCCGTCCGAGCTTTCTTCAGCGACGCCGTCGCGCTGCTCGTAGACCTGGATGTTCCAGTCCGGCTGCAGTTCCTGCAGATAGGTGGCCAGTGTGATGCTCATGATGCCGGCACCGACCATCACCACGTCCACCGGTGCGTCTTCGTTGCTGGCGGCCGGCACCGAACGCTGGGTCAGCGGCCAGAACAGGAACAGGACGGATGCGAGCAGCGCCAGGACCAACAACGCCAACAGCGCCTTGCCAATTCTTTTCATGGGAAGGGGGATTCGATAGGGGAGGGAGTGAGGATGCGGACATGAACGGAAAATCACGTCAAATGTTGTCAAGACCGGACATCCATGGCGTGATTTTAACCGTTTCCGGTCCGGTATTGCTGCAACGCAGCATCCGCTTTTCGGCTTGGGCCTGGTGACCTGGCCGGCCAGCGCCAGGCCCGCCGGTTCAGCGTCTGCGTTTGCCGACCAGACTGGACGAGGCCGCCAGCACTGCGCGTGTCAGCAGGGTCATGGTCTGCACATCGCCCTTCCAGTGCTGCCAGTACAGCGGCACGTCCTCCCAGGCCCGCTGGCGCACATACACCAGTCGCCCCGCATCGAGGTGGCGCTTGACCAGCGGCAGCGGGTTCATGGTCCAGCCCAGCCCGCCGAGGTTGGCCTGCACGAAGGCGCGGGTGGAGGGAAGCCACCAGGTCGGTGCGGTGGCAGGCACTTCATCGCCAGCCAGACGTCGGGCGAACCGGGTCTGCATGTCGTCCTTGCGGTTGAACACCAGTACCGGGGCGCTCTCCAGTGCCTGCGCGGTGACGCCCCTGGCGAAATGCCGGGCATGGAAGTCGGGGGTGCAGGTGGCGGCGTAGCGGATGCTGCCCAGCGCGTGGATCTGGCAGCCCTGCACCGGTTCGTCCAGGGTGGTTACCGCCCCCAGCACGGTGCCCTTGCGCAGCAGCTCGACGGTGTGGTCCTGGTCTTCCACGCGCAGGTCCAGCGTGGTGCCGGTGGTTTCGGCAAACCCCTGCGCGGCCTGCGGGAACCAGGTTTCCAGACTGTCATGGTTGACCGCCACCGGAATGCTGGCGCGCGGCAGGTCCTCATCGGCCACCCCCATGCGGTGCAGGGCATCGTGTTCCAGCAGCGCCGTCTGTTCGGCCAGCTGCACCAGCACCTGGCCCTCCGCCGTGGCCACGGCCGGTGCGCCACGCTGCACCAGCAGACGTCCTACCCGGTCCTCCAGCGCCTTGACCCGCTGGGAGATGGCCGACGCGGTGACATTGAGCGACTGCGCTGCGCGGTCGAAGCTGCCCTCGCGGATGACCGCCGCAAGGGCCCGGAGCTGGGCATGATCGATGCGCATGGCAATTAAGCTCTGCTAAAGAAGGTTTAGTAAGTTTAGCTCGTCTTTTCCATGCTGCGCCGCGACAATAGCGCCATTCCACGGTGCTGCTCCGCCTTCGCGAGGCGCCGTTTCCCCCGTTACAAGGTAGTTGACCCCATGTTCTCCATCATTTCCGCCAGCACCGGCCTTGCGGCCTGGTTCAGTGGTGCCGCCACCGGCGTCGGCCTGTTTGCCGTGGTCGGCGCGCAGAGCGCCTTCATCCTGCGCCAGGGCATCCTGCGCAAGCACATCGTGCCGGTCGTGGCGACCTGCGCGGCGATCGATGCGATTTTCATCTTCGCCAGCGTGGCCGGTCTGCGCACCCTGACCAATGCACTGCCGTGGCTGACCACCGCCGTGCTGTGGACCGGCGTTGCGTTCCTGGCCTGGTACGCCATGAAGTCGGCGCGCCGTGCGTTTGCCGGCGGTGGCGGCATGGGGGCGGCCGACAGTGATGACGGCAGCCGTCGTGCCGTGCTGATGGCCGCCGTGGGCTTCTCGCTGATCAATCCGCACTTCTGGCTGGACATGATGGTGATCGGTTCCATCGCCGAGAACTTCGGCAATGCGCGCATGGCCTTCGCCGCCGGTGTCGTCACCGCCAGCTGCCTGTGGCTGACCGCACAGGGTCTCGGTGCGCGCCTGCTGGCGCCGCTGTTCACGCGGCCGAGCACCTGGCGCGTGCTCGACGGCACCATCGCGGTGATCCTCAGCATCCTCGCCCTGACCCTGGCAGTGCGCGGCGCGCACTGAGCCAACCCATCCACCGACTCTCTCCAAGGACGTGGTAAAGGCGGCGCCGGCAACGGCGCCGCTTTTTTTCCGGTGGTGCGCAGTGGCCTGACGAACAGCGGCCACTACCCAGCCGGATGTCGTCACCTGCTTTGCAGTCGGCGGGGCAGGTGTGCATAGAATGTGAAACGGCAGACACGACGTCTGCGTTGATCCGGGACAGGGCATGAACAGGAAGTTGCTGGCGGTCGCAATGGCCGCATCAGGAATGGCGTGGGGCACGGCCCATGCAGCGGTGGAGCTGGACAACTACATCCGGCAGGAAGCGTTCACCGACATCAAGCTCTCACCAGGCGGGCAGTACATCGCCGCCACCGTGCCGCTGGAGCGCACCACCGCCCTTGTGGTGATGCGTACCGACGACGGCAGCGTGGTCGGCACGTTCCAGCCGCCGCGCAACAACCACGCCAACCATTTCGACTGGGTCAACGACGAGCGCGTGCTGGTCGGCCTGGCCGAGAAGTTCGGCTCGCTCGACCAGCCGCAGCGCACCGGCGAGCTCTACGCGATGAACTTTGATGGCAAGGCCGGCAGTCTGCTGGTGGGCTACCGCGTCGAGGGCGGCGGTGCGGGCACCCGCATCCAGCCGAAGAAGGTCGAGTCGGTCGCGGCCTTCCTCAGTGACGATCTGCCCAACGATGCCCGCAACGTGCTGGTGGCGGTGTGGCCATTCAACGAGGACCCGTTTACCCGCGCCGACAAGCTGGATGTCTACAGCGGCCGTCGCGCCACGGTGGCGCGGCCGCCGGTGCGCCGGGCGGACTTCACCGCCGATGCCGCTGGCGAGGTGCGCTTTGCCCATGGCGCGGGCAGTGACAACAACAACAAGCTCTATTACCGCCAGGGCATGGGCGACAACTGGGTGCTGGTCAACGACGAAGCGGTCAACAACCGCATCGAGCGGCCGATCGGCTTCTCCGACGATGGCGCGTTGGCGTACCTGGTGTCCGAGCAGCCGCAGGGCCCGAGCGCCATCGTCAGCTGGAACCCGTCCACTGGCGAGCGCGTCACCGTGCTGCGCGATGATGTCGTTGATCCGGACCGCATCATCTACCGGCCCGGAACCCAGGTGCCGGTCGGTGCGCTGTTCATGGGCGATGTGCCGCGCTCGCGCTTTTTCGACGAGCAGTCGGCCGACGCGCGCTTGAACCGCAGCCTGCAGGCGGCGTTTGGCGGGCCGGTGTACATCAACTCCAGCACCCGCGGTGGCGATCAGCTGCTGGTGGAGACCTGGTC
>JAAIGF010273969.1_pt1 | contig 13167 bp, 11 predicted proteins | sample 6487441 | NCBI WGS metagenome assembly JAAIGF01 (sample SAMN13974129, study PRJNA590717) | phyllosphere metagenome | biome: pepper field; feature: multiple bacterial spot infested pepper fields; material: pepper leaves; isolation source: leaves from pepper fields | host: Capsicum annuum ... | reverse complement strand
GCCATGGAGCCGGAATTCCACATTTCCAGCGCAGCCACGTTGAGGAGATGTGGCAGAGCCTGCCCGCCGAATTCCTCCGGCGCCGTCAGCCCGTTCCAGCCGCCTTCGGCCCAGCGACGGTAAAGATCTGCCCAGCCATCAGGCGTGCGCACGGCGCCGTCCACGATGGTGGAACCCTGCTTGTCACCGATTTCGGCCAGAGGGGCAACTTCATCGCTGGCGAAACGACCGGCTTCATGAAGGATCGCATCCACAATGTCTTCGCTCAAATCGCCGAAGGCACCTTTGTCCAGCGCATCCTTGAGACCTGCCACATGTTTCAGCGTAAAAGCGATATCGTCGACCGGTGCGGTATACATCCTGCCTCCTCCCGAAGCGTCTGCCTACATTGCGATGAACTTCGGGGCTAAATGATTTTTACGTAAACGTCAATTTGAAAAATTGTCTCGCACGCCGTCTTGCTGCCGGATAAACTGTCTTTGCGTTGGCGCAATGCGCCATTCGCCGGCCTGTAATCAAACTGTCACAAAACTCTGTTCTGCATGTCTGGTCGCGACAGTCAGGCTTGCTTACGGACTGCCACGATCGCCTTTTCAGGATCAGTGCCCATGGATATTCCCCACCCCGCCATCCCCGGCCTTGTCTGGGCCTACCACTTCCGCCCTGGCATTGAGCCCTGCAGGCGGTTGCCTGCCGATCTGAAGCTTGCGGACCTACATCTCGATGACGGGTTCTTCTGGCTGCATCTCAATCTGGCCGACAGCCGCGTCGCCAGTTTCCTTGAAAACATGCCGGGGCTGGATGACGGCATCAAAGGCAATCTGACCACGCACGAGACCCACCCCTCGATCGTAGTGGACGATGGCGCTCTTTACGGCACGCTTGTGGATTTCCAACGGGAGTTCGACCAGGAAACGCGGGATATCGGCTGGCTGCATTTTGCGCTGGGGGAGCGCTACATCATCACCACGCGGCTTCAGCCCCTGCGATCTGTAGACCGGTTGCGCGCTGCCATAGACAAGAATCCGAAGCGGTATTCTACGCCTTCACACGTCTTCGAAGGGCTGGTTGCGGAGTTTCAACGCAGCCTGATTGCGCTCGTGATGGAAACGACGGAAGAGTTGAATGCAATCGAGGACTTCGTTTACGACGCTGCCCCTCGCGACGAACGACGGCGGCTCGCGCCGGTGCGCCGCACCGTTGTCAGGCTGCATCGTCACCTGCGCACTGTCTTGACGCTGATGCGCCGCGCATCTGCCGCAGATGAAGAGGAGATGCCTTTCGGATTTGAAGAAATCGCAGCTCGTCTGACAGGCCGTCTTGAAGCCATCGATCACGATGTCTACGCGCTTCAGGAAAGAGCCCGCCTTCTGCACGAAGAAGTGGACTCCAAACTGTCTTCGGAAACCAACCGCCACCTCTATATCCTGTCGTTGATGACGGCCTTCCTTCTGCCGCCAACGCTGGTAACAGGTTTTTTCGGCATGAATACAGCCGCCCTGCCCTTTACCGAAGGTTCCAGCGGGACGATCTATGCGGCCAGCTTCATCGTCGCATCCATCCTGTTTGCCTGGGTCATCCTGCGGCGTGTCGGCATTCTCTAGAGCCATTCCAGCAAAAGTGGGAACCGGTTTTGCGTCCGGAGTTGCGTAAAAACGAACAGATAGAGTGTTGAAGGCGAACCCGTCTTCACCGGAAACGCTCTAGACAGCAAAACGCCGCCCGGATGGAGCCGGGCGGCGTTTATACTGCTGAGCTTCAAGGCATCAGCCGTATGGGGAATAGCACGTCTGACGTGGGCCGTTATAGGGCTGGAACGTGTTGCTATAGGCATCGTAAGAACGATAACGACCAAAGCACCAGTTCGTGTGAGCCTGGCTCATGCCAGCGCGGGGCGCTGCGCGGTAGACCGGGCGTGGGCGATATTCAGGTACCGGACGATACACTTCGCGCGGCTGGGCCAAGGCACCACCAATGATCGCGCCTGCACCGAATGCTGCCAGCGGGAACCAGTAGCCGTTATGGTTGCGATAACCGGGACGATAGTCGCGGTAACCACGGTGGCCACGGTAGTAGCCGGGGCGGTGGTCACGATAGTATCCGCGGTCGCGCCAGTACTGGACGTTGACGACACCGTTTTCGGCATTTGCGGCTGCGGCTGGAGCAGCAATAACGGGCATTGCCTGCGCAGGCACTACCGAGCCAACCGCCGCTAAAAGCGAAAAGCCGGCGGCCCAAAGGATTTTCATCGAATTCTGCATCTCATTTCCTCCATCCACGGCCGGACATGTTTCCGGCTCATTGTGAATAACGACGTTCTTCTTGGTATTCTTACCCGCTCACGCAGGACTATTTATATGTTATTCAGCTTATTGACCGGTAGCTGAACCCAGCATTAACAATGTGTTCACAGTCACTTGATGGCTTCACGATAAATAAAACAGTAAAAGCCCGACATCCGCCGGGCTTTAATGTTGGGCCTATACGTTATGGGGAAACGCACTGTCTGCGCGGTCCATTGTTAGGCTGGAATGTGTTGTCAGAGGCGCGGTAAGACCGGTAACGGCTCGCACACCACTGCTGGTGATTGCTGCCATAGGAAGGACGAGCCTGGGAGGCTGCACCGCCGATGATGGCACCTGTCGCGAAGGCTGCAAGCGGGAACCAGAAACCATTGTGCTGGCGGTAGCCGCGACGGTACTCGCGGTAGCCACGATGGCCGTTGTAGTAGCCCTGACGGTCCGAGCGACGATAGTCGCGGCGGTCAAAGCGGTGGTGACGGTCGCGGTAGATGCGACGCGTGCCATCGCGGTACTGTACCTGGACGACATCCTGGGTCGAAGCCTGTGCAGGCTTCTGCATCGGGACAGGAACCTGAAATGCCTGAGACGGCGTAAAGCTCGTCAACACCATGATCAGAGCTGTCGCAACGCTCGTCTTTCGCAAATTCAGCATGAATATTCTCCGTGTTATGACACTACGCGTTAAGACCGCGCTTCGATGGTCAAATAACGGGAAAACTCCATATTGGTTCCATTGGCGAGATTAGCTGACTATATTCAGGCCTCGACCTGGACGTCCGTCAGCGGTCTTGAACAACAGGCGAGGATGTATCCCTCTTCAATATCCTCATCGAGAATGCCGCCATTGTGGTTCATTTCTACTTCGCCGGACAGCTTGAGCACGCGGCAGGTGCCGCATATGCCGGACTCACAGGCCGCACCGATGCGAACGCCCGCTGCACGCGCCGTCATGAGGATTGTCTGGCCGGACTGGCATGGCACCTCCTTGCCGGACAAGGTGAAGCCTATCTTGGCCAGCACTTCCCCATCGTCAGGGACATCGCTGGGGCCGACAACAACGGGAGCGGACGGAGCAAAGCTTTCCTGATGGTAACGCGCCATGTCGAAGCCGGAGGCTTCCAGCATCGAGCGAACGGCCGCCATGAAGGGTTCCGGCCCGCAGCAGAATACGGTGCGATCCATGAAATCATGGGAGAGAAGCGCGATCTTCGCCTTGTCGACCATGCCTTTCAGACCTGACCAGAGGTCGGTGCGGCCGCAATTTTCAACGATGAAACCGAGCGACAGGTTGGGCATGAAGCGGGCGAGATATTCAAGCTCATGGCGGAACACGATGTCGGACGGTGAGCGCGAGCAGTTGATGAAGGAAATGTCGCTTTGGGGTGCCCGGTCGCTCATGTCGCGCACCATCGACATCATGGGCGTGACGCCGGAGCCTGCCGAAATGAACAGATACTTGTCGCCGGGGTGGCGAACATAGGAAAAATCGCCAAGTGGCCCCAGTGCCCTTATTCTGGTTCCGGGTTTGAGATTGTCGAACATCCAGCGGGTGCCGATGCTGTTGGCCTGCGCCTTGACGGTAACGGCAAGCGCATAGGGCCGCGAGGGGCTGGACGAAAGCGTGTAGGTGCGAAACAGCGGCTCCGGCCCTACCGGCAGCTCAAGCGTGACGAACTGCCCGGGAAGATATCGAAACCAGTTGGGACCTTCCGAACGAAAAAGGAAGGTCATCACGTCAGGTGTTTCGGGCGTTACCGAAATACATTCCAGCAGGTGAAGCTTGTCGCTCCACGGCTTCATCTCATCGATATGCTTGTATGTCGTTACCATGTTCGTCGCGGTCATGCGACCGCCGAGAGTTTTTGCCGATCACCGGACAGGCGGTCTATCATGAAATCGGAATACCAGTTCACGAACTGCATGACACCGCCTTCGTCTTCCATGGAATAGGGTCCCGGCTCATAGGCAGGCGAGCGAATGCCGAATGCATTCTCTTCCACGATGCGCCTGTCCTGATCATTGGTCTCGTTCCAGACGTGGGTCAGGTTTTCGATGTCATAGTCAACGCCTTCCACCGCGTCCTTATGCACAAGCCATTTCGTCGTGACCTGCGTTTCCTGCGGCCCGAGCGGCAGCACGCGGAAAGAGATCAGGTGGTCGCCAAGGAAATGATTCCAGGTCGTGGGATAATGGAACAGAAGCAACGTACCGATGTGGTCGATCGTGACATCATCCGACAGCGGACGACGCACGGCGCGCTTGCCCGACATGGTGTAGCTTTCGGCATCACCGATCAGCGGCATACGCGCCACCCGGAACTGGCCCTTGGGGTCGATCTTGAAGCGGCTGGGCAGACCGGCGGCTTCGCAGCGGGCCCAATGGCCGCCGATTTCCGGATCGCTGGCACCGCCATCCGTGCCGGTGACGCTGGGATTTTCCGGATAGGTGCGGCAAAGCTCGGGATGGTTGGCAGCGCAGTGGTAGCATTCCCGGTTGTTTTCCCAGACCAGCTTCCAGTTACCTTTTTCGATGATGGTGCTTTCATGCGCCACCTTGGCTTCCCAAACACGGTGTGGCGCCATGTAGGATTCGATTTCGGCGCGCACCGGCGCGAAATCCAGAGGCTGCTCTGCCAGACAGATGAAGACATATCCCGCAACCGTTTCGCAGGCGATCGGCTTCAGGCCGAAATCATCCTTGTTGAACTCCTCGCCCATATGGCGGGCAAACAGGAGCTTGCCATCCAGATCATAGGTCCATTGATGGTAGGGACAGACCAGCCGCGCCGATTGACCCTTATGCGTGGTGCAGACGCGTGAGCCACGGTGGCGACAGGAATTGTGGAAGGCACGGATGGCGCCATCCTTGCCGCGGACGATGACGACGGCGTAATCGCCGATCTGAACCGTGAGATAGGTGCCAGCCTTTGGAACTTCGCAATCATGGGCAACGAAAAGCCAGTCGCGGTACCAGATATTCTCCATATCGAGCTGGAAGTAATCCTGATCCACGTAGAAAGGCTGCTCCAGGGTGAAGCCTTCACGACGGTTTTTCAGTTGGCGCAATACGGTTTCACGCAAATCCATGGCCATGTCCTCGAAAAATCGCGGTCGCCTCCATGCATATCCCGCGTCATGGGATTTATCTAATCATTCGTGCCGCTTCGCAGCACCACATGGAGCGACATTAGCTTCCGCATTGGCGACAATTTGCGACATGCCTAAAGGTTGTTTTGGGACGATATTTCCTATCGAAAACAGTATTTTGCGTCGATATTCACGTTAAAATACGTCGCAATACGACACAGCCTGGCACGTCGCAAAGCCGGGACTTACCGGTTTGCCGGAAAGACAAAATTAACGCCCATCCCCTAAAAATATGTGGATTGCCAATGGGAGTTCTCCGATGGAGAAGGGTACGCAAATCCGCTACTTTGATGCGAAAGCTGCCAAGGCTGCCCCCGCGCGCACCAAAACCGCCCATTCCGACTTCCTGCGCACCGGCAAGATTGCCCGCTACGAAGAAAAATGGGTTCCCAAGGAGCCGCGATATCTCTCCCATGAAGAAGTCGCGGCCATTACCGGTCGAAAGCTGCAGGCAGCCGGGGAAATCACCCATTCCCGGCTTGATTCCTTTCACAAATCCATCCGCTTTCCGAAGATGGTGTTTCATCGCACGATCGAAGCCAGCCCTCATCTGGGTTACTGCCACGTAACGGCATCGCGGACCAGTTTCGACGCCCGCACACCGGTGCTGTTCTCTTTCTATTTCGCCAATTTCTTCTCTGAACTGTGTGGCGACGAAAACTTCTTCGAAAACATCGATCAGCGCCAGTCACGCATGTATTTCGCAATTGCCATGGATATGGCGGGCGACAAGACCGTGCAGATAAACAAGGCGATACATCGTGACGGCCTGCTGTTTCGCACAAGCGATCCAAAAGTGGCGCTCAAGAACGTCCTGATGCTGGGCACCCGCTCAAATGAAATGCGCAAATTCATCCAGTCGCTCTAGCCCGTCACGGCAAACGGCTTTCCAATCCGCCGGAATACCTCTAAAGAATGCCGCGCAAAACCGTGCGGCGCTTTTCAAGGCGACGCGCCCCTTAAGGTGCAGCATTCATGGCGCGTCAGATTAACATCGAAGAAGACAGGGACATGGCCCTTCGCGAGGGTGTAAGCGTCCTCGCCTCCGGCCATCCCGTCGCGATACCGACGGAAACCGTCTATGGACTTGCCGCAGATGCGACAAACCCGGTTGCCATTGCCCGCATCTACGAAACCAAGGGCCGACCGCAGTTCAACCCGTTGATCTGCCATATGGCTAGCCTTGCCATGGCAGAAGAGCATGTGACCTTCGATCCGCTTTCCCGCAGGCTGGCGGATGCCTTCTGGCCAGGGCCGCTCACACTTATTCTGCCGCTGAAAGCCGAAAGCCCGATCCATTCACTCGCGACCGCTGGTCTCGACACCGCTGGCGTTCGCATCCCCGAAGGCTTTGCCGCGGAGCTGATCAACGCTTTCGGCAAGCCGCTTGCAGCCCCCAGCGCCAACAGTTCCGGCAAGATCAGCTCGACCAGCGCCGCCCATGTCGAGGCCGATCTGGGCGACAGGATCGAGCTCATCCTTGATGGCGGCGCATCGCCTGTTGGCGTCGAATCCACCATCGTCAAGATCGAGGCAGACGGGACCGCGCGGCTGTTGCGTCCCGGCGGCATCGTCGCGGAAGACATCGAACGGGTTATCGGCGTTCCGTTGATGCGTCCTGAGAAAGCTTCTGCTGCAATCGAAGCGCCGGGAATGCTGGCATCACACTATGCCCCGACGGCAGCGGTTCGCCTGAACGCCGTTTCTCTTGAGGCAGGCGAAGCGCTGCTTCGCTTTGGCGACGCCGACGTTTCGGGTCAGGAGAATGCTGCGGTCATCATCGAGCTCAGTCGATCGGGCGATCTGGTGGAGGCAGCAAGCCGCCTCTTCGACGCTATGAAGACCGCTGACGCAAGCGGCGCGCACAGCATTGCCATCACTCCCATTCCCCATCACGGTTTGGGCGAAGCCATCAACGACAGGCTGGCGCGAGCCGCCGCGCCCAGACCCTGACAACCTGCCACGAGGATCATCATGACGACGAATGCCCTGCCCGACGATCTGATCCAGCGCTTCGTATCCATCGTGGGAGACAGGAACGCCGTGCGCGACGAGGCCGGTCTGGCACCCCATCTGGTCGAAAATCGCGGTCTTTATAAGGGCTCCTCGTCGCTGCTGCTGAAACCCGCCTCGACGCAGGAAGTTTCTGCGATCATGACGCTCGCCAGTGAAACGGGAACCGCCATCGTGCCGCAGACCGGCAATACCGGGCTTGTCGGCGGCCAGACACCGCGCAGCGATGGCAATGATATTATACTGTCGCTGGAGCGGATGAACGCCGTTCGCGATATCGATCCCGTGGCCAATATCATCGTGGTGGATGGCGGCTGCATCCTCGATACCGTGCATGAGGCCGCCGACAAGGTTGAGCGCATGTTTCCCCTTTCGCTGGGGTCGCAGGGCTCTTGCCGCATCGGTGGCAATCTTGCCACCAATGCCGGTGGCACAGCCGTTCTGGCCTATGGCAATATGCGGCAATTGTGCCTTGGCCTTGAGGTCGTGCTGCCGACCGGTGAAATCTGGAACGGCCTTCGTCGGTTGAAGAAGGACAATACGGGGTACGATTTGCGCGATCTCTTCATCGGTTCGGAAGGCACGCTTGGCGTCATCACCGGCGCGGTGCTGAAACTTTTCCCAAAGCCGAAGGGCCATCAGGTGGCTTTTGCAGGACTGAATTCTCCTGACGATGCGTTGACGCTTTTCGAGCGTGCATCGACACTGTGCGGTGCGGCCCTGACAGGCTTTGAACTGATGCCGCGCATCGGCATAGAATTTACCGCGAGGCACATCCCCGGCGTTCGCGATCCACTGGAGACACCGCACCCGTGGTATGCGCTGATCGACATCTCCACTTCGGATACCGCCGAGACTGCGCAGACGATGATCGAAACCTTGCTGGAACAGGGTTTCGAGGCGGGGATCGTACAGGACGCGGTCATCGCCTCATCCGAGGCACAGCGTCAGGCGCTCTGGCACATGCGCGAAAGCATGTCGGATGCGCAGAAGCCGGAAGGGGGCTCCATCAAGCACGACGTCTCCGTTCCCGTATCGAAAATCCCTGATTTCATGGCACAGGCGGAGGCAGGCGTCCTCAATGCCATTCCCGGCGCGCGCATCTGCGCCTTCGGCCATCTGGGCGATGGAAACATTCATTACAATATTTCCCAGCCGGTCGGGGCCGACAAGGCAGACTTCATCGCCCGCTGGCGCGAGATCAACCACATCGTCCACGGCATCGTTCTTGCCCACGGTGGCTCGATTTCTGCCGAACACGGCATCGGACAGTTAAAACGTGACGAGCTTGCCGATATTCGTCCGGGTATCGAAATGGAACTGATGCGTCGGATCAAGACAGCATTTGACCCTGCGGGCGTCATGAACCCCGGCAAGGTCGTGAAGATCTAATCCGAAAAGAGCCTGTCTGTGCGGATTCGGTGCGTGGTTCAGCCACGCGCTTCGGTTGTTCGCGAAGGGCAGGCAGGGGTCAAATCGACCTAATCCCCGCCCATTTTTGGCTTTCGCGTATTTTGCTGTTGTCAACGCGCTTTCCCCTGCGCAAGCTGGTTTCAGGGGTGACCTGCGCGGGGGCAACGAGCGGGCATTCGGCAAACTTGCATTTTTGATGGAACTGATGCTGGCACAACCGGTGGCAAACCGGCACGCGTGTCAATTCAGGAATTTGAAACCCTGTCAGGCTGCTTTTTGCTAACCATTTGGGAATGCAAAGTTTTCTTAACCTCGATTTTTAAGCTGTCTCGAAGATGCCGCCGCTATCTTCTCCCTATCAGAGGACGAAAAGTCCCGGACGAGGCCATGAAACGGCTCTCAGGTAAAACAAGGATAGCATGATATGACCAACACTGTTCTGAAGCCCGAATGGGCAGGCGCTACTCTCCGGCTTGACCCTACACGGTTTCCGCAGCAGCTCACCTATGGCAAGGACAAGGGTTCAGCCGATGTCGCTATCACGCTCGATGAGCGCGGCGCAGTTCTTCGCAAGGTTTTGAATTCCAGCGGCCTTCCGCTTTCTTTCGCGCTGCCGGCCCGCGCCTTCAAGGGTGTTGCTGCCCGCGCCATCGATCATGGTGATGGCCGCGTTACCGTGACGCTCGAACTGCATCACGATGATCCCGACCTTTGCATTCCGCTGCTGGTGGCGCATGACCTTTGCGACATCGCGGCTGACTGGCGCAGCTGGTCTGAAGCATACCGTATTCCAATGCTGATGGTTGAAGCCGACGGCGTTGCGCGCCCTCTGGAAGACCATCTTGGACATGTGCGGACCAAGGCCACCCGCGCCCGTCGTCGTCATTCCTACTTTGCCGAGCGTCGTCCACGCTTTCTCGTGCGCCGCAGCACTGGTTCGCTGGGCATGACCATGCGTATTCAGGGCAAGGAAATCATCGCTCGCAGCTGATACACAGCCGCTGCCATTCATCAAGAACCCGGCGCGTTGCAAAACGCCGCCGGGTTTTTCAGTTTCAAGCGATGATGAGCGGCAGGAGCAGCCCGCAGAAAATCAACAACCCGACCCGGTTGTTGGATTTGAACAATGCCAGACACTGCTCGACATTGTCGATATCAAGCACCATGACCTGCCGCACCAGGAGAACGGCGGAAGCAGCAAGGCCGAGATAGCCAGGCCAGCTGACCCCGGCGGTTAGAAATGCCAGGAAAATGAAGAGGAGTGCGGCACCGTAAAGGCCGATCAGCCAGCCATGGGTCCGGTCCGCGAACAGAAGCGCGGTCGAGCCGATGCCGACCGTCACATCGTCCTCCTTGTCCTGATGGGCGTAGATCGTGTCGTAACCGATGGTCCAGGCAATCGCCCCGATGTAGAGCAGCAATGGCGCAAGCGACAGGGCGGCGAACTGGCCCGCCCAACCCATCAGGGCTCCCCATGAAAAGGCAAGCCCCAGAAAGAACTGAGGCCAATGGGTAAAGCGTTTGGCGAAGGGATAGATCGCCACAAAGACAAGCGATGACAGGCCGACGATGATGGCGAACCCGTTGAAGCACAGCAGAACGACGAGCCCGGCGAGCGCCTGAAGGACGATGAAGATCTTCGCCTGTTTGCGGCTGACCCTGCCGGATGGCAAAGGTCTGGAGCGCGTTCTGGCAACCGCCATGTCGATCTTGTGATCCACCAGATCATTGTAGGTGCAACCGGCCCCACGCATGGCCACGGCACCGGCGAAGAAGAGGAACAGGTGAAAGGCCAGAGTGACCCAGGAAAACGTCCCTTGAGCCAGCGCCGCGTTCGACGCCATGGCAGCAGACCAGAAGCACGGCCACATCAACAGTTCCCAGCCGATGGGACGGTCCCACCGTGCCAGCTGCGCGTAAGGCCAGAGGCTTCTCGGCAATACCCGATAGACCCAGTTGTTGGATGGCGCGTCTGAAACGCGGCCGGAAAGATCGCTTTGGTCAACCATGCAAGCGTTCTACGCTCGACATTTACGAAGCGTCAAGCAAAAGCACAGGCGCGCAATTTCAAGGCCAAAACCAAACGCCTTGGCAGCCAGAAACAATGAAACTGCGGGCTTGCGCGCCTGTTAGAAACTCACCTTTTCAAGCGGTGGTCGCGTTCTCTCGAACTCCAGCAGCCTTGCCTCATTGGCGGCAATATAGTCCCGGTTATCGGGCACGACGCCGCCGCGTTTGGTCAGCTGAAGCTGGAAGACGTGAAAATTTTCATGGGTGAAGGCCATTTCCGAACCGGCAAGGTAGAACTCCCACATGCGGAAGAACCGTTCGTCATAGAGCCCGATGGCCTCTGCCCTGTTGGCGACGAAACGTTTGCGCCACTCGCGCAGGGTATGGGCATAGTGCATCGGAAGAATTTCTATGTCGCGAACCAGCAGGCCGCTCTTTTCCACTGCGGGCAGCACTTCCGAGAGGGCGGGAATATAACCGCCGGGGAAAATATATTTTTCGATGAAGGGATTGGTCGCAAGCGGAGGGCTGGGCTGGCCGATGGAGTGAAGCACCATGACACCATCCTCATCCAGCAATTGCGCCGCCTTCTGGAAATATTCGCGGTAATGGGTCGGCCCGACATGCTCGAACATGCCTACGGAAACGATGCGATCATACTTGCTTGACGCGGGAAGATGGCGGTAATCCTGAAGCTCGAAACGCAGCTTGTCACCCAGTCCGCGCTTGCCTGCCCTGTCGCGGGAAACGCGCAACTGCTCCTCGCTCAACGTGATGCCGGTAACATCGACATCCGAGCTTTCGGCGAGATACATCGCCATGCCACCCCATCCCGAACCTATCTCGAGAATGCGCTGACCGCGTTGCGGCATCAGCTTTGCAGCGATATGGCGCTTTTTGGCTACCTGTGCCTCATAAAGGCTTATTCCCGGCGGGTTGAAGTAGGCGCAGGAATATTGCCAGTCTTCATCCAGAAACAGATCGAAAAGCTTGGCGCTGAGATCGTAGTGGTGGGAGACATTGTCCTTGTTGTGGTTGACGGGCAAATGCATCCTGATCCGCGCGGCGATGATGCGCGCCATGCCGCGCCAGATCATTCCGAAGGTGAGCGCTTCGCTCAACGTGTTCTTTTTGATCAGCGCCAGAAAATCGTAGATGTCACCCTCTACGACAGCCATTCGCCCTTCCATGTAGATTTCGGCAAGCCTGAGAGCGGGGTCCCTGGCGATATCGTCCATCGCCTCCTCGTCGGTGAAATTGAGCGCGACGCGCTCGCCGGTGCCGTCGCCAAAGACATGCAACCCACCGGGACCGGTGACGACCAGATTTCCAGTTTTGACTATTTTGCCAAGCAAACCATGCAGAGACGAGGCCATTCCACCTCCCAACAAGCTAAGTCTCACTTATCAATCGAGACTTAAGCTATCGCTTTCAAACAAAGTTTCAAGCGGCATGGTTTTCAAAAAAATTGAACGATTTCAAAATCAAGGGCGACGCCTCCAGCTTGGTGGAGGCGTCGATACAACCTGCGATCAGCGTTTCTTCATTGCCTCGGCCAGTGCTGCTGCCAGAGCACCCCCGCTTTGCGACCCCTCGTTGCGGGCCTGGGGTTTGGCCGAAGCGTGCCGCATGGCACTGGCATTTCCTTTTTCGCGCATCGGCGCCGGTGCGGCCTCGCCGCCATCCTTGCGCATGGTGAGGCCAATGCGCTTTCGCTTTACGTCCACCTCGACAACACGCACCTTCACCACATCGCCCGCCTTCACCACCTCATGCGGATCCTTGACGAAGCGATCGGCCAGTTGCGACACATGGACCAGCCCGTCCTGATGCACGCCGATATCCACAAAGGCACCGAAAGCGGCAACGTTCGTGACCGTTCCTTCCAGAAGCATTCCGGGCTTGAGGTCGGTAATCTCGTCCACGCCATCGGCAAAGGTCGCCGTCTTAAAGCTTGGACGCGGGTCTCGGCCCGGCTTTTCCAGTTCGGCAATGATGTCTTTTACGGTCGGCAAACCGAATTGCTCATCGATGAACTGCTTTGGGTCCAGCGACTTCAATGCCGCACTGTCGCCCATGACCGAGCGCAGGTCGCGACCACAGGCGGCAACGATCTTCTTGGCGACACCATAGGCTTCCGGGTGCACGGAAGACGCGTCCAGTGGCTCCTTGCCATTTGGAATGCGCAGAAAGCCTGCGCATTGCTCGAAGGTGCGCTGGCCGAGGCGCGGCACCTTGAGAAGTTCCTTGCGGCTGGCGAAAGGTCCTGTCTGATCCCGGTG
>JAAIGF010277690.1_pt1 | contig 13176 bp, 14 predicted proteins | sample 6487441 | NCBI WGS metagenome assembly JAAIGF01 (sample SAMN13974129, study PRJNA590717) | phyllosphere metagenome | biome: pepper field; feature: multiple bacterial spot infested pepper fields; material: pepper leaves; isolation source: leaves from pepper fields | host: Capsicum annuum ... | reverse complement strand
CGGGCGATTCAATGGAGGGCGCCGGCATTGCCCACGGCGATGAGGTCATCGTCGACCGCGCCCTGACTCCGCGCGACGGTGATGTGGTGATCGCGATCGTCGACGGGGAGCTCACGATCAAGCGGCTCCGGATCCGCTCGGATGGCACCTGGTTGGTGCCGGAGAACCGGAAGTACCCCGCGCAGCGCCTCAACGAGCACGCCGAGCTCACCGTCTGGGGAGTCGTCACCCGCTCCCTCCACATCGTCTCCAACCGCCGACCGTCCCTGAGCCGACGATGAGCACCACCGAGCCCGTGCTCACGGCGCCGGACGTTGGCCGGCGCATCGCCTTGGTCGACTGCAATAGCTTCTACGCCTCGTGCGAGCGGATCTTCGACCCGACCCTGCACGGCCGCCCCGTCGTGGTCCTCAGCAACAACGACGGCTGCGTGGTCGCGATGAGCCGCGAGGCCAAGCGGATGGGCATCGAGATGGGCACTCCCTGGTTCAAGTTCGAGACCGAGGCGCGGATGCGCGGCGTCATCGCCCGCTCGAGCAACTACGAGCTCTACGGCGACGTGTCCTCACGCGTGCAGAACCCTCGCATGTTGCAGCGAATGCAACTGTTGACACTTGCAAACGAGGATTATTGGTCTCGGTCGGGCTGGTCCGCTCTGACCCTAACAGCGAGATCACGCGCCTCCCAAGATCCGACTTGACTCGGTGATGCACTATCCCATACTTTGTTGCATCTAATGCAAGATTTTGGGAGCTCTCCAGCCGCACTTCGACTGCTCACCTCGGCGTCGAACGTCGCTTTGGCGAACCCGGAGCAGCAGGTCTTCGACGCGATGATGGACGGCTGGCGGAATCAGCAGCTGTCGCGAGGGCTCCGTGAGCAGACCATCCAGAACCGCGTGGCGACGGTGGCCCGCTTCCGGGAGTTCGCGGACAAGCCGCCGTGGAAGTGGACGGTCGCTGACGTTGACGAGTTCACAAGGGAAGCCACCGATCGCAGGCTGGCGCTGTCCACTCTGCGTCACCACCATGGCGCAATCCGCGGGTTCTGCGACTACCTGACGAATCCGTTGTACGACTGGATGGAGATCTGCGAACGGGAGTTCGGCGAGATCCCGTCGCAGGTGTGCTTGCCATGGAACACGGTCGCGCATCGGTTTGAGTCCGAGGGCGACGGAAAGCGCCGGCCGTTCACCTACGACGAGGTGGAGCGCCTGTTCGACACCGCTGACGCCCGGGTTGAGTTGCTCGTGAGCTCGGGACGAAAAGGCGCGCTCGGGGCGCTACGGGACGCGCAGCTGCTGAAGACGGTCTACGCGTTCGGGCTGCGCCGCACCGAGGTGGTGATGCTCGACACCGTCGACCTGCACCATAACGCCAAGATGCGCCAATGGGGACGCTACGGTGCGATCCACGTGCGGTGGGCGAAGGCGGCTGGCGGCGGCGCTCCTCGTCGTCGCACAGTGCTGCTGGTGCCGGAGTTCGACTGGTGGGTGCCGGGCATGCAGCAGTGGCTCGAACAGGCCCGGGAACGGTTTGCGCCCGGTGACGACCTCGACGCGCTCTGGGTGACCGAGCGACGCACCCGCCTGTCCGCCGGCTATCTCGACCGGAGGTTCGCGGAATTGCGGGACGAGGCCGGCCTGTCGAAGGATCTGACGCTGCACAGCCTCCGGCATTCCTACGTCACGCACCTGCTCGAGTTCGGCTACGCCGAGCGATTCGTGCAGGAGCAGGTCGGGCACATGCACGCGTCGACGACGTCGATCTACGCCTCCGTCAGTTCGGACTACAAGAACCGGGTGCTTGCAGAGGCATTGAAGGCCCTCATCGAAGGAGAAGCGGAATGACCGTTGAACTTGAGACCGGATGGAACCTGCGCAGCGTGATGGCGTCACGCGGCATCTTCCAGACCTCCAAGCTGAGACCTCTGCTTGAGGAGCGCGGCATCGGCCTCTCCCGAGAGCAGGTCTATCGGCTGGTGACGCAACCGCCGCAACGGGTGCGTCTCGACGTCCTCGCCGCACTCTGCGACGCGCTGGAGTGCTCCCTCGACGATCTTGTGACGATCACCCGCCGCGAGGCCGCGGCCCCGATCGCCGTGGGCGAAGAAGCGACTCGCGGGTCGATCGGCGATCTCAGGCCCGTTCGCGCCACCATCCGCCGTCCACGCACCAAGTAGACCGTCGTGGCCAAGCCGCCGCAGGAGCCGCGTGTCGCAGAGGTCGTGATTCTCATCCAGTGGGTCGCGATCGAGATCCCGACAGAACGTCTCGTTGAGATCGTGAGCACGGTCGCTCCGGTGCCGCTCACGCAACGCCTGCTCGAGCTCGCTCTCCTCAAGCAACCCGGAGTTCTCGAAGGACGTCACGCGAATGTGCCTGTGACGGTTCAGGACCTTGCGCACGCGCTCGTCGCCGAGGGCGCGAGTCGGGTTGTCCTGCCGACGTGCGAGTCGTGCGGCCGTGCTGTCCGCATGCCGCACAAGACGCCGAGCGGCGGACGTCGCTGCTCCCGCTGCGAACGGAACGCCAGATCCGTCGCATGCGCGACCTGCGGCCAGGTGAGGCCGGTGCAGCGCACCATCGACGGGAAGCGGTACTGCCGTGAATGCTGGCGTGCTGATCCCCGTTCCTTCGACCATTGCTCCCGGTGCGGTCAGCACGCGACCATCGTCGTCCGTCGCCCCGAGCTCGTCTGCCTGGCCTGTTACACCGCGCCAGTCAAGACCTGCGGGCTCTGCGGAGAGCCCGGCCGGGTCGCATCCCATCTCGACGGGCGACGCGTCTGCGCCCGCTGCTACTACGCGATGCGCACGCCGCAACCCTGCCCTGAATGCGGGCGCAAGGTGTTCCTCACCGGGTTCATGAACGACCAGAAGGTCTGCGCGGATTGCGCCGGCACGCCGATCACGATGGCGTGTCCCGGCTGCGGTTCAATCGAAGAAGTGCGCAAGCATCGCCTCTGCGCCGAGTGCCGCCGCCCGATCACCATCCAGCGACTCCTCTGCGATGAGACCGGTGATATCCGCCCGGAGCTTCAGCCTCTTGCTGACTACCTGCTCACGCACCATGGCAAGGCGAATTCTCTGGAGCGGTGGCAGCACAAGAGCAAATGTGCCGCCGTGCTCCGCGAACTCGCCGAGGGAACCCTGCCTCTCGCCGCCGACGCGATCATGACCAGAGCCCAGTCGGGGCAGTCCGTGGCATTCCTCCTTTCGCTGCTGGTTCGCTCCGGCGTACTGCCGGAGCTTGACGTCGAGGCCGCGCGCTTCGACCACTGGCTCGAGAACTGGCTATCGGAGGTTGGGCACGCCGAAGACCGGCTTGTCCTGCGCCGGTACTGCACCTGGGAGTTGCTCCGTTCGACGCGCGCATTCCGGGCGGTGTCTCGCGGCCCGTCGAGCCCTGCGGCTGGCTTCCAACGGCAACGCGCAGCGCTCAAGTACTGTGCCGCGCTCCTGCACGAAATCCGATCGCAGCGCGAGACGCTCGCCACCTTCCCCCAACGCCGCCTCGACGCGTTCCTCGCGGACTCCCCGAGTCAGCGGGACGCGTTGGCACCATTCACCCGCTGGTTGCGACGCCACCAGTTGAGCACCCTACGCGTCGAGTTCCGGCCGAGTCGCCTCGAGGGCCGGCACTACGAGTCCGACCATCGATGGCAGATGGCCCGTCGATTCCTCACCGATTCGGACATGGACTCGAAGACCCGTGCTGCGGGCCTGCTCGTTCTCCTCTACGGCATCCAGCTCACCCGCATCATCACCCTCACCCGCGATCAGGTCGACGCGACCTCCCAGCCCGTGAAGCTCACTATCGGGGCGGAACCTATCGAGCTCCCCAAGATTCTCGGAGACGCGATCATCGACCTGGTCGACGCGTCGATGCGCCATCCCGAAGGATGGCTATTCCCCGGCAGAAACCCGGGGCTCCATCTCACCCCGGGGTCGATCAGTCGCCGCCTCCGCGCCGAAGGGCTCCGCTCCGGAAGCGCCCGGACGACCGCCCTCATCGAACTCACCCGGCAGATGCACCCGCGGATCGTGTCCGACTTGCTCGGCATAACGCCGGCGTCGGCCGCCGCGTGGTCGCGCCTCGCCAGTGGGGACTGGTCCGACTACCCAAAGATCCGCTCGGTGTCCGACTGACAACGAAGCTCAGCCCAGCAGCGCCTTCGCCGCGTCGGCGAGCGTGCCGGTGGTCGGCTGGTAGTACGCCCATTTCCCGCGCTGCTCGCGCGTGACGAGGCCGGCCTCGACGAGCAGCTTCATGTGGTGGGAGATCGTCGGCTGCGACAGGCCCACGGGGTCGGTGAGGTCGCAGACGCACATCTCGCCGGCGCTGCTCCCGACGATCATCGAGAGCAGCTTCACCCGCGTCGGGTCGCCGAGGGCCTTGAAGACCTTCGCGAGGTCGTGGGCGGTGCCGTCGTCCATCGCCTGGCCGGGGGTGCAGCAGGAGTCGGCGCTGGTGTCGATGGTGACGGGCAGTGCGTTCATGGCTCTATTCTGCCCGACGTATTGACATCTGTCGATATGAGCGTCAGGATCGTCTTGTCTCACATCGAAGAACGTCAATGCATGGAGGTCGCAGTGAACCCTGTCGTCGTCATCGGTGCTGGTCCGCAGGGACTGGCCGCCGCAGCCCATCTGATCGAGCGGGGGCTCGAACCGCTCGTCCTGGAGTCCGGCGACGCCGCCGCTTCGGCTGTGGCCGAATGGGGCCACGTGCGCTTGTTCTCGCCGTGGACGGAGCTCACCGACCCCGCGTCGCGACGTCTGCTGGAGCCGACTGGATGGTCGGCCCCGACGCAGGGCTACCCGACCGGCGCGCAGTGGATCGAGCGGTACCTCGCGCCCCTCAGCAATGTGCTCGGCGACCGCGTGGGCTACGGGACGCGGGTCGTCGGCGTCGGCCGGGAGGGCCGCGACCTCTCCGTCGACGCCGGCCGCGCCGAGCAGCCCTTCGTCGTCCACGTCGAGCGCGCGGACGGCACCGAGGAGCGGATCGAAGCGCGTGCGGTGATCGACGCTTCGGGCACCTGGCGCACTCCGAGCCCTGCCGGAGCTGACGGGCTGCCCGCGCTCGGGGAACGCGCTGCAGTCGATGCGGAGCTCCTGGAGCATCGCATGCCCGCGATCGAGGACGCGACCGCGCTGGCTGGCCAGCACATCGTGGTGGTCGGCAACGGCCACTCCGCCGCGACGACGATCGGTACGCTCTCTCGCGTGGCCAAGCGCGAGCCGGGGACGCGGATCACCTGGGTGCTCCGGCGCGGCGCGGTCGGCAACACCTTCGGCGGCGGCAGCGCCGACGAGCTGCCCGAGCGCGGCGCGCTGGGACAGCGGGCGAAGAAGGCCGTCGAGGACGGGCTCGTCGATCTCGTCACTGGATTCCGCACGGAGCAGGTCGTCATCGATGGCGGTCAGGCGGTGCTCATCGCGGAGGACGGCCGCCGGCTCGACCCTGCCGCTCGGGTGTTCGTCGCGACCGGCTTCCGCCCAGACTTGTCCTTCCTCTCGGAGATCCGTCTCGACCTCGACATGCGCCTGCAGGCCCCGTCGAAGATCGCTGCGGAGGTTGATCCGAACGTGCACTCGTGCGGCTCCGTGCGGGCCACGGGCGCTGCTGATCTCGCCCAGCCCGAGTCGGGCTTCTACATCGTCGGTGCGAAGTCCTACGGGCGTGCGCCGACGTTCCTCGCTCTGACCGGGTTCGAGCAGGTGCGCAGCGTCGTCGCCGCGATCGCCGGGGACCACGAGGCCGCCGAGCGCGTGGAGCTCGCTCTGCCGGACACCGGCGTGTGCGGAGGCTCCGGCCTCTTCGACGCGCCGGACGAGTCTGCCAGCACGGGATCGTGTTGCGCGCCGGCCCCGCAGCTCATCCAGCTCGGCGTGGGTTCGGCCTCGTAGGTTCACTACCCATTCGGTTCATGTCAGTGCTGGCTGTATAGTCAGTGTGTGCTGACTATTGCTTCGCGTCTTGACGTCATGAACCGGCTCGGCCGGGCGATGGCGGACCCGACGCGTTCCCGGATCCTGATGACCCTGCTCGCCGGCCCGAGCTATCCCGCCGTGCTCTCGCGCGAGCTGAAACTGACCCGCTCGAACGTCTCGAACCACCTGACCTGCTTGCGCGACTGCGGGATCGTGGTCGCTGAGCCCGAGGGGAGGCAGACGCGCTACGAGATCGCGGACCCGCACCTGTCGGCGGCGCTGACCGCGTTGGTGGACGTGACTCTCGCGGTAGACGAGCACGCGCCCTGCATAGACGCGGCGTGCACGGTGCCGGGCTGCTGCGGGATGGGAGCGAGCGAGTGAGCGCGGCGTGCGGCTGCGAGCACGACGAGCTCGAGACCACCATCAGCGAAGAGGCTGAGGAGGCGGAACACCCCTGGTGGCGGGACCGCGGGATCATGGTCCCGGTCTTCTCCGGCATCGCCTTCCTCACTGGCCTGGTCCTGGAGTGGTCTGGGATGGAGATCCCGGCCTTGGTGTTGTTCTGGATCGGCCTGCTGCTGGGTGCATCGACGTTCACCCCGGGCGCGATTCGGAAGCTGTTCAGGGGCAAGCTCGGCATCGGGCTGCTGATGACGATCAGCGCGGTCGGTGCGGTGATCCTCGGCTATGTCGAGGAGGCCGCAGCGCTGGCGTTCCTGTACTCGATCGCCGAGGCACTGGAAGACAAAGCCATGGACCGCGCCCGCGGCGGGCTCCGGGCGCTGCTCAAGCTCGTCCCGGAGACCGCGACCGTCCGCCGCGACGGTACCTCGGTTGAGGTCCCGGCGAAGGATCTCCAAGTGGGGCAGCTGATGCTGGTGCGGCCGGGCGAGCGGATCGCGACCGACGGCATCGTCCGCACGGGGCGCTCCAGCCTGGACACCTCCGCGATCACCGGGGAGTCGATCCCGGTCGAGGTCGAGCCCGGCGACACGGTCTCAGCCGGTGCGATCAACACCGCTGGGGCGCTGGAGGTCGAGACGACCGCGGCCGGCACCGACAACTCGCTGACCACGATCGTCGACCTGGTGGAGAAGGCTCAGGCCGAGAAGGGCGACCGCGCCCGTCTCGCCGACCGCATCGCCCGCCCCCTCGTCCCGGGCGTGCTGATCCTCGCCGCCCTGGTCGCGATCATCGGGTCGCTGTTCGGCGACCCGGAGCCGTGGATCGCCCGCGCTCTCGTGGTGCTGGTGGCGGCGTCGCCGTGCGCGTTGGCGATCTCGGTCCCGCTGACTGTGGTGGCCGCGATCGGCTCGGCGAGCAAGTTCGGCGTGATCATCAAGTCGGGTGCCGCGTTCGAGCGGTTCGGCGTGATCCGTCACGTCGCCGTCGACAAGACCGGCACCCTCACCCGCAACGAGCCCGCCGTCGCCGCCGTCCTCACCGTAGACGGTGTGAGCGAGGCGGAGGCGCTGGCGTGGGCGGCCGCGTTGGAGCAGCACAGCACCCACCCGCTCGCGGCCGCGATCACCGCCGCTGTGCCGGATGCCCCTGCGGCGGAGGGCGTGACCGAGCAGGCCGGTCACGGCATCGAGGGCGAGCTCGACGGCGCGCGGATCACGGTCGGCAGTCCCCGCTGGCTGCACGCCGGGACGCTCGGCGACCGGGTCGCGGGGCTGGAGGAGCAAGGCATGACGGTCGTGATCGTCCACCGCGACGGCGTCCCGGTCGCCGCGATCGGCGTCCGCGACGAGCTGCGACCGGAGGTCCCCGAGGTCGTGCGCACCCTCGCGACCCAGGGCATCGGGGTGACCATGCTCACCGGCGACAACGCCCGCACCGCCCGTGCCCTCGCTGCGCAAGCAGGGATCGATGACGTCCGCGCCGAGCTGCGCCCCGAAGACAAGGCCGCCGCGATCGCAGAGTTCGGTGCGAAGGGGCCGGTCGCGATGATCGGCGACGGCATCAACGACGCCCCTGCGCTGGCCGCCGCGGACATCGGTATCGCGATGGGCGCGACGGGCTCCGACGCCGCGATCGAGTCGGCCGACGTGGCCTTCACCGGTCACGACCTGCGGCTTCTCCCGCGCGCGTTCGACCACGCCCGTCGGGGGCGGCACATCATCAACCAGAACATCATCCTGTCGCTGCTGATCATCACCGCGCTGCTCCCGCTGGCCCTGTTCGGCGTCCTGGGCCTCGCCGCCGTGGTCCTGGTGCACGAGATCGCCGAGGTCGTCGTCATCCTCAACGGACTGCGCGCCGCCCGGACTCGGAAGGAGCCGACCGCATGAAGGTCGAACTGCTGCACATCGTCGACTGCCCGAACACGGCAATCGCCGAAGCCAACGCACGCGCAGCGCTGGATGCTCTCGGGCTCGGGGCCGTTCCTGTCGAGCTGGTGACGATCCGAACCGAGGCCGAGGCGGCGAGCACCCAGTTCGGAGGCTCGCCCACGATCCTCCTCGACGACGTCGACCTGTTCCCGACGGCCCCGGTTCGCTCGCTGGCGTGCCGGGTCTACGCGACGGAAAGCGGGTACGCCGGAGCGCCCACGCAGGAGCAGATCGAAGCAGCGATGCGAGGCGCATCCCGGTAGAGCGAGAACGACCGGTGACGCGATCACTGGGTCACACCTCACGGCACAACGGTGTTCGCCGTAAAGTTCGCGGACCCGGAAACACACCGGAGGGGTAGGGCCATTGGCCTCTGCCCCTCCGCTGCTCACAGCTCCTCAGACGAGCAGTTCGGCGAGGAGTGTCTCGACGCGGGCCTTGATGTCGTCGCGAATCGGGCGCACCGCATCGATGCCCTGCCCCGCCGGGTCGTCGAGTTTCCAGTCCTCGTACCGCTTGCCCGGGAAGAACGGGCAAGCGTCGCCGCAACCCATCGTGATCACGACGTCGGAGTCCTGCACGGCCTCGGTGGTGAGCACCTTGGGCTGCTCGGCGGTGATGTCGATGCCCTCCTCGCGCATGGCCTCGACGGCGACGGGGTTGATCTGGTCGGCGGGCATGGACCCGGCGGAGCGGACCTCGACGCGGTCGCCCGCCAACTCGCGGAGATAGCCGGCGGCCATCTGGGAGCGGCCGGCGTTGTGGACACAGACGAAGAGGACGGAAGGCTTCTGGTCGGTCATGGTTTTCGCTTCTTTCAGTCGGTGAGGGTGGCGAGGAGGCCGCGGACGCGGCCCTCGATGTCCTGGCGGATCGCTTCGACGCCCTCGGGCGAGGCCAGCGCAGGATCGCCCACGGCCCAGTCCTCATAGCGGACGCCGGGGATGATCGGGCAGACGTCGCCGCAGCCCATCGTGACCACCACGTCTGCGGCGCGCACCGCGTCGTCGGTGAGCGGCTTCGGGAACGCCGTCTCGGCCTCCTGCTCGCCCTCGATCTCGGTGAGCAGCGAGCGCACGTGCGGGTGCACGTCCGACGCCGGGGTGGAACCGGCGGAGCGTGCGACCACGCGGCCGTCGGCGAGCTGGTTGACGATCGCGGCGGCGAGCTGGGAGCGGCCCGCGTTCTGCACGCACACGAACAGCACCTGCGGCACCCCGGCCGTCCGGTCCCGGGTCAGGTCTGCGAGGCGCTGCCGGGCGAACCTTTCGGTCAGCGGGATCATGTGCGCCGTCAGCTTCGCGGACCGCACCAGGCCGGCGTAGGACTCGCGCACGATCGCGATCACGAGGTCCCGGTTCAGCCCGGTCAGCTCGTCCGCGAGTTCCTCGGCGAGGCGGGTCACTCGGGCGTCCATCTGCTGCAGGGCCGCGGCCCGTGCCGCGGTGTCTTCGGGTTCGTCGGTGACGGCCGCGGCGGGAGCGAACGCGTCGAGGAGGGACGCGACGGCGCGCTGTTTGCCCGGTGCGATGCGGTAGTACACCCAGGTGCCGCGCCGCTCGGACAGCAGCATCCCGGTCTCCTTCAGCACTTTCAGGTGGTGGGAAACAGTCGGCTGTGACACCTCGGCGAGGTCGGCGAGGTCGCACACGCAGGACTCGCCGCGCGGGTCGGTCGCGATCGCCGAGAGCATCCGCAGCCGCAGCGGGTCAGCGAGCGCTTTCAGCGCCCCGGCCACGGTCGTGGCGGCCTCGGTGCCGATCGCGTGCGCCGTGGACGGTGCGCACGCGTCGGCGTCAGAGATGACGGTCGTGTCGGTCATGACGTCCTCGATTCGGTGGCGTAGGGGTCGGTGTGGAACCAGGCCTTCGCGGCCCAGAGCGAGACGTAGACCAGGCCCACGAGCACGGGCACTTCGATGAGCGGGCCGACGACCCCGGCCAAGGCCTGGCCGGATGCCGCGCCGAAGGTGCCGATCGCGACCGCGATGGCCAGCTCGAAGTTGTTGCCCGCGGCGGTGAACGCGAGCGTCGTGGAGCGCGCGTAGCCCAGGCCGAGTGCCCTGCCCAGCAGGATCCCGGCGAACCACATCAGCGCGAAGTAGACCAGCAGCGGCAGCGCGATCCTGGCGACGTCCATCGGGTGGGAAGTGACCTGTTCGCCCTGCAGGGCGAACAGCAGCACGATCGTGAACAGCAGCCCGTAGAGCGCCCACGGCCCGATCCTCGGGAGGAACTTCTCCTCGTACCAGTCGCGCCCCTTGCGCTTCTCGCCGATGAACCGGGACGCGAAGCCCGCGACGAGCGGGATACCGAGGAACACGAGCACGTTCATGGCGATCTGCCAGACCGAGATCTCCAGCCCCTGCGCGTCCAGCCCCAGCCAGCTCGGCAGCACGGTCAGGTAGAACCAGCCCAGCACCGAGAACATCACGACCTGGAAGACCGAGTTGATTGCGACCAGCACCGCGGTCGCCTCCCGGTCACCGCACGCGAGATCGTTCCAGATCACGACCATCGCGATGCAGCGGGCGAGTCCGACGATGATCAGTCCGGTCCGGTACTCCGGCAGATCCGGCAGGAAGATCCACGCGAGCGCGAACATAACCGCGGGCCCCACGAGCCAGTTCAGCACGAGCGAGGAGACGAGGAGCTTCTTGTCGCCCGTGACGGCGGCGACCTTGTCGTAGCGGACCTTCGCGAGCACCGGGTACATCATCACCAGCAGGCCCAGCCCGATCGGGATCGAGATCCCGCCGACCTCCATCGCGGACAGCGCGTCCGAGAGCGCGGGCACGAAACGGCCGAGCAGGAGGCCTGCGACCATCGCGAGGCCGATCCACAGCGGCAGCCACTTGTCGAGGGTGGACAGCCGTTTCGGGGCGGTGCGGGTCAGGGAGTCGGTCATGCGAGCAGCTCTTCGATCTTCGCGACGTAGACGGGCTTCGGATGCGCGCCGATCAGCACGTCCACGCGCTCCCCGTCCCGGTAGAACCCGAGGGTGGGGATCGAGGTCACGCCGGCCGCGGTCACGGTCTCGGGGTTCTGGTCGGCGTCGACCTTCACGATCTTCACCCGGCCCGCGTAGTCGCTGGCGAGCTGGTCCAGGATCGGGGCGATCGCCTTGCACGGGCCGCACCAGGTCGCCCAGATGTCGACCACGACGGGTAGCTCGGACTCGATCACCTCAGCCCGGAAAGTAGCGTCGGTGACGGGAGTGACGATGCTCATGCGGAGACCTCCAAAGCAAGCTCAGGAACGGTGGTGGGTTCGAGGTTCGACAGGTAGTGCTGGGCGTCCTGCGCGGCCGCGCAGCCGGTGCCCGCGGCGGTGATCGCCTGCCGGTACGTGTGATCGACGAGATCCCCGGCCGCGAACACCCCGGGCAGGTTCGTCCGCGTCGACGGGTGCGCGACCCGCACATACCCGTCCGCGTCGGTGTCGACCTGCCCGGTCACGAGCTCGGAACGCGGGTCGTGCCCGATCGCGACGAACACCCCCGTCGCGTCGAGCGTGCGCTCGGCCCCGGTGACGGTGTCGCGCAGCGTGAGCCCGGTGACCTGCTCATCGCCGAGGATCGCAGCGACCTCACTGTTCCAGGCGACCTCGATCTTCGGGTCCTCCAGCACGCGCTGCGCCATGATCCTCGACGCGCGGAACTCGTCCCGGCGGTGCACGACGGTCACCTTCGACGCGAACCGGGTGAGAAACAGGGCCTCCTCCATCGCGGAGTCCCCGCCGCCGACCACGACGATCTCCTGCTCGCGGAAGAAGAACCCGTCGCACGTCGCGCACCAGGACACTCCGTGCCCCGACAGCCGCTCTTCTTCGGAGAGGCCGAGCTTGCGGTACGCGGAACCCATCGTGAGGACCACCGCCCGCGCCCGGTACGTCGCCCCGGCACCGGTCTCGATGGTCTTCACGTCGCCGTCGAGCTCGAGGCGGATCGCGTCGTCGTAGACGATCCGAGCGCCGAATCGCTCGGCCTGCGCCCGCATCGACTCCATCAGCTCCGGTCCCTGCACGCCATCGACGAAGCCCGGGAAGTTCTCCACCTCCGTCGTCGTCATCAACGCACCGCCCGCGGTCACCGAGCCCGCGATCACGACCGGCGCGAGACCCGCACGCGCCGCGTAGACCGCCGCCGTGTATCCGGCGGGACCGGACCCGACGATGACCAGTTCGACTTCTTGATTCGACATACTTCTATATTGACATCTATCGAATCAATCCGCGAGTTCGCGATGGCTTTGTCACCGGATGTTCACCTACCGTGCTCAGGCATGGCCGCCAACACCCTTCGCGCGTGAACCTCCGCATCATCGACGAAAAAGGCGCGAAAAGTGCACTCTTCAACAATCGGACCTACCAGTAGAGGTGCTCTCGCGGTTCTGCGCCTGGCAAGAGGTGTACTCCATCGACGAGTCCTTCCTCGGGGTGAAGAACCCGGATCCGGGCCTGGGGGCGGCGATCTGCGCGATGGTCGAGCGGAACGTCGGCGTGCCCGTGACGGTCGGCATCGCGACGTCCAAGACCCTCGCGAAGCTCGCGAGCCGGATCGGAAAGGACAACGGCACCGGGTACGCGACCCTTGACGACTACAGCGGTGCCGAGCTCGATGAGCTCATGGCCGCCCGCGATGTCGACGCCGTGTGGGGCGTCGCTGGCCGCACGAAGCGGAAGCTTGCCGGCCTCGGGATCCACACCATGCTCGATCTGAAACGAGCGGACCCGCGCGAGATTCGCAAGCGGTTCAGTGTGGTGCTGCAGCGCACCGTGTACGAGCTCAACGGCATCCCTTGCATCCCGCTCGAGCAGGAGCGCACGACGCGCGATCAGATCATGTTCTCCCGCTCGTTCTCCACCCCCGTCGTCGGTGAGGCGGCACTGCGGCAGGTGCT
>JAAIGF010176821.1_pt1 | contig 13221 bp, 13 predicted proteins | sample 6487441 | NCBI WGS metagenome assembly JAAIGF01 (sample SAMN13974129, study PRJNA590717) | phyllosphere metagenome | biome: pepper field; feature: multiple bacterial spot infested pepper fields; material: pepper leaves; isolation source: leaves from pepper fields | host: Capsicum annuum ... | reverse complement strand
GTCGCGCAGGTCGACCACGCCGCCCGTGCGCGCCTGCCACTTCTTCGCAGCGTGGTTGGCCAGCTTGGCCAAGGTCTTCGTGCCAGCGATACCTACCCCTGTCGGGATACCTGTCCACTTGAGCACCCGGGCACGGATCTCCCGGCCGAGTTGCTCAAGGTCACCAGGCATGCCGGTCAGGTCGGCGAAGGCTTCGTCAATGCTGTATACCTCGACCGCCGGGACCATGCCCTCGATAACGGTCATCACGCGCTCGCTCATATCGCCGTACAGCGCATAGTTGCTGCTGAACGGCATGATGCCGTGCCGGCGAAGCTCGTTCTTGATCTGGAAATACGGCGCGCCCATTTTCACGAACGGCTTGGCATCGGCCGACCTGGCGATCACACAGCCATCGTTGTTGCTGAGCACCACCAGGGGCACCCGCCGCAGGTCAGGCCGGAACACACGCTCGCAGCTGCAGTAGAAGGAGTTGCAGTCGATCAGCGCTACAACGTGCTCAGGCATGGCAACGTAACCGGCGCAGGCCGCTGGTGACCACGCCCCACACCTCGAACTCGTCGCCCTCGAGGATGTACCGCGGCGGGTATTTCGGATTCTCGGACTGGAGAATCACCTGCTGGCCTCGGCGAATGTAGGTCTTCAGCACCGGCTCGCTGTTCACAGCACCGATCACCACGTCGCCCGATACGGCGTCCAGCGACTTGTCGACTACCACAACGTCACCATCGAAGATTCCCACCCCGGTCATGCTGTCGCCGTCAACGCGCACCAGGTATGTCTGGGGCGCGTGGATGCCCAGCACTTCGTCGAGGGAGATTTTCTGCTCGAGGTGATCCTGGGCCGGGCTTGGGAAGCCGGCCGGCACCCGGTAGGAAAAAAAAGGCAGCTCGGAAGACGAGCTGCCCACTGGGCCAAGAATGGTTGCGTTGCCCATGAGAGAGACCTGATATAAATACTGTATGCATATACAGATACCAAATGACCCGAGTCGCGGTCAAAGACTCATGATGGCCATCTGACGACCGGAGGGTTTTATGTGCGGACGATTCACGCAGTACCGAACTGTCGACGAATACGCGAAGGCTCTACAGCTAGGGCTGCTGGAGGGCAACTGGTCGAACGAGCCCCTGGCCCGCTACAACGTGGCACCCCAGTCGCGCGTCCTTCTGCTGCATCAGGATGATCGAGGCACGCACGCGACTCGAACCCAGTGGGGCTACGCTCCGCACTGGGCGGACGGCAAGCGGCCGCCAGCGATCAACGCGCGCATCGAGACCGCCGCCACCAGTCGGTTTTGGGGCGCGATATGGAAGAAGGGACGCGTGATCATTCCGGCGGATGGCTGGTATGAATGGAAAAAAGACCCGGACAATCCCAAGGTCAAACAGCCTTATTTCATAAGGCTGAAGGGAGGCGCGCCTGCGTTCTTCGCCGGCATTGCCGATGTGCCGCGAGACGGAGAGGAAGACGCTGGCGGCTTTGCGATCATCACCGCAGCCAGCGATCAGGGGATGGTCGACATCCACGACCGCCGACCGGTCGTGCTGCCGCCAGATGTTGCGAGGGAATGGCTGGAGCCGGGCCTGCTACCCGAGCGCGCCGAGGATCTGGCCAGGCACCACGACACGCCCGTCGAGGCATTCGAGTGGTACCCGGTCGATAAAGCAGTGGGCAACGTGAGGAACCACGGCCCTGAGTTGATCAGGAAGATTGATACCCCGCTAATCTAGCTGCGTGATCAGATGCTATCGATAGTCCGCGCATTAGCCACGCCGAGTTCAAGCCAGTCGGACTCAGGCGAGGTCGGAGTCAGCATGAGGGTCACCTCGACCTCCTGACCATCCTTGGGCTCCGCTGGCTTGATGCGAGCGTACCGATAGGTTCGCCGCCCCTGCGCGCGACAGACTGAGGACGCCGCTCGGTGAAACTCCCAAATCGAAACGCCCTGCTGCGTGCCGAGCTGCTTATCCAGCACCACGCCCCATTTGGAGCTGTAGATATTGAGCATGAGCTGCCCCTCACGAAAAGAGAGGGGAGTATACGCCCTACCCGGCTAGAACAATCCGCCGAGCGCCGCAGGCTCCCAGTTCATTATCACCAGCTCGCCGGTCGTATCGGCCACGCGGGAGGATTACCTGCCTTCGCCAATCAAGTAAGCTGCGCGCCTCGATTAACTCTGCTGGATAACAGGGACGTCACATGAAAAAACTGATGCTCGTAATTGCCTCCACCTTCCTCATCAGCGCTTGCGAGGATGAAGGCGCCGAGTTCGTCGGTACCTGGTCTGCTGACAAAGGCTCGGTTACCGAAACGATCGAAGTCGTCAAAACAAGCGACGGCTACCGCGCCACATCCAACACCGAGCCAGAGATGTTCGGCGAGATCCAGTTCGCACTGACCCCAGAATCCGAAACCACCTTGATAGATGCGAACACCAAGGAAGTCCGCCTGGTCCTCACGCCGGAAGGCAAGCTTGAGAGCCACCTGCGCAACAGCACCGTGGTTCTGGATCGGAAGTAGCAGACGGCTAACGGCATGCGTCATTCGCCGCCAGCAATTCGCGCTCATAGCCGATCCGCTGGCGGCGCTCAGCAAGCAGCGCCCTCACCTTCACCTCCAAGCTATCGCCAGTCTTCAATCCGGCTGCTGCCCATGGCGGCACCGCTACTTCCTTCGTGCGGCACGGTACTTCGATCGGCACCTCGACGCGCACGACGCGAGGCTCAGGCTCGGCGGGTGGCTTAGCAGCACAGCCGGACAGCACCGTAAGCGCGGCCATCAAGATCAGTCTCATAGACCCAGCTCCTTATCGATCACACTGGTGGCTGCTGCGCAGGCATCGCCGCCGGTGCGCTCCTGCTGCAGCCGGTTTGCGGCCTGGTAGTCGGCCTCGGATTGCTGCCGCGCGCCGGCCTGGGCTCGCTCGGCCTGCTGTGCTCGAGCAGCAGCCTTAACGCTCAGATCCGCCAGGGCGCTGTTCTGTTCGCCGACCTGCACCAGCAGGTTGCCGCGGGTCTCGCGGCAGGCCACCAGCTTTCCGTACTGCTCGGTCGATGCGGCGCGCTCTGCGTCCAGCTCGGCCTGCAGGCCGCTCACGCGGCTCTGCTGGCCTGCGCCGACCACGGCGACGGCCAGCAGCCACCAGCACCAGGCTGGCACCAGCTTCAGCCAGGTCATGCCGCCAGCTCCCCACCGCATGCGGCGAACATGGCCAGCAGATCACCCTGGTCGCAGGGCTCGACGGCTCGTTCGTCGGAGTAGATCTCCAGCAGGCTGGCAAGCTTGTGTTCGTGCTGCCCGTAGCCGGCGCCTGGCAGGCTGGCCCAGATCGGCGAGGCGGCGGTGATGGCCTCACTGATGCGCCCCGCCTGGATGTGCGAAAGCGCGCCGCATTCCTTCAGCAGCTTCACCGCGGCCAGATCCTGCGCCCGCGGGATGAAGCGGCCGATGAAGCCGTAGTTCTTGACGATCGCGTCCCAAGTGCGCGCCAAGAACTGGTAGCGACCGGCCGCGGTGGACTTGATGCCATAGCGCGGAAGCGACACCGAGACGCGCGGGTGCTTGCTGTAGTCGTTGAACAGCTGGCCACCGACGAGCACGTCATAGCCGTCATCGTTGCTGTGCTGGTTGGGGTGGTCGGTCCCCTCGCTCCAGGCAAGCATATCCAGGAAGGCGAGCACGTTCGCGCCGCCCGCTTCTTTTGCGGTAAGTCGAGCCATTTTGTTTTCTCCAGGCATGAAAAAGCCCGCGCGAAGCGGGCTGTGATATGGTTTAGCGATAAAGCTTGCAAGAAAGATTCTTTTGAGGGGCCTCAAAATCAAAAATAATAAATATAGAAATGCATTACTCCCAGCGGCAACACAAGCAATGCATCACACCTTTAAACACTTAGCACACGACAAATTATATGGAAATTACTAACGGCGTACCCGAACCCAAAGACAGTGGTGTAACCGGCGAACAGAGCACTGGGGAATACATCCCCAAAGACCAACCGGACGAAGTAAAATTCCCTCCACCATCTAAATACGCACAAGCTCTTAACAGTTTAGGAAGTGAGAACTCAACGCGACTCGGTGGAAAGATGGGGGCTGCATTAGTCCCACTATTGGTAGAAAATTTAGAGAATGACAAAGAGCGTCTAACCCAAAAAGTTGACTCCTTGACATCTGAAAAAGAAATCCTAACAAATCAAAAACACAAGCTAGAAATTCAAAACAGCATTTTATCGCAGAAATTGATTAGCCTTAAGAAAGACAGCGCGGTGGCACAAGGTGCTCTTTTTACTGCCCCAATACTTATAGCCGTGGCACTTAGCAACATACCGAACGAACAAATTTTTGTTAAGTCGATAATTTTAGGAATCGCAGCAGTCATCGCTATCTATGGGCTTGCACAAAACTTTGGTGGGGCAAAATAATGATCCAAGACAGTATCCCTGAACTCGTAATAGTCGGAATATACGATGCTGGAATTCCCAATTCAGAGAGAATTGCGCTGCAGGCTCAATCGCCAATAGACCTTGGATGTTACGCCCTCCAGCTCGGCACTCTAGGAATGAATGGCGCAGTAACTCCTATAAAAGATCATTTTTTATGGCTGAACCAAGGGAAGCTCAATACAGGTGACTGGATATTCGTTTATACGGCACCCGGAAATTTCCGCTCAGAAAAAATAGAAAACTCATCTGAGATGCTGTACTCGATGCACTGGGGCAAAAGGGAAACTGTATTACAAAATAGGGATATCGTTCCTATCCTAATTAGATTTGACGGCTTCCAATACTCTAATAGTCACTATGGTAACCACCCACCACAGATAGCTGGAAATACAGCTTATTTAACTTGAGCGGGTTTTAAACATCCACATCCAGATGCGGCAGATTCGGCGCCGGCCCGGTGATCGTGCCGTCGGCGATATAGGCCTTGTTATTCACCGGCACGTCGACGCCACGCACGGTGACGCGCGTGCCGGTGCGCAGCTCGGCGGTGCTGATACCCGCTGCGGCGTCGATGCTGCGCACGATGGCGACCGTGCGCACGCCACCAGGCAAGAGACCGATGAAGCGCTTCCAAGGGTTCACGGTAGCCATCAGTGGTGCCTCTCCAGTTTGAGATCCTGCCAGACCCGCACCGAGCCGGTGCCCTCGGCGGTGATGTCGGTCGAGAGGCACGCGCCGAGCCAGGCGCCGTCGGCCTCTGGCACCTTGCAGAGCATGGCCGGCAGCACCAGGCCCACGCCGTGGTCGTCGCTCTTGTGAAAGAGCGGCAGCCGGAAGCCCACCACCTCGATGTCACCGCCCTTGCTCAGCTCATGCACGCCGCGCGCGCGGTTCGCCTCCTCGCCAGTGATCCAGTCGTCGAACACGTCGGCGGTCGGGTTATCGCCCGCGGTGCCGGCCCGGCGGACCAGCATCGAAACGCCGTGGCTGGTACCGGACACATAGCAGGCATTCCAGGCAGGCTGCGGCGTCCACTCGCCATCGAGCTGGGTGAGCATCGCCGGCGGGATGATGCGGTCGACCGGCGCGTCGGCCTGGCCCCATTCCCATGGCGGTACCACGTAGCGCGGGCGGATCTCCAGCACGTCGCTGTCGAGGGCCGGCCGCACCACTGCGCCGACCGTTTCGGCGATACGGGCGATCACCTGCATCGGGGTCTGGCTCTGGTAGCTGAGCGCGCCGGCCGGGAACGTCCAGTCCCGCGGGCCGACGTTCTCGGTGTCCCACTCGATTGTGAAGCCGGTGTTCAGCAACTCGCTCTCCGCAGCCTGCTTGGCGGTGAGCGGCGCATTGTTCAGCCCAGTTCGCAGCGGCGCGTAGGGCGCGGCTAATAGCTGAGAGCGCGTGGCGCCGGTGATGCTGTAGGCCTCAGTGGGAAATTTCAGCGCCCGGCTGTAACGCTCCACCATCAGCACCCACACCCAGCCATTGATGTTGAGCTCTACTTCCTTGGCGCCCTCGGCGTCCGGGCGCACCAGATCGAGTGCGGCCTTGGTGAAGATGTCCGCGCTGAACTTCCAGCTGAAGCTGTCGGCGTCCAGGCCGATACGCAGGCTCTTGGCCTCGATGGGCGTGCGCGAAGGCAGCACCACCAGGTTGACGGTGTTGGCGATCATGTAGGTATCCAGAATGGTGGGATCAGCCGGCGGCACAGGCAGCGGCTTCACCGGGCCTGGGTAGTCGACGTACTCGATGCCGATCAGCGGGCCGTCCATGATGCGTGCCTTGCCCCATGGCATGCGCATGGCCACCGTGAGCCGGCGCGCACTGGACCAGCGAACGCGTGCGGCGCCCGAGTCGGTCGGCTGAATCCGCGGCGTGTCCGGCACGTAGCGAAAGTCGAAGAACACCACCGGCGCCGACGACGGGAAGTAAGGCCGCCCGGCGAAGTTGAACACCAGCGGCCCGTTGCCCGGCACGTACAGGCTGTCCTGCAGCGCGGTTGCCGCGTCGTAGCGTGGGCCGTACTCGTTGACGCGCCGCAGGCCAATGCCAAGCTGCACGTCCTTGCGCGCCGGGCTCGGGTTGTAGATCAGCCGCAGGGCCAGCTCGACCGGGCGAATGGTGTGATCCCAACCTGCCAGAGTCGCTGCATCCTTCGGCGGCACCTGGCCCCAGCGCTCAGTTGCAGGCGCCCGATCCAGCTGGCCGGCCTTCAGCCAAGCCGATGCACTCGACATGTCCGCCGCCGGCACCAGGTGCCAGGCCCACGCATCAGCGTCACGATCCAGCGTCCTCGCCCGCTGCCAGCGCGCGCCGGCATTGAGCTCGTGTGCGCGGGTGCGGCGCCAAGGCATAGTGCTGCCCTGGCGGTCGGCGCGGGCCGCAAGGCCCCACCCACCACCGACAGTGATAGAGAGCATTCAGGTTATCTCGACAGGTAGCGGCCCATGGGCCTGAGGCTGGTGATAACGAACAGCGATGGCCCGCGCGGTGCCCAGCGGTCGCGACGGGTTTTCTCCCTGCGCGGCCCACCACTGCGGCTCGGCCGAGGGCAGCGCGCCGGCCTGGGTGATCCGGTAAAGCCAGCCGGTGAAGTTGGTCGGCCGCACGGTCTGGCCGACCTGAACCGCCAGATCAGCCGTGAATACGACGCCCCAATCATCCAGGCCGACAGCGTAGATCGCGCCGTCCGTGACCCGCACATCGATCACCCCCGAGCCGCCCGGCGTCGGTCCAAAGCCCACAAGGCGCCACTCGCCGTTGGTAGGCCGCTCGATCACCACCACCTGCCGGTCCGCTGGCACACCGTCGACTCGCACAATTCCGGCAAGCGACCCAGGCGTGCCGACATTGCCGCCGCCCTCCCCGCTGGTGATATCGAAGGTGTAGGTGCCGCCTTCGGTCACGGTCAGGTAGACGGATCGGGTTCGAGCAGGTGGCGCCAGATCGTCACCGGCTACGAGCCACTCACCCTGGCTGATCAGCGTGGCCAAGCCGACCTGCTGAAACAGCGAGTACTCCCCATCCTCGGTAGCGAAAGCCAGATCTAGCTTCCCCACCTCATCCCAGCTGCGATAAAAGCGCAGGGTTTTACGTCCGGAAGTCACCTCACCCTCGCGCAGCAGCCGAAAGCGCAACTGCGCCTTGGGCGGTTCGGTGTAAGTAGGTACCGGATGCCTGGCCATCGGTTTAACCACCGTCATCACCAGAACTCCGGGTTGTCAGTTAGAAATGGCTGAATGTTGACCACGCTATGCACCCTGCCAACCATGTAGCCATGGCCATCGAGCTGGAAAGGTACGCAGATAGTCCTTGAGGTGACCTCAGGCCCGCCCAGCGCAATTGAGGCCGTCGAGCTGTAAGCCGAGACAAGGCGCGGCTCAACCACCACCCCACGAAGCCTTCGGACTGCCCCCGACGACTGCCACAGGATCTCGGAGAAAACCGCCTCGGGTAGAACTACACCTTTGGGAAACTCGCTGTAATCCGCAGTACTTGTACCGGCAGTGGTTCCTGGCATGGTCACGGAGATAGCGCCCGTATCAACCAGAAGCCCGGTTTGCGGGTGCTTGAGAGCAGTGAATCCCCACGACTTGAAATTGGCGTAGTTTCCCGTAGCACCGGTGGAAGTAGTGTTCCAACCTCCCACGCAAATCAGGTCGCCTGCTGAGTCATCTCCGCAGTACACGATGTAGTTCGCCATGTACTGGTTACTTGAGTTTGCCGACAGGTCGAGGGGAGTACTCGACGTGGCGCCGCTCAGATTCATTACGAACGTACCAGCATCGGCGACCATGCCCCAGCTGGTAGCTCCTTCCGATGACACCAAGTCACGAACGGTAATGCGCTGAGGCACCCCGCTGTTCGCGTCAGTGCCGCTACGAACCCCGCTGCCTATGATCTTCCCCGCGCTGGTAACCCCAGTGTAGGTGGCAGCCAACCACACGGTCAGCGTGACGTTACTGCTTTCACGGGTGAAACACACGTAACCGCTCTTGGTGCCAGGACGGAGAATAATGTGGTTCGCCGACTCACTGATCAGCTCCCACCCTGCGGCCGGGATGGCCCCAAACCCTGAAACCAGGCAGGCCTTCAGGATTGTCTTGAAGGCCTCGAAATGCCCGGTTCCTTGACCCGCAGCGTACGTGAGCGCCGGAGCCCCCGGCTGATCACGATGATAGAGCCTGGCCATCAATCAGCATCCCCACGAATCTGCAGCTTGAATTGATCGTCATCCACCGTGCCCTGCCCGCTGATCACGGTGCGGATGACCCACATCGGCCCTAGGGCCGCGTCAGTGTTGAAGCGCACTGCGTTGCCCGCCGCCCAGCCACTGCCCCAGCCCTCACGACGAATCGTGAAGTACGGCCGCCCGGTAAGCGGGTTGATCGGCGAGAGCTCGCTGTTGGTGTTACCCGTGGCGATGACGCCCAGCTGCTCTTCCACAACGTTGAACGAGGTGGAGCTGGTGAACACCAGCGCCCACTTGCCAGCGATGGCGCCGCCGTTGGTGATCACCGGTGGGTAGCCGAGCTGGTTGTAATTGGCGGTCGTGGCGTTGCCGATCGGTACATCGGTCCAGTTCGGCGCGCCCTGGCTCCAGGTCTGTTGCGTGAACCAGGTGTGCACGCGCGATTGCATGTCGCCCCACGCCACGGCGCTAGATACCTGCGCCTCATCGGCTGGCAAATCCCAGGGCAGTGGCGAGCTGATGCTGAGCTGCCCGGTGATCTGCACCTCAGTGCACAGCGTCATGTGCTCGACCCGGTCGCGAATGATCAGCGGCAAGCTCAGCGGGCTGCCGTTGTCGCTCTGCAGCACCAGCGGGTTGCCCCAGGTCACGGCGCCGGCCTCGCGATCAGCGCTGAACGACTCGGCGCGCAGCACTACGCCGTTACCGTCCACCACCTCAATGTCCGCCTGCTGCTGCCGGCCGAGCTGCACGGTGCCGCCACCGACCGGCGAAGCCACAAGGGTTTCAGCGGTGTGGTGGATCACCAACACGTCGCCGTCGCGGTAGACCGGCACGCGGCCATCGCCCGGCAAGCGCACGGGGTCGAGGCCCAGCAAGCCCGCATCGAGCGGCAGGCGCGTTTGCACCACGGCGTTGTAGCGCGTGAGCAGCGGAATAACAGGCACATCGCTGGCCCCGGTTTCATCGGCCGGGTTGGTGGTGAACAGCAGCCGGGCGATGCCGGTGCTGGCGTCCACGGTGCCGTGAATGATGCCGGTGGCGAATATGCCATTGATGTCCGAGGTGGCGGTGACCACCTGGGCAGTGTCAGTGCGCACCACTGTCACCTGCATGCTGCCCGCGCGCAGCGGCGCGCCCGGCGTGCGGAACGTCGCCGCGGTCACGCTGAAGCCCGCCGAGGCGGTCAAGCCGGCCAGCAGCGTGACCGCGCCGCCGGCATTCCCGCCGTAGCTGTTGAGTACCACAGAGCGGTCGGCGTAGTTGACCGTCCCCACCGCCACGCCGCCATTGGTGTTGCTGGCGACGTCGCGGTACAGAATGCCGCTACGGTCGGTGTACAGCGCCCCGTTCCAGCTGAACAGCAACGACCCTGGTACCAGCGCGCCGCCGATGCCCGGCAGCAGGTCGACCGTGACCGGCGGCTGCGCCTGGTTGTGGGTCTTGGCCTCACTGCTTACGCCCGCAGCCTGGGAACGCGCGGAGAGCGTGCCGCCGAATTGCTCGCGCATCTGCACCTGGGTGGTGACCAGGGCCGGCTCGGTGACATAGCCGCTGAGCATCTGCTTTTTGCGGTTGCTGTAGGTGTACTCAGTGAAGCTGTACAGCTGCGCCACCTGCAGGGTGCATTGCCCGGTGGTGTAATTGATTGTGCCCTGGCGACCGCCTTGCCAGCCGCCAGCACCGTTGTCGTTGGCCATCTGGCTGACGTCCACGGTGCCATCGTAGATCGGCAGCGCATTGCCACTCTCGATCACGTCCCAGTTGATGGCGGGCGCCGCACTGCGCCGGCTCGTCAACCAATCGACACGCACACTGCCCGGCTTGAACGGCGCGCCGGGAATGGTGAACACCGCCATGCCACTGCCATCGCTGGACACAGCCAGCGGCGAGTTTTCCACTGCGCCACGCTGGTAGGTGTAGGCGATGCCGCTGGCAGGCGTGGCGCTGAGCTGCATCACGATGTCGCCCGAGGCGTAGGCGATGGTGCCGGTGCCGCCGGTACCGCTGAGCACGCCCTTGCCATCGTCGGTGAGGGACCGTGCACCGCCCGCGGTAAACGCTGCCGTGAACGATCCGGGCAGGATGCCGCCTTCAGGCAGCGTATAGCGAACCTCGACTTTGGGCACGACAGACGTACCAGCGTGCCCGGTGATCGCGTTGTCCGCCGAACTCACGTAGCTGTAAACCAGCGAGCTGCCAAGATCGGGCATCGCGTTCAGGGTCATGTTCACCGAGCCGGTGGCCAGGCTGATGGTGCCGGCGCCCTCGCCCGTCAGCAGGCCGTCGCCGTAGTCGCGCAGCTCGTACCACTTGCCCAGCGCCAGGAAGGCAACCGTCAGCGTACCCGCACGCGGGATGGCGTCAGCCAGGTTGAGGGTATACACGTAGCCGCGATTGCCGCGCTGGATCTCGACCTCGCCGGTGATGGTGTCGCCGGTCGCGGCAGCACCGGGGCGGTAGGCGCCCGTGGCGCTGCCCGTCCAGCTCGAGCCGGTACGCACCAGGGTCACTTCCCCGGTCTGGTAGTCCACTCGGCCAGAGGTCAGCCAGTTACTGCCACTGACGAAGCGCAGCCCGCCCTTGCTGTCGTCGGCGAACGTGCCGCCGTTGGCAGTCAGGGTCAGCGAGCCAGGCGCGCAGCCGGTTCCCAGGAAGGTGCGCGACTCGCCCGCTACCGCGCCCGCCGCAACCGTCAGGTTCACCTGGCGCGACGGCCCGGCCGGCAGGTAGAGCTGCCGCTGGTAGCCGCCCAGCAGGTCGACCAGCGCGCTTTCCTTCGTGGTGCTCGGCACCAACTGCGAAAACACGCTCTGCACGCGCACGGTCAGCGCGCCGGCAGCCACGGCCTCGGCCAGCGGGCTGATGCCGTAGTAACGCGCGGCGTCCGCCACCTGAGTACTCAGCACGCGCGCCTTAGCCTTGCCGTCCAGCGCAGTGGCCGAGGTGCCCGCCGGGCTGATCTGGCCGCCCGGAAACTCATGTTGCAGCGGCGCCGAGATCTGCAGGTCGAGCCGGCGGCGGGTGAAGTTTACGAAGTTGCCGTTGCCATAGTCGTAGGTGAACTGCTCGATGCGGCTTTCGACACCGGTCAGGCGCACGTACTGAGCAGCCGTGGCGGTGGACAGCTGAAACACGTCACCGATTTCAGGGACGCGCGACTCCTCACGCTGCACACAGGCGATGCCGCGTTGGCCCGCCAGCTGCGTGCCGAGCAGGTCGAACTGGGCCATTGAGGCGGCGGCCACGTAGCTCTCGATAGCGTTCTGCGCACCGGCTCGCACGTCGGTCTGGCTATCGGTGTTGAACAGCAGCACGCTGACACGCGGGTCGGCCGGCCCCTGGGTGACGATGCCGTGCGCGCCCAGGTACGAGTCGGCGTTCTCGGTCATCACGCCCGCGAACACCTTGCGCAGGTTGATACGGCCCACGGTGCGGTCGAGCCGGCTGATATCCGGGAACAGGTTGTTCACCTCACCATCGACGATGGCCTTGCCGGTCGCGCGACCGCCACCGTCAGGTGCGTCGCTCAGGCGCTGGGACTCCAGCAGTTTCACATCGGTACGGTTGATCGTCATGCCTATCTCCGGGCATAAAAAAACCCGCCAAAAGACGGGTTTCTAGGGAAATTTGAAATTTACGAAAGGTATCTGCACTTGACTGCGTTACGCGCATGAGCAACCAGCAAAATTGCGGTAACTAGCTGACCATACATAAGTGACTTATAAGCATGGTTTGCACCCTGGAATGCAGCCGCGGGAAACTTCAGCAAGTTGAGTTTCAAAAAGCTGGTGAAGCTGGGTTTATTATCCAGAAGGAGTAATGGGTCAGTATCGAAAAATTGATCCACATCCCCATGCAAAGCCGAAATTAGCTTCCGCTCAAGCTCTGAAACAGACACGCACACATTGATATTCTCAAATTCAAGATAGTTAACAGCCACGCCTTCAAGTGCTTGAACATAAGCAATGCCCCTACCACGAACTAAGTTAGTGACATACCCCCCTCCCAGCAGCTGAATAGCACGAGTTATCCCGAATGCTTTTTCAGAAGGTTTAACATCCTTCAACGGCAAATCAAGGTGAGTCACCAACAGATCCAGCAACAACGCTGGCGTCTCGCAAAGCACTCCATAAAGCAGATAGTCATCACGAACGAAATCATCCGCTTTATCAACATGAACTACAGAAGACCATTTTATGAATGGTGCAGAATTTTGAAGGTCAGCATTTTGAGAAAAGCGGGCTAAAAAGCCTGACTCCTCCATGGCCCGCCCTAGGTTTGGCCAATAATCAGTATGCCCAAAGCCCTCACCGTCAGGATGCTTCATCTCAATTGATTTAAACCATTCGATTGACCGCCGCCCAATCGAGTCCTCATCGACATTTAACAACAGCGCGCTGTCATTTTTGGAATAGAGGTTAAACACGTCGCCATCAATGCGAGTCAGCATGGCCACGGAATCTATCTTTGAAACACTAACAGCCCCAGCCATTAGTAATACATCCCGAACAGATATGCAGCTGTAAAGCCGTTTTCTTACCAAACCCTTGATAGCTGTGACGACGACCCTCGCACCAAG